>Ga0209121_10001333_pt1 | contig 25830 bp, 23 predicted proteins | sample Cruoilmetagenom3_FD_187292 | JGI IMG/M metagenome (GOLD analysis project Ga0209121, IMG submission 187292) | Oil polluted marine microbial communities from Coal Oil Point, Santa Barbara, California, USA - Sample 3 (SPAdes) (version 2) | ecosystem: Environmental > Aquatic > Marine > Oil seeps ... | reverse complement strand
ACCTCTTTTAATTTGCCTCAGATTAGGTTAAACTTTAGCAGCGTGGCTCTGAAATATAACCCTCAGGAAATTGAAAGGAAATGGCAGGAGAAGTGGGCAATTGACGGCATTTATGAGGTAAAGGAAGATAGCGCTCGCCCCAAGTTTTATGCCCTGACTATGTTTCCTTACACTTCGGGAGACCTTCACATCGGGCATTGGTATGCCATGGCACCCTCGGATGTTCATGCCAGGTTCAAGAGAATGCAGGGCTATAATATGCTTCATCCCATGGGCTTTGATGCCTTTGGATTACCCGCAGAAAATGCCGCTATCAGCCACGGAATCCACCCTTATGAATGGACGATGGGAAACATAGAACATATGCGTCAGCAACTCAGGAGCATAGGGGCAATCTATGACTGGAACCGTGAGGTGGTTAGTTGCCTTCCTGAGTATTATAAATGGACACAGTGGTTTTTCCTGAAACTTTATCAGGCTGGCCTGGCTTATCGGGCTAAGGCGCCAGTCAACTGGTGTCCTAAGTGCCAGACGGTGTTGGCTAATGAACAAGTGCTAGGTGAGGGATTTTGTGAGCGCTGTGGCACACCAGTGACCAAAAAGGACTTGGAGCAATGGTTCTTCAGGATTACTAAGTATGCTGAGGAGCTTCTTGACTTCGGTCGGCTAGATTGGCCGGAACGCATAAAGATGATGCAGCGGAACTGGATTGGTAAGAGCGAAGGAGCTGAGATCTCCTTCGGGCTAGAGCATAAAGAGGTAGACCAGAAAGAAATAAAAGTGTTCACCACTCGCCCTGATACTATCTTTGGAGTGACCTTTTTCCTTGTTGCTCCGGAGCACCCTTTAGTCCTTCAATTGACTACTCCGGAACATAGGGCTGAAGTAGAGGAATATATTGATTGGTGTCGGCGGCAAAGTGAGTACGAACGGACAGCCTTGGGCAGGGAGAAAACAGGAGTCTTTTTAGGAAGCTACGTGATTAACAGATTAAATGGGGAGCAGGTACCTATCTGGATTACTGATTATGTGTTGCCAACTTACGGCACTGGGGCGGTAATGGGAGTTCCTGCTCATGACGAAAGAGACCTTGAATTTGCTAGGAAATTTAACCTCCCAGTTCGAACTGTCATTGCTCCTCCTAATTGGTCAGGCGAGGAATTGATAGAGGCATATACCGAGCATGGCACGATGGTAAATTCTGGAAAGTTTAGTGGCTTATCAAGTGAGGAAGGAGCTGAGGCAATCTGTGCTCTATTGGAGGAAAAAGGATGGGGTAAGAAAACTACCACTTATCGGCTTCGTGACTGGCTTATCTCGAGGCAGAGATATTGGGGAGCGCCTATACCTATAGTTTATTGTAATAAATGTGGCATCGCCCCTGTGCTTGAAAAAAATCTGCCCGTTTTGCTTCCTCCCGATGCTGAATTTAAGCCCACTGGCGAATCTCCCCTCAAATATTGTCAGTCATTTGTTAATACTACCTGCCCTAAGTGTTCTGGTCCAGCACGACGGGAAGTTGACACCATGGATACCTTCATGTGCTCCAATTGGTATTTCTTAAGGTATGCCAGCCCCAAAACCGATGATGCCCCTTTTGATGCTATAAAACTGAGGTATTGGCTGCCTGTAGACTTATATACTGGTGGTGCTGAGCATGCTGTCATGCATCTTCTCTATTCTCGTTTTTTTATTAAGGCATTAAGAGATATAGGCTTAATAGACTTTGATGAGCCATTTATCCACCTTTTTAATCAAGGAACCATAATCTACCGTGGTGGCAAGATGAGCAAGTCTAAGGGCAACGTAATAGCTCCAGATGAATATGTGGCTGAGTTGGGGGCTGACGCTGTTCGTGCCTACCTTATGTTTATTGGGCCCTGGGATTTAGGAGGGGAATGGAGCGATAGTGGCATTGTAGGCGTTAGCCGGTGGCTAAATCGAGTGTGGGGCTTAATAGGCACGGGCTACACTAGCCAGACTGTTGAGCCTGAAGCCGAGAAAAAGCTTCTCCGCATAGTTCATAAGACGATTAAAAAGGTAACCGAGGATTTAGAAAGATTCCACTTTAATACCATGGTGGCTAGCCTCATGGAATTTACTAACTACCTATCTAAAGTACAGGAAGCAAGGGATATATCAATTTCGCTGTGGCAAGAGGCTATTGCCTACTTATTGCTTCTCCTTGCTCCTACTGCCCCTCATCTTACCGAGGAGTTGTGGGCTAAGACTGGACACCCTTATAGCATTCACAATCAACCCTGGCCGAAGTTTGATGAGGAGCTAACCAAGGAGGAGGAAATTACCTTAGTCATCCAAGTAAATGGCAGATTGCGAGATAGGGTGCTTGTGCCTGCTTCCATAACCGAGGCTGAAGCTAAGGAATTGGCACTGGATCGAGAACGAGTAAAGGCTTATATTGATGGTAAAAAACTTAGCAATATCATTTATGTCCCTAATCGGGTGGTAAATATTGTTTTGTCCAAAGGACAAAAGGAGGGAAGAATAAGATAATTCAATTTGATTTGCCCGAAGGGCAAAAGTGAGAAAGGAAAATGCGAATATCTTTTATTGGCGGTGGGACTATGGGGGAGGCAATAGTCAAGTGTCTTTTGACCAAAAAGGTAGCCGCGCCGCAAGATATCGTGGTTAGCGATGTCAGCTCACCGCGGCGCGAGTGGCTGAGCAAAGAATATGGAGTGAATACTTTAGCTGATAATAGTAAGGCGATAAATGGTGCTGAATTAATCATCCTGGCAGTAAAGCCCCAGGATTTGGTCCAAGCAATGAAAGAGATAAAGAATCTCTTGCCTGGGCAAGTTGTGTTATCCATAGTAGCTGGCGCTAATTTAGATAGCTTATGTCAAAATTTAAATCACACTCCCGTAGTTCGAGCTATGCCCAATATGCCAGCGCAAATTGGCGAAGGAATGACTATATGGACGGCCACTGCTGAAATTAGCCAGAGGCAGAAGGAAATGGCTAGATCCGTTCTTGGTGCTTTTGGCGAGGAAATTTATGTTTCCGATGAGAAATATTTAGACATGGCTACAGCTTTGAGCGGAAGCGGCCCGGCTTATGTTTTTCTTTTTATTGAGGCGCTCATTGATGCTGGCGTGCATATTGGTTTACCTCGGGGTATAGCTCAAAAATTGACTATACAAACCATACTCGGCTCCAGCCATGCTGTTCAAAAGACGGGCAAACATCCTGCTGAATTAAGAAACATGGTTACTTCACCAGGTGGGACTACCGCTGAGGCTCTTCTTCAATTAGAAAGAGGAGGGTTCCGCTCTCTCTTGCTCCAAGCTGTTGCTGCCGCCTATGACAAAGCTAAGCATCTTTAGGTAAGTCGTAAAGAATGACGGATTCGCTAGTTGAATATCGCAATTGCCCCAATTGCGGGCAGGATGATTTTGAGGTGCTCTTTGATTCCAATATGGGGGAAAATGATTTTCAAGAAGGCATAGAGACTGTATATATGCTGCCTGGGGGAAAATATGGCAGGCATGTCAAATGCCGCAACTGTCACCTCATATATGTAAATCCCATCGAGAAAGCGAGCAAGATCAACCAAGATTATTCTAGGAGGGAAAGCATCGATGCCTCTACTATTCGGAGAAGTCGTTTACATGCCACTAAATCACAAGTAGAATTAATTAAAAAGTACAAGAATGGCACAAGCCTTTTGGATATAGGTTGCGGAGAAGGTTTTTTTCTGTTTAATGCCTCGAAGGCTGGATATGTCACTAAAGGGATTGAATTATCACAAGATGCAGCAGAATATGCCAAAAGGGAATTCAGCTTAGATGTAGAAGCAAATCCTTTGGAAGAACTACAACTTATGGAAAATCATTTTGATGTGGTTACTCTATGGGTAGTTTTAGAGCATGTTCCATACCCTCTGCCTATCCTTAAGGAAGTTCACAGGATACTCAAGCCCGGGGGCTTGTTGGCTGTATCAACCCCAAATATTGAGAGCATATTCGCAAAAATTCTAGGCAAAAGATGGTGGGAGCTAAGGAGAGTTCACATCAACCAATTTACTATGAAAACCCTTATGGATATCTTCAAGAATGCCGGATTCAAAAACGTATCTTCTGTCTGTTATAGGGAAAGTATAAGTTTACTCAAGCTATTTATACCAATACTAAAATACCTGAAGGTGTATGAGAAGGTAAAAACTTTACTTTATCCCGACTCTATTTTAGGCAGCATTATGAATAAGATAATGTTGGCATATCCCTCAAGACTTAATTATTCCACAGTGATTGGTTTCAAATAGGAGGTTGATAAATGACAAATTTTTCTCCATTACAAGGGATTAAGCTTGCTGGAAGGGGAATTCATAACTATATAGCTAATCGTCCTTTAGTAGTTTCCTATGAGGTAACCCTTTCTTGTAATTGCAACTGCCGGCATTGCGAATTGGGTGGAATAATAAAGAACGAGAAGCAACTTCAACCAGATGATTATGATAATTTAACTCGACTTCTAAAACCGCCAGTAGTGCAAATTTCTGGTGGTGAACCACTTCTGCGTAAGGATATAGTAGCCATAGTCAGGGCTATCAAGCAATCCGATGGTCTACCATACTTGATACTTGTTACTAATGGAGTGCTGCTAAACGAGAGCAACTATCTACAATTGCATAAGGCTGGAGTGAATCAATTTTCCGTGTCACTCGACTTCCCCGACGAGCGACACGATGATTTTCGGCGACATCGAGGTTTGTATGAACACTTGGAACAAACGCTTCCTCAGCTTGCGAAGTTTGGTTACCGGGATATCATCCTGAACACAGCTATAACGAGAGCTAATCTTAGAGATATATTATCCTTAGCCCAAAAGGCTAAGGACTGGAATATATCCATATCATATAGCGCATATACCGCGCTACGAACAGGCAGCAGAGATTACTGCATCGGCAGCGAAGAGGATTTGAAAATTTTACGCCAGACGATTAGCGAACTTGTAGAATTAAAGAGGCAAACTAACCATGTAACCAACTCTAAAGCTATACTTTTAGATACTTTGAGGTACTTCGAGCAAGGCTATATGCCTGATTGCAAGGCTGGCATAAGATTCTTCGTTGTGATGCCTGATGGGAGTTTTGTTCCCTGCTCACATTACGGTAATAAATATCCTACCCAGAAAGAGATGATAAAGAGTTTCTCGCAGACAAACCAATGTAGTGCTTGCTATGATGCTATAAGGTCTTATAGCGAACGCTCACTGTGGAGGCAGCTAAAAGATATCCCAGGATATAGCAAACGACTTTTCGCCTAAAATATTTAGCAAGCTCTACTTTAAGTAGCAGTTGGAGTCTCACCTGGGTGAAGCTTATGCCATTTCTCTAAAAGCTGCTCCCGTGTTTCCTGGTGATCAGGGTCAAGAATACAACAATCCACAGGACAAATTTCAACACATTTGGATGATTCAAACCATCCTACACATTCAGTGCATTTGTTGGCGTCGATGACGTAAACTGGGTCTCCTTCGCTGATCGCCTGGTTTTTGCATTCGGGCTCGCAAGCGCCACAGCTAATGCACTCATCAGTAATTTTATACGCCATTTTTATATCACCTCCTTAATTTTTTACACGCTTGATTTTAGCCTCTACTTTCCTCATTGGAACTGTAGAAGGCTTCGTAGAAAGCTTCTCCTTCAGAGCAGCAGCAACATGGTCAGGAACCATTCCGTCAAGACAACCTCCTAACGCAGCTACTTCTTTAAGCAACTTCGAGCTGAGGAATTGATACTGACAGCTTGCCATCAGGCAAACTAGCTCAATGTCTGGCGCCAAGTTTTTATTCATCAACGCCATTTCGAATTCATGTTCGAAGTCAGAATTTGCCCTTAACCCACGAATCATAAGCTTGCTTCCTACCTTCCGCACAAATTCTATAGTAAGCCCACTATAAGGTTCGACACAGACATTGGGCAAACCGGTCACAGCTTCTTCTGCTAACTTTACCCTTTCCTTAGGAGAGAAAAGTAACGGCTTGTCAGGATTCTCATAGACGCCAATAACCAGTTTATCAAATAAGGCAGATACTCGCTTGATAATATCGAGATGGCCATTAGTAATGGGATCAAAGCTGCCAGGGTAAACTGCTATAGTCATAGTTTAACCTCCTTTCTTTGGTATATGGAAATAAAAGTATCGCCATAGCGGCGCTGTTTAAGTAAATAGAGCTCATCATAGTCAGGATTTAAGGGAAAGCGATTTCCGTGGCAAACTACAACCATGGAGCCTTCTCCCACCAGTTTTGACTTAGCTAGATTTATTAATAGATTATTTATAGAAGGCTCTGAGTAAGGCGGGTCCATAAATATAATATCGTAACTATTATTAAGGAAACCAGCTGCTTTGTTTACAGGGCAACAGTAAACATGAGCTTTGTTTAAAAACCCTGATTTTTCCAAATTACATTTAATTATATCACAACATTTTTTACTTTGGTCAACAAAATCAACCCATTCTGTCTTGCGGCTTAAAGCTTCAATACCCAAAGCACCGCTACCAGCGTATAAATCGAGAGCCCGTCCCCACCTAGCGTTGCTATTCTCCAAAATAGAGAAGATAGCTTGCCTTACAAGGCTGCTTGTAGGTCGAATTAAATGCCTCCGTGGAGTTTTTAACTGAATTCCTTTAACTTTGCCAGCAGTAACTCGCATCTCTAAATTAACTTCGATGATATTTGATATTATATTATTTTATCAGTTAGTTCAAGTAATTTATGCGGTATTATCGAGAAGCTAAAATAATACCTCCCGTATAGCTCGCTCATCATCTCAGCAATAAAGGGGTTAGACCTTTTTGATCTTTCCTCTTTTAAAGCTATCACTGCATCCCTTACCCGCTTTTGAAAAGAAGTTTCCCCAGAAGAAACCTAGTGCGAGATAACGAAAGCCCAAGCCTCTTTGCTGCCTCTTTCTGGGTTATTTGCCAACAGAAAGTATTGACATTACAATACAAAATGAGGTAGGGTAAACATGTACTAGCTGAGAGGAAAGGAGGTAATTTTTAAATGCAAGCGTATTGTTTCAAGTGCCGGGCGAAAAGGGAGATAAAAAATCCAGAAAATGTAACTCTTAAGAATGGGAGGCCAGCAGTTCGTGGAACTTGTTCTGCGTGTGGAACTAAGGTATTTAGAATAGGTAAGGCTTAATCCCCAATATAGCGTAGTAGTAGCGTAGCTTGGGCTGGTAAAGGGCTTCGTCTAACAATCTTGTTTAGAGGTTGTTTTATTGTGGCTCATCAACAGCAAGCGATTGGGATTTTGGCTTTATTCCGATTACTCATAAAGGACTGCCAATAGCAGCTTCAAAACCATTTTGAATTTTGATTCGTTTGTAAAGGAAGGAGGCAAGTTATGGGAAACGTAAATGTAGCGATCATAGGTGTTGGCAACTGTGCTTCTTCACTAGTTCAGGGCATCTACTATTACAAGAATGCTAAAGAGGATGAGTTTGTTCCTGGTTTAATGCATGTTAATCTTGGGGGCTATCACATAGCTGACATCAACTTTGTGGCTGCATTTGATATTGACAAAAATAAAGTGGGCAAGGATTTAGCTAAGGCTATTTTTACCCCACCTAATAATACCTTTAAGTTTTGTGATGTGCCCGAGACAGGTATTGAAGTTGAGCGTGGCATGACCCATGATGGCTTGGGTAAGTATCTTTCCCAGATTATTACCAAAGCACCAGGCCAAACGGCTGACATAGTAGGTATTCTTAAGGAAACTGAAACTGATGTAGTGCTTAATTATCTGCCTGTAGGAAGTGAGGAAGCAACTAAGTGGTATGCAGAACAAGTGTTAGCTGCCGGTTGTGGCTTTATCAATTGCATACCAGTTTTCATCAGTCGGGAGCCTTACTGGCAAAATCGATTTGCCGAGCATGGGTTGCCTGTTATTGGTGATGACATTAAATCCCAAGTTGGTGCTACTATCACTCATCGTGTGTTAACCAGGCTTTTCCGGGATCGCGGTGTTAAATTGGAGCGGACTTACCAATTGAACTTTGGTGGAAACACCGACTTTTATAATATGTTGGAGCGGGAGCGCCTGGAATCTAAGAAAATTTCCAAGACAAACGCTGTTACTTCGCAGTTGGATTATGATATCGGTCCCGATAACATTCATGTTGGTCCCAGTGATTATGTGCCTTGGCTAGCAGACCGCAAATTTTGCCACATAAGAATGGAGGGTCGCACCTTCGGCGATGTCCCCTTGAATTTGGAACTGAAGATAGAGGTATGGGATAGCCCTAATTCAGCTGGGGTGGTTATTGATGCTATAAGGTGTTGTAAATTAGCTCTAGACCGAGGGCTGAGTGGAGCTATAGTGGCACCTTCAGCTTACTTCATGAAATCGCCGCCAATCCAATATTCCGACGACGAAGCTCGGAGGAAAGTGGAGGAGTTTATTGCCAGTGAAGGGCAGGAACTCCCTGTAACGTTACCAGAGTTAGGTAGAGAGCCTGTTCACCAACTAAGCTGAATGAAAATCGGGTTAGTCTGCCCTTATGACTATTCTTTTCCCGGCGGGGTAGCTATTCATGTTTCTTATCTGGCACGCTATTTTCTTTCAATGGGACACCAAGTAAAAGTTATAGCTCCATGCTCCCAAAATGGTGTTTCTTATTTTGGCGAAGATGTCATTAGTGCCGGCAGACCCTTCCCAGCACTAAGCAATGGGACTCTAGCTCGCATCTCTTTATCCCCTTGGTTGCCCACTCAAGTTAAAAAATTTTTCAGAGAGGAAAAGTTTGATATCGTTCATATCCATGAACCCTTTTGCCCCTTGCTATCTTTATCTTCGCTTCTCGAATCCAATTCCATTAATGTAGGCACTTTTCACGCCCACTTGGGTAAGGCTCGAATATACCGGCTATGGCAACCCATTCTTGGGAGATGGCTTACTAAGTTACAAGGGAAGATCGCTGTGTCTAGAGCAGCAAAAGAATGTGTAAGTCGCTATTTCCCCGGGGATTACCAGATTATCCCTAACGGAGTCGATCTTGATTCTTTCTCTCCCCAAGTTCCTCCACTGGAGGAATTTGCTGATGGCAAAGTAAACATCCTTTCTGTCAGTCGCTTTGAGAAGCGGAAGGGTCTCTGTTATTTGCTTAACGCCTATGGCAAGGTTAAGAGGCATGTACCTGATGCTCGCCTCATCATCGTTGCTCCCAAGACTAGAGCAAGCTTTAAATATAAGGAGATAACTGGGAGGAACAAATTGAATGATGTTATCTTTGCTAGCTCTGTATCTAGCAGCGAGCTACCTCGGTATTACTCCAGTGCTGATATCTTTTGTTCCCCAGCTATTGGGGGCGAAAGTTTTGGTATCGTCTTATTAGAAGCTATGGCAAGTGGCAAGCCAGTGGTGGCTTCAAACATTGAGGGCTACAATGATGTGCTAAACCATGGGGAAGAAGGCTTGCTTGTGCCTCCAAAGGATGAGGAAGCTCTGGCGCAAGCTTTGTTATCATTGGCTGAAGATAAGTCATTACGCCAGCAAATGGGAGCTAAGGGTAGGATTAAAGCAGAGGAATATAGCTGGGAAAATATAGCCCAGAAGGTAATGGGCTATTATGCTACCTTGCTTAACAACTCCGATAAATTTAGGTGACTTGGAATGATAACCTTGGTAGTGACCACAGGCTCTGGAGCAATGGATACCTACGCCCAGAAACTTGCTGAGAGGTTGGATGTCCCTAAAGTCTACACAGATGTTTACCAGAGGATTAGAGAGAGGTTCAATATTTCCTGGCTTTCAAAGGGTGCGTTGGAAACTATCCTCGGGGATTGGAATTTTGTAAAGACGCTAAATAAATTGAAAGGGATAGTCCATTTGCCCAACCAGCACTTTGGGCGAGACGGAAATTTTCTCAAGGTGCCCTATATCATAACTGTCCATGACCTCATCAGGTACCTCGATTTTAAAGGACATGGAACATACATCCATCGCCCCAATTTTAGAGATAGATTCTACCTAAACCTTGATTACAAGGGTATAAGAAAGGCAGTGAGGATAATAGCAATATCCGAAGCAACGAAGAAAGACCTAATAAATTACCTCAAAATACCTGATGAGCGGATAAACGTTATTTATGGAGGTATAGACCATACAATTTTTAAGCCATTGTCCCACCCTACTGACTTTGAATATCCTTACATCCTCTTCGTTGGCTCGGAGCATCCCAGAAAGAACTTGCCAACACTGCTTAAGGCATTTAAAAAGCTTAAGGAGCAACCGCGGTTTAAGGATTTAAAGCTAGTCAAAGTAGGCAAGGCTGGTGGGAAAGAGGCGGATTTCAGGGAGCAGACCACAGGGGTCATAAATTCCCTAAATCTAGATAACGAAGTGATATTCACCGAATTTATCTCTGAAGAAAGTTTAAGAGCCTATTACTGCAGTGCTGAGTGCTTTGTTTTTCCTTCTTTGTATGAAGGTTTTGGTTTCCCCCCTCTGGAGGCGATGGCTTGCGGCTGCCCCGTGATAAGCTCGGATAGCTCCTCCTTGCCAGAGGTAGTGGCTGAGGCGGCAATCAAAGTTTCTCCCCATGATGTTGCGGAACTGGCAGATGCTTTGAAAGAGGTTCTCACTAATAGGGAGCTCAAGGGAAGCCTTATCAGAAAGGGAACAGAACAAGCTGCCAGGTTTTCCTGGGAGCAAACAGCAAAAAAGACTCTCAAAGTTTATGAAGAGGTAGAGGAAAGCTTCAGCTAACCCCCTTTCATTTAGCTTTAAGTAAAATTTAGCTGGATTGCCCTTTCCGGCGAGAAGGCAATAACCCTTTATAATATCATCCACATGGCTCCAGTCTCTAAAGGCATCTGCGTTTCCTATAACTTATTTTATTGTCTTCCCCAAGCTTTAATTTTATAACCTAATCTGCAGATTCCCTTGAGTTAATTGCTACCCTAAGCTATGATGCTATAAACAAAATTTGCTAGAGTATGCTTCAAATTGGGAAGGAGTAATAGACTAATTGCAGCGAGACCAGGGATGGCAAGCTTAGCAGAGATTCGAGGGAATTTAGGCTCACGCATTACTAAGCCGATGGTCGCGGTTTTAAGCAAAAGCGGACTAAAACCAAATGTCCTCACTTTTGTTGGGCTAGTAATAAATATCAGCGCAGCTTACCTTGTTGCTATTAACCATTTTTTTCTTGGCGGGGTTTTGGTTTTGGTCTCTGGATTATTTGATCTCCTGGATGGGGCGTTGGCTCGCTTTACTAAGCAAACTACAAAATTTGGTGCTATCCTCGATTCTACAGTTGACCGCATTTCTGAAGCGGCTATATTCTGTGGTCTTCTAGTTTGGTATATACAAAAAGGAGCGACCTTAGAAATTGTGCTTATTTTTGCTGTTTTAGTTGGCTCCTTTCTTGTTAGCTATATAAGGGCTAGAGCAGAAGGATTAGGATTGGAATGTCGGGTTGGCTTGTTCACCAGAGCAGAAAGGGTTATAGTGTTAGCTATAGGTTTGCTTCTGAACCAAGTTTCTATTGCTTTATGGGTTTTGGCGGTCTTTGTCTATATCACTGTAGGTCAAAGGCTGCTTTATTTGTGGAAGCAAGCAAGAGTTAAGGGTAATTAAATGGCTGTTGTTGCTATTGTCGGAGGTCAATGGGGTGATGAAGGGAAAGGGAAGGTGATTGACCTTCTAGCTGAGAAAGCAAGGATGGTAGCTCGTTTCTCCGGGGGTGACAATGCCGGCCACACGGTAATTAACCCTTATGGTGAGTTTAAGCTGCATCTTGTACCCTCAGGCATTTTCAGCCCACAAGTAACTTGCATTATTGGCAACGGCGTAGTTATTAACCCTGCATCGCTTCTCAAGGAAATAGACGATCTCCAAAATCATGGTGTGGATACAAGCCACCTTGTCATTAGCGATCGTGCACACCTGATCATGCCTTATCATACCCTTCTCGATGGATTGGAGGAAGAAAGACGCAAGCAAAAAGCCTTAGGTACTACGCGTCGAGGGATTGGTCCTGCTTTTTCCGATAAGGTGGCTCGCTTAGGGATACGTGCCGGGGATTTATTAAACAAAGATATATTTTTGAGTCATCTAAAGTCAGCCCTTGAGTTTAAGAATGCTATTCTGACAAAAGTGTACCAGGTTTCACCTTTATCACTAGAAGAAATTTATGAGCAATATTGCCATTATGGAGAGCGGCTAGCTCCTTTCATTCGGGAGACTAGTTCTATAATTCATGAAGCCTTAATAAAGGAGTGGTTAATTTTGTTAGAAGGTGCTCAGGGGACTTTGCTCGACCCCGACTTTGGCACTTATCCCTATGTAACCTCCTCTTCACCATTAGCCGGGGCAGGAGCTATCGGGACAGGCATAAGCCCGATGGCAATCGATCGCGTCCTAGGTGTATTCAAAGCCTATATCACTAGAGTTGGCGGTGGACCTATGCCCACTGAATTAAAGGATGAAGTTGGCAAGCTTATACGGGAAAAAGCTCATGAATATGGTGCTACTACAGGAAGACCACGGAGGTGTGGTTGGTTTGATGCTGTAGCTGGCCGCTTCAGTAGTCAAGTAAATGGTTTTAGCGATATAGCTCTAACCCATCTTGATATTTATGATGGTTTTCCTTCAATTAAAATATGCACCGCTTACGAATTTAATGGAAGAACGTTGAATTACTTCCCTAGCGATTCAAGTATCTTGGGAAAATGCCAGCCTATTTATGAAGAATTACCTGGCTGGCAAGAATCAACAGCTGAAATTCGGGATTTTGGAAAGCTACCACCTCAGGCTCGCCGTTATATGGCTAGGCTGGAAGAGCTCCTCTCCTGCCGTATCAGCCTTGTTTCAATAGGACCAAGGCGTGAGCAAATGATACAGGTTAGGTCTATCCTCTAATTAGCTTAGGCAAGGATAGGCAGGTCAATCTTGTAGTTCCTTAATGTTTCCCGAATAGCCTGAGCTGATTTTTCATCAGGCTCAGTTAAGGGCAAGCGGGGTTTACCTACAGGGAAGCCAATATGATTTAAGGCATATTTAACGGGCATAGGATTAGGGATAACAAATAAAGCTTCTATTAAAGGCAACAAATGGCGATGAATGCTGGCTGCCTCTTGAACTCTGCTGCTAAGGAACCTCTCTATCATATCTTTTATTTGAATTCCTACTAGATGTGAGGCAACGCTGATTACACCATAGCCACCCAAAGTTAGAATAGGCAAAGTATCCCCATCATTGCCACTATAGACTAAAAAGTCATCCCTGGCTCCTCGTATAATCTTAGCTATTTGACCAAGATTGCCACTGGCTTCCTTTATACCAATGATGTTATCGATTTGACTCAGTTTGATCACCGTATCAGCAGTGATATTAGTAGCTGTGCGCGATGGGACATTATAGATAATACAAGGCAAACTTGTGCTCTGAGCAATAGCTTTAAAGTGCTCAAATAAGCCTTGCTGTGTTGGTCGATTATAATAAGGAACTACTAAGAGACAAGCATCAACACCAATTCTCTCTGCTTCTTTAGTTAGCTCCTGGCTTTCTTTAGTGTTATAGCTACCAGTGCCAGCCACTATTGCTCCACAGTTGGCTACCACTGCCTTAATTTCAGCGAAAAGCCGTAATTTTTCTTCATTGCCAAGGGTAGGGGACTCTCCAGTAGTGCCGGAGGGCACCAGCCCATCACTACCAGAAGCGAGCAAAGCCCGAGATAAGTTTTTAGCTTGCTGGTAATCAACTTTGCCCTCAGTATCAAAGGGCGTAACCATAGCTGTTAGGAGGCGACCTAGCTTGCTCACCTTAAACTATCCTTCACCAGATAAGGAATGAGAGAGGGAAGGCATCTGCTCTCTTTTAGAGCTTATCCAACCTCTTTTTATCCCCTCCTCGGCAATCTGTATAGCATTTAGTGCTGCCCCTTTACGCAAGTTATCAGCCACTATCCACATAACCAAGCCATTGGAATGAGAAATATCTTTCCTAATTCTGCCTACAAATACGTGATCTGAGCCCGTAGCAGCCCAAGGGTAAGGATAGACGCTGACACTAGGGTCATCAAGAACTTTCACCCCAGGTGCTTGAGCTAGTATTTTCCTTGCTTCCTCAGGGGTCATGGACGAAGTGAACTCCACATTAACCGCTTCGCTATGTCCAAAATAAACAGGAACCCTGACGCATGTTGCCGAAACAGCTATATCCTTAGCATGCATTATCTTTCGTGTTTCTTCCATCATTTTTTGTTCTTCTTTGGTATAGCCATTATCTAAAAACAAGTCAATTTCTGGTAGCACATTAAAGGCTATCTGATGAGAATAGACGTGAGGGCAAACACTGCGTCCCTGCAAAAGTAGCTTTACCTCGTTTGTTAACCCCTTCAAAGCAGCAGCACCACTACCTGATACCGATTGATAGGTGCTTACCACTATTCGCTTTATAGGATTAACCTTATGCAAGGGATAAAGAGCTATGACTAACTGGATTGTAGAACAATTTGGATTGGCGATTATCCCCTTATGCCATTTTATATCCTCAGGATTTACTTCAGGAATTACCAAAGGAACTGTAGGCTCCGTTCTAAAAGCAGCACTATTATCAATGACTACTGCTCCAGCTTCGGCAGCTAAAGGTGATAGCCTCCGACTAACATCGGCACCAGCAGAGAAAAGAGCAATATCAACATCGCGAAATGTCTCTGGGGTAGCTTCCTCAACCTCAATTTTCTGGTGATTAAAAAAGAGCGTTGTCCCTGAGGAATGCCCCGAGGCAAGTAATCGAATTGATTCTACTGGAAAACCTCGTTGCTCAAGCACCTTAACAAATTCCTGTCCTACAAGCCCGGTAGCACCAACAATAGCTACATTAAATCCTTCCATGGCTTCCCCTACAACTTTAACAGGGCATCCAATCCGTAAATTAAGCCCTTATGCTTTACCACTTCTTTGATTGCCAAAATGACACCTAGCATATAGCATTCCCGACTTATAGCTTCATGGCGTAAACTCAAGGTCTCACTTATCCCACTAAATATGACTTCCTGTCCCGCCATAAATCCTGGCAATCTTAGACTGTGGATAGCTATGCCATCCATTTGGCCGCCTCTGGTATTGCTGAGTGTTTCCTTCTCAGTTTTGGGATAGATAAAAGGTTTACCATGCGATTGCGACATAGCTTTGGCTGTAGCTATAGCAGTTCCTGAAGGAGCGTCGATTTTTTTATCATGATGCATTTCTACAATCTCAGCATGGTCAAAGAAATTAGCAGCAATTTTCGCTAAATGTGTTAAGAGCACTGCCCCTAAGGAGAAGTTAGACGCCACTATAGCTCCAACTTCGTTAGCTTGACATAATTGATCAATTTCTGCCAAGTTCTCCTCAGAAAGGCCTGTAGTACCTATAACCAAATTGACTTTCTGCTTGGTAGCGATGCGCGCAGCTGCTATGGAAGCTTCAGCATTGGTAAAGTCTACTATTACATCAGGGCTGCAACTTTTCAAAAGCGAGTCCAAATTGGAAGAAAACGGCACTAGCTCTGAAGTATCAGCTAAAGGGAGATATTTTTGAGTTACTTTTTCCTCTACAGCACCAACCAGATTTAATCCAGGCTCACGGACCACAGCCTTAGTTACCTCTTGGCCCATCTTGCCTAAAGCACCATTAATAACTACTCTTAGGGATTCCATATAGCACCTGCATCAGATGTAGCTTATTTATTATAATCAGTATGGCGACTGCCGCTATTATATGGATGAAAAATATGATAATGTTTCGGGTTTTCTTGTCCATGATGCTTGGAGACTAAGGAGTCCCTCACTCTAGCGCCAGGTAGGCGAGAGAAGCTTTCAAACACTGCTTTGCGCGATAAGTTTATCCTGCCTAGGTTGTCAATTCCAATGATTTTTACCATTATCTCGTCGCCAACTTTAACGATATCTTCAACTTTAGCTACATGATAATCGGCAAGCTCACTGATATGGACTAGCCCCTCTTTCCCAGGCAAGATTTCTACCATGGCACCAAAATTTAGCAGTCGAGTTACTTTTCCGGTATAAATATCCTCTAGTTTCACCTCTCGAGTCAAATCCTCTATCATTTTAATTGCTTTTTGGGCTGCTTCTTCATTTTGAGAGCCAACAATCACAGTGCCATCATTCTTTATATCAATGGTTGTTTTAGTTTCATCTATGATAGACCTTATAGTTTTACCCCCAGGGCCGATAACGCTGCCAATCTTGCTTGGGTCAATAGTTATTCCGTGCATTCTAGGAGCATGGGGACTAAGTTCAGGACGGCTAGCGCTGATGGTCTGACTCATCTTGTCCAATATCTTTAAGCGAGCTTGGCGGGCTTGATTTAAGGATTTAGCTAGAATCTCAGAATTTATGCCCTTGAGTTTAATATCAAGCTGTAAAGCAGTAATTCCCTGAGAGGTGCCAGCAACTTTAAAATCCATATCACCATAGGCGTCCTCTATACCTTCAATATCAGTTAAGATAACATAATCCCCATTTTCGCCCGTAATTAGCCCCATAGCTATTCCAGCTACGGGTGTTTTGATAGGCACGCCAGCATCCATTAAGGAAAGAATTGACCCACAAACACTTGCCATAGATGTGCTACCACTGGAACTAAGCACTTCAGAAACCAAGCGGATGGTATAAGGGAAATTCTCTTCTGAGGGTAAGATCGGGGCAACAGCTCGCTCTACTAGGGCACCATGCCCAACTTCTCGTCTCCCCGTCCCTATGCGTTTTACTTCCCCTGTGGAAAAAGGAGGGAAATTATAGTGATGCATAAAACGCTTAGTTTCCTCTATTCCTAAGCCGTCTAGCAATTGTTCTTTACCCGTGGAAGCTAAGGTAGCAACAGTTAGTACTTGTGTTTCCCCTCGCGTAAATACTCCTGAGCCATGGGTGCATGGCAAGAGACTAACTTCACTGCTAATAGGGCGAATTTCATCGGCTTGGCGACCATCTATATGCTGTCTTTTCTGTAGAATTCCTTTTCTTACCTCTGCCCTAAGCTGAGTTTCAAAGGCAAAGTTGATTTCATCTTCGGAGAAAGAGTCAATTGATTTCTGCTTTATCTCTTCCTTCAATGATGCTAATGCTTGCTCTCGTTGCGATTTTTCCGTTTGCTCTAGAGCCTGAATTAGTTTATCACCAAGTGCAGAAGAGATTTGAGTTAAAAGTTCAGTCGCAACCTCCCTAGGTCTGATTTCTGTCTTAGGCTTGCCATAAGTTCGCTGTAGCTCTTTTTGAAGTTGAATAATCCCTTGATTGGCCTCGTGCCCAAATTCAATTGCTTCCAGCACTATATCCTCGGAAGCTTCCTTGCCACTTGCCTCTACCATTACTATGGCTTGCTTAGAGCTAGCAACAACCACATCGAACAAGCTGTTTTCCATTTGAGGCAAAGTGGGATTTAGAACTAAGCCACCATCTATATATCCAACGTGCACCGCTGATATGGGACCAAAGAATGGTATATCAGACAAGCTTAAAGCCGCTGAGGCACCGATGAGGGCACAAATATCAGGGTCATTTTCTTTGTCAGCTGAGAGCACAGTAGCCACGATTTGCATTTCATGATTAAATTCCTTGGAGAGGAGAGGGCGAAGGGAGCGATCGACCAGACGACTAGTTAAAATTGCGTCTTCATTAGGGCGCCCCTCTCGCCTAAAGAAGCTACCAGGTATTTTGCCCGCGGCGTAAAGCCTTTCTTCATAATCAATTGTTAAAGGTATAAAATCTATCCCCTCCCGAGGTTTAGGGCTGGCACAGACAGTAACTAAGACCACTGTATTCCCATACCGCACAACAGCAGCGCCATCAGCCTGCTGAGCAAATTTCCCTGCCTCGATAGTAAGCATCTGACCAGCTACTGATTTCTCAAAAACCTCAGACATATTATTTCCTCAAACCTAATCTAGCAATAAGAGAATAATACCGCTTGGGCGCTGTCTTGTCTAAGTAAGTCAAAAGTCGCCTGCGCTTTCCTATCAATTTAAGAAGTGCACGTTGAGAATGATAATCATGAGAGTGCAATTTAAGATGCCCTGTTAATTGGCTTATTCGCTCAGTAAGCAGCGCCACTTGAACTTCGGAAGAGCCGGTATCACCCTCCTTAAATCTAAACTGGCTAACAATATCTTCTTTTCTTTCCTTTCCTAACATACAATCCTTTCATTCAATAAAGCACCATATAATACTATACTACGAAACTATTGTATAGAATTGACCGAAAGACTAAGATACTTTATAATTAGCAGTGAAGGCAACTTCTTATGCATGAGAGTTGCGGTGTCTTTGGAATTTACGCTCCTGGGATAGATATAGCTCGAATTATCTTCTTCGCTCTCTTTGCTCTGCAGCATCGTGGTCAAGAAAGCGCTGGTATCGCCGTCACTGATGGTAATGAGATAAAAATGCGCGGCAACATGGGGCTAGTTTCTCAAGCATTCACTGAGAATGATTTGCCTCAACTTCAAGGATACATTGGCATTGGGCATAACCGCTATTCTACCACTGGTTCAAGTCGATCAGGCAATATCCAACCTATTATAGCGAAAGCAAGGGGTTTGGCCATCGCTTTAGCCCATAATGGTAACATTCTTAATGCCAAACCACTCTATGACGAGCTTCAAGAACGTGGCTATAACTTTCACACTTCCACCGATTCTGAGGTTATCGCTAATTTGATTTTGTCCTCTCCTGGTAAAAGTTGGGAGGAAAGAATAAAACGTGCCATGCGTCGTCTCCAAGGAGCTTATTCCCTGACAATCATGGCGCAGGATAAGTTAATCGGGGTTCGTGACCCTCTCGGCGTTCGTCCCCTTTGCCTAGGAGATATTGATAGTGGTTGGGTAATTGCCTCAGAAAGTTGTGCTTTAGACCACATAGGCGCACGGTTTTACCGGGATATCGAGCCTGGAGAAATGGTAGTCATTGATAGGAATGGCATTAAGAGCTTTAAAGAAAGGAGCAACAAGAAAGCGTTGTGCATTTTTGAATACATTTATTTTGCCCGCCCTGACAGTATCATTCAAGGTAAGTTGCTTTACCAAGCGAGACAAGCTATGGGTGAAATACTAGCCCAGGAATACCCTGTTGACGCTGATTTGGTTGTGGGTGTTCCTGATTCAGCTACTACTGCTGGCATTGGTTATTCTAATGCTTCCGGCATCCCATATTGCGAGGGGCTGCTAAAAAATCGCTATGTAGGACGCACCTTTATTGAGCCTGATCAAAGGATAAGAGAGCTTGGTGTTCAGTTAAAATTTAATCCCCTCTCACGGATAATTGCTGGGAAACGATTAGTAGTAGTTGATGATAGCATTGTTCGTGGCACTACCACCCCCCATGTAGTTAGTTTGCTCAAAAAGGCTGGTGCTGCTGAAGTCCATCTCCGGATTTGTGCTCCGCCTATCCGCTATCCTTGCTTCTTAGGCGTGGATATGGCCACTGAACGGGAACTCATTGCTGCTAGAAAGACTGTCCCAGAAATTAGGGATTACCTTGATGCTGATTCACTTGGTTACCTTAGCCTCGATGGCTTGATTCGGGCTGTGGGTCTACCTAAGGACATCTTTTGCCTAGCTTGCTTTACCGGAGACTACCCCATTCCAGTACAAATGGGAATGGACAAGTTGGCTTTGGAAACGCCACAAGAGGAACTCAGTGAAGTCAAATGAGTAATGGAAGCAGTTTAATAATGATAATTAGAAGTTTCTCAGGATACCTACAAGTAATTGCGATCTTCTAAGTTCAGCTTTCGCTAAACAAAATTTTGATTGCCAATTTCTTTATGGGATATTCACTCATAGCGAAAAACAACTTAACCAAAGATAGGAAGGAGGTACATGATCATGGCACATTACATAATGCCCAGCGAAAGAATCAGGGATTTGAGAAAGAAGATGAGAGGGAGGGGTAACTGGACAGATGAGGAGCTTGATATGCTTTCCCCCAAGGATTGGTCGTTTGCAGACAGGATGCATAAACTCAGGCACTATAAGACAGTAGCAGAGGTTGTTCGTATCAAGGGCCATTGTGACCTGCATCCTAAGGTAGGAGATAAGTTCGTTTTCGCTGCAGGGGACATATTAATCCCTGAGGAAACTACTTTTCCTGGCGTGTGTATCTGGGCCCTGGCTGGTATATTTCCCCTGACATATATGGTTATGGACCGAATCTTGGCCGGGCTCGATCCCAATGACATGTGGCGTGACCAAGCTGGCTGCATGGATCTTGGGATAGGAGACGGTGGGCTAGGGCAAGTAATATTTAGAGTTTACTGCGAGAAAACATAGCTACAGAAGCCATGTCGAGTAACTACCTACTGTTAGTCCATCTAAGTAGCACTACTAGAGCGATTTGGGGCTTCAGAGAGGTTTATAAATAGTGGCCGCTAGGAAGGACACTAAAAAGTCTGATTTAGGGATTTCCTTCAAAAAGCAAATGCGGAAAGAAACTTACGCCCTTGCTGGTATCAATATCGAAGCAGCCGATAAGATAAAAGAATCTGTCGCTAAGCAAGCCAAGTCTACCTTTCATCCTCAAGTCTTGAATTTCGGCTCCTTTGGTAGCATGTTTCAGTTCCAGGGATATGATGAGCCAATTTTGGTCTCCAGTGTTGACGGAGTAGGTACCAAACTCAAAATAGCTTCACTCCTAGGGAAAAATGACACTGTAGGCATTGATATTGTCAATCACTGTGTTAACGATATTCTTTGTTGTGGCGCCAAGCCACTTTTTTTCTTGGATTACATTGCTATGGGGAAACTTGTGCCCCAGCAAGTAAAAGCCATTGTTTCAGGTATAGCTCAAGCTTGTAAGGAGGTTGATTGCTCTCTAATTGGTGGTGAAACCGCTGAAATGCCGGGCATTTACTGCGAGGGAAATTATGACTTGGTTGGCTTCATCGTCGGAGCAGTAGAAAAGAAAAATATCATTGATGGCAGCTCCATAGTTCTAGATGACGTAATCCTTGGCTTGCCATCTTCCGGTTTACATACCAATGGTTACTCACTGGTGCGCAGAATTTTTGGGATAGAAGAGGATCCATCTTGCTTACATAACTTTTATCCTGAGCTAGGAAAAACTCTTGACGAGGAATTGCTCCAACCCCACTTCTGCTATTATCCTCAACTTCAACCAGTCCTGCCATTGATTAGAGGCTTGGCTCACATTACTGGCGGCGGTCTTATGGGAAACATACCACGGATTTTGCCTCAAGGTCTTGCCGCCCATCTGAAGAAGGATTCCTGGGATATACTCCCTATTTTCAAGCTTATACAAAAGAAGGGCAACATAGAAGAGGCAGAAATGTATCGAGTATTTAATATGGGAATAGGCATGACTGTTATTTGCTCACCGCAGCAAGCAAGTAAATTGATTACTGCTTTGCCCCAAGCTAAAGTTATTGGTGAGGTGATAGAGCAGGTGGGAAAGGCAAGGGTAATCATAGATTAGAAATAAAGTAAAGAAACGATTTCAGGGCTTACTCTAATTAGTCATGGAGAAAAAGCTATGGAACAGAAGGAAACACTCATCATTGAGGTAGGGAAATTCACTGGGAAATTAGGATTAGAAGTGTATGAGCAATTCAAGCGTGAAGTGGATGATAAATGGAAGAAGCTCCAACAGACACAAATTAGGAAGTCGTCTGCGCTTCAGAGTCGAAAGGCTGTAGAAGAAGATATAATAGTGAAGGCACTTGATGGGTTTTCAACCCAATTATCTGCAAAGGAGAGGCTAGAAATGCAAACAGGGCTAAATATCTCTAACATCATTTGGAAAGTGCTTGTCCATGTGGATGAAGACTATCTCTTAGTGAACCTACGGACAATGTGTCGAGAAGGGAATTTGCCTGTTAACGGGGATAAGCATTTACTTTCTTGGAGACTACTGGAGCACGAAGTGATGCAAAGTCGAGAAAGCAAAAAACAATTTGAAATGAGGGAGGATTTTTATGCGTGCTATAATAAGCGTTTCAAATAAGACAGGGGTAGCCGATTTTGCCAAGGGTTTACAAGAGCTGGGCATTGAGATATTCAGCACCGGGGGCACAAAAAAGTCACTAGAGGCTGCCGGGATAAAAGTCCATAGCATCTCAGAACTCACCGGCTTTCCTGAGATCCTCAATGGCAGAGTGAAGACTTTGCATCCGGCAGTTCATGGCGGCATTCTGGCTAAGCGTGACTCGCCTCAGCATTTAGCTGAGCTGGCAAAAAACCACATTGAGACCATTGATATGGTGGTGGTAAATCTTTATCCCTTTATCGAGATGGTAACTCGAAGAAAAGTTTCTTTAGACGAAGCATTGGAGAACATTGATATCGGCGGCCCAACCATGATTCGCTCGGCAGCCAAAAATTTCCCCTCAGTTCTAGTGATTGTCAATCCCAGGGATTATGACTCAATCTTGCAAAAGCTACGCCAAGGGGATATAGACCTCAAATACAGGAAGAGCTTAGCTCATAAGGCTTTCCAGCATGTGGCTATCTATGATACTGCTATTGCCCAATATCTCGGTGAAGAGACTTTCCCTGAAGAAATGACCATATCTTTAAGAAAAGTCTACGACCTCCGCTATGGTGAGAATCCTCATCAGAAAGCCGCTTTTTACCTGGAACAAAATGTGGGACAACCACAGAATGGTTTAACTTCTTTCAGCCAACTTAATGGACCTGAGGTCTCCTTTAACAATCTGCTTGATTTTGATGCTGCTTTAGCCATACTTGAAAACTTTGCAGAACCTACCGTGGCTATAATGAAACACACCAATTCTTGCGGCCTCACTTGTCATGATAATTTAGCTGAAGCCTATCGCAGGGCTCTTAGTGGAGACCCTGTTGCTGCTTTTGGTGGCGTAGTTGCTGCCAATCGAATCATCGATTTAGCCACCGCTCAAGAGATAGATAAAGCTCACTATGATGCTATCGTTGCTCCAGCATATGGAAGGGAAGCTCTAGAGCTATTAAAACGCAAAAAAAGCTTACGCCTTATTGAAATCCCCCTCCCTCGTTATTCTTCGGTGCAGCCCGAATCCCGTTTTGATTTCCGCCATGTCAGAGGTGGCTTCCTCGCACAACTTCAAGATTTTTTCACCGAGTCGGAGCTTCAGCCTCATACAGTCACTAAGCGCCAACCTACAGAGGCAGAATTATCAGATTTGCTTTTTGCTTGGAAAGCAGTAAAAGGCATAAAATCTAATGCCATAGTTATTGCTAAGGACAAAGCGCTGTTAGGTATGGGAGCTGGGCAGCCATCTCGCGTGGTAAGCGTTGAATTAGCATTGAAAAGAGCTGGGGATAGGGCTAAAGGCAGCGTCCTTGCCTCAGATGCCTTCTTCCCATTTGCTGATGGTCCTGAAATGGCAATAAAGGGTGGGGTTACTGCCATTATCCAGCCCGGTGGCTCAGTAAGAGACGAGGAAGTGATTGACATAGCTAACAGATATAATGTAGCTATGGTGTTTACTGGTGTGCGGCATTTCAGACACTGAGAGCAATAAAGAAAAATGTTAATGATAAGTAGGGAAGTTATAGAAAGCGTTATTGCTACCAAGAAAAAGTTAGCTAACCCTGAAAAGAAAGCAGAATGCATTGCCGATATAGAAAACATGATAGAGATGAAGCAATCTCACCTATGGCGAGCTGATTGGGGTTCCTGTTGCGGCGGTATTGGCAGCTTGGTGCCACAGCTAGAAACTGAAATCGGAATTTTACAGGAGACTCTAGACGCCTTGAAACAGGATGACAGTAGCAAGGCAAGTTCCTTGATAGAAGACTACCTTGCCTTTCTAGAGAAAAACTATGAACCTGAGCGTTCCAACTATTAGTAACTCAGCTTTCCACTCCATAACTAGCATAGTTTTGGTTGCGGATACATAAATATTTCGGAAGGGGGGAAAGATGGCAAAAATCACCGATGAAATAAAGGAAGTTGTCAAAAAGGCGAAGGTATTTGCAGTAGCTACAGCTACCAAGAAAGGTGAGCCAAATGTGGTTCCTATTGCCTATGGCAAGGTGCTATCTAACGATGAAATTTTGCTGATGGATATCTTTATGAAGAAGACGGTAGAGAACATAAAGGCGAATCCTAAGGTAGCAGTTTCAATTTGGTCCACAGGAGACTCAAAAGGTTACCAGTTCAAGGGTGATGCCAGAATTGAAACCGCGGGTAAAGTATTTGACGACGGTGTTAAGTGGGTTAAAAACGCAGAACCTCAACTTAACCCAAAGGCTGCGGTTGTTGTAAAGGTGGACTCTATTTATGTGACTTCACCTGGACCTGATGCTGGGAAGAGAATAAGCTAAAGCTATGGCTAAGGCGATACTAGTAATAGATATGGTCCGTGGCTTTCTAGAAGAAGGCCACCCTCTTTACTGTGGAAGTAAAGCTCGCAGTATTATCCCCAATGTTCAGAAACTACTAGAGCAAGAAGCAAGACAAGGAGCAAAAATTTTCTATTTGTGTGACAGCCATGCTCCTGACGACCCAGAATTTGAGCTATTCCCCCCACATTGTATTAAAGGTACCCCTGAGGCTGAACTTATCCCTGAGCTCTCTCAGTTTCAAGGTGAAATAATACCTAAAAGGCATTTCAGCGCCTTTTACGATACCCCCTTAGAGGAAAAACTAAAGGAACTTAGCCCTGAATCTGTAGTTGTCTGCGGTGTATGCACTGAGATTTGCGTCTTGCACACAGTAGCCGATGCCAGAAATCGAGGCTACCAAGTTGAAATCCCTGTAGATTGCGTTGCCTCCTCTGATGAAAAAGCCCACTCCTTTGCCCTGGAGCACATGGAGAGGGTGCTTGGTGCCAAGTTAATCAGCCCCGAGGTTAAGATAACTCCGCCCCGCTTTGAAATCCCCGATTTATGGCTGAGAGGGGAAACTGCCGATATTTATTTCCCCCGTACTGTAGAAATACTTAAAAAGGAAGGAATCAACCCTGTAGCTACCATGGAGGTCTTTCCTCGCCGAGCTGGTATCCTCTGCGGCATAGAAGAGGTCAAAGTTTTGTTAGATAAAGCCCTTCCTGAAGATAATCGCGAGGTCTGGGCGTTATCAGAAGGCGAGCCTTTTGACAGAAAAGAAGTAGTCTTGCGGATAAAAGCCCCCTATCAAAGCTATGGGACTTATGAAACTACATATCTGGGTATTCTCTCCCATTGTAGTGGCTGGGCCACTGCTGCCCGAGAATGCGTTGATGCTGCTCAAGGCATTCCTGTTATTAGCTTTGGTGCCCGCCATATCCATCCCTCAGTGGTCGGTGTTATGGAATATTCTGCTATCATAGGGGGTTGCACTGGTTGTGCTAGCACTGCTGGTGCTAAGCTCGCTGGCATGAAACCCATTGGCACTATACCTCATGCCCTCATTATTATTATGGGCAGCACTGCCCAAGCCACTATCACTTTTGACAAATACATGCCTTCTGAAGTGCCTCGCATTGCTCTAGTAGACACTTTTGAGGACGAGGTTAGGGAAAGTGTAACTGTGGCCAAGGCAATGCAAGGAAGGTTACAGGGTGTAAGATTAGATACTCCTTCGGAAAGAGGTAGGGTCACCGCTCATTTAGTCAAAGAAACCAGAGCTTGGTTGGATCTTGAGGGATTTAAAGATGTGCAAATCGTTGTCAGTGGTGGGCTTGACCCGGAGCGCATCAGATACTTTATCGGTGAAGGAGCCCCCGTTGATATCTTCGCAGTTGGCAGCTATATCAGCGATACCAAGCCCATTGACTTCACCGCCGACCTTCACGAGGTAGAGGGCAAGCCCATTGCCAAAAGGGGCAGAATGCCCGGTATCACCCCCAACCC
>Ga0209121_10001332_pt1 | contig 25836 bp, 20 predicted proteins | sample Cruoilmetagenom3_FD_187292 | JGI IMG/M metagenome (GOLD analysis project Ga0209121, IMG submission 187292) | Oil polluted marine microbial communities from Coal Oil Point, Santa Barbara, California, USA - Sample 3 (SPAdes) (version 2) | ecosystem: Environmental > Aquatic > Marine > Oil seeps ... | reverse complement strand
CTGAGGGGAGGGTGTCATAGAGAGAGTAAATTGAAATTTGATGAATTGTATAGGCAGACCCCTGTATCTGCACTATTCTCTTTCGTGAAATAAAACAAAAAATTTATTCTTTTCTCAATTCGTGCAATTGGTCTTAAATTAGTGGAATTGAGGTAAAAAAGTATTCTCTTCTCCATTCGTGGAATTCGTTACAAATTCGTGTATTCGTGGTGGTTCTCCCTCTCGGCTGAAGTCTGGTGTCTCCTCATTATTCGTGAATTCGTGGCTATATTCCCCCCTTCTAACATTATTGTGAAAATTCCTCCTTCAACTGATTTATCGCTTTATTCATTTCAATCTTTACAAAACCAATATTTATATCTTTGTCTGCAACAATGATAAGTATGAGATCACCTAAAATAGAAAAAAAGATATTTACGGAATCTGTAAAAATTATGCAGTGAGAAGCAATGACATTATCTATTGAAGAGATATTACTCTCGATATTTAAAGCAACCTTTGCAGCCATTGCAGCTATAAGTTCTTTGTTGAGGGTGGAAGACATTAGAGATTCAATAATTATACCATCTTTATCCGAAAGAATAATACCTTTTACAGAAAGTATATCATTTAGTTTCTCTAAATATTTAATCATAAATAGTCCTTAATTTCTAATATTAATTTTTTAGCTATTAGCTGTACCATTCCCAAGTTTGTGTTTTTTGTTCCTATTATTGTAAGATATGTGTCTGCGGTAAGTGGAAATATATATATAATTCCTTTTCCAATTTCAATATATATTTTTTTGAAAGATGATAGCTCTATTATTTGCAGGGCTTCTCTCATATCGTTGATTGTAAGAGAGATTAAAGCAGTAGTCTCATCAATGTCCATATCCATCTTAAAGCTGGAAGTGATAGGAATACCGGTATCATCGGAAACAACTATACCTATTATACTACTCAATCTTTTCATCGAATCCTTTATTGTATTTTGCAAATTGTCAAGAATGTTGATGCTTTCTTCAAGCTTATCTTCAAGCATTGTTTTAGTTTGAGTATCTTCTAATTTTGCAGGAATTTCATTAACCTCATCTGTTTGTATGTCAACATCTTTAGGCTCTTGATTATAATACTCTTTGAATTCCGATGGAATTATAGAAGGAACATTGCCTTTTAGATAATTATAATTTATTGAAAAATTTTCAATATCATTTTGCATTTGATAAGCTTTCATCAAAACAAGTCTACATTCATCATATCCCGGATAAGATTTCAATGTCTGTACACACATCCCTATCGCCTCATTCACCAGTCCGTTTTCAATATACATCGAGGCTAATTGTGCAATGAATAGACTGCCCGGATCGTTGTTTAAAAGTTCATTCTGATCCTTCATATTCTATCCTTTGATATATCGGAACTCTATCATTCTTTAAATTACATGATTCATTCAATAATGCCTTTAATTTTTCCACTTTCTCGATTAGCTCAAAACTCAATTCATCTTTTTTAATACTATTTATTATTGTATATGCCTTATTTATATTGCCTGTAAAAATGTAACTTAGTGTTAAATCATATTTGATTGGAGAATGACCGTTAACATTATTGAGATATTTTTCATAATTATACGCTGCAAGGTCCAATTGACCGGTTTTCCAATAAATCTCGGCTTCCAGTAGTAATAATACATTTGGGCTATTCTCAATCAACCTATGGTCTCTAATCGCTTCTACTGCATTATTGAATTTGCCATTTTCAATTAATTTTATAATTTGTTCAGTTGTTTTTGCTATTATCTTTTCCCCGTTTTTTGGTATTAATTTACATATCCCCGTTGTAATTAAACCATATATTGTCTTTGCTGTTTCGAATTCTTCACCTGATTTGTCAATAATATCTTGCACGCTTCTTTTTCCATTGATCAATGAAATAACCATCCATTCCTTAGGTGTTAAATTTATTTCGTTTATGTCTTCCGATTCCATATCAAAAACAACCGTATCGGTTAATGATTTGATTTTCGATTCAATAATACTCCACTCGTCAATTTGTCTGGACCCCTCCATAATAAGATTCTCTATTTTTATTGATGGCAAAATTCCAACAGGTAATAATTTGTCAATCTGATAATCATCAAAAGAAAAATTGCCTTCTTCCCATTTAAAAGTTTTATATATTACAGACATTATTTCCTTTGTTATAATATCGATTAAATGATTTTTGCTTATTATATTGTTATCCAAGAGTTCCTTTAAAAACTCTCCAAGATTGATCTCTGAATAATTTGCATCATATTTTGCTCTATTGCCTATGTTATCTATTTCGGATAGTAATTTATCTTTAATATTTCGAGAGGAGAGGTATGATAAAATAACTTTACCGTTATATATATAAATTACTGCTGTGTTATTTATAATAGTATTTATTATCTTAAAAATACCGCTTTTCTGTGATAGTGATAACATTTGTAAAATGTCAACAATATTTAATTCTTTTAAACTACCTGTAATTGCCATCAAATACCCTTTGTGATTATTGCAATCCAATCACGAGCAACTTTCAAATTATGCTGAATATTTTCTTGCAATTCCTTATTATTTTTTGCAAGAGCTTCAGCTTTAATCCACATTTCAATCGCCTTTTCTATTGTATTTTTCTCTGCATATATATATCCTAAAGCATAGTATGACAGAGGATAGTTTTTATCAATATCAATAATAGTATTAAAAGCATTAAAAGCTTTATCTTGATCTCCGAGATTATATAATATCTTTCCATATTCATACCAATATTCAATATTTGCAGGTTTAAGGTCAATTAATTTTTCATAAATCTCTTTTGCCTTATCGTATTTGTTGTCAGAAATATAGACTTCACTTAATGAATACAATGCTTTTATATTATTGGGCTGAATATTTAGTGATTTATTGAAAAATTTTATTGCATCATCATAGTTCGAAGTTAAATATTTTAAAATTCCCATATTTAGATTTACTTTTGGGTCATCGGGTTTAATCCTTAATGACTTTTCAATTGATAAGCTTGCCTTATCGATTTTATTCAGTGCAAGATATGCAAGCCCAATATTATAGTATGATTCATAATTATTTGCATTTTTATCTATAACATTGTTAAAATAATTTATAGCATTATCAAATTCCTCTTTCTCCAAACATATTTTCCCTAACAATAAATTAGCATCTTCATCTTCTGGGAATTCTTTCAAAAAAGATAGTATTATATTTTCTGCTCTATTCAGATCGCCTTTATCTATATAAATTTTTGTAGAATTAGCAACAGCTTTCTTGTTGTTTGGTTCTTTTTCCAGAACTTTATTATAAAACTCCAGTGATTCTCCATATAACCCTTTTAATCTGTACAAATCAGCTGCTATTAATATTACATCAGTGTTTTTAGAGTTATTGTGTAATAATGTCAACATCTGATTAAATGCCTGATCCATATTATCATCTTTAACAAGTGTGTCTATATTTTCAATTTCAGCTTTAATCTCAATTTCCTTTTCTCTCTCCTTCTCCTTCTCTTTCTTCTTTTCCTTAATAACTTTATCGGTCTTAAAAAGGTTTTCTATCAAATTATTCTCTTCTTTTGTATTAAGTTCAATATTTTCTTCTTTTGTCTTAAGTATATTCGGAACAAGTATATCTAATTTATCCGCATAAAAATCTATACCGAGTTTGTATCGATAACTCGAATAATATGGAGAAAGTTTCATTGCCTCTTGCATTATTTTTAATGATTTTTCAAAATCCCCTACTTGAGAATAGGCAAATCCAAGATTATATTTAGCATCGATTATTGAAGGATCAAGAGAAATAACCTTTGAAAATGATTGAATTGCATTTTTAATATCTTTTCTCTTTAAATATATTACTCCCAAAATATTATATGCATAGGGGTAGTTTTCTTTCAAGTTCAATGTTTTCGTTATAAATTTCTCAGCCTTATCATAATCTTCCTTTTCAATAAGTAATATTGCATAATTCAAATAAGAATCAAGGAATATTGGATTTATATCGATTGCATTCATGAAATATTTTTCCGATTTTTCCATATCTTTTTGATGTGCATATGCTATCCCTAAATTAGAATAACTTAATATATACTCTTTATCTATGTCAATAGCTCTATTATAATAATCTATGGCTTTGTTAACATTTCCTAATTGATGATATGCTACACCTATATCATTATTTGCTTTTGGAGAATGGGGAGCTAATTTAATGGCTGCTTTATAATTGCTAATAGCCTCGTCGAATTTTCCCAAAAGAAGATATATCTCTCCAATTTGCGTATAAACCATACTGCTATTAGGAGAATTCTTTAAAGCAATAACAAATTCTTTAAGTGCTTCATTAAATAATCCTTTGTTTCTAAAACCTATACCCACATTAAAGTGACTTAGGAATGAATCGGGTGTAGTTTGCAATATTTGTTCTCCGGCTTCAAGTGCCTCTTTATATGTTTTAGAACCTGCTTGCTCGATTTGAAGATTGGCTTCTCCTTTTATATAACTGGGATTTAGATCCGCAGCAATAGAAGATTCCTCTTTAGCTTTTTCCAGGTTTCCCTTTTCACCGTAAACAAAACTTAGTAAATAGTGGGCATCACTATTTTTTGGATTTATCTCAATTGCCTTCTTAAAACTTTCTATTGCTTTATCAAGAAGACCTATGTTATAATATGTTTCTCCTGTGTTTGTAAATAATTTATCATCACAGACATTAAGTTCAATAGCTTTTTCAAATTCTCTCAATGCTTCACTATACATACCAAGGTTTTTATAACAATAACCGGACCAAATGTATGTTTCGGTATTGTTAGGAGTAATAGTTTCTATCTTTCGATATTGTTCTATGGCCTGGATATATTTCCCAATGTTTTTATATATATTTGCAAGTTGTAGTCTAACATCTATATTTTCAGGTTCCTTTTTTAGTTTGTCTTCGTAAGTAATGAGAATATTTTCATAATAACCTGTTTTTTTGAGTATTGTTTCAAGATTGTTTCTTGCTAATGTGAATTTCGGATCAATTTCAAGTGCTTTTTGAAGCATTTCAATAGCATCATCAATCATCCCTTTGTTATAGTAAACCACGGATAAATTATTATGAGCTCCAGCATCATTCGAACTTATCTTTTCTCTGAAACTTTTTAATATTTTCTTTTCAGTTTCGCTTATATTTAACATTTTAATCAAGATGTAAAGATTTTAATATAGTTTTGAGAGAATCCGTATCAGGTAAAAACAACATATATCCTTCCAGTTCTTTTTGTCCTTTAATAAATTCAAACTGAGTTTTTATGCAGAAAACAGCATCGATATTTTCTGCATCACCTGAAAGATATGCGGATGTTAAAACACTTGCAGCATCGTCAATAACCAGTGCGGGTACCGAAGGGACTACCATCAGCTCCAAAAATGTTCCAAGAGCACTTAGATATGCAGATACAACAATATTAGCAACTTCTTTCAATGATGATTGTTCCATGTCTCCGAATAAAGAAGCACTATTTGAGTCTCTTTCCAGCAAAATATCTATTATATATTTCGCATCATCCTTTGTAAACAATAGAAGTGTTTTTCCGGTAATATCTCCAAGAAAGTCGAGAAGAATGCCTGTTATAATTTCTTTTGGATTTACCCATAATGAAGAGATTTTTTCTATAGGTATTATCTTTACTTCAGGAACATTGATCATTACCTTATGTCCTATTATCTGAGAAAGAGCACTTGCCGAATGTCCACTGCCTATATTGGCAATTTCTCTTATTCCATCGAGTTGAATGTTTTCAAGATTAGTAATATCCATATCCGCTCCCTGCCGTTAAATAAGATTGTTAATATCTAAAATTAAAGCCATATTTCCTGTTCCAAGAATTGATATGCCGCTAAACAAATTTATATTGTCAAATAAAGATGGTAAATTCTTTACAACTATTTCTGTTTGTGATTCGTATGAATCCACAATTAAAATATCCTTGGATATATTGTCGCCAATTACTATTCCTTGTAATATATCATTTTTATTTATTATATCCGACCCGACAATATTATGAAGCCGTAGAAGAGGATAAACTTCTTCTCTGAGAACCACAATTTCCTGATTATGTATTGTTTCAATATTATTTGCAATAACATCAACAGTCTCCTGTATATTGTTCAAAGGAATTGCAAATAATCTTTCGTCACATGTTACTATCATTGTTTTTATAATAGATAATGTAAGGGGTAATTGTATGATAACTTTTGTCCAATGTTCAAATTTGGATTCTATTATTAATTTCCCTCCCAGTTTTCTAACAATTTTGTCTACGGCATCTACTCCTACCCCTCTACCTGAAAATCTTGTAATGCTATCAGCTGTGCTAAATCCACCTCTCTTAATATAATTTATTAAATCCTTTTCTTTCATCTGTCCTACTATTTCTTTTGAAAAGATTCCTTTTTCGATAATCATAGTTCTGATTTTTTCGATATCTATACCTCTACCATCATCGAATATTTCAATAAAAACATTATTTTTTTCTCTTCTTGCGGTTAATTTAATCAGCCCAGCAGGAATTTTTCCTAATTGTTCTCTTCTTTCAGGCGATTCAATACCATGATCCATAGAATTCTTTAGAATATGTAATATCGGATCGTATATACCACTGATCAATGCTCGATCAATTTCTATTTGAGCTCCCTCTATTACAAAGTTTATTTTTTTATTTAATTCCTTTGAACTGTCCCTAACAAATCTGGGAAATCTACTAAAAACCTCTTCGAGAGGAACCATACGCATATTACTTACTTCATCCTGTAAGGAGGAGATTATTCTTGATATTTTCTGTGTTGTATCTTCTAACATTGTTTGATCTTTTGTCTTGAAATATTCACTAAAAGCGCTTTTAGTGATTATCAATTCAGCTACAATATTTTGTAGTTCATCCAATTTGCTCATTTTTACTCTTACATAAATCAGTTCGCTTTCTTTTCCTTTTGTATTATTTTGATATGACTTATTTTCTTTCCCTTTTTCTTTGATAGTCTTCTCATTGCTTTTCACAGCAGCTTTTTTCTTTTTGATAAATACATTTTCAACATCCAGCATATCAGATAAAAACTTTTTTAGTTTCTCTGGCTTCAATTCCGTTTCAACATCGAATGTAACTACATTTTCATAATCACCATTTACCATTCTATCATAAGCAGGGATCGATAATATTATTTTTACTCTTTCTGACAACTCTTTGTAAATCACAGCTGCTCTCACACCTTTAAAATCCGGAGAACCACCTATTTCAATTTTTATAGTATATAAATTTTCACTTGAAATATTTTTCTTTGTTGTTTTCGATGTTTTAAAAGCAAAACTATTAATAACTTTTACTATTTTATCAATTTTTATCGTTTTATTTTTGCCAAAAATATTATCAAATAGTACCTTAAGCATATCGCTACATTGGAGCATTAAATCTATAAAATCCGGTGTTATTAAAAGAGTACTGCTTCTTACATTTTCTAACAAATCCTCAGTCTTGTGGGAAAGGAGTTCCATATCTTTGTAACCCATGGATGCAGTCATACCTTTTAATGTATGTATATTCCTGAAAAGTTCTTCAAGTTTCGAATTATCACCCTTCTCGAGATCTATAATATCGAGAGCAATATGTTCTAAAATTGTAGAAGCTTCCTGATAGAATAACTCCTCATAGTGACCCATATCCATAAAATCTATTTCCTGAGAATTCTTTCAACAGCCTCAATGACTCTTGCAGCTTGAAAAGGTTTAACGACATAATCCTTTGCTCCTGCTTGAATCGCTTCTACAACGAGACTCTGCTGTCCCATTGCACTTACCATTAAAATTTTTGCGCCGGCGTCAATTGAGATAATCTCTTTTACTGCATCTATGCCACTCATATCTGGCATAATAATATCCATTGTTACAAAATCAGGATTTAATTCCTGATATTTGTCTACAGCTTCTTTCCCGTTACTAGCTTCTCCGCAAACAATGTATCCATTCTTTTCAAGAATATCTCTTAACATCCTCCGCATAAACAATGCATCATCAACTACTAACACCTTGGTATCCATATATCCTCCTTACAATTATTCAAATAAAGCATCAGTGTTAAGAATAATAACCTTTTCCTTATTGTTCTCACTCATACCCTTAAAATATGCTATATCAATTTTCTCTTTGAAAATTTTAGGAACTTTCCCTATGCTTTCAATAGCAAATTTTACTATACCATTAATTTTATCAACAAGAATTCCATATATAATGTTGTCTTTTTTAACATATACAATACCACTATCCTGTGTTATCTGATCGTCCGATAGTTTAAATCTTTTTCTAAGACTGATAATTGGAACAATAATTCCTCTTAGATTTAAAACCCCTAAAATATATTTATATGATTTAGGTATAGGCATAACAGGAAGATATTCTCCAATTTCAGTTATATCAATCAATTCAATAGCAAATTGTTGCTGGTCTATTGCAAATAGCAGAAACTGTTCCAATTCTTTTTCGTTCTTTTTCATTATCTAACCTACCTATCATACCAGAAAAAATTAGGTCTGAGTATATTAAGAGGGTGAACAAATATATTTTTTATATATGGTTGAAAGATACCGTAATTGAGCCCATGTGATAGTGGAATGATTGGACATTCATCCATTATTTTTTTCTCGGTATCCCTATATATTTGAATCCTCTTTATCGGATCCTTTTCTCCCATGGCATTAATTATTAATTCATCAACTTCTCTGTTTGAATAAAATGTGGAGTTACCCGGTTCTCCCCTATTATCACTATAGAAAAGAGGGAAAAGGAAATTGTCAGGATCTCCCGTATCGGCACTCCATCCTAAAGAAAACAATTCAGATTCACCGCTATGAATTTTTTTAATGTACTCTGCCCAGGGAGATACTTCCAATTCAAGTTCTATGCCGATTTTTAAAAATGATTTCCTGAAGAAATCAAACCTTTCTTCAACATCCTTTTTTGCTTTTCCTGATATTAATAAGTTGACTTTCTCTTTTGTCCCGGGACCAAAACCGGCTCTTTTAGCCAATGAAATCGCTATTTCTTCGTTATAATAATAACCTTTAAAGCTTTGATTATATACAGACATACTGGGGGGGAAAATACCTTTTGCCGGAATCGAAGTTGTTTTCATTATTTCCTCTAAATATTTTTTTCTATCGATAATAAATGCTGCAGCTTGTCTAAGTTGTTTACTTTTGAAAGGTCCTTCCGATTCCATATTAAACCCTAAATATTGGATGCCAAGATCATAGGATTTTACTATGTGAGGGACAAGATTTTTGTCTTTCATTACCTTTTCCAAGTTTTCTTGTGAAAGTGATATATAATCAAGTTCTTTTTCATAAAAGAGGTCTATTGTCTTTTTGTCGCCTATATCTTTATAATATATTATCTCATCTATTAGCGCTTTTCCCATGAAATAATTTTCAAATGCTTTATACTTTAAATAGTTATCTTTATTGTCAGACAAAATAAATGGTCCGCAACTTACAATTTTATCTGTATTCTCTTTATCTTTAATATATATTTCTTCGTTTGCAGGGATAATACTGGATGATGCTACAGCAAGATTCTGAATAATAGGCATATACGGTCTTAGCAATTCGAGGTTGATACAATATCTGTCGATTATTTTTATTCCTTGTATTTCAGATGATTCCTTTTCATGATATTCTTTTACGCCTTTTATATGTACGATTTGGAAATAGTTTGATGATGAAGCAATCTTGTATAATGAAAATTCAACATCTTCCGATGTTATCTCCTTTCCATTATGTGCAATTATATTTTTCCTTATGAAGAATTTCAAATGTTTTCCGTTTTCATCTAATTCCCAACTTTTTGCAACTGCAGGTACAATGTTTATATCTTGTGAATACTGGGTTAATCCAACAACGGATGGGTATAGTGATTGTGATGTTGTTGCATCACTGGATCTGTAAGGCAATAAACACTGTGGTATTCCGTCCATATGATATCTGAAAGTATATAAAGGGATATTTGCGGATGATCCTATTACAGGGAAGTCTATCTTATTAGTATTCTTGAATTCATTTATATGTTCTAAATTTATAGATATCAATGTTTCGACCTCATCAAGATAATTCGCTATTTTATTAGTTTGCATGGAAAATTCACCAATAATAATTGCTTTCATATTTTGAATAATTGTCTTTTGGTTCTCGACGGATGTTACAACTTCCACAATTAGCATTTTTAATTGCTCTAAAACGTTTGAAACATTATTCCCGGTTTCTACGGCGGTACTAATTAATAAATTGGTTTTATTGACAATCTTGAATGTGCTATTTGCATTGCTATTTGTGATTAATAATGTCTTTTCCATTTCACTTATTATTTTATCAACCTTTATTGCCAATTCCCCTGAGTTTTCAGAAAGGGATTTTAAATCGTTAACAATTATATTTAATTCATATTTATATGTTCCTGCCTTAGCTGCCTCTATCCCTGCATAAAGAGAAAGTATTTTTGTTCTAGTAGAAACTAATTTGATCTTTTCGATATTAGCATTTATGTTCTTAAACAAAATATTAATATTATTCAAAGTATCATTGGTATTCTTGAAAAGATCATGAAGATTTTCTATATGCTCCGTTATAAATCCCAGTTCATTCTTAATATCGTCGAGATTCTTTCCAATTTTAATCTGGGAGTTTTGAAGTTGAGTTGAAATATTCTTCAGTTTATTTACATCTTCCGAAAGGAAATTTATGTTACTATTAGAAATATCATTTAAATCCAAAAGTTTTTTAACATTTATTTTAAACATACGGCTAATTTCAACAAGTCTGTTTTGAAAATCAATATAATCCTGAAAGGTCTTATTGTAAGATTTAAATGCATTCTTAAAATCAAGAGTCTTCCTTTCCAGATTAACATCACTTGAGATAAATGAATCCATTAATTCGGTAAAGATATTTTTAAACATAAACACATTTCTCATAATATTTGCTGCGGATTCAGTAAGATTTTTGATTCTACTTGTGGAAATGAGAATATGTTTTGATATATCGGCTTCTTTTGCATTAATGTCAGAAATAGTCTGCTTTTTGATATTTTCCTTATCTACAATCTGCTTCACTTTGATGAAATTATTTACAACCTTTTCAGTTTCTTCCTTTATATTTTTCATAAATGTTTTGCTGGTATCTATGGATTTTATTATAAATGAAATGTGTTCGCTTGATTTTTCAGTGTCACTATTTAATTTAATATTTTCCGTATCTATTTTGTCAATAAATTCAGGGATCGATTCAGACGCTTCAAGAGATATTTTAGCTAATTTCCCCATTTCTTGAGCAACAACTTCAAAACCTTTTCCAGCTTCCCCTGCGTGAAAAGCCTTAATTCCAGCATTTCTTGAAGTTTCTTCCGTCCTTTTGGATATACTTAAGACTTCATTAATAGAATCCTTGATTTCAGTAAAATTCGTCTGTAGGCTTTTTATATCACTTGCAGTTCTATTGATTCTGTCAGGTATAGAAGATAATTCCGTTATCACATTTTCAAATATCTCAACTGTTTCGGTGGAAGTTTTTTTAAATGCATCGGAGAAAGTTATAGACATATCAGATGATTCATTTAATACCTGAACAGAAGCAAAGATATTCCTAATTTCCTTTTCGATCTTTTCGAATAGATAAGATTGAGATAAACTGATATCCTCAATTTTCTCAGCATATACATTAAGTTCATCAGTTGCCTTACTTATCGTGTCTAATTGTCTGGGGATATTTACAAGTCTGTTTTTAATTAATTTAATATCTTCTTTGATTTCTTTTAAATAAGTATCTTCTTCAACTGGTCTGTTTTCTTTTGTTCTTAGCAGCTTCATAAATCTCCTTATTATATAATAATATATCAGAGCATTTTAATTGTCAAGAAACCAATATCATCAAAAAGGGTCAAATCAACATTTATTCAATAAATATAATAAGATATTTTAAGATTATTTTCAAGTCTTATCTGCATTAATTAAACTATTGATCATGATTTTTTGTATCGGTAAACAATTCAAACTGTGATGTTTTAAGTTTTTTATACAATGTTCTTCTTGATATTCCAAGTAATACGGATGCCTTTGTTATATTATTTCCCGTAACATAAAGAGCCTTTTTAATAATTTGATTCTCGATTTCACTAAGTATAAGAGAATCGGACGATGTTCCTTTTTCGTCTTTCATCTCCTCCTGTTTGTTCCATATAAATGTTAATTCACCTAAAAGCATTTTCCTCTCAAGAGTGTTCTCAAGCTCTCTTAAGTTCCCGGGCCATTTGTATGCTTTTATCTTTTTAATGCTTTTGCTATCCAAATTAGTATTAGGTAGATTATATTTTAAAGCTATCTTATTGGTAAAGAAGAGAATAATTTCTTCTATTTCATTTATCCTGTCTTTTAGAGGAGGTAAAACAAATTCAAAATTATTTAATCTGTAAAATAGATCTTCTCTGAACCTCCCCTCTCTTACCATTGTAAGCAAATCTCTGTTTGTTGCTGTAATGATTCTTGTGTCAACTTTTTGAGTTTCCGTACAACCAATCATTTGTATATCTTTTTCCTGAATGGCATGTAGCAATTTTGCCTGAATATTAAGGGGGAATTCCCCAATTTCATCAAGAAATAGTGTTCCTCCGTCTGAAAGTTGAAACTTTCCGGGTTTTGTTTCGAATGCTCCGGTAAATGCTCCTTTTTTATGTCCGAATAATTCACTCTCGATAAGATTTTCGGGTATAGCACTGCAATTTACCTTAATGAACGGTTTATTCCTTCTTTTGCTTATACTGTGTATATATTGAGCCATAATGGTTTTTCCCGTTCCGGTTTCACCTGTCAATAAAATGTTTACATCCAATTTAGCTATTCTATCTATTTTTTCCATCATCGGTTTCATTGATTTGCTATTGATAATAGGTGTAAACATTGCCGGTTTATTTATATGTACGGTATATTGTTCATGTGAGAGAAAAGATTCGGCTTTCTTTATAATTGAGATCAATTCATTTTTATCAAAAGGTTTTCGAATATAATCGAATGCTCCCAGTTTAATGGCTTTAATCGCTGTTTCAATTGTACTGTAAGCTGTTAATATAATTACAGGAATGTCTTCTATATCTCTGTTTTTCAATTCTTCTATAAATTCGATTCCCCCCATTTTAGGCATTTTAAGATCCGTAATAATTATATCGGATGCTCTGAATATTTTTAATGCCTCTATTCCATTTGAAGCCTCTAATATCTCATAACCGTTTTTTTGTAATATTCCTCCAATTACCTTTCTTAAATTTGCCTCGTCATCTATTATCAATACCGTTGTCATACATCCTCCAGAATAATAGTAAATATAGTCCCACCCTTTGGATTTTCCTTAAATAGAATTTTACCACCCAATGCATATATCATTCTTTTCGTAATCGAAAGCCCTAAACCGATTCCATCTGTTTTTGTCGTATAAAACGGTAGAAATATATCATTCTTGTTTTTGATGCTTACTCCCTTCCCATTGTCTATTATAGATAGTATTATATTGTTTGAATTGTTTGAAATTTCTAAGTGAACTCTATTCTCGTTATTGTCCTCATATGAATCGAATGCATTTTGAATTATATTATATATTGATTCCTCTAATATTATTGGATCCGTAAGGAAATTTGTGTTTTTGCATTGATTATTCACATATAAATTTTTATTTCTAAATCTGTTTTTTATATTACGGATAAAATTGTTAATTGTGATAATTTCTTTGTTTATCTCGTTTCTTGAAGCAAAAAGCTGAAATCTTTCAATTATATGTTCAATGCGCTCAATATCACTCAGTAAAATCTTAAAATATTCTCTGTCTTTACCCTTTATTGAATCATCGAGGTATTGAGCTGCCCCCTTTATCGAACTGAGTGGATTTCTTATATCATGAGCAATACCTGATGCAATTTCACCTGCAAAAGCAATATTTTCCATATTGATTATCTTTTTATTTAATAAAATTTTTTCCATTATCCCCTTAACTTGGTTGATTAAAGTATTTAAATAAATTCCATCGTCATCACGGAAATTCTCATTGTCATATATGAAATAAAATATCCCACAATTGTCATTATAGTTTTCAAGTCTGTAAAGATAAATTGATTTATCTCCATTCCTAAAGTAGATATTATTGTCGATATCTTTCTTGAACCACTCTTTTAAGGTTTTGTTGTCAATCTTACAATTTCTACTCAAACTATATAAATTGAAAGGGGTGGAATCGGTTTCAATGGCAAAACCGCAATTATCAAGATTTAATATTTTATATGATATATCAACGGTATCTTTTATAAGGGAATTGAATTCAACATTTTTATTAAGATATTTTTCACTAAGTTGTTGCAGTACTTTCTGATGGCGATAATGCTTTGCAAGTAATAATCTTTCTGAAATTTGGAATATCTTTTTCTCCAATATTTTATAGGAAATTAATATAAACATACATGAAACAAATGCCTTTACCGTTGTTGGAAAAGAAACGTTAAACCCCAGTGTGATAAATATAAATATAAATGTAAAAAATGTTGCAGCTAAAATATATGTAAACATTTTCATTAATACATAATTTATCGGCATAATATCACTTTTAAGTATTGTATATGAAATTACAAACGAGAATATAATATTGCCGATATTCCCAAGATTTATAGGTCTTATGAAATTTAGAGCCGGTACAAAATCGGTAATCCCTAAAACAAGAAGTATTCCTGTTGCTAAAATAATATACCTCAATCTATTTCTTTCGTTAAATACGTCGGTTTTTAAAAATCTATTTATTAAACAATATTCCTGAATTAGGAATGCAATAAGCAAGTAAAACACAAGTATATCGTGAAACAGTGCTATACGAGTAATTTGTATTAGAGATAGAATAAATAATGTAAGTGAAAATATTGTAAACGGATATTTGAAATGTTGTAGCGTCTCACTTTTTTTCAAATAGCTGATTATAAAATAATAACTTGTTAAGGGAAGAATGGAAAGCGAACTATAGAGAATAGAGTGATATATATTGTTCCCTGTTATATCTCTCAGGTAACATATTATATTCCATGCTGCAAGGTTGATACAAAATATGGCAAAGGTCCTATTTAATTTGTTTTTAGTATCGGATAAAAATACTATTATTGCAAGGAATATATTTAATATTGCACCCAATAGTATAACATTTGGAAAAGTCATAACTGCATATTAATATAAATTCGATTAAAAATCAATAGATTTTTCTTCCTCGCCCTTTATGGCCTACCTGCCGAAACCTCGCTCTCGACGGGAGAGGATTAAGGTGAGGGTAATTCTCTCCCTCCCTTCTCGGCTGAAGTCTGGTGTCTGATGTCTGGTGTCTATTCCCATTTATTCGTGTAATTGGTGATTATTCCCCCTTACTTCCTCGCCCTTGATGGGAGAGGATTGAGGTGAGAGTGATTCTCTTCCTCCCTTCTCGGCTGAAGTCTGGAGTCTGTCGTCTGGTGTCTATTACTATTTATTCGTGCAATTTGTATTAAATTAGTGTAATAAATTTTTCTCTTCTCTTTTGTGTAATTCGTTACAAATTCGTGAATTAGTAGTGGATCTCACTTTCTTTCTCTCCTGGCTTTTTTAACTTGTAAATGATATATGTATACATTTACAATTGTTTTGCTTTATTTTTTTAAAAAATTGTGATACTATTAATATAGTTGAAGGAGAATATGAAGAAAGAAAAGGTATTGATTCAAGACTTATTCGAATTGAAATTTATTCGTTCGGTAAGAATTAAACCTGATGATAATAAATTTCTATATATAGTTGAAAGAATAGATAAAAAGGATGATAAATATTATTCGAAGATCTATGAGTATGATTTTAAAAGTAAGAATACAAAACAACTTGTTCATAAAAAGGGGAAATATTTTAATGTAAATTATTCACCGAATGGTAAGTGGATAAGTTTTATATCCAATAGAGACAAAAAAATGAAATTGTATATTATGCCATCGGATGGCGGAGAGGCAGAGGAGATAGAATTTAAAGAATTTTATTTAAATAATTATTTATGGGGGAAGGATGAAAATAATTTGCTTTTAAAATTAACAAAGAAAAGCAAAGGGGAAAAAGATCTGGAAAAAGCAAAAAAACCCGAGAAAAAAACACAGACAGTACGCATTATCGATTCTCTCAGTTATAAATGTGATGGGAGAGGATTTTTAACATCAAATAAACCTCAATTATATATATACGATATTAAGAAAGGAAAGATAGATAAACAATTGACTAAAAAGAAAAACGGCATACTTGAAGGTGTATTGTCAAATGATTCTAAATATATATATTATACTGTATTTGAGAAAAAAGATTGGGAACAAAATACTAACTATATCGGGATATATAAATTGAATATTAAATCTGGAAAAGAAGAGAAGATAGATGTGGAAAAAGGTTCTAAATTTGCACTTTCAATATCCAATGACGGAAAATACCTTTCATATTTAGGAAATACGAGGGTTGATGATTATACGGGAACTGTAAACTATAAACCATTTGTTATAGATTTGTTAAATAACAGTGTAGAAGAAGTATTAAAGAATAGTGATTTGATGTGCATTGATATGACTGTCGATGATTCCGGGGAAAGTTTTGACTCTGCTTATTTAAAGTGGTCGGTGAGAAATGAACTTCTATTTTTTGTTAGTGATAAAGGAAGTTGCCATATATATTGTTTGAATGTCTCAAATGGAAAGATACAAAAGATATTCGGAGGAACCGGAAAAGCTATAACATTTGATAAATCAAAGAAACATACAATTTATGCTTTATCGAATGCGATTCATCCGGGAAGAATTATTATTGATCCCGGGAAAAAAGGGGAGACGGAGATCGATCCTAATAAGAAATATATAAAATCTCATTATATATCCGAACCGGAACCATTCAGATGGGAAGGTTATAAAAAAGACATTATTAATGGCTGGATACTAAAACCTTATGGGCAAATAAAAAGTAAGAAATATCCTTTGATCGTTGAGATCCATGGAGGACCGCATGCTCAATATGGGAATTCATTCTTTCACGAGTTTCAGGTTCTTTCCTCAAAAGGTTATGTAATATTTTATTCCAATCCACACGGAAGTTCCGGGTATGGTGAAAAATTTGCCAAATCATTGGTTGCTCGATGGGGTGTACCCGATACCGAGGATATCTTAAATGCTTTAAAAATAATTAAAGACTATGATTATATTGATAAGAATAGAATTGGTGTGACAGGAGGAAGTTATGGCGGATTTATGACCAATTGGTTGATTGGACATACCGATATATTCAAGGCGGCAGTTACTCAAAGGAGTGTTACTAATTTAGTTAGCTTTTTCGGAAGTTCCGATGGGGGGTACTATTTCAAACATGAGTTTAAAACAACCTTCTGGGAAAATATCGAATATTATTTAAAACATTCACCGATATCATATGTTAAGAATATTAAAACACCTCTTTTAATAATTCATAGCGAGAATGACTTAAGGGCTCCTATTGAACAGGCGGAACAACTATTCGTGGCATTGAAAATGTTGAAAAGAAAGGTTAGATTTGCGAGATTTCCGGAGGAATCGCATGGACTTTCGCGAATAGGAACACCTTCAAGACGAATTAAAAGGATTGAGCTAATTATAGATTGGTTTAACAAATTTTTGTGAGGTAAATATGATAAAAATTATAATAATATCCTTATTGCTTAACCACTTCATAATTCTTTCACATATGCTTTTAGTGATTGAAAAAAAGCAGCTTGAAAAAAAATACTATAAGATTGCAATAGCATTCATTGTACTTTTAATTGTTAATTTCGCATTAATTATTATCGTTAGAATAAGTTTATTATTATATATTACGGAGTTACCAATTATTTTAACATATATCTATTTTATCTATGATTTTAAAAAGAGGGAAAAGATACGCTATAAACTGATTATTGAACAATTAAATGAACGATTGGAAATGTATATGAATAAGAGTGATATCAATGACTTCAATAGATTTAAAAATATTGCACTTGTATACGAGCGAAAGGGAGATTTTAAAAATGCAAATGATTATTATATAAAAGCTCTTGCATTATCCACAGAGGAATACAGGGAAAACATCGAGATTAAAATCGAATATTTGAAGAATTCCGGGAGAGCTAAATGTGAAAATTGTGGAGCATATCTTAATTGGAATTATGATGTTTGTCTCAATTGTGGACATTATTACAAAGGGGGGGTATCGATTAAGAATAAATATAGTATAGCGATTTCGCTTATATGGCTGATAATAGGGGCTTTCTTTTTAATCGCTGGGATAAAAATTGTTTCTTCTTTTTTTATCGTAAATTATGCTATTTTTGTTCTTATGTCATTATACTCGATTGTTGGAATTGCTGAAACGCCTATTATGAAAGCGTTTAGTAGGTAATTTATTAAAAAAACCGCTTGACAAAATATTTTCATTGTTTTATATTTTTATTAACAAATAAAAGGAGGTAAGATGAACAGACAGGATTTGATTAAAGTCATAGCTAATGACACGGAGTTAAGCAACAAAAAGGTTAAAGAGGTAATAGACTCAATGCTTAAAAACATTGAAAAGGCAATTCTTAAGAAGGACAAAGTTACATTTGTAGGGTTTGGAACATTCAAGGCAAAATGGAGAAAACCAAGGACAGCTATTAATCCTAGAACAAAAGAGAAAATGAAAGTGAAAGGAAAATTTGTTCCTCATTTCGGCGCTGGTTCTCATTTGAAAGATAAAGCGGCTATGATGAAGAAGTAATTTTGGTTTTATAAAAAGGGAGGAGATTTCTCCTCCCTTTTTTATAAGTTCCAATTTTATTTTATCAGGACATCTCTTATCACATTACTTAATTTTTTAATTTCATATGGTTTGGCAATGACATTCGAAAAACCGTAATTTTTATAGTTTGCCATAATAGGATCGCTTGCATATCCGCTTGAAACTATTAATTTGGCGTTAGGATCGATTTCAAGTAATATTTCTGCAGCTTCTTTTCCCCCCATTCCTCCCGGTATTGTTAAATCCATTAAAACAGCATCATAATATTCACCTGTATTCATTTTAGTCCGATATAAATCGATTAGCTCGTTGCCATTGGATGCGTAATCACAATTGTATCCAATTTGTTTAAGCATCTTACCCGTAGTATTTCTAATAATCTTGTTATCATCCATTAAAAGGATAGTACCCTTGCCTGTAACTATTTCAAGTGTATTTTTTTCTCTATTTATTGTTTTACTACAAGCTGGCAAATATATGTAAAATATTGTTCCATTATTCACTTCCGATTTTACTGAGATGACTCCATTATGCTTGTTTATTATAGAATAGACCACAGTTAATCCTAATCCGCTACCATTTTGTTTTGTAGTAAAAAAGGGATCATATATATTATGTATGGCTTCCTTGTTGATGCCGATTCCGTGGTCCTCAATCGATATTTTTACATAATTGCCATTATTTAGGGAGATATGATCATTAGGAGTAATCGAAATATTGCTTGCCTTTATATTGATTATACCACCTTCTGGCATGGATTGATCTGCATTGATAATTAGATTATTTATAACCTCGCTGATTTGTCCTCTGTCTACCTCAATAGTCCATAGGTCATTCGGTAAGTAAAACAGGCATTTTGATTTTGCCCCTCTTAGCGAAAATAAAGCTGATTCTTTTATTAACTCCTGAATAGAGCACAATGTTTTCACGGGCATTCCCCCTTTAGAGAATGTAAGTAATTGCTGTGTTAAGTCTCTTGCATGCATTGATTCTTGTTCGGCATCCGACAGGTAAGAATAGATCTTATTATCCGAATCGATTTCCATTTTTGCAAGAGAGATATTTCCCATTATACCTGTAAGTATATTGTTGAAGTCATGAGCTATACCGCCTGCTAGTATACCAATCGATTCCAGTTTACTTGCTTTAATAATTTCCTGTTCCATTCTCGATTTTTCCGTTATATCACTAAAAACGATTGCAAATCCAATCATAAGGTTGTCTTTTCCCATAATAGGTGCTTCACTGGCAGAAATCATTATTTTTTTACCATTCTTGGAAAGGAGAAAGATATTATTGTTAAAGAAATATAATTCTCCGATATTTTTAACTTTATCAATAGATGCTTTACATATCAATTGGCTTTTTTCATTTGCAATTTTAAATATTTTACACAATGGTTTGCCTGCAGATTGTTCCAATGTCCATCCTGTAAGATTTTCAGCTGCTGTATTCATAAATAAAATATTTGTATCCAGATCGGTAGATATTACTCCATCATGTATTGATCGCATTGTTATGTCCATAAATTTATTTCTATTTGCCAGAGTTTCCTCAAAATATTTAAGTTTGGAAATATCTCTAATAACAGTGATTATTTGAATAACCTTTTTATCTTTAAATACAGGTATTTTATGTGTCAGTGTAGTAAAAGCTTCTCCTTTTAAAATAACACAATCTTCGGAAAAATGGATTTTTCCTGTTTTGAATACATATTCATATTCTTTAAGAACATTTTCAGAAATAAAAGGAAATGTTTCATATACTGTTTTCCCAATGACATTTGCCGGAATCCCAAGCTGATTATTCCATTCTATGAATGCTTTATTTATAAATGTAATTTTCAAATCCCTGTCTACTATGTGAATATAATCAGGTATGGAATCGATTATTGATCTATAATATTTCTCTGATTCAATTAATGCTTTCTCGATTATTTTTCGATTATTGATTTCATTTTTTGCTTGTTCGTATAAACGGGCATTTTCAATTGCTATTGCCGCTTGCGAAGCAAATGCAAAAGCGAGTCTTGAGTGTTTCTCTTTGTAGAAATTTATTTTTGTATTATCCAATGAAATCATACCTATCACTTTTTCATTAATTATCATTGGAACACCAAGCCAGGAATGAATGTCGATGGATCGAGGTTCATATCTGAAATCCTTATAAACAGAGGGAGCATTATTAAGTATATAGGGACATTTATTTTCAATAACTTTCTTATTGGGATGATTCTTATTTAAATTAAAAATCGATCCTAAAATAATATTCTTATCGGAAAAACCATAACAGCTAATTACTTTTAAATGATTTTTTTCAAGTATCTGAACAGTAGCACTATCAAAAGGTACAACCTGCTTCATCTGCTTTAAAATATGATTTATAACAGTATCAATATCAAGGCTTTTGGTTATAAACAATGCTGCCTGTCTTAATATTTCTATTTCTCTTTTTTGTTTTTGCTCGTCTCCCAATAATCTTGCATGTTCTATGTTTAAGGCAATTTGATTGGCAAAATCCTCTATTACATTTACTATATTGTCATCTATATCCGATATACTACTATCATTTATCATAAGGGCAGCACCAAGAATCTTATTCCGGTGTTTAAGAGGTATAATAAATATATTTTCTTTTTCTGTAAATTCTATAATATTTTTAAGTGGTGAAAAATATTTGGAAATATGTTCATTTTGTAGTTTTATAATAAAATTGGAGTTATCTACTTTTATTCCATTCTTAATTAATTTTTTTATCATGTCAAATTCAATTTGTAAATTATCGACAACGATTGTTTTTGTTTCCGAATTATATACGGCTAAATTGGACAGTGTCTGAAAAATTCCATATTCATTATTTATTAATATAATTATCTTTTGCCAATTGAAATTATTTATCAATATATAACTAATGTTATTCAATAATTCCTTTAATGTTCTTATTGAATTCATTTCCATTACATTCTGATTACTCATTAACTCATTCCTGTTAATTGTAAAAAATATTTACTGATAACATACTTTAATTATAATGATTATTTTAAAATATTTCAAGATGTCAATTCATATTATAATAGAGGGAGATATAACTACTGAATGGGAAAGGGACAACGAATTTCACGAAAGAGAAGGGGGTAAATTACAACTTTATTTTACGAATTAGGTAGACAAATTACAAATGTGTCATCCTGAATCCTGATCTGCATCAGGACAGGTCTATTTCAGGATCTGGTATGAGATGCTGAACCAATACTGAATCAATACTGAATCAAGTTCAGCACAGGGTTTAGCACAGGGCCTAGCATGACAGAAAAAGGAGGAAACAGAGGGCGAGGAAGTAAGAGTGATAATCAAGAATTACATGAAGGTGAATATTTTAACTTTCCCTCCACAGGCGGGAGGGAATTGAAGGGAGGGGGAATAAATTAAAAGAAAGGAAAGGATTTAATCCTTTATCTCATCTTAAATTGATTAATATATTCATACATATCTACTTATTTCCTGATTTTGCAATTTGACATTCACTGAATATTATGTAGAATATGTAAAAGAAGGATTTTATGAATAAGAAGGATGTTAGGAATGTAAATACTTTTAAAATTGAAAAAGACACTGGTAATATATGAAAAAATATGTTTACAAGAAAAATATTGAACTGAATAAGGATGATGTGTTCAAATTGTACGATGATGCAAAATGGACTGCTTATACTAACAATATGCCTAACCTAATGGATGCAATAAAGAATTCATTATTTGTTATTACTGCCTGGGACAATGATAAACTTATAGGGCTTGTAAGAATTGTAGGTGATGGTTTTACTATAATTTACATTCAGGATATTTTAGTGCTTGAATCATATAGAAGAAAAGGGATTGCTTCGAATCTTATGAATAAGATATTAAATAAATACAAGGATGTCAGACAGAAGGTTCTTTTAACAGATGAGCAAACTGCTAATAAGATGTTTTATGAGAAACTTGGTTTTAGAGTGTGTGGCAAGTATGAACTTGTCGCATTTGTAAGGATTGATTTAGTGAGGTAATAAAATGAGTGAAATTATTTTAAAACCGATAGGTATTATACATACACCGTTTAAAAAAACCGAAGGTATTCCAATACAACCAAATGCCGGTCAAGGAATCAGAGGTGTAATAGAAGTGTTTAATGAATTTGAAGCGGGACTGAAAGATATAGAAGGATTTTCTCATATTATTCTCATTTATTATTTTCATTTGTCCAAAAAATTTAAGTTATTATCAAAGCCATATATGGACGATACCGAGAGAGGTGTTTTTGCAATTCGTGGTCCCTCAAGACCTAATTGTATAGGGATATCTACTGTTAAATTGATAAAAAGAGAGAATAATGTTTTGTTTATAGAGGATCTTGATATAGTAGATGACTCACCTTTACTTGATATAAAACCGTATGTTCCTCAATTCGATACAAGAGATAATGTGAAAATTGGCTGGCTTGAAAAGAAGATACATAAATTACATGAGACAAGGGATGACGGGCGGTTCGAAAAATAAATGTAAAGAAATAAATATCCACAACTAATGCACGAATAATTGGGAATAGACGACAGACACAAGACATCAGACTTCAGCCGAGAGGGGAAATAGTGAATAGAGAATATGAGCAGATTCCTGTTTTTACATGAATGACATGTTTCGAATTTATGATTAACGATTTATGATTCTCTATCCGTTCCCGTTGGCGTTGGCATTCCCGCAATGGTCAAACCATTGTCACCCTTACCTCAATCCTTTCCCTGCCTACGCTAAAGCTTCGGCAGGCAGGCCATCAAGGGCGAGGAAGAAATATTGGGAAATATACCGAAAGTAACTTTCCCTCCACAGGCGGGAGGGAATTGAAGGGAGGGGGATATAGACCATATTATTGCAAACGAAGTGAAGCAATCCCATTAGAATGAACTTAGATTGCTTCGCCTGCCTGTGCATTACACGCAAACAGGTCGTTTCACTTCTCGCAATGACAGTTTCCTGAATTTGCAATTTACGATTTACGAAATTGTAACTTGATACTGACATATGTCTATGCCTATCTACTCTTTTTTTGCATTTTCACTTGACATACTTACAGAATTGCAGTATTATTGCTAAAATTTGTTAACATATGGAGGTAATATGTTTAAGAAAATCGTTTTTGCAGTAATAGCAATAGCAATCGTTGCAACAGGATGTTCGCTTTTTGATTTTGGCGGTGGAGATTTAATGCCACTATCTGTAGGTAATTATTGGAATATGAAGACAACACTAAAAATAACAGTTATGGATACTGTTGTTAATGATAGTACATTATATAACAGAACTGAAATTACAGAAAAAGTAACACTTGGTAATGGAAAAGAGGCATTTACATATAAATCGGGAAAGACTAATTCAAGTTACAGTTTCGATACAACAGGTGTCGATACTACTTATTTGGTAAAGGAAGACACTGCCTACTTTTCATATGATAGCTTAAGTCAAACAACAGGAGATTATCAGGGACCTGTAAAGTATGATATCGGTACCGTATGGAATGCTCATGATATGAAATTCGAAGTAACGGCTAAAGAAGATGTAACAGTCCCGGCAGGAACATTTAATGCATATAAAATTGCTATGACAGATACAACAAGTGATACACTGTGGCAGTGGATGGCTAAGGGTAAAGGATTTATAAAAATGTATGGCAAAATGGGTTATTCAAGTTATTCCGTGGAAATGACAGAAGAATTAATGGCGTATAAAGTAAAATAATAGATATTTTATCTATATCAAAAAGGGCATTTATTCAAATGCCCTTTTTTTATTAGGGTCGGGGACCGACATTTAATTTGACAAATCAGCAAAATTAATATAGTATTGCTAAAATTTGTTAGCATATGGAGGTAATATGTTTAAGAAAATCGTTTTTGCAGTAATAGCAATAGCAATCGTTGCAACAGGATGTTCGCTTTTTGATTTTGGAGGTGGAGATATAATGCCATTAACGGTAGGTTCCTATTGGAATATGAAATCAACGATGACAACTACCCCGGTAGATACAACTGATACGGTTACGGTTGACTATCTATATAGTAGAACTGAAATTACAGAAAAAATAACACTTGGTAATGGAAAAGAAGCTTCTGTATATAAATCAGGAATAACTGATTCTTTATATGTGTTTGATACATTATATTCCGGCATAAAATATTTCATAAAAGAAGATACTGCTTATTTTTCGTATGATAGCTTAAATCAAACAACCGGAGATTATCAAGGACCTGTAAAAGTTGATATCGGTACCGTATGGAATTCCGGCACTATGAAATTCGAAGTAACGGCAAAAGAAAATGTAACAGTCCCGGCAGAAACATTTAAAAATGCATATAAAGTTGCTATGATAACCGCAGCCAATGACACGATATGGCAATGGATAGCTTCAGGCAAGGGAAACGTTAAACAATCAATGACAATGACAAGTTCGACTCAAACAACACAGTTGATAACAGAATTAATGGCGTATGAAGTAAAATAATAGATATTTTATCTATATCAAAAAGGGCATTTATTCAAATGCCCTTTTTTTATTAGGGTTGGGGACCGACATTTCGACATTTATCCGGGGAAATGGGCTAAAACCACTAATTCCCGATTAACGATTCACAAATAATAGACGACAGACACCAGACATCAGACTTCAGCCGAGAGGGGAAATGAAAGATAACAACGAATTTCACTAAGGAGAAGGGAAATTTTTTTATATTTAATTTCACAAATGGGAGAATATTTTAACTTTCCCTCCACAGGCGGGCATATCCTTACCCACATCTTTTTAAGATTTAGCAGAATAACAATATTATTATAGTTCAAAGAAAAAAATAGCATAATAATTTAATTATTGTGATTATTTACTTGACTTTTATGTAAAATACAAGTATAATA
>Ga0209121_10001330_pt1 | contig 25861 bp, 24 predicted proteins | sample Cruoilmetagenom3_FD_187292 | JGI IMG/M metagenome (GOLD analysis project Ga0209121, IMG submission 187292) | Oil polluted marine microbial communities from Coal Oil Point, Santa Barbara, California, USA - Sample 3 (SPAdes) (version 2) | ecosystem: Environmental > Aquatic > Marine > Oil seeps ... | reverse complement strand
CCGACAGGGTTGTTAATAATGACGGCTTCGTAAAAAGTCCAACTTCTGCGTTCCGCTGCATCCTTCGTCACTGCGGCGTACCGTAAGTACGCCTCATTCCTAAGGATTTGCGCGCCTTGAATTTGGAGCTTTTTACTTTGCCGTCTTGACTTTTTACGAGTGCATCAATAATGGTTTCAAACAAGAATTCTCTAATTTTACCTCATACCCTTCGCATGATTGCGTGGGAGGTAACACGAAGGTGCAATCTTTCATGCCTTCACTGCCGGGCTTCATCGGAACACGGGCCTTATGAAGGAGAATTTACGACAAGTCAGTGTTTTAAACTCCTCGATGACATAGCAGCATTCAGCAAACCCATAATTATACTTACCGGGGGGGAGCCGTACCTTCGTGACGATATCTTTGAAATTGCTTCCTACGGGGATCAAAAAGGTTTGCGCATGGTGCTGGCAACCAATGGCACTCTTGTTACCGATGAGATTGCCGTTAAGACGTTGAAGTCAGGTATAAAGAGGGTCAGTATAAGCATTGATGGTTCCAATCCAGACAATCACGATGCCTTCCGCGGTGTGCCGGGCGCGTTTGATGGTTCAATGGCAGGTATTGAGGCCTTTAAAAGAGCCGGCGTTGAATTTCAGATCAATACCACAATAACCCGTCTTAATCTGGATCAGATTGAAGATATTTTTCAACTGACAATAGATTTGGGTGCCGCCGCCCATCATATCTTCCTCCTGGTTCCAACCGGTCGAGCCAGGGAAATGGCCGATCAGGAGATATCGCCGGAAGACTACGAGAAGACCCTGAACTGGTTTCATGAGCAGAGCTTCACATGCCCGATTCAGCTTAAGGCCACCTGTGCCCCCCAGTATTACCGGATTTTCCATCAAGGGAAAAAAGAGAGAGAAAAAAAATCAATAAACGAGGAGAATCCATTACATACCATGACAAGGGGTTGCATGGGAGGAAGTTCGTTCTGTTTTATTTCTAATACAGGACAGGTACAGCCCTGCGGTTTCCTTGAGATTGATTGTGGCCAGCTTAAAGAAAAAAAGTTTGAGGATATCTGGAATAATTCCTCTGTTTTTAACGATCTGCGAAATCTCGGTAAATATAAAGGAAAATGCGGCAGATGTGAATTTATTAAAGTGTGTGGTGGATGCCGTGCCCGTGCCTACGAGATAACAGGAGACTATCTGGCCGAGGAACCCTTCTGTATTTATGAACCAGGGAATAAGGGGCAGTGATCAGTGGTCAGTGTTAAGTGATTATGGAGTGGCCCTAAGTTTATAATTGGGTTTATGACCTTTAACCTTTAACCTTAAGCCTCAGATATGGATGAAATAGACAAAAAAATTCTTAATATTATCCAAACCGATTTTCCTGTGGAAGCAGAACCCTTTGAGGTTCTTGGGGAGAAAATTGGCATCAGCGAAGACGAAGCCTTGAAGCGTGTGAGAAAGCTTAAAGACGACGGAATCATACGCAGGATAGGGGCGGTGTTTGATACAGGAAAGCTCGGTTTTGCGAGTACTCTCTGTGCCGCACGGGTTCCCGAGGAAAGGATTAAAAAATTTGTTGAAACTGTCAATTCTTATCCAGGAGTGACTCATAATTACAGGAGAAACCACGAGTACAATATCTGGTTTACCTTCATGGCTCCAACCGAAGATGAGATAAAAAGATCGCTAACGGAAATTGGCGAGAAAACAGGTATCACGGATATACTCAACATGCCGGCTAAACGGAAATTTAAGATTGATGTCAGTTTCGATTTCTAAACTGTCTTTTTAAGATACCCATCTTCTGTTATTGGTACCTCACGATGTTGTCATAGAGTTTAACAATTGCAAAACATTAAGGAGAACAGGATGATTGGAGAGTTGATACGGCGGAACAGAAGCTACAGGCGATTTTATCAGGATTTTGTCATTGGACTTGATACGCTGAGAGAACTTGTTGATCTTGCGAGGCTCTCTGCCTCAGCAGCTAATATGCAACCGTTAAGATATGTCCTCTCCTGCGATCCCCCCCCAAACGCCCTGATATTTCCGCACCTCGAATGGGCCGGCTATCTGAGAGACTGGCCCGGTCCCTCAGAAGGAGAAAGGCCGTCGGCATATATCATCATACTCAGTGACACGGAGATAAGCCGGTCTATTGGTTGCGATCATGGAATTGCTGCTCAGAGTATCCTTCTGGGTGCAACAGAAAAGGGCTTGGGTGGCTGCATGATTGCTTCAATTGAGCGGGAGAAACTCCACGAAGCCCTCAAGATACCATTATGCTACGAGATAATTCTTGTCCTGGCTCTCGGTAAGCCAAAGGAAACAGTAATAATCGAAACAGTCGGGCCCGATGGAGACATAAAATACTGGCGCGATAGCGAAGGTAAACACCATGTGCCAAAACGATCTCTGGACGATATTATAATTGGCTAAATTGTAGACAGAAAGGACTCATGACTTATGCTTGATTTAGAAAACATTGCCTTAATTGTTGTTGACTTTCAGGGTAATCTGGCCCACTCAATGTATGAAAAGCATCCACTTTTTGAAAATACACAGAAGCTGATCCAGGGGATACGCGTCTTCGAAGCGCCTATCATCGTTACAGAACAGATTCCCGAAAAACTTGGTCCGACGATACCTGAAATCGCTCATTATTTGTCTGACATTCAGTATATAAGTAAAGCCAGCTTTAATTGTTGTACGAACGAACATTTTATGCGGGAGCTTGAAACACTGAACAGGAAGCAGGTTTTGCTCTCAGGAATCGAAGCACATATCTGTGTTTATCAGACGACCATGGGCCTGCTCAATATGGGTTATGAAGTCCATGTTGTTGCAGACGCTACTTCCTCAAGAACAGTGAGAAACAGAAATATAGGGCTGGAGAAGATGAAAGATGGTGGCGCAAACCTGACAAGCACCGAAATAGTGTTATTTGAATTGTTGGTAACTGCGGAACATGAAAAGTTCAGAGAAATTATCAAGATCGTGAAGTAAAAAAAGTGCGCCTTGCAAAAAAAAGGCCTGCTCACTTTGAGCAGGCCTTTTTCATTAAAAGATTATGATAACATATCCTTTTTCATTAACCTTCTGTCTTACTTATCTCAGTTCCCTCAGATTTGGGGTCATGAGAAATGTAACGTAAGAAGGAGGGTCCTATTATACCACCCGCCGCAAGTAAACCAAAAGGTTTGAAAAGGTTCTTCCATGAGGCCTCTTTTACAGGTTTCACCGGAAGGTTATCATATACACTTACCTTTTCCGTAAGGACATAGATAACGTGAAGTCCACCAAGGAGATTCTCACCGTATACAGATGCATTCCCTCCAAGTTCTTTAGCACGTTTATGCGCAATTTTCAGCATATCACTCTTGTTTCCAAACTGAAGGGCACCGGTGGCACACGCCTTGACACAAGCAGGCTCCAGACCATTCTCCATCCTGCTCAGACACATATCGCACCTGAAAGCCTTCTCGGTTTCCGTATCCATTTTTGGAACACCAAAGGGACATGCCTCCACACATGCTTCGCAGCCTATGCAATTTTCACGACGAACGCCAACCGTTCCAAACTTTGTTTTGAATAATGCATCCGCCGGGCATGCCTCTACACATGCGGCATCGGTGCAGTGCATGCATCCATCTTTTCTGAACAACCATTTTACACCACCGTTGCCATCGGATATTTCCTGGAACCTGATAAGAGTCCAGGTATTCGGCTGAAGGTCGGGTGGATTCTGATATGTTCCTCTATTCTTAGTCTGTTTTGCAGGGTTTCCATTCCACTGCTTGCAGGCTAATTGGCAGCCCCTGCATCCAGTACATTTTGAAACATCAACGAGTATCATCTTTTCGGCCATTTATTTCACCCCCTTCTTTTCAACATTTACCATGAAGGCCTTACTCTCCGGTATCATGGTATTGGCATCTCCGATGAATGGTGTAAGAAGATTAGCAGCATCGCCAGAGGTAAAGACCTCAGGTTTCTTATCACCCTGGACATATTTCCTCATGGCTGTCGTTACCCAGCCAAAGTGCCAGGGAATACCAACCTGATGGACGACGTTGCCGTTCAGTTTAAAGGGTTTGAATCTCCCCGTAACGATGGCAACTGCTTCGACCTCACCTCTGATCGATTTTACAATAGCCCTTTCACCATTTTTGATGCCCTTCATCCTGGCAAGCTCTTTACTCATCTCAACGAACATTTCAGGCTGCATCTCTGCAAGCCACGGACACCATCTCGTCATAACACCCGTCTGCCAGTGTTCACTGACGCGATAGGTAGAGCAGACAAATGGGAATCTTGGATCACAGGTTGCCCTGGCATCCACATTTGTTCCTGTCCCCACTTTATCCCATCTCGTGACGGCAGGATTAACCATTTGAGGTGACATAAGGTTCTTCTCAACAGGACATTCCAGTGGTTCGTAATGTTCTGAGAATGGTCCGTCCGCTCTCCCAGGACCGAAAATACTACCAACACCATGTGGTTTCATGATAAAGGGTGGCCTTCCCGAACCGGGTGCCGGGACACCATCGGGGATATCTCCTGTCCATTTGGAACCGTTCCATTTGATGACGGGATGTTCTTTATCCCAGGGATTTCCCTTCATATCAACCGAAGCGCCGTTGTAGATAATCCTGCGATTAACAGGCCAGCACCATGCCCAGTCAGAATAGAGGCCTATGCCGGAAGTATCCTTCGGGCCTCTCCTTGCTGCCATATTTCCCTTCTCCGTATAGGAATTACAGTACAGCCAGTTTCCGGAAGACGTCGAGCCGTCATCCTGGAGATAGGCAAAACTCGGAACCAGGGTGCCTTTCTTGAAGAGTTTACCTTTGACCGTTTTATCTTCCAGGAAGTAACCATTGATTTCCTTTGCAACCATATTGGTGTCCACATGCTTAATCTTGCCATTGGCCCCCATTGGACCGTAATCCCATGTCATTTTTGTGATAGCCTCTTTCAGAGGTCCACCTTTCTTTTCATACAGCTCTTTGACTTTATAGAAAAGCTCGGTGACAATATCACTATCCGGCAGGGCAACTCCGGGTGCATTAACAGCCTTGTATCTCCACTGCATCCACCGGCCGCTATTGGTAATACTGCCTTCTTTTTCTATTGGGCCGGCGCAGGGAAGCATAAAGACTTCAGTCTTTATCTTCTTCGGATCCATACCGGGGCCCTTCCAGAAGGAACCGGTTTCATTGTCAAAGAGATTGACATTGACCATCCAGTCTACTTTGCTCATGGCCTCTCTCGTTTTATTGGAGCTGGCGCCACTGCAAGCAGGATTCTGTCCCCATGCGAAGAAACCGGTAAAGTCACCTTTGTACATCTTGTCAAAAATAGTCAGCCAGGAGTAATTTTTACCGTCTTCCAGTTTGGGAAAATACGAATATGCCTCTTCCAGTGTAGCATTCGTCCCGTAATGTGCCCGCATTAGGCTCGCCGAATACTTGGCATAATTTTTCCACCAGTTTAGACTCTTCGGCTCCTTTGTTGTAGGCGTATATTTAGCATTATATGCTTTTAGTGTGGGAAGAGATTCCTTGGGTGTCTTAAGATATCCGGGAATGATGTGGAAGAGCAGGCAATGGTCAGTGGATCCCTGAACATTGGACTCTCCTCTCAGGGCATTGACACCTCCACCTGCAACCCCCATGTTTCCGAGAAGAAGCTGGATCATGGCCATTGTTCTGATATTCTGTGTTCCCACGGTATGCTGTGTCCATCCCATGGCATACATGATGGTTCCAGCTTTTCCTACCTTGCCGGTTTTGGTATATTCCTTGTAAACCTCAAGAAGCTTATTCTTTGGTGTACCGGTGATCCTGGATACAAGATCAGGAGTATACCTTGAATAATGCTTTTTCAAGAGCTGGTATACACAGTTTGGGTTTTTCAGGCTCTTATCCTTCTTTACAACACCGCTGGCATCCTTCTGAAATGACCATGTAGACTTGTCATATTTGCCGTCGGTAAGTCCGGAGAAGACACCTTTGTTGTCTCCGGGAAGTTTGAATTTGGGATTAACCAAGAAGGAGGCATTTGTGTAATTTACGACATACTCCTTCTGAATGAGATTGTTGTCCAGGAGGTATTTGATCATGCCTCCCAGAAAGGCAATATCTGTACCCGACCTCAAAGAGGCGTATATGTCGGCCTTGGAAGAGGTCTGGGTAAATCTTGGATCAACGCTGATCAGCTTAGCGCCCCTACCCATCGCCTCTGTGACATACTTGAAGGAGATAGGATGGTTTGAAGCAGCGTTACTCCCCATAATCAGGATACAATCACTGTTTCTAATATCGATCCAGTGATTGGTCATCGCACCGCGTCCGAACGACTCTGCCAGAGCCGCAACAGTTGCGCTGTGTCAGATACGGGCCTGGTGTTCAATATAGGTCAGGCCCAACCCCCTTAAGAATTTTTGGTAGACGAAACACTCCTCATTGTCCATGGCGGCGCTTCCAACAGAGGCTATACCATCCGTTCGGTTGACCACCTGTCCCTTAGCGTTTCTTTTCTCGAAACTCTTATCACGACTCCTCTTTACATTTTTAGCAATTCTGTCAACAGCCCAGTCCCAGGAAACCGCTTTCCACTCGGAGGAATAAGGCGCTCTATACAGTGGTCTATCAAGCCGGTTTTTATTGACCGACAATTGATAAATAGACCCTCCCTTGGTGCACAAAGAACCCCTGTTAATGGGGTGATCAGGGTCACCTTCTGTATTGATGACCTTGCCCTTCCGAGTGGCTACAATGATACCGCATCCAACAGCACAGTAAGGACAGATCGTGGTGGTCTCTTTAGCATACTTAATCTTTAGTGGTTGCGCGTGAGCTGATACCGGTTTAAGGCTGATTCCGATTCCGCTTGCCACCAACGCTACACCGGAGATCTTCAAGAAACCTCTTCTAGTAACTTTCATAACAATGCACTCCTTTCTTAAAGTTTAGTTAGGAAATTCCCCTTATCTACTCTCCTTTCCAAACATGGGAGGCACAACTGTTTCCGGTTATACCCATTGTCCGCTCTTCATGGATAAATTCTTTAGAAGAAGCGGATCGGAGAAACATAAGCTAATCACTGACGGGTCCAATTAAATATGACAGATCCCTTTTATGCTCCCTGGAGCCGATGAGCGGAGTCGAACCGCTGACCTACTGATTACGAATCAGTTGCTCTACCGGCTGAGCTACATCGGCAAATATAGTCTTACTTTTACTGTTTCACAAGGTTAATCTGGCTATCATAATGCATGTCCCTTGTCAAGATATTTGTTATATAAACCCGTGTTCTACCTGCAATCTTCAAATCCTTTATCTTGACTTTCAAGAAGGGTCTGATATTATTTGTCAAATTTTCAGAGAAGAAACCTTTATGAAAAATCAATTCAAGAAACTGCTGTCAATATCCCCCCTGAAAATAAGCCTTGTTATTGTCTTCATAGCAATAATTCTCTATTTTATGAATATGCCTTTCCTCAGGTTTATGGAACTAAAAACCCTGGACCTGAGAACAATTTCCAGGGGGGAAAGACACCCTGGAAAAAATATAGTAATTGCGACCATTGATGAGAAGAGCTTATGTGAACTGGGGCGATGGCCATGGCCCAGGTCAACGATTGCGAGACTCGTTGACACTCTGAAAGGGTACGGAGCAAAAGTGGTAGGATTTGATATCGTTTTTGCTGAACCTGCGAATACCGATGCAATCCTGGCCGGATCGATCAAACGTGCAGAAAATATCACTCTTGGCTACTTCTTTCACACCGCAGAGGAGAGCATAGCTCACCTGACGGGGAAGGAAATCAGAAAAGGTGCCGAGAATATTGCTTACTCTAAATACCAGATAGTGCAGTTCATAAGCAAACCGGATGAATCCGTTCTGCCAAAAGCACGGGCGGTGGCGGCAAACGTAGGACCGCTGTCCGATGCGGCAGAGAATAGCGGATATTTTAACTATTTTCCTGACAGTGACGGTACGATAAGATGGTTCCCCCTTGTTATCAAATTCGGGGACAATTTTTATCCCCCTCTTTCCATTTCTATACTGCTTCAGTGTCTGGACTGGCCGATGGTTACCCTGAAGATAGCGGACTTTGGTGTTGAAGGAATAAAAATAGGTAACATCAATATCCCGACCGACGAATCGGGAAGGATGCTGATAAACTATCTCGGGCCGGCTAAGACCTTTCCACACTATTCGATTACCGATATTATAAATGGCCGTCTGAAACCGGCACTTTTTAAAAACAAGATAGTTCTGGTGGGCGCCACAGCTACTGGAATCTACGATATGAGGGTAACTCCCTTCAGTACGATCTTCCCCGGGATTGAGATTCATGCAACCGTGATAGACAACATACTTCATCAGAGCTTTCTTAAACGTCCCGGCTGGACAGGATTAATAGATATTGCAGCCATAATTTTCCTCGGCCTCATCATCGGCATTGTTCTCCCAAGGGTTAGGGCAATTCCCGGTGTTTTCCTCAGCCTTCTGTTACTTGCAGCTTATATTCTGATTAACAGATTCATCTTTTCCCATTACAACCTCTGGCTCAATCTTGTCTACCCCGTAGTTACGATACTTGCTGCCTACCTCGGCATAACCATTTATAAATACATAACCGAAGAGAGGGAAAAAAAGAAGATACGTGGTGCCTTCCAGTACTATCTGACACCCTCTGTCATAAATGAAGTTTTGAAGGATCCCTCAAAACTCAAATTAGGGGGAGAAAAGAAGGATCTTACCGTGCTCTTTTCTGATATCAGGGGCTTTACCACCGTTTCTGAGAATATGTCACCGGAGGAACTCGTTCATTTACTCAACGAGTATCTGACCGCTATGACCGATGTGGTCTTTAAACACGAGGGACTCCTTGACAAATACATGGGGGATGCCATTATGGCGGTATTTGGTGCCCCACTCCCGCAGGATGATCACCCGGTAAGAGCCTGCATGACTGCCATTGGGATGATGGAGGAACTGAAAAAGCTTCAAAAGAAATGGGCGGATGAAGGCAGACCCGTTCTTGATATCGGAATTGGTATGAACAGTGGTGAGATGGTAGTAGGTAATATGGGCTCCGATATGAGGTTCGACTATACCGTTATGGGTGACAATGTGAACCTTGGTTCGAGGCTGGAGGGAATTAACAAGGAATATGGAACCAATGTAATCATCAGCGAACATACATACAATCGGTCAAGAAATGAATTCTTTTGCCGGGAGCTTGATTTGGTCAGGGTCAAGGGGAAGGAATTTCCTGTCAGGATATATGAGCTTTTAGGGGAGAGAAAAGACTCTGGAAACGGGGAAGGATTTGTCAAACTGTTTGAGGAGGGACTGGCAAAATATAAACGAGGTGAGTGGGATGAAGCCGTTGTCTGTTTCCAGAATGTCCTGTCTGTCCGTCCGGGGGACACCCCCTCAGAGTTGTATATCGGAAGATGTAAAGAGCTTAAAGAAAAACCACCTCCTGGCAAGTGGGATGGGGTTTATACTATGACGAAGAAGTAAAGTTTAAGGTTTAAGGTTTGAAGTTTTGTAAGGAGTCAAGAATATTCCATCTTTCCTTCCACCCGTAACTTGAAACTTTAGACTTAAAACTTGAAACTCTATTTCTTGAGGGATTATATTCAAAATGTCATTAAGAGAAAACCTGAAATTCAGAAGCTGGGTAGAGGTTGACCTCGGAAATTTCGGTCATAACTGGAATGAAATAAAGAAGCTGGTCGGCCCCGATGTCAAGATTCTCCAGGTGGTCAAGGCGGATGCCTATGGTCATGGAGCGATTGAAATTTCCAACGTTGCCCTGAAAAATGGAGCCGTTTTTCTCGGAGTTGCCAATGCAGATGAGGGAGTGCAACTTAGAGTAAGTGGGATAAACGCACCAATACTCATCCTGAGTCCGGCCACAGTCTCCGAAATAAATGAAATCATCAAGTACGGTTTAACTCCGTCGGTTTCTGATCTCGGTTTTGCCAGGGAGTTGCAGAAAAGATATAAGAGAGCGGGCATCAAATCTCCCATCCACATAGAAGTAGATACGGGAATGGGAAGGGGTGGGATTACACATCACGAAGCCTTCAATATCATCGAACAGATACTTGAGTTTCCAAACATAACAATAGAAGGTATCTTTTCACACCTCTCATTAAGTGAAGTTGAGGATGATGACTATAACCGGATGCAGTGGAACCTGTTCAGAGAACTTCTTGAAAGACTGGAAAAGAATAATATACACATTTCGATGAAACATATGTGTAACAGTGGGGGAATCCTTAACTTTCCCGGGTTCAATCTTGAAATGGTGAGGCCCGGTCTGATGTCTTATGGGATATATCCCTCTCCTGGCAAAGAATCAAAAGCAGATCTCGCGCCGGTCATGAGCTTCAAGACCAGTGTTGTTCTTCTGAAAGATTTCCCGAAGGGTTACAGTATCGGTTATGGGAGGTCTTACGTTACGGATAAACCGACCAGGATAGCGACCATACCTGTCGGATATGGAGATGGTTACGGTTTTCTACTTTCAAATCAGGGGGAGGTCCTGATCGGGGGAAAAAGAGTGCCTGTCGTGGGACGTGTTTCTATGGATATGTGTACCCTGGATGTAAGTCATGTCCAGGGTTGCGAGGTAGGAGATGAAGTTGTCCTGGTGGGAGAGCAGGGGGAAGAATACATTTCTGCCAATGAAATTGCAAAAAAAGCAAAGACGATAAGCTATGAAATTTTATGTGCCCTGGGCAAGAGGGCGCCCCGTATATTTGTACATAAGGGGAAAACTGATACTATAGAACCACGGTTGAGGAGGATATTCATCCCTGATGAGGAGAAATCTATATCCCGGATAGATAATATAATCCGAAGCTGTTTCCAGACAAGAGCACGTAGTGCAGAACTGGGCGATGCAATCTATTATGAGATGTTTGAAACTCTTTTCGGAAAAGAAAACAGACAGTTGGAACTGAGGACGAGATTCAAATACGATATAAACGTAAGTGATGACGATTACAGGAAAGACTATTTCAATGTTACAACCCATATAGAATATACCAAGACCCTTAGAAAAAGCGTTTTTGTCATCGGGTGTGCTCTGAATAACGAACAACTCTCAGCCCTTTTCGAGGATGAGAGGTGTGAATACAGATGGCTTCTGAACCGGGGGGAATGTCTGTTCAAGGAAAGCGATTTCAAGGTAGATAGGGTACGCATTGACGGCAGGGATATTACGATTGTCGGGACAGAAGAAACAGACAGGGGATACGAAGTCTGGTGTGGGGGAGATGAACTAAAGAAAAAACTGAACAAACCGGTAAAGATGGAGATTGAGATTATGACTAAGAAGTTTAAAGGCAACAATATCTTCTCCGTATATTTGGTTTATCCCACAAGGGGTTTGGAAATTTCGTTCAACTATGGTGGTACGAATTTGAAGAATGTGAGAGAAGCGAGTTTCTTTGCCGGAAAGCATCCCTATCCTGATGTGGTAAAGGAGGAAGGGAAATCGATAAAGTTGAAGATAAGCGATGACGAGTGGATATTCCCGAACAGTGGAGTAACCTTTATCTGGAATTTGTAAAAGAGCTTTAAAAATATTATTCTTGATAGCTTAGTAAAAAGTCAGTTTTACTCGCTCAGAGAGTATTTTGGGGATGTTGGTGTTACCTGGCTAAAAATCTAAAATTCTCCACCTACGGCGGATCAAACAATTAGATTTTCTAAACGCCAGGTACCATCATCATCTATTTCCCCAAATTCTCAAATTCACTCGCAAAAGACTTTTTACGAAACTGTCATTCTTCGATGCTCTCCGCCTATAGAGGTTATTGTTAGATGAAAAAACTAAGAGTCGGTATCATCTTTGGTGGTATGTCCTCGGAAAAGGAGGTTTCCCTGAACAGCGGAAGAAATGTTTATGATAACCTTGACAGGGAAAAATACGAGGGGATACCGATATTTATGGATGATAAAGGGAGGTTGTGGATAATCCCCTGGCAGCTTATATCTCAAAATACAACCATCGATATCTTGGAACACCTTGATAGCGAGGCGAGAAGGATATTCTATGAGGGATTGAGGAATGAGATAGATTTTGCCTTTATTTCTCTGCATGGGAAGTATGGAGATGATGGATGCATCCAGGGCCTTCTGGAATTGCTGGGTATTCCCTATACGGGTCCGGGTGTGTTGGCCTCGGCTCTCGGCATGGACAAACACATCCAACAGAAAATCCTTAAGGCCCATGGTATCGGTGTGCCTGAAAGTACAGTAGTCCGGGAAGAAGAATGGAGGCAAAACGGGAAAGATGTCGAGAAAAGATTGAACAACAGTTTCGGTATTTCCTTTGTTACAAAGCCGACGAGGGAGGGGTCAAGTATAGGAGTAACAATAGTAAGAGATTCAAATTCCCTTGAGCGGGGGATGACAGAGGCACTCAAATGGGACACTGCTGTTCTTGTAGAGGAATATCTTGATGGTATAGAGTTTTCGTGCATCATTCTGGAAGAGGATGGGGGACCTGTGCCGTTGGCGCTAACAGAAATTTACCCTCAAAGCGAGTTCTATACATATGATGACAAGTACATGCCCGGAAGGTGTAGAAAGTTTACCCCGCCGAAGAATATGCCGGATAATCTGGTTAAAAAAATCAAAGGGGAGGCCATTCGGGCCTTTAAGGTACTTGGATTCAGATCCTACGGTAGGATTGACGGATTCGTTCTAAAAGACGGTCGGGTGCTCATCACAGACCCAAACTCATCATCCGGCATGGCTCCCTCCTCCTTCTTTTTCGAACAGGCGGCCTGTGCCGGCATGCTTCCCTCCATAATTATATCCAGGCTTATCGAGATTTCCCTCAAAATTCATAAGGAAAAGAAAGGGCCTTTACAGGAATAAAAGTTCCCACTTTACAAAATAACCAAATAGCATTATAGTTTTGTACAATTACTGGACTGGAATAATGGAAAGCAAAGACATTAAAAAACTGAGGGTTGGAGTCATTATGGGGGGAATATCCTCAGAAAAAGAGGTTTCCCTGGAAAGTGGCAGGAACATCTTTAGCAAGATCAATCGTGAAAAGTACGAACCACTCCCTGTCTTTATGGACAGTCAGGGTGGCTTCTGGGAGATACCTGTAAAGTTGCTGATGCGAAACAGTACCAGCGATATTGAAGTGGATCTGGCGCAGGAGGCAACACCCATCCCTTACGAAGAGTTAAAAAAGTGTGTGGACTTTGTATATCTGGGTCTTCACGGAAAGTATGGAGAGGATGGATGTCTGCAAGGTCTACTGGAACTTTTGAAAATTCCCTACACTGGCTGCGGCGTGCTTGGTTCTGCCCTGGGTATAGATAAATATACTGCAAGGAACATCCTCAAGATGAGCGGGATAGATGTGCCAAAAACTATACCGGTAACCAGAAGAGAGTGGGATAACGAGAATAAAAACAGAATCCTGGAAAGAATTGGAGAAGAGATAGAATTCCCCTGTGTTGTTAAACCTACGAGGGAGGGATGCAGCACCTCTGTCAAGAAAGTAATATCAAATGAAGGAATACCTGATGCTCTTGTATCTGCCTTTGAATGGGACAATACGGTACTGGTTGAAGAGTTCATTGACGGGACTGAAGTTACATGTGGGGTTATAGGAAATGATGATCCTATTCCCCTGACGCCTTCAGAAACCATTCCTACGGAAGATATCCTCTCTCTTGAAGACAAATTTCTATATGGCCAGGGTGAAAACAAGACTCCTGCCAGACTTCCGGAAGAAACATTAAAAGAAATACAAAATGTAGCTGTACAAACATTCCGTGCTCTTGGATTGAAGGTATATGCAAGAATAGATATGTTTGTGCGAAGGGATGGACGGGTGGCGGTCCTTGAGCCCAACACCCTCCCGGGGATGACTCCCTCGACTGTACTCTTTCACCAGGCAGCCGCCTCTGGAATAGACCAAATGGGTTTGATCGACCAGGTCATTCAATTATCCCTGAAAGCCCATGCAGCAAAGAGAGGACCATTATAATTAATAATGAAAGAGTCTTTACCTTTAACCTTTAACCCTTAACCATTAACCTGTGATAGATGAATAAAGTTTCTACCGCCATCGATAATCTGGGAAGAACAGTCCTGCAAAATGTGGAGGAGATGGGAAAGATTCTTCTCCTTTTCATTTCGGTACTGAGTTGGATGGTCAGACCTCCTCTGAAATTACGGAACATCTTCAAACAGATGGAGTTTGTAGGTGTTAAATCAATATTTGTTGTTGTTCTGACCGGTACCTTTACAGGTATGGTTATGGCACTCCAGGGATACTATGGTTTTAGAATGTTCAGTGCGGAAAGCCTGGTTGGTTCCACAGTAGCCCTTGGTATGACCAGGGAGCTTGGACCGGTTCTTACTTCTCTTATGGTAACGGCCAGAGCAGGCTCCGCCATGGCCGCAGAGCTGGGAACCATGCAGGTCACTGAACAGATCGATGCCCTCCACGTCATGGCGGCAAATCCCGTCAAGCATCTCATCGTTCCGAGAGTCATCGCCGGTGTGGTTATGGTTCCTGTTTTAACAATAGTTTCAGATTTTGTAGGAATACTGGGGGGGTACTTTGTTGGAGTTGTCATCTTAAACATCAATTCAGGTATCTTCGTCAAAAATATTACCAGAATCGTTGATCTGGACGACATTTATAATGGGCTGATTAAGGCAGCGGTTTTCGGGTTAATTCTGTCCCTGATCGGATGTTACAAGGGATTCAATACCACCGGGGGGGCAGAAGGCGTCGGTAAGGCAACAACAGAGGCGGTAGTATTAGCTTCGGTATCTATACTGGTAAGTGATTATTTCCTCACTGCGATTATGTTCTAATATGACAAATATAATTAAAATTGCTGATCTTCATAAATCTTTCGGCGAACAAAAAGTTCTGGACGGGGTTAATCTCGAGATCGAAGAGGGAAAGACGACGGTGATCATCGGGAGAAGTGGTGGTGGTAAGAGTGTTCTCCTGAAACATGTCATAAGACTCCTCAAGCCGGACAGTGGCCATGTTTTTATAGATGGTACTGATATTACCGGACTCAATGATAAGGATCTTAATGAAATCAGGAAGAAATTCGGAATGCTATTTCAGGAAGCTGCCCTTTTTGATTCCATGACCGTGGGGGGAAATGTTGCATTTCCTCTTAAAGAACAGACAAAATTGAAGGACAGTGAGATAAAAGAAATAGTTGCAGACAGGCTCAAGGCGGTGGGACTTATCGGTGTCGAGGACAAGATGCCCTCCGAGTTGAGCGGTGGTATGAAAAAAAGGGTGGGGCTGGCCAGGGCTATCGCCATGCACCCTCAGATTGTTCTTTTTGATGAGCCTACGACCGGGCTTGATCCGATCATGACCGAAGCTATAAACGACCTTATCATAGATACTCAGAAGAATTTTAACCTGACAAGTGTTGTAATCAGCCACGATGTCGAATCCATCTTCAAGGTCGGCCACAAGATAGCAATGCTGCATGAAGGGAAAATAGTAGAATATGGGACACCCGAAGAGATTAGGGGATCTAAAAATCCGGTACTGGTTCAATTTCTTTCAGGAAATACTGAAGGACCGATTAAGATAATATAAATGAAGAGTTAAGAGTGAAAATTAATTTGTCACTCTTAACTCTTCATTTATAATTCCTAAGATGGAGGCGCAGGATGTTTTCAATTAGTTCAGAAGCAAAGGTAGGATTGTTCGTCTTGGTGGGATTAATCATATTGGGATACATGTCATTCAGAGTGGGAGAGTATGGCTTCGGTTTAAAAAAGGGATACCCTGTAAATGTTGTGTTTGACAACGTGGCAGGGCTGGAGAAGGATGCCTCAGTCCAGATCGCCGGCGTTGAGGTGGGAAGGGTTGAAAAGATAAGGCTTAAAGATGGAAAGGCCCTGGTAACAATGCGAATTCTTCCCGATGTCCGGCTGGCAAAGGATGTAACGGCTGCGATTAAAACTCACGGTATCCTGGGTGAGAAGTATATAGAAATTATTCCCGGAACAAAAGGTGAAGTTTTCCTCAAGGAAGGAGAACAGATCACCCGTGTGGTGCGTCAGGCGGATATTGACAAGCTTTTAAACCGGGTTGGTTCGATAGCTGATGACATAAAGGTGGTGACTACATCCTTGAGCAAGGTCCTGGGGGGGGAAGAGGGCGAAGAGTCTCTTAGAAGCATAGTTAGAAACACCAGGGATCTTACTGCTAATTTGAATAAGGTTGTGGAACAGAATGACGAAAAATTTTCTCAGATGATCGCAAGCCTGAAGGACGCATCCATACAGATGGAGAAAACCTTTGCCTCTCTCAGCGAAATCACGGGGGGGATAAACAAGGGTGAAGGAACAATTGGACGTCTTGTAAAGGATGAAACTACTATTGACAAGCTTAACAAAACCTTTGCTTCCCTTCAGGAAATTACCGACAAGCTCAATGAAGGAAAAGGGACGCTCGGTAAACTGATACATGATGAAGAGACCGTTGACAATCTGAACGAAACCCTGTCCGGTATCAATAGATACGTGACCAAGGCGGAACAGTTCAGAACGTTTCTCAGCTACCGGGGTGAATACCTCTTTGATACAAGTGACGCAAAAAGCTATCTCGAACTCAGGATTCAGCCCAAGGAGGATAAGTTTTACATACTCGGGTTTGTAACTGATCCGAGAGGAAAAAGAACTGTAAGGGATTCCACAACAGGCGGAGTAACCACCCGCACAGAAAAATGGGAAAAAGATGAGGTCCTCTTCAATGTAGAGATTGCCAAGAGATGGAAAGATGTTGTTCTCAGGGGTGGACTTTTAGAATCTACCGGTGGCGTGGGAATAGACTATTTTGCATTTAATGATGACCTTAAGGTCAGTTTTGAGGCATTCGATTTCGATACTGACAGGGATCCACATCTCAAGGCCTTTGCCGAATACAGGATATTCAAGCACCTGTATTTTTCAGCAGGGTGGGATGATTTCCTCAGTGACGAGGGAAACGAGTCACCCTTTGTCGGGATTTCGATACGGTTCGAAGATGAAGATCTCAAATATCTCCTGACCAGCGCCCCGATTCCCAAGGATTGATTTTTTATCGTGACTATTCATAAATCAACAGAACCATTCATACCTGAGTAGTCACAAGGCACAAAGGCATAGAGGACGAATGCATAGTAGCACAGGGCTTTAACCCTGCCATTGCTCATGCAGGTCTAAAGACCTGCCCTACATGTAATACAAATGTAGTGCAGCCCTTTAGGGCTGCCATACTTGAAAATATGGAGAACCGCCATGAAACTTTTCTTCTTGTCAAAAGCGAGATACTTTTCCCCTATCATTTTACTCTTGCTCTTTATCCTTCCGGGCACAGCTTATTCTGCAAGTGCTGTATTGCCGGATGTAGAAAAACGTTCAATTATTCAATGTGTCGACGGCTATGCGAACGTTGCAGGAGATAGAAAGCTAAAGAAGCTCCGTTACAAAGCCGTCTCTGTTGCGAAGCACAAGGTTCTTGAGAATGCTGAGAGATATCTTGAGTCCAGGGCGAAGGATAGCAATTTGAATCTCAGGTATGAAATCATAAAGAACCGCTGCGGCAAATTTGTTACAGTCCTGGACAAAAAAGATTACGGCATTGAGAACAACAGACGTTGTCATGTATGGATAAAAGCCGAAGTAGAATATAAACTAAGAAATCCCATGATGGAAGAAACTACGCTCCTGACCGTGAAGATATGGACGAATAAGAAAAAGTATAAAGAAGGGGAAAATATAAATGTATACATAAAAGGAAACAGGGATTTCTATGCAAAAATTGTAAAAATAGGTATAGACGGCGATATTGTTCAACTTCTTCCCAATAATTACCGTCAGATATCTCTTTTTAAGAAGGGGAGAACGTACAGGATACCCGATGAGGGGGACAGATTTAATCTTGAGGTTTCTCCTCCCTTTGGAATAGAGAGGATCATTGTATTTGCATCTGAATTGCCTTTGAGCCGCATCAACATGAAGACCATTGCCAAGGGACTTTATAAGTACAGGGGAACGAAGCGATACCTTGAGAGGAGTGTAAGGGCTGCGTTGCCGGTCGTCAAAGGCCGGCCAGTGGAGTTTTGTGAGACGTTTTGGGAAATACTCAAAACTCCTCAGTAAAACATTTGCTGAAATTTGTTGACATAAACAAAGAAATATATATATTAGCCTGGCAGTTGTTTATAATACCCATCGATGACCATGTACTTCAATACATCTCAGATAATCCTGACAAACAGGACCTTTGATCATGCCGAAAAGTTGGCCACGATGTATTTCCGCCTGAGCCAAAAAGACATGAAGGCTCACAGGTATGAGGTCAAAACCCTGAAACATCTTGAAGATCATGAAATTGTCGACAGGGCGTTTGCCCATCTTTGTAAGTACCACTATCAAAAGGGTGAGAATATAAGCCACCCTGAAGAATTTCAATTTTTCAGAATCTGCCTCCAGGATAACAGGATTCTCGATGCTGTTGAGAGGGCTAATTCTTTCATCAAACTGGTTCCTCTGATGCTGTATATTGCCACCCATGAACTTGTGCATGTTATCCGGTTCAACGGCGGTGAAAGTGATTTCGATGCGCCTCTGGAGGAAAAGGTGAAAGAGGAGGAAAGGGTCCATAATATTACCCGTAATATACTTAAATCGAGTGCCGATGTTGACCTGAAGCTTGTTATTGATTGTTTTTGTGATCAGTACAACATAGGGGATATATGTTCAATTGAAAATTGAGTGCCGACTGAAATTAACACTTATGTGGAGGTTTTTTAAGGATGCCGATTTACGAATATAAATGTGAGAAATGTGGCAGGGAATTTGATGTGTTTCAGAAAATAACAGATCCGGAAGTTAAGACATGTAATCTCTGTAATGGTCCTGTCAAAAAGTTGGTCTCCCTTTCCACTTTTCATCTGAAAGGTTCAGGTTGGTATGTAACCGATTACGGTGGGAAGAAAGCACCTGTCAATGAGAAAAGTAAAGATGAAACTAAGACTTCTTCCTCATCAAGCGAATCCGGTAAAGGTGAGTCAGCTTCCAAGACCAGTAGTGAAGCTTGAAACATTTTTTAATAATGATCTAAAAGAGGTGGCCTCCGTTGCATTTGGAGCCACCTTTTTTATAATCTCCATCAAGGGGTATCAAAGTATATTTTCTGAAAAATATAAGAATAACGCTTGAATTGTGAAAGAGAGCGAGTTTGAACCGGCAGCTTTTCGTGACTTCCGATTATCAAAAATCCACCCCCGGCCAGACTGTTTATCACCTTAAGGAAAGTCCGTTCCTTTATTTCCTGTCGATAATAGGTAAGGATATTGTTTCTCAAAAAAATGAGGTGAAATTTTTTCAGAGGGGTCGGCTGTCTTATCGGATCATAAACCTCCCATTTAATACCTTCCTTTAAATAATCAGCTATAAAATAGGGTGATTTATCCTTCGAGGTATGGAAATAATCGGTTTTGATCTCATCTGATACTCCTTTTAAGGTACTCCCGATATAAATTCCCTCCGTGGCTTTACTCAGGTAATCAGGATTGATGTCAGTGGCCCACAGTTGAAGTTGTGGCAGTTTATCAAACCTGCTTTTGAGTTTATTCCACAATATTTTAAAGCTGTAGACCTCCTGTCCCTGAGCGCAGCCTGCCGACCAGACATTAATTTTCTTGCTGTTCCGTTTTATAACATCTGGGACAATTTCCTCTTCCAGGGCCAGCCATAATCGATGATCGCGAAAAAAACGGCTTATGGAAACCGTTATCAGGAGTTCAACCTCTCTTAAGACTTCCGGATTATTATCCAGGATATGAAAATATGCCTCCAGTTTTCGACAGCCAAGTCGCTGCATATGCCGGGCTAAACGTTTCTTTACCCCTTTTCTTACCTTTCGGTAGCCCTCCCAGGAAAGATCAAATCGATCAAGTAGTTGACTAAATTGATGATCATCCATAAAATAACACCTTGATTTCAGACCCTTGAAAAATACACATACTGTCATTGCGAATCCGCCTCAGGCGGATAAAGCAATCTCAAATTGCATGTAATTACGGATAGATTGCCACGTCCCGCCACGCTTCGCTCGCGGCTAAAGGCTCACTCGCCCCTCGCAATAACAGAATAAAATAAAAATTATAACAGAACGCGCTGCTAATGCATACAAATCTTGACATAAAAAAACGGAGAATTATTTTATGGTTAGCAGTTGTTATATATACCTTTTCTCTTCCCTATGTTGTTATTGTATATGATCTTATAACACTAAGATGGTCTCCAGAGTTTGCCGGATTTGTACCCCGCTTAATTCTTCTTATGGCAGGTGTGGCTTATATTTTCTACTCCATAAAAGCTGGCCTGCCCTTTAAAAAACATTCTTTTTAATACCATGTACTATTATTTCCTGCCTTATTATATGCCTTGAGCCCAACCCCAATAAACACATACATATACTTGAATACGTGCTTATGACCTGGCTTTTGTTTGAAGCGATTCGAATTGATTATAAGGGTGCTGGTATCTTTAGCACTGCATTTAGCTGCTGGATGCTATTTGAGGTTAAAAACTACCGTGGTTTCTGGTTTGCATATTCTGACTTGCTTATTGCATGGAACGCGATTTTTGTGTTACTTATTTATATTAGCCTGCGGGCATTATATCGCAATACAATGCGAGATGCCGGGAAACTTAAAAACCAGGAAATAACTGCTATTCTCTGGGTTCTCCTGGCTCTGATCATTATCCTGACTATTAATGTGGTAATTGTATCCAGCCGGGTGACAGGTGTGCCATTTCAATAACTGATAAATGAAAAAATGGTGAAAGAGGCGAATCTATGAATGAGATAACATACAAACCGATCGGAGTCATACATTCTCCCTTCAGAGAACCGAAAGGAACACCCATTCAACCCTCGGCTGCTAAGGGAATTTCCGGAACAGTCGAAGTATTTCCTGAATATGCTGGAGGCCTGAAGGATATTGAAGGGTTTTCTTACATTGTCCTGATATATCATTTCCACCTGTCCAGAGGTGCATCCTTAACAGCAAAACCTTTCATGGATAATGAAGAACGGGGTGTCTTTGCAATGCGAGGCCCGAGCAGGCCCAACCCGATTGGTATCTCGATTGTACGCCTTGTCAGAGTTGAAGATAATATAATCCACATTCAGGATGTAGACATAGTGGATGGAACTCCACTCCTCGATATCAAACCGTATGTCCCGGAATTCGATATAAGAGAAGTAGAAAAAACAGGCTGGCTTGAAAAAAACGTTCACAAACTCCCATCATCAAAAGACGACGGCAGATTCACAAAATGATTGACAGGTGACACACGCATCTCACGTCAAATGTTCACTGCTCCTTCGAAAACCGGAAAAGAAAGGAAAACCGTAGTTCCTCTGCCAAGACGACTCTCGATCTCGATTCTGCCCTTATGGGCTATCATCAGATGCTTGACTATCGATAAACCCAGTCCCGTACCACCCAGTTCACGTGAGCGGGTCTTATCCACCCGGTAGAATCGCTCCCCCAACCTGGGAATTTCATCTTCAGGTATACCCACACCGGTATCGCTTATACTGACGATCACATAGCCCTTCTTATCATCAAAGGCCGTTATTGAGACCTTACCCGACTCCGGTGTGAACTTCACGGCATTATCCAGAACATTCAATAATATCTGGGCCAATCTGTCCCTGTCAGCCCTGACAGGTGAAAGCTCCTCCGGGATATTCTTATCAATAACAAGCCCCTTTTCCACGGCTTTTGATTCAATAACCGGCAAGACATTTTCAACCACACCACTTAGCGAAACACTCTCAAAGAAGAACTTCATTTCTCCTAATTCGATATCGGAAATAGTTAAAAGGTCTTCTACCAGACGGTTCAGGCGACCGGCGTGTCTGTAAATGGTTTCCAGAAATTTCCTGGCTGTTTCCTTTTCCTCGATGGCCCCTTCCTGCAGTGTCTCAATAAATCCAAGGATTGCGGTTAAGGGAGTTTTTATCTCATGGGTTATATTGGCCACAAAATCCACTCGCATCTTTTCCAGTTTTTTAAGACGCGTAAAATCATGAAAGACAACCATGGTTTTTTCTTCCCCATTCGGAAGTCCATGGATTGACGAAACATTAATATCCAGAATAATCTGCTCCCCATCTTCCAGAACGACTTCCTGTGAAACGGGCATTCCGGTCTCCTTGAAACGATCAAGGGCGTTTTGCAATTCAATATTTCTGAACGCCTCAACCGGTGTTTTGCCAATTATATCACGGTATTTGACGCCAAAAATGTCCTTAAAGGCCTCATTCGATGCTTCTATCTTGTCCTGGCTATCGAGCACCAATACACCATCGGTCATACTGGCAAAGGCCGCCTCCAATTTCCCCTTTTCTTCATTTGCAGACCGCACCCTCTCCTGCAGTTCCATGACCATATAATTGATGTTCCTGGCCAATCTCCCCATTTCATCACTCGAATCGATCATAAGAGTCCCCGGATCTTCACCTTCTCTTAACCTTTTGGTAAACTGCTCCATCTCCTGAATGGGTGATGTTAGTCTGGAGAAAAATATAAAGGCGATTAAAAATGAAAGGACAAGGATGATAACAAATGATTGAAAGATTAGTCCGTACAATTTTCTTACGGAATTTTTGATCTCGACAAGCGGACGCGCCAGTCTGATATAACCAATTGCCCTGGAGTCACTCTTGACAGGCAGTGCAACATAAAACATATCCACGCCAAGAGTGTGGCTGAAACGTGTTGCGGTCCCTTTATCAAGAACCTTCGCTTCCTGAATCTCCGGGCGGTTCAGGTGATTATCCATCCTGGAAACATCCTTTTCTGAATCTGCCAGAACTTTTCCCGCAGTATCAATCAGGGTAATCCGTGCATTGGATATCCTGGCTAACTGGACAACATTCTTTTCAATTTCTTTTTTCGGAGAAGTGAGGTTTATCATCCGGGCATAAGTAATCAGATCGTATTCAATCTTTCCCATCAATTTGTTCTTGACCTCTTTACCAACCAGAAACCCAATGATCGCCATAGACAGTACGATAATAACGAGATAGGTTCCAAATATCTTGTAGAATAGACGACTTTTCATATGTGCCTTTATGCCTTTGGTAGGGGCGTATTGCAATACGCCCCTACGGGTAGTTACGATTATTTTTCATGTTTTTCGCCACGGAACTGATGTCTCACACTCTTTCCGGTAACCATATAGATAACCATGTCCGCAATGCTCTCTGCGTGATCTGAAACTCTCTCTAAATTCTTTGATATCTGCGTAATCAGAATCGCCCTGTGGATGGTCCGGGGATCCTCAATCATAAACGTAAGAAGTTCCCTGAATATTTGTTCGTTGAGGTTGTCCACCATTTCATCATCCCTCCTGACCTTATTGGCCAGGTCACAATCTTCATTAATCAGGGCATCGAGACTTTCCCTGATCATTCCACGTGTAATGTCCGCCATCCGTGGAAGATCAATATAAGGCTTGAGCTGTGGCTCTTCGTTTAGAATTAGTGCCCTTTTTGCGATGTTGACCGCCATATCTCCGATTCTCTCCAGATGACCATTAATCTTAATGGCGGTGGTAATAAACCGCAAATCTCTTGCAGCAGGTTGTCTCAAAGCCAGCAGGCGGATGCACTTTTCTTCAATTTCCACATCAAGCTTATTAATCTGATCATCACCGGCAATGACCTCGTGTGCCAGATCTGAATTCCTTTCCAAAAGGGATGTCGTGGCATCCTGAATTGCCTTTTCAGCAAGAGCTCCAAGATATATGAGACTTTTTTTAACTTCCCGGAGTTCCCTTTCATAATGCGTACTGGTAAGTTTTTTTTCTTTCATCTCTCATCCAAACCTTCCTGTAATATAATCTTCCGTCTGTTTGACATCCGGTGTTGTAAAAAGTTTCTCCGCCGGACTATATTCTATGAGTTCCCCTAAATAGAAAAAGCCGGTATAATCCGAAATTCGTGCGGCCTGCTGCATGTTATGCGTTACAATAATGATTGTGTATTGCTTCTTCAATTCCTCAATCAGTTCCTCAATCTTCGCCGTCGAGATCGGGTCCAGCGCCGACGTGGGCTCATCCATTAGCAGAATATCCGGTTTCATGGCCAGGGCTCTTGCAATACAGACTCTTTGCTGCTGCCCGCCCGAGAGCATCATGGCGGACTGACCCAGAATATCCTTCACCTCGTCCCAGAGAACAGCCTGTTTGAGACTTTGCTCCGCTAAATCTCTCAAGTCGCCTTTGCCTGTTACCCCCAAAAGCCTCGGCCCATAGATAATATTGTTAAAAATCGATTTCGGAAAGGGGTTCGGCTTTTGAAAGACCATACCGATTCTTCTTCTGATTTCAACAGGATCAACACCGGGGTCATAAATATTCCTGTCTTCAAAAAGGACTTCTCCCTTTACCCTGGTCCCATCAATGAGGTCATTCATTCGATTAAGCAACCTTAGAAGGGTCGATTTACCACAACCGGACGGGCCTATCAGGGCAGTGACTCTGTTTTTTTCAAAATCCATACTGATATCCATCAGTGCTCTGAAATTGCCATAATAAAAGTCCACATTTCTAACTTTTATTATACTGTTGTTTCGCACCATTACCATCCTTTTCTCTTCCTCATATAACTCCTGATCATAATTGCAATCAAATCAATCCCCAAGACCAGAGTCACAAGCACCAGTGCCGTCCCATATTGAATCGGTCTGGTCTGTTCGATATGGGTGCCCGCCGTCGCCAGAACATAGATATGGTAGGGAAGAGCCATCACCTCGTCAAAAATCGACGCGGGGAGTTTTGCCGTAAAGAATGCCGCTGCCGTAAACATAATCGGGGCTGTTTCACCCGCCGCCCGACCGATACCCAGAATGGAACCTGTCAGAATTCCCGGCAGTGCATTAGGTAAGACAATCTTTAAAATTGTCTGCCATCTGGAAACACCAAGAGCCAGGGATGCCTCCCTGAATGTCTGCGGCACCGCCTTGAGTGCCTCTTCAGAGGCCCCGATAATCGTCGGCAAAATCAAAAACCCAAGGGTCAATGCCCCCGAGAGGATACATGAACCGAACTGGAGGAAAACCACAAAAAGCCCAAGGCCGAAAAGCCCGAAAACAATTGAGGGAACCCCGGCCAGGCAATTCACGCCAATCCTGATAATCCTTACCACGGGACCTTCCTTTGCATATTCACTGAGATAAACGGCCGACATAACACCGAGCGGCAGCGCAATGATAATCGCTCCCGACGTTAAATAAACGGTCCCCAGTATGGCCGGCATAATGCCGCCTTTCGTCATGGAATCTCTCGGCGGGAGGGTAAGGAAATCCCAGCTAATCGCACCTAGCCCATTGACAAATATATAAAAAAGGAACCCGCCAAGCGATACCGCTATGATCAAAGCGGATAACCGGACAACCCCTAAAAACAGATTCTGCTTAAAATAGCGCCATTTCATATTTGAAATTGCTTTCCCTTGGGATGAAGACCCCATAACCTCCTCTTCGGAAACCATTTGAATCGTACTCATAATGTTGCAGAGCCTACCTCTTTAAATTTTGTTGAAATATAATCCGCAATCAGATTGAAAAAAAGTGTCATGAAAAACAGTACCATTCCTGTCGCGAAAAGCGCATGGTAATGATCGCTCTGGAAAGGGGCCTCCCCCATCTCCGCTGCAATACTTGCCGGCATGGGTCTGACGGAATCAAAGATACTCTCCGGTATGGCGGCAGCCCCTCCGGCCACCATGA
>Ga0209121_10001329_pt1 | contig 25872 bp, 26 predicted proteins | sample Cruoilmetagenom3_FD_187292 | JGI IMG/M metagenome (GOLD analysis project Ga0209121, IMG submission 187292) | Oil polluted marine microbial communities from Coal Oil Point, Santa Barbara, California, USA - Sample 3 (SPAdes) (version 2) | ecosystem: Environmental > Aquatic > Marine > Oil seeps ... | reverse complement strand
CCAGGCGTACCATATAACTTTGGGGGATTTCCCATCCCTTATCTGGCGAGAGTCAGGGGAAAGGGAGGCCCACCTATCATCACCCTTTATCTGGGCGAGAGAGGGGCGGTTAGCTCAGTGGTGAGAGCGCCTGTCTTACACACAGGAGGTCACTGGTTCAAGTCCAGTACCGCCCACCATAAAGCGTGGGATAGAGAGTTTCGCTTATACATAAAAGCATCCCCTCGCCATGTTCTCTGCTACATCCACTTGGTATAATAATGTCATTGTTATTATTTCGGGTTATTATGTCTGCCCGTGCTACTTAACCCGGCGAATCAAATAGCCCGGGAAGGAAGATACAATGAATCAAGAAACAAAGGTGCCCGACCACAATCACTGTCCGATTTGTGGCAAAGCTATTCCGCCAGAAGAGGAGACCTGCTCCCCAAAATGCCAGGAAGAACTTCGTAAACGGCAAAGGACACAGAAGATAACAATGTTGGTATTCGGCGGGATACTCGTTGCCCTTGCAGTGGTCTTTGTCCTCTCAGCACTCTCTTAAACGATTTAACAAGAACAAGGACTAAAGGAAGTAGGTTGCGATTGCTACTATCCCCACTATGATGAGATAAATGCCCACAAGGTAATTCAGGATTTTGGGAAAGATCATTACTACGATGCCAAAGATAAGGCTAGCTATTCCTACAATCAGGCCTAGAGTGCCACTCATGATAAACTTTCACCTCCATGATTCGACTTCGTAGTATTGTACCAGAGAAACAAGCATTTCTTCAATAGTTTAGCATTGAGGCTGAACCTTTAAGGGGTAGAGTTAAAGGCTCTTCCTACTCTATTCGCAGTGCTCCAAGACGAAAGCCACTGCACCCAGCACACCAGAGTCATCCCCCAGCAGAGCTGGCTTGATTTCCACCGCGTTAGCTGATTTGCTGAAAGCTCTTTCCCTGACTATATTTATTGCTGGCTGGAGCAACAAATCACCCATCTTGGCCACACCACCTCCTATCAATATCAATTCCGGATTGAAAATATTAACCAGGTTAACCAAGCCCACCCCAAGATAATATCCCAGACGGGATATAAGCTCCTTAGCTAACTCGTCCCCCTGCTGAGCTGCCAGGAAAACAAGCCTGGCATCAATTTTGCTCAAATCGCCATCGGCAAAGTCAATGATAGATGTCCTGGTGCCCTGGCTGATTTGCCTCACTGCCTCTCCAGCTAGAGCAGTGCCCGAGGCCAGAGTTTCCCAGCAGCCAATATTGCCGCAGTTGCACCTGGGGCCATTTACATCAATGCTCATATGCCCAATTTCGCCAGCAGTGCCACAGACCCCAGTATACAGCTTGCCATTGGCGATAATGCCTCCTCCAATACCAGTGCTCACGGTAATGTAAATGAGATTGGCAACACTTTTCTTTACCCCAAAACACCACTCCCCCAAAGCAGCCAGATTGGCATCGTTGCCTAAATAGGTGGGGACACCAAATCGCTGCTCAATAAGCTCTCCCAATGACACCTCATACCATCCAGGAATATTGGGAGAGAAGATAACCCTACCACTGTCGGAGTCAATAGCGCCGGCAACAGCAAGGCCTATGCCCAAAAGCTGGGAAGACTCAATCTTGCCTGAACACATGGTTTCGTCTATAGCTGCCAGTATGCTATTTGTTACAGCCTCCGGCCCATCTTGAGCCAGGGTAGGACTATACCCTCGAGCCCGAATCTCCCCTTGCGCAGTAGCAAGAGCAGTGGCAATTTTAGTGCCACCGATGTCCAGTCCTAAAATGAGCTTCCGCTCTTCGTTGTCCAACACTGCCACAGCCTAATTGTAACCTGCCCTATGCTACTGTGACCCCAATAGCTTGTCAAGCAACAGGGCAAAGCAGTAAAATGGCAAACACGATGATTGGATTTGAGCACATGAAGAAACTCTCCCGCACATCTCTATCCAAGATAGTGCTCTTGGTAATTGATGGCCTGGGCGGCTTGCCCCATCCCAAAACTGGCAAATCGGAACTGGAGTCAGCCACAAAGCCCAATCTGGATTACATAGCCCGAGGGTCAGTTTGCGGTCTTATCGACCCTGTAAGCCCGGGAATCACGCCTGGAAGCGCACCAGGACATCTGGCGCTCTTCGGTTATGACCCTGTGGAATATAGCGTCGGACGAGGAGTCGTCGAAGCCCTGGGAATAGACCTGGAGCTAAAGCCAAATGACATCGCAGCCCGAGGTAATTTCTGCACCATCAACGATGGAGGAATCCTTACCGACAGGAGAGCAGGACGGATATCCACAGAAAAGAACACTGCGTTGTGCCGCTTATTGAATACTGTTACTGTCAAAGGAGCTGAGATACTTGTGGTACCAGTAAAAGAACACAGGTTTGTGCTCATCCTTCGAGGCGAAGGCCTGTCACCAGAGTTAGCAGACTCCGACCCCCAGCAAGTGGGCCTAGCTCCCAAAAAGGTACAGGCTCTATCCCCACAAGCACAGAAAACAGCAGAAATCGCCAATGAATTTCTATCTCAGGCGCAGAGCTTGCTTCGCTCTGCGCGCAACGACAGTCCTGCCGCCAATATGGTGCTTATACGTGGCTTCTCTAAGTTACCTGACATCCCCTCCATACCCGAAATATACAAACTAAAGCCGGCTGCCATCGCTGTATATCCTATGTACCGAGGCTTGGCTAAATTAGTGGGCATGACTGTGCTGCCAGCAGGTGAAAACATAATAGAGCAGATGGAAAGCTTACATCGGCATTATGCCGACTACGATTTCTTCTTTGTCCATTTCAAGAGTACCGATTCCAGAGGAGAGGATGGCGACTTTGAAGCTAAGGTTCGTGCCATTGAGGAAGTGGATAACGCCCTTCCCAATCTGCTCAACCTGGAGCCCGATGTCCTGATTGTCACCGGAGACCACTCTACCCCGGCAAATCTAGCCTCACATAGCTGGCATCCAGTTCCGTTTATGTTACGCTCCAAATGGTGTTTCCCTGATAATGTGACTGAGTTCTCAGAGCCAGCTTGTCTTAACGGCGGTATGGGCCGCTTTCCCGCTGTGGAAATCATGCCACTGGCTATGGCCAATGCCTTAAAATTAGACAGATTTGGTGCCTGAAGATGAAAGTGCGAAAAGCTGTCATAGTAGCTGCTGGTTGGGGTACAAGATTCTTACCCATTAGCAAATCTGTACCCAAGGAACTACTGCCCTTGGTAGACAAGCCAGTTATTCAATACGCAGTGGAGGAAGCAGTCGCCTGCGATATCACATCGGTGGTCATGGTGACAACTCAAGGAAAAACAGCTCTGGAGGACTATTTCGACAAAAACCTGGCACTGGAGCATGTTCTGGAACAAAAAGGCAAAATTGACTTGCTGGAAAAAATACGCCACCTGCCTGACCTGGCTGATTTCTGCTTTGTCCGCCAGAAAGAACCCCTGGGGTTAGGTGATGCTGTGCTCTCCGCCAGAGCCGCAGTGGGGGAGGAGCCATTCGTCTTAATCCTTCCCGATGACCTCTTCGAACTGGGAGAACTGGTACTCCAGAGAATGCTTGACATTTTCCAGAAATATCACGGCAGCGTTATTGCTTTAAGACGGGTAAGCCAGGAGGAGATACAAAGATACGGTGTGATTAAGCCAGAGAAAATAGCTGAGAAAGTCCACCAGGTTATGGACCTGGTGGAGAAGCCCAAGCTGGCGGATGCTCCTTCAGACCTCGCCATAATGGGCAGATATGTGCTCACGCCCGAGATATTCATGGAGCTGGCATCTACCCCTCCAGGCAGAGGTGGGGAAATTCAATTGACTGATGCCTTAAGGCGCCTGCTTCAAAAGCAAGCCATATACGGCTATGAGGTCGAAGGTGAATACTACGATGCTGGCACCATTCCAGGCTGGATACACGCTACCCTGGCACTTGCTTTGAAGCACCCCGAAATAGGACCGGAGCTAAAGAGCCACCTCCGTCGTCTTCTGCAATAAAGCTTAACTTCCTTCCCGGGGTCGAGCCTCCACCAAACCTTCCTGTTCCAGCGTTTCCATAAGACGAGCAGCTCTGGGATAGCCAATATGAAGGCGACGTTGCAAGAAAGAGGTAGACACATGTTTATGTTCCCGGGCTAAGCGCCTGGCCTCATCTAAAAGCGGATCAAGAGCAGAGGCCGCCCTTGAACCAAGGGAGACAAGATCAGTCAGTTCATCGAAGTCAATGGACGTCGGTGACCCACCCTGATTTCCCCAAAAATATACCAACCTGTCCATCTCAGTGTCAGAAATAAAGGCCCCTTGAAGACGCTTAGGCTTGCTAGCCTCAGTAGGCATATAGAGCATATCGCCTCTGCCCAGCAACTTCTCAGCACCCACCGTATCAAGAATGGTGCGTGAATCTATCTGGGAGGTAACTGCAAAACTAATGCGCGTGGGAAAATTCGATTTGATAAGCCCGGTAACCACGTCCACCGAAGGACGTTGAGTAGCTACAACAAGATGAATGCCTGTAGCCCGCGCCAATTGAGCCAACCGGCAAAGGGTATGCTCCACTTCATCAAAAGCCGTCATCATCAAATCAGCCAGCTCATCAATGACCAGAACCAAATACGGCAACTGCTCTCGAGGCATGCGGTCTTTATTATACCCTTCGATATTACGTGCGCCAGCTTGAGAAAACAGGCGATACCGGTTGTCCATCTCCTGATTAAGCCACCTCAGTGCCTTCATAGCTTTACCACTATCCACAATCACCGGGGCAACCAAATGAGGTATCCCATTAAACACCACCAACTCCACTCTCTTGGGGTCCACCATGATAAATTGGACATCATCGGGACTATTATGCAAAAGCAAACAACAAATAACAGAGCCGAGACAAACAGTTTTACCGCTCCCAGTGGCCCCGGCAATAAGCAAATGAGGCATCCTGTCCAGGTCAGCCACCACTGCTTCACCTCCGGCACCCTTGCCCAGGGAGATAGCTAGCTTCGTCCTGGCTCTAAGCTTCTGAAAGGCAGCGGTCTCTATTACACTGCGAAGGGCTACTGAACCAAATACGATGTTAGGAACTTCAATGCCTATCAGAGACTTCCCTGGCACAGGAGCTTCAATTCTGATACTGGGTGCAGCTAGGGCCAAAGCTAAATCATTGGCCAGAGAAGTAATACGCTCTACCCTGACCCTGGTTCTTGATATCTCTTCCAACCGCGTTTGCACACTGCCATCTCTGCCCTTTTCCCTGATCTCTTTATATTTCCTATCCCAGCCAGGCTCAACGCCAAACTGCGTTACCGTAGGACCCATGTTTATTTGCGCAACTTTGGCTTCCACACCATAACTGAGTAAAGCCTCTTCAATCAACCGAGCTCGTTTCTCAATATCATCCTTGTTCAGCTCCACTTCAATCGCCTGGTCTAAGATGTCAATAGGAGGAATTTGCCAACCACCGGGAGTAAGGATTGGCTCGCGTTTTCCAGCCCTTCGCTCCTCCTCAGGCACCACACTAGGTTTTATTTCCGCCTTAGCAAGGCTGGGACTTGTTTCAGCAGGGATAAGCTCAGAAGGCTCAACTTTAGGAGGAGAAGGCGAGGGAGAAATACCTGGGACAGGAGTAGCCTTAGGAACACGCCTGGGAATTGTGATGGATAAGCGCCGGATATTTCCAAAGGCTTTCCTTAGCACCTGCCAGGACTTATGGGGAAGTATAAAAATAACGCCCAGAAGAACAAGGCCAGCTATCCGAAGACCTCCTATAATATTAGGAACACCTAATATGCTTTGACCAACTACACCCCCTAATGTAGCTTGGCTCAAAATACCTTTTCCTGGAGAGAAAAAGGAAAATATCCCCCATAGCGCTAAAGCCAGCACAACCCCTCCCACCAACCAATTCCACCTCTTTACTGAAGCAGAGAAATGCCCTTGCCATATCACCCAGACAAGCACAGCTAAGGCAACAACCAATATGCCAAGCCCAACCCCGAACAACCACAACATACCTTCCCAAGCTGCAACACCCCAGGCAAGCAAGCGAGGAACAAAGAGATATAGCAACACCACTGCAACGATAAGCAATACAAGCCTTCGTACCACCGGAGAAGCAATGAAACTAAGGAACCGATTCCCTCCCGATGGACTTTGGTCTACTTTTTGCTTTGGCTTAGACGGCTTATGTTTTGCTCTGGACATTGTTTTCCTTATTCCCTACCTTAGCAGATAAGGGGTGGGGTGGATGAGGACTTCCTGTTTCCACAATCACAGGAATGATGACCGGATGGCGATGAGTTCGCACATAGAAGAACTTCCCCAGGGAATCCTTTACCCGGGTCTCAATAAGACTTCGCTTGGCTAAGCATCTCTTATCGTGATTTATGTCCGCCACTACAACGTCTTTACTTGTTTCAATTACTGCACTATCGTCGGGGTTAATAAAGCCCCGTGTCATAATGCGCGGTTTCCCCACTAATTTGCGCTCCCTGACATCAATAGTGAGGACTACTACCACAACTCCATCTTGTGACAGAACCTTGCGGTCATGTAGCACAACACTATCCAAAGCACCCATTATCGGGCCGGTTACAAATATGTCGCCCGCAGGAACTTTGTCAACAACTCTGCCACTTTCCTGTCCCAGTTCAAGCACATTCCCATCCTCAAGGATAAAGATATTATCTTTTGACATACCCAGACTTTCAGCTAACTTGGCATGCAAACTCAACTGACGATACTCACCGTGAATAGGCACAAAGAACTTGGGCTTAACCAAATTAAGTAAAAGCTTTAACTCCTCCTGGCTACCATGTCCATGGACATGAACCTGAGCCACTTTATCATAAATTATTTGAGCACCCTGCCGGAAAAGACTATCTATGGTCTTGTTAACCAGCGCCTCATTGCCAGGAATGGATGTTGCTGACATCACTACCGTATCACCAGGAATAATATGTATCTGGCTGTGCTTCCGATTAGCTATGCGCACTAAAGCAGAGGTAGGTTCACCTTGACTACCCGTGGCTAGCAGAACTATTTGCTTATCAGGCAAATGCTTAAGCTCATCGAAGTTACATAGAACGCCAGGAGGAGCAGTAAGATAGCCCGCTCTAACCGTCACCTTCACAATTTCTTTCATGCTACGCCCGGTGATAAAAACATGACGCCCATGCTTAACAGCAGCGTCAATCACCTGCTGAATGCGAGAGATGAGAGAGGCGAATGTAGTTACGATTACTCTCCCCGAAGCTCCCGCCATAATATGGTCCAAAGTGTCACTGACCAACTTCTCCGAAGGAGTATATCCAGGAAGCTCTGCATAAGTGGAGTCGGAAAGAAGAAGCAAAACTCCCTTGGTCCCCAGCCGAGCGATCCGGTTGAGATCGGTGGGTTCACCGATTACGGGAGTATACTCAAGCTTAAAATCCCCACTATGCACTAAAACTCCTACCGGGGTATGAATGATTAACCCCACAGAATCGGGGATACTATGGCAAACAGGGAAAAACTCTACTTTGAAATTACCCAGCGTAATTTTGCTCCTCGAACTAACTACATTCATCTTGACGCCACCCTTTACCCCACGTTGCTTAAGCTCAACAGAAATCAATATCTGAGTGAGATTAGTACAATAAATGGGAAGGGCAAGGTGAGGTAGAATATAAGGCAAAGCGCCTATATGGTCCTCATGCCCATGGGTAATAATCATGCCCCTTAATTTCTGCTGCCTCTCCTGAAGATAGCTGATATCCGGGACAACGAAGTCAACCCCTGGCATTTCCTCGGTGGGAAACATAAGTCCAGCATCAATAACGATAATATCATCGGCGTATTCCAAGGCCATCATGTTCTTGCCGATTTCGCCCAGCCCACCTAAGGGGATTATCTTTAGTTTCTGTAGTTTTTCCTCAGACATATGTTTAGTTTATAGTAAGCCTAATTGCTGAGCCTTGACAGGAACTTCGCCCATCATTTCGACCTGAGCCAGTAATTGCGGAATCTGGAGCACATCAGCTTCTATGGTCTTGCGTAGACTCCCTTGATGAAGCGCTGCGGCAGGATGATACATGGGGTAAAGAATAACGTCACCCTCCCTTCGTGCCTTTCCATGAATCTTGCCTATACTTTCGTTAGGGAAATACCTCGCTGTAGAGTAACGACCCAGAGTAATAATCATTTTGGGTTGAATTATCTCTATTTGGCGATCAAGCCATTTGCGGCAAGCCTTTACTTCCAAAGGTAGAGGGTCGCGATTTTGCGGAGGACGACATTTGATTACATTAGCAATATAAACTTCCTCCCGCCGTAAACCAATCAAGTCCAATAACTGGTCTAAGAATTGTCCCGCCGGCCCCACAAAAGGACGCCCTTGCTGGTCTTCATACCACCCTGGCGCCTCACCGATAAAAAGCAAATCAGCATCCTCAGCACCCTCACCAGGTACTACTTTGCTGCGATGCTTGGCTAACTCACAATCCTGGCAATTCGCAATCTCGTGGTAAAGCTCAGTTAAAGCTGACATCTAAATTGATGCTAGCATACCTGGCTTGGCTGGTCAATTTAGACCAGTTCCACAAGCCACCTAGCCTGACATTGCTGGAAATTCTAATTCGGTTAAAGCCTCCTGAGCTGCCTGGCGGACATCATAGTAAGGACTGCTCAATAATTGTTCCAAAACTTGCTTGGCCTTTGCTCCTCCTATCTCCTCCAATGCCCTTATACTTGCCTCTCGAACTTGAATATCTTCGTCTGAGGCAAGATCAATGAGATAGGGCACTGCCTCTTCCACACCCAACTCCCCACAAGCTTCGGCTACTTCATAACGTATCTCAGCCTCACTGCTATTCATCTCCCTAATAAGTACGGGCAACCAGGCCGGATCGCAATTGCGTCCCATGGCGTATAAAGCGCTTGCTTTAAACTCAACATCATCGCTGCGGTAAGCCTGCTCAATGAGTTGCTTTACTTGGGGAGAGTCCATAGGGGCAATCGCCTCCAGGGCACGGCGCCTCACTTCAGGCACCTCGGCATTGTCTTCCACCACCTCTAACAAAACAGAGTATAGCTCTCCCGCTCGTTCAGAAGAAAGCTTCTTCAGCGCAGCTTGTAGCGAAAATTGACCCAGGGCAGTGGCTGCTGTAGCGCGAACTTCCTCGACCTCGTCCTCCTCAAGCAAGCGAATTAGCGGCGGAACGAAGGAATCATCCTCCTCCACCTCGAGGCCAACGATGGCATTAACTCTGACCTTTTCATCGCTATCCTCAAGACAGGCAAGAAAGACCTTGCTAAAATCGAGGTAAAGGTTGGACTCATTGAGTTCCACAAGGTGGGAGATGACTTGCTGTTTCCGCTCTTTATCTGCCTTAATCCAAGCTTGCTTAAATGCAGCTAATTCGCTCTTGGTCAAGTCGGTCAGATGAGCCAGTTGGGAATCAAGCAACTGGCTGGCTGAATCAAAAATTCCAGCCAGTATTTGTTCAAACTCATTCCTCTTCCTCATATTCGTCCTGCTCCCAAATAGGTTCGGTAAATTTGTCAATAAATTCGGCCGTAACTTGTTTGGCTACCCTCTCCATCTCCTCATCCATCTGTTTAGCTAGCTCGCTAATTTCAGTCAGGTCAATGTCAAGTTCTAATATCTTGGTTAACACCCTGAGCACAGCTAAAGAGGCCTTAGGATTTTCTATCTGGGTGGCATAACTTGGCACTTCACCCAGCAAGCAAATGCCATCGATACCCCGCTCCTTAGCTATGCCTAATATCAACCCGTTTAATCCAGCAATGCGGAGGTCACCCCTGAGGACGACATCATATTGCCTCAATTCATCCAGTAACTCAGTTCTCGTGGCCACTCCCCAGATTTGCCGCTCTTCACTATGATGAATCTTAGTTACAGCAGCAGCACAACTATATATTCTCCCCACTTTAAGCCTCTGCGCCACGTCCAAAACACAGTTAGCCAGCTCGTATCCCTTGGAAACAGGCTGTTCTTCACCAATAAATAACACTAATCCCTGCCTGGTTTCCTCATTCTGCCAGTAATAGAACTTGCTTTTGGGAAAACGAGGATGCTCCACCACATTATCCCTGACCATAACACCTATAGGCTCAAAGAAGCGAGTAGCTTCAATCTCCCCTATTTCCTCAGCATGTAGCTTCTCCTTTAGATACCGCGCTACTGTGAGAGCCACATCCCCAATGCCAGGCCAGGATGTCAGCATGACACAGTTCTCACAACTTGGTTCCTTATAAAGCCGTATAAAATCCTTCATTGCTGCCACCTCCCTTTCGCCATTACCAATAAGCAAGATAACATAGCTATTATAACATCCTCCTACAAGATAAGTCCGTCGTCAAAAACTGCCCTCTTAACATATATCAGAGGGCAATTGACGTGAATTATGCTATCGCAAAAAAAAGCTAAGAATCCCGGCTAGCTAAGTAGGTGCTTAATTATGTAGGTGCGGGGCTTTAGTCCCGCACATCGAGGCTGAAGCCTCGATACTACGAATCCTATTTTCCATCAACCCCACCTCCTGGAAATCTACAACAACTTAAAAACTCAGCGTTTGCGCTAAGCGTTAGCTTTCCCAGCGCTGCCACTATCTTGAGGCTGGCTGATATACCAGTATCTAACGGCACCATCAATAACGTAAACTTGTCTTCCCTCCCCAACTCAACCCCTACATAAAAAGCGAAACCCACTTCTTCGGTCGGTTTCGCTATTGGCTCCGCGGAACTCAAGCGCCCACCTATAGGTTCCGCTTCACTGCCCCCTCACCAATAAATGATTGACTACTTTTAGTACTGTTACTATCTTACCATGTATTATGTCCAGGTCAATAGCATTATATTCACTTTACCTACAATTTTAGTAAAAAAGGTTCTATTTTGCCAGGACTTTTGAGTAAGGCAAAACCCCGTCTGGCGTGGATATAGGACTTTTGGGTGATAGACAAGAAATGGAACTTAGCTTAGATTAAACAAAGTTCAGTGAACATAAGTGAAGCCGAGGTAGGATGAAAATGAATTCACAGATGTTAACCACCACTGAGGTGGCCAGGCTTTTGCATATTCATCCCAACACAGTAAGACAGTGGACAAATAGAGGACTGCTCCGCGCCTATCGCCTGGGCCCCAGAGGCGACCGCAGGTTCAAGCCAGAGGATGTGGACAGCTTTGTTAGCCAGAATGGTAACCATCAAAACCATGATAGCCCCAATCCCTGGCAATAAAGCCCACCTATCATAACAAGAACCTTGGCGACTTGACTTCTCCCGCTTAATAGACTTTCCCCCAAGCCTATTATATACTTCCCATGGCAGCTTTTTACTTTGTTAAAATGGACAGCTAAAGATTCTTTTGAGAACGGATTTTAATAGCAAATGAGGAGGACATGTGAATGAGATCCAGCCTTATCAGGAAGATTGAAAAAGGTAAAAGATATGCGCAGGAACCAGACCGTGTCACCTTATCAGGGCTCACAGCTAACTTTCGTGGAGACAACGATAAACATGAGCTAAATTACAGCAATGGAAAATGGCATTGCAACTGCTACTTCTTCTCCCAATACGGGATATGTAGCCATGTCGTGGCATTACAGGAAATGCTGGGCAGTGTGTTGCCCCAGGAAGCCCTTGTTTCACCTTTCACAAATCAATCTCTAGAAAAATAATCCAGGGCTTCTGCTACTACAAATAAAGAGCCCGTAACACAGACGAGGTCTCCTTTGCCAGCCAGAGATAAAGCCCGCGATAAGCCTTGAGCTACAGTGTCAGTAATCTCTGACTTGATGCCCCACTTAGTAAACTCAGCGGCTACAACTATGGGAGAGGCGGCGCGCGGGTGTGACGAGCGCGTAACTATAACTTGAGGGGATAGGGGAGCTAATTCCGTCACTATTCCTGATATGCCTTTATCACAAGATACCCCAACCACGAGGAAAACACGGTCATAAGAGAAGTAGTTCTTCACATTCTCCACCAGCCTCTTCATTGATGCCACATTATGAGCCCCGTCAACCAACACTACAGGGTCCTGTTTTAAAATCTGGAATCGTCCTGGCCACTCAAGCTGAGCCAGCCCCTGGACAATGTCCTTGTTAGTGATGCCACAACCCAAAGAGGCCAGGACCTCCAGGGCAGCTACAGCGGTGGCGGTATTCTCAACCTGGTAATCACCCAGCAGTGGAATGGTGAGATGATGGGCACCCATTCTCCCTCTTACCTCAAATGATTGCTGACGCAAATCGCCACTTATCTTATGCCAGGTAATGGCCTGGCCCACTTCAACTAAGCTGGCCCCCTGTCTATGACAGACCTCTCTAATTACTGAACTTGCCTCCTCTGCTTGAGGAGAACTCACCACCACACAGCCAGGCTTAATTATTCCCGCTTTTTCATAGGCTATCTTGCCCAGGCTATCGCCCAAAATCTGAGTATGCTCCAGGCTAACAGGAGTGATAACGCAGACCTCCGGCTTGACCACGTTAGTAGCATCAAGCCTGCCACCCAAGCCTGTTTCCAGAATCTGAAAATCTGCCTGCTTCTTCCTGAAATAGGCAAATGCCAGCACAGTCAACGCTTCAAAAAAAGTCAACTGCCGGTAAAGCTCGCAATTCATTGCCTCAATGTGAGGCCTGACTTCCGCCACCAAAGCAGCAAACTCATCCTGAGAAATCAAGCTACCATCCACCCTGATGCGCTCCCTCAAGGTATGAAGATGGGGGGAAGTATATAGTCCTGTTTTATAGCCCGAAACAGTCAAAACCCGGGCGAGCATAGCTGCTATGCTCCCCTTCCCCTTGGTGCCGGCTATATGGACCGTCCTGGCCGCTAAATGAGGGTCGCCCATGAGGTGCAAAAGCTCCTCTATATGCCTTAAGTCGTAGTCAGGAGAGGCATAAGATATGCCCGGGATGTTCTCATAATTGATGAACCTATTAAGATATTCTTCTGCCTCGTGGTAATTCATTTTCCTGCTTCTATATATGCCTTCAACAATTAGCAAAGTCAAACTCTCTCTGTAATTGTAATGGCTCTGACGCTATCTAGCTATAGGAAGTTTTCAAAAATTTGCAAAACGCCTTCAAAGAGCAAGGCCAAAGCCTTGACAAACTATCCTCCCTTAGGATAAAATTTTGAAAGGTGAATCAAGTATCATATTGGCCAGCAAGAAGATCCTTGCTAACAGAGGTAAACTTTTTGCAAAATAATTCACACTAAAAAGAAAGGGGGAAGTCTATGAAAAGGAATCTGGTCGGTATAATTTCTGTGCTATGTGCCCTGCTAATCGCGGTAGCATTTAGTGGTTGTGCTGCGCCACCACCAGTAGAGCCAATTAAGTTGGGTGCAGTCAACCCGCTAGGTGACATAACCGGTGCCCAGGCAAGCAAAGCGATGCAATTGGCAGCAAAGGAAATCAATGACGCTGGGGGAGTCCTGGGGCGCCCTATCGAAGTGATAGTAATAGACTCCGAACTCAAGCCAGAGAAAGGCGCTGCGGCTCTGGATAAGCTGGCCACAGTGGATAATGTTGATGTATTCATTGGTGGCATGTCCAGCGGGGTACACATGGGCGAAATACCTACTCTGAAGAAATACGAGAAGGTGACGGTGTGGATAGGTGCCGCTTCCCACGTATGCGAAGAGGCGCTTGAAGGCTGCGACTGGTACTTTCATATCCATCCCTGGGACTACTTGCAGGGGGAAAGCTACCTGGAAGGCTGGACAGCTATCTCCGAACAGAACCCCGAGGTCAAGATAGACAATTGGTTCTGGACATATGAGGAGGGGGGCTTCGGGACTGCCTCCTACGCAGCAAGCGAGGAACTGTATAAAGACTGGATCACCATGACAGGAGAATCGTTCAAGAGCGCAGCCCTCGGGGGCGGTGACTATAGCGCGCTCCTGGAGCACGCTAAGGACTACAACCCGGATGTCTTTGTGTGGGTAGGATATGGTGCTGACGCCCTGCCCATCATGGAACAGGCTAAAGCAATTGGATTTGCCCCACCGCTATTCCTGGGATCTCCACCAGGTTGGCCCGCGGACTTCGGGGAATCCCCATTAGCTGAGGATGTCTGTCTATACGGCATGTGGGCTCCATCCATAAAAGAGGTAAGTACTGTCAGCAAGCACTTCTGGGACGCCTATATCGCGGAGTACAACGAGGAGCCAGCTACCTACTTCTGCCCACTGGGATACACAAATGTGTACATCGTAGCAGATGCCATCGAGCGCGCTGGCACCCTGGATGAAGACGCGTTGATAGCAGCCCTGGAGGAAACAGAATATGCGTCCCCAATGGGGGAGGTGGTAACTTTCTCGCCCTCCAATATTATTAAACACCAAGGTGTCAGGGGACAGAAGATACTTCAGTGGCAGAACGGCGAACAGCAGGTGCTGTGGCCATTCGAGTTCGCCACGGCAGAAATCGCCTACCCATTCCCAAGCTGGGAGGGACGTTGACCGTATAACTGACGGTTTTGCTACAAAAAACGACAATCGCCAAGCCTGAGTATCCCAATACTCAGGCTTGACATGACTGGCAGTAAAATTGCAGTTGCTCAGTAAGCTTAAGCAGAGAAACTATCAGATCGCTATCGCCTGCATAATTGTTGCAGTCATCCTGGCTATCTGGAAGCCCTCTGTTCTCATCTACGGGTCACAGCGGGCTGGCTTATATGCCTCGATTGCCATTCCCATGGCTCTCATTTTAGGAGTCGTTGGCATTATTAACCTGGCTCACGGCCAGTTTATGATGTTGGGGGCTTATCTCGCTTACTGGATAAGCGTTTCCACCGGAGCAGACCCCCTGGTTGCCATGGTCCCAGTTTTCCTGGCTATGTTCGTGGTTGGTATGCTCACCTACAGGGGCTGTATTAAGTATGTATTGAAGGCTCCAGAGCTAAACCAACTTTTGTTAACCTTCGGCCTTGCCATGATACTGGAGCAGCTAGCTAACCTTCTATGGACCTCTCAACCTGTGAAGGCACATGTGGGGTATGCCTCTGCCTCAGCAAGCATTGGCTCTTTCACCTTTGGCACGTTTGACTTTGTCAATGTGGCTATGGCCATCGCCATACTTATCGCCCTTCTCCTGTTCCTGAAACGCACCAGAACGGGGCAAGCAGCGTTAGCTGTGGGGCAAAACCCACGGGGAGCCAAGCTGGTGGGAATAAACATAGACCGGACTTACCTTCTGATATTCAGCATCTCCATTGCTATTGTGGGTGCTCTGGGGGCACTCTTCCTCACACGGCATTCAATTTTCCCCCTGGTTGGGGGCACCTACACACTGAAATCTTTCTGCCTTGTTGCCATGGCCGGCATCGGAAACCTCACTGGAGTATTATGGTGCAGCTTAGGACTGGGCCTTGCTGAGGCCTTCATCATGTCCTTTAAGGGATATGGAGGATGGGCAGATATGGTGTTCTTTGCCCTGATTATCATCGTGATCATCGTCAGGTCATACCAGAGGCGAGTTATATGAAAAACTGGAGATACATTGTCTACGCCGTGGTCATTGTCCTGGCCATCTCCCTTCCCTTCTACACCGGGGCATATCACCAACATGTGGCGACCACAATCTTAATGTTTCTAACACTGGCCTTAAGCTGGGACATGCTGATCAGGGCAGGACAGCTCTCCTTTGGCATCGCTGGTTTCTTCGGAGTTGGAGGTTATGCCGCCGCCATAACATACCTTAATTGGGACATAAGCCCCTTCTTAAGCATAGCTTTAGGGGGGCTCGCTGCATTTGTCATAGCTCTGGTATTAGGGTTTGCCGTCTTACGGCTAAGGGGGATGTACTTTGCTATCACGACTTTGGCTTTGGCAGAGATATTCAGGGTGATTGTGAGAAACTGGTCTAGCCTCACAGGAGGCCCCGAGGGAATGGTACTCCCATCTACCATCTTTGGAGGAGATTCTGCCCAGATATATTGGCTCCTTCTAGCGATTGCCATCGCTACCATCATAGTTTCAGAGGTATTTCAAAGGACCAGGATTCACTTCGCCCTCACATCCATCAGAAACAATGAAACCGTGGCCAAAGCAAGCGGAGTTGATATATTCAAATACCTGGTGTTGGCGTTCGCCATAACCTCTGCCATTCAAGGGATTGTCGGCGGTGCTTACGCTCAAATATACGGATTTGTTTCCCCCGAGGGCAGTTTCCACCTGGACTTCACCCTCCTACCCCTGGCCATGGCCCTCTTAGGAGGGATGTACAGTACACCGGGACCAGTAGTAGGAGGATTGGTTTTAGGAATAGTTGCAGAATATTTGAAACTACAAATACCCTATGGCCACCTCCTGGTCTACGGTGTAATCATAGTTGTAGTTATATTATTCATGCCAAAAGGAATAGTCGGAACAATTAGAGAACGATTACAGAGGAGGTAAGTTATTTCATAAGCTATGCTTACTTACGTTGATAGTATTCCCTCCTACAGACTAGTCTTAATCAGAAAAGTGATTACGATGGGGATGTGAGCAATGTCTACTTTAGAGACTGAATCTCTGACCAAGCGCTTTGGCGGCTTGACTGCGCTTAATAAGGTAAATTTTGAGCTCAGAGAAAACGAGATTTTGGGGATAATAGGCCCCAACGGGGCAGGAAAAACCACTTTGATAAATGTCATTTCAGGAATTTACCTTCCAAACAGCGGTAAGGTAATTTTCGATGGAAAAGACATAACAGCACTGCCTGCCCACATCAGGTGTAGACTCGGGATCGGGAGAACTTTTCAGCTTATACGCCCACTGGAAAATCTTAATCTATTACAAAATATTATGGTTGGTTCCCTTTTCGGGCAAGGAGCTGGGCTGAGAGAAGCCCGTAAGAAAGCAGAAGAGATATGTGAATTTCTGGGCCTCCTCCAAAGTGAAAGAGATATAACAAAACTTACAGTATTGGAAATAAAGAAAATGGAGATAGCCCATGCCCTGGCCACAAAACCCAAGATCCTCTTCCTGGATGAAATTATGGCAGGCTTGAACATAGATGAAACCAAAGAGATAATTGAAGCGGTGCGAAGAGTTCGTACCCAGGGCGTAACAATTTGTGTCGTGGAACATGTGATGAGCGTAATTAAGGAACTGACCGAGAGGGTTATAGTCTTAGATGGGGGAGAGATAATAGCACAGGGACCATACGAGGAAGTATCTAACAATCCCAGAGTAATAAGCGCTTATCTGGGGGAGGAGAGGTAAATGCTTGTCGTTAAAGGAATAGATAACTACTACGGAAAGTTACATGTGCTCTGGGATTTATCGCTAGAGGTAGGAAAAGAGTCAGTGGGTTTGTTTGGACCCAACGGGGCAGGAAAGACAACTTTAATAAATGCTATTGTAGGCTTGGCAAAACCAGCAAATGGGGAGATTTCTTTTGACGGTAAATCTCTGCTCCCTTTAGAAACACACCAAATAATTCGAGAGGGAATTGCAGTAGTTCCCCAGGAAAGAGAGCTTTTCTCCCTCCTGTCTGTGCGGGGAAACCTGGAATCAGGCGCTGCCTACGTCCCACGTGCCAGAGGGAAAATAAATGAAAGGATGGAATTCGTTTTTGGGCTCTTTCCCCTCCTTAAGGAACGATTGAATCAGCTTGCTGGAACGTTGAGTGGGGGAGAACAGCGGATGCTGGCCATAGCCCGCGCCCTTATGGCAAATCCGAAGCTCCTCATACTGGATGAGCCGTCTCTAGGATTACAGCCTTCCCTGGTATCGGAGCTTTTCCACAAGCTACAGGAGATCAAAGAGGAGGTTTCCATCCTGGTGGCAGAACAAAATGTTCGCCAGAGTTTGAAGGCGGTTGACAGAGGATATGTTATCGAAAACGGCAGGATTGTCTTGGAAGACAATCCTGAGGGTCTAGCACATAATGACCACGTGAGAAAGTCATACCTGGGGCTATGATTCCTATGGTTAGTGCAGCTCATCAACTCAATAGGCACGGACTGAAAGGAATGAATTAGTTAATGCTTAGAAGCTCAAACAGTAAGCAAAAAGGAGGGGTTTCCCAATGAAAGCGCTAGCAATCGGGGGCAGCCAGAGAGAAAACAGTAACACAGAATTCTATCTAAACGTGGCACTTGATGTGCTGAAAGAAAAGGGCATCGACACTGAGCTAATCCTCCTCAGAAACAAGATAATCTGGCCGTGCGACGCAGATTACAAATGCTGGGCAACAAAAAGCGGCGAATGTGAGCTGCGCGGAGACGACTTTCACGAAATATATGAAAAAATGGTGGAGGCTGACGCCATAATTGTAGGCTCTCCAGTCAACTACAGTGCACCGCATCCCACACTGTGGTCATTGCTGGTCCGCGCTGGATTCCCCAACATGTCTGGATTCCCCAATTATGGCCCGGGGGTCTTTTCCAGAAAGGTGGGAGGTCCAATCACCGTGGCCAGGCGAGCAGGTCAGAACTTTGCCTTTGCCCAACTCCTGCTATGGTTTTTTATAAACGATTTCATCATACCAGGGTCCATATACTGGAACGTGGGAGTGGCACGTAGCATTGGCGATGCACAAAAGGACGAGGAAGGAATAAGAATAATAAAACGCTTTGCTGAAAACATCGCTTGGCTGTTACAGAAAACTCACAATAACAATATATACTAGAAAATAGATTGGAAAAATGGACCGTAAATCGAACTCTTCTCGGAGTCAAAAGACAAGTAGACCAGTTACCTCTCGTGGCCAGCAAACTCGACAGAGAATTTTGGAAGCCGCCGAAGAGGTTTTTGGAAACAAGGGATTTCACCGGGCCAGTATCGCCGAAATCACCCAACGGGCTAGAGTAGCCCAAGGCACATTCTATGTTTACTTCCCCGACAAAGAGGCAGCTTTCACTGAGCTAGTCAGGGACTTAAGCCACTCTTTACGCTGTGCGATCGCTCAGGCGGTAGAAGGGATATCGGACCGCACTGAGGTAGAGCGAGTGGGGTTTCGTACTTTTTTTGTTTTCCTCCGCAAGCATCCTCATCTACATTGCATTATACGTCAAGCGCAGTTTGTGGATGAGGAACTCTTCCGCTGGTTTTATCGCCGATTAGCACAAGGCTATATCCGCGGCCTAACCCAAGCCATGGAAACAGGACAGATCCGCTCCCTGAATCCTGAGTGCTTAGCCTATTGCCTTATGGGGATTGGTGATTTTTTGGGCATGCGCTGGGTCATTTGGGGAGGTAGAAGCCTACCGGAAGAGACTTTCAAGAACATGATGACCTTTATTAAGCACGGCCTGGCATCTCCTGCTTCCACTGAGGATGCTGAGCCTCCCTAACAACCCCTCTGGTAATTATCCTAGCTGGGTAGCAACGTCTCGGCATAAAAACTTTTCAGGTCAGGTATTGACAGTGTCCCTTTTAACCGATTAAAATTGAAACTTGAATCAACTATCATAAAAACTTAGGAAATGTGCTCCAAATTCTTGTTTTCTTAGCTCGATTGAGGGGAAACGATGGTCAGGAAGCTTAGGGCACTGAAGCTATAACGGAGGAACGTTGAAGCAAAAAGATACAACAGTCGGCGTGGTCAGCATAGGGGTTTACCTCCCCAAAGGGTACATCAGCGCTGCCGAGCTAGCCCAGAAAACGGGAATCCCACAGGAGATCATCGAGACCAAGATGGGATTAAAAGGCAAGCATATCCCGGGACCTGATGACCATCCTATTGCCATGGGGGTTTGGGCAGCCCAAGATGCCTTAGCGCAAACTGATATTGAGCCTAAGGACATAGATTTAGTGCTCTGCACCACTGAGGACTACCGGGATTACCCTCTACAGTTAGCTGGGCCTAAGACAGCTTACAAACTGGAAGCTCACCGGGCATGGGCTGTTGATATCAACCAGAAATGTGGCACCAATGTAGCTGCCCTGAAAATTGCTAAGGACATGATGGTTGCTGACGACGATATCAACACTGTCATGATTACTGGTGGCTACCGCAATATTGATTTAATAGATTATGCTAACCAGCGTTCCCGCTTTATGTTCGACGTGAGTGTCGGTGGAGGAGCTTTCCTGCTGCGTAAGAACTATCCCCGTAACCATATTTTGGAGACTGCCATGATAACCGATGGTTCCTTTGCCGACGATGTCGTCGTGCCCGCAGGAGGCACTAAGATGCCTATAACAGAGGAGGCCCTGAGAAAAAGATTGAATTATCTGGACGTGCCTGATCCACAAAGCATGAAGCAAAAACTTGACCCTATCTCCCAAAAGAACTTTGTGCAAGTGATTCGAGATTCTCTGGCCAGGAGCGGCTATGATGAAGGCGATATTGGCTATCTAGCGATACTGCACATGAAGCGCTCAATTCACGAGCACACATTGCAGGAACTAGGGCTAAGCGATGACCAAAGCTTCTATTTAGAGGAATATGGTCACACAGGACAAATGGATGCGCCCATATCCATTAAATTGGGTCTTGAGTCTGGGCGTATTAAGGATAGCACCATAATAGTCATAGTCGCTGCCGGTATCGGCTATACCTGGGGAGCAACGACAATACGGTGGGGACCAGCCAATGCTGCCAAATAGAATTTCAAGCCAAGAACTACACACCTAGGAAAGGAGGTAACATGTTATGATGGGAAGAGCCACAATAGAAACAGCCTATCCGGCTCCCGAGACTGTGTACAATTTAGGGAATATACTTGCTAAAAATGCCACATTATCTGGTCTTCCAGACAAAATTGCGGTTATAGACGCAGGCAAGGAAGGCAATGGAAATTTTTCTTATACTCAACTTAACGCCAGAGTCAATAAGCTGGCTCACGCCTTGCTAAAATCGGGCGTTCAGAAGGGAGAGAGGGTTTTTGTCTTACTCCCAAACAAGATAGAAACTCTGGAAACGATACTCGCGTGCTTCAAAATTGGAGCTATCTATACTCCGGCAAACTTCAGACTTTCCAGCGAGGAAATAGATTTCCTCATTAGTGATTCGGAACCCCGAATCCTCATATACGACAGTGACTACAGCAACAAGGTTGGCGATGCTCTCCCAAAGTACAGCAAGCTCTTTGCTGTAGAACTTGGCACCCACAAATTGAGTGCCGCCAGGGACTATTATGAGTTTGTCAGGAATATGCCAGAAAAGGAGCCCAATATTATCACCAAACCAGACGAGGTATGCATGATCCTCTACACGGCGGGCACAACTGGCAGGCCCAAAGGGGTGAAGCTGACACATAGAAGCACATTTTTCGCCTGTCTTGCCAATGGGATTTCGGCTTCGCTTACCCACGACGATGTATATCTGGGCGCCCCACCAATGTTTCACTCAGGTGGACTCACATGCTTCCAGCTTTATATGCTCATGATCAACGGAACCATAGTGCTTCAAAGCCAATGGAGCCCTAAGGAGGCTCTAGAGCTAATCAAGAAATACGGGGTGACCTACCACTTTGGAATAGCAACCCAGCTTAAAATGCTGGTACAAGTTGAAGGCTGGGAGAATTATGTGGCTTCCCTCAGAGCAGTGAATGGAGGTGGTGAGCCTCAGCCTGCAGAATTGAAAGAGGCGTTCATTGACAGAGGCATTACATATGTAAGCGGCTATGGTTTGACGGAGACAGGGGCCACAGGGTTCAACTGGCCAGCGGCAAGCAAAGACGACCCCACACTGAGCAAGGCAAGTGAATGTATGGGGAAACCGCCGGCATTTGTCGAGGCAAAAATTGTCGACGAGAATGGCAAGGAGGTGAGAGCAGAAGAGATTGGGGAGATAGTAATCAGAAGGGAACCTACGGGGGCTGCCGGATATTGGAACAGGCCCGAGGCTGAGGCTGAGAAGTTTAAGGAGGATTGGATATTCACTGGAGACCTGGGAAAGGTAGACGAGGAGGGCTTCTTCTATGTACTGGGGAGGACAGACGATATGATAGTAAGCGGAGGGGAGAACATTTACCCCGCCGAGATAGAGAGAGTTATCTACAGCCATCCCAAAGTCGCCGATGTCGTCGTCGTCAAGGGTCAACATCCCACCTGGGGCCAAACTCCGAAAGCCATAATAGTCCCTAAGGAGGGAGAAAAGATAACTGAGGATGAGATCACAGAACACGTTACGAAGTTTTTGGCATCATTCAAAAGACCAAGAAAAATAGTCATTGTAGACTCCATACCCAAATCCGAAACGGGAAAGATCGACAAAAGGAGAATCAAGGAGCTCTACGAGGAGTAAGTTCTTGAATGATAGCGAGTCCACATTGTGCAGGAAAAATTCAAATTAAGAAGGTCCAGCTCGCCAACAGTGAAACATTAGCCTACCGTGAAACTGGAGAAGGTGAGAAGGTTATCCTTTTAATCCATGGAAACATGGCATCCTCTAAATACTGGGAGCGGCTGATGTATAAATTTCCCCCAGAATATAAGATATACGCCCCAGACCTGAGAGGCAATGGATTATCCACCTACAACAAGCCCGTAGAAACCATAGAGGAGCTCTCAAGTGATCTGAAACTGCTTGTGGACAAGCTGGAGTTGAGGGATTTATACCTATTAGGCTGGTCATTTGGAGGCGGGGTGGCAATGGAATTCTGTGCAGATTACCCAGGAATCGCCAGGAAACTTGTATTGATGGAATCCCTATCATACAAGGGATATCCCCACCCAAGACTTGACGATTATGACTGCCCCATTCCGGGGCAATTTCTAACAACCAAGGAAGAAGTTCTTCAAATCGGGGCAGAGCCATTAGCAAGCCATCTAAAGAATCGGGATTTCGATGGAATGAGAGCTATCTGGGAAAAGATAATTTTCAACGTTAAAATACCGGATGAAAACTGGTACCAGGAACTAATCGAAGATATCTTCCTCACTAAGAATTATCCCGATTGTGCCTGGGCATGGCACAATTTCAATATATCCAACGAACATAACATGACCAGCATGGGAAATAACAAGGTAGCTAATATAAAACTACCAACTCTTTGTACATGGGCAGAAAATGATATGGTAAGAATGATATCCAAGGACACTTGTGAGGAGACGGCGAGAGCCCTAAATGCGGAGTTTCACATACTAAAAAACTGCGGTCACGCCCCTCACATTGATCAAGAGGAGAAATTTTTGGAGCTGTTAACTGCTTTCTTTGAAGCGGATCCATAAGGGAATAATAGGCCATGTTCAATCATCTTATGCCATTTGCTACACTACTCAGCAAGTATTACAGTCCAGGAAATAAATGCGCAACTTCCCTAAAAGGCATACTTCCGCATACCCGGGTATAAAATAAATATATGACAAAATACGAACTATGCAACTGCAGCTAGGTCAAGGGAGAATCCTGAAGTATACCTTCAGTCAGAGGGACTTCAATAGAACTGCCGCTCTGAGTGGCGATGATAATCCAATCCATGTGAATCCAGAATTCGCAGCTAAAACGCGGTTTGGGAAAACCGTGGCTCACGGAGTACTGCTATACGGCATGATTTGCAGGGCTCTGGGAACTCTAATCCCCGGGGGGATGCCTCTAGAACAGGAGCTTATATTCCCAGGTCCAACCTATACTGATGAAGAACTAATAGTGTGGGTAGTGGTCACCGGACTTCAACCTGAGCACAAACTGGCCGAGTTAGATACATATATCATCAAACAAGATGGATCGCTGGGTTTAAAAGGCAGGGCTGTGGTTCGCTTGCCCCAGAGTGACTGAGATGAATAAACAGAAAACTCTAAAGGTTGGACAGAAAGTCACACTCAAGAAAGTCTTCACCCAAAAAGATGTGACAGAATACGCCGACCTTACTGGGGACACGAATCCCATTTTTACCGACGAAAGCTACATTCGCAAGACCACGCTGAAGAAAGCTGTAGTGCCGCCTGACCTGTTGCTCGCTATGATTTCCAATTTACTGGGAACGAAGCTTCCCGGGCGAGGGACCAACTGGATGAAACAGACACTCAAGTTTCCCAGCCTAGCCTACCTTGGCGAAGAGATAACAGCCATAGTTGAGATTTCCCGCATTCGGCCTGCAAAGCAGCTAGTGAATCTGAGCACAATTTGTACCAACCCAGATGGACAGATAGTCTGCGAAGGGGAGGCTCTGGTACTTATTAAGGAACTAGAACAAACTCAGAATTTTCTAGCCAGGCAATAGATAGCTTCCAAGGAGGTGTTAATATGCCATTTCTAGAATCGAAAGACCGAGCTAAACTTTATTACGAAGTACACGGGGAGGGAGAACCCATTATATTCTTAAATGGCATTATGATGAGTACACCCAGTTGGCTAGATTTTATTCCTATTGTTTCAAAAAGATTTAAATTGATCCTGCTTGACTTCAGAGATCAAGGTCAATCTTCCAAAATGAGTGAGCAATATAATCTGGACATCCATGTGGACGACCTATTAAATCTACTGGATGAGTTAGGTATGCCAAAAATCCACATGTTGGGGGTCTCATATGGCGGCGATGTAGCTCTAAAATTTGCCCTATCCCATCAAGATAGGCTAAAGACCCTCATCCTTCCCAACACCACAAGTTTCTTCAGCAATCATATTGTAGAAATTGGCAAAGCCTGGGAAACCGCAGCAGCGTTAAACGATGGGGAAAGGTTTTTCCAACTTGCCATACCATATATATATTCTGGGACATTTTACCAAAGTTACTTAGATTGGCTTCACAAGCGCCAGGAGATATTCAAAACCACGCTAACTAAAGAATGGTTTGAGGGCTTTATACGGTTATCTCGAAGCACGACAAACTATTACATATCTCCAGATGAACTAAGGACACTAAAGGTTCCTACCCTACTAATAGGAGCCGAAGAGGATATCATAACTCCTATAAAGGATATGAAGACAATATATGAAAATATAAAAGATTGTGAATTCGTTATCATACCCCAAGCGGGGCACGCGGCATTCCTGGAGAAGATGAACGAATTCCTAACAATTGTGATGGGGTTTGTTATCAAACACTCTTAATAAACTATGAAAGTTTTGCTGGCACTTTGCCTATGAGTGCTCAGTTCGGCCTAGTTATAATGAATTTCTCAGCCCGAGCTTTAACTTACAGGCCTCCTCTGATATTATCCACCTGGTACAATGAAATTCATAGACAAGCTGCTTAATGCCAGCCGAAAAAATAAAAGCTCGCTTTGCATCGGGCTCGACCCTGACCCCGAGCTTATGCCCAAAATGGATGTCCTGGACTTCAACAAGGCTATCATTGATGCCACTCACGACTTGGTATGTGCCTACAAGCCCAATTTAGCTTTCTATGAAGCTCTAGGTGTTGAAGGACTCACTATCTTACACAAGACCATCGAACACATACCCGCCGACATTCCCATAATTGGTGATGCCAAACGTGGCGATATAGGCAATACCGCTAAAGCTTATGCTAAGGCACTTTTCTCTGCTTTCAATTTCGATGCCGCTACAGTTAATCCTTACCTTGGCTCCGATTCCGTAGAGCCTTTCATTAACTACCAAGACAAAGGGGTATTCCTCTTATGCCGAACATCAAACCCCGGAGCCCTGGATTTTCAAGACTTGGCTTGCACTAGTGGTTTCTTACTCTATGAAATGGTGGCATATAAAGCCAGGGAATGGAATATCTATGGCAATATCGGTCTGGTGGTGGGAGCTACTTATCCTGAGGAATTAAAGAAAGTTCGCTCAATTTGCCCCGAAATGCCTCTCCTCATCCCGGGCATCGGCGCTCAGGGAGGAGATTTAGCCTGGGCAGTCAATTATGGAGTGGATGCTCAGGGAGAAAAGGCGATTTTCAATGTGTCAAGGCAAATTCTTTACGCTTCAAAAGGAGAGGATTTCGCCCAGGCGGCCAGGAATGTGGCTGAGAAAATCCGCAAGCAAATCAACTCCTGTTTGGCTTCCCGCCCAGAGGCAAAGTGAGAGTGTTTATTTTGTC
>Ga0209121_10001328_pt1 | contig 25881 bp, 25 predicted proteins | sample Cruoilmetagenom3_FD_187292 | JGI IMG/M metagenome (GOLD analysis project Ga0209121, IMG submission 187292) | Oil polluted marine microbial communities from Coal Oil Point, Santa Barbara, California, USA - Sample 3 (SPAdes) (version 2) | ecosystem: Environmental > Aquatic > Marine > Oil seeps ... | reverse complement strand
CAACCTTAGGTTCTGCATCATGGATCGGTCGAAGATCTTATATAGCAAATAGACTGCAACACCTGTTTGGCTCAGGACAGTGGCCACGGCTATGCCGTTGAAGCCCATGCCGGACCAAATGCCGGGAAGGCCGAACATAAGCAAGGGATTGAGCGCCACGTTTGCTAAAAATGCCACCAACAACGCGCGCTGCATGGAAATCGTATCCCCCCGCGCCTGCAAAATTCCGTTTCCAGTGTAGGCGAGGATGAAGCCGGGCAATGAGAGAATGAGCCAGTTAAAATAGGACAGGCCAGCATTGCGATATGCACCTTGTTCAGACACCAACGCGATCAGGTACGGCCCGGCCCAAAGTGCCAGGGCTGTCAGTGCCAGTGTTGCGAGCGTGGCAAATCCAATTCCTTGAGCGGCCAAATGTCGGGCGTCGGTTATGTCTTTGCGCCCCTTCGCGTTGCCGACTAAGGCGCTCATTGCGGAACCAAGGCCAAAACCAACGGCAACCAAAACAAAAAATGCCTGAAATCCGACCGCTAGACCAGCCTGTGCTTGGGTTCCGAAATACCCCGCGTAGAACGTGTCCACTATATTATAGAGGGTGCTGAACAACATCCCGATCGCAGCCGGAACTGCCAATCGGCGAAAATGACCACTAATTGGTCCGGTCGTCAGGTCTTCATCAATCATTGAAAGCTGCTAAGAGAGGGCTGGCACTCGGCATGAGCGCACATGCTTAATGTGCATGCTTTCCCTAGATATGCCTATTCTTAATGTGGCTGTGAAGAAGGGTGATCTCTTTTTGTGCCAGAGCAGTAGCTCCCCTCAGAGGCGGGTCGTCATTTTGTAATCACGTGCAAATTGCAGCCTGGCATACGTTACATTTTGCTTTTCCAGCCAAGTTGTTCGCTCGATCATGAAGATTGCAGTACCGTCGGAAGTGTTGAGGAATTCGGCAATTTCCTTAGTCGCATTGATGGCAGAAAATTCCAATTCACCGTTGGTAAACGGCACTTCGCGCACCAGCCATTCATTTGGCCCCATGTCCTCAAAATCGTAAGTTTCGGCGTTGGGAACCGTATTCAGATTTATCCAACGTTCCTCGAACTGATAGGGGGTGTTGCCAGCATAATGCATACAACGCAGATGCAACACTTTTGCGGCCTTGGGGATTTCAATTCGTGAGCGAAGCCAGTCAGGTGCCGGCATGATTTTGCGTTCAATCAAGCTGTAACGATAGTCAGAACCGGTATTAGAAATTTCTTCGCGAATGATCGGGATCGAAAACTGCGCCCGCTGGGTTGGGGAAGATTTGACCTTTGTTCCCGCCTTGCGTTTGCGTTCGAGAATGCCTTCATCGACCAATTCCCGCATGGCCCGATTGACGGTTGCCCGCGCACAACCGAACTCTTCTGCCAATTCGATTTCGCCAGGAAGATTTGCACCCGGTGGCCAAATATTTGTCCTGATCCGGCTTAATATGTTGGCTTTAATGTCGTGGTAGCTAGAACGCACTTGTTCGCCTCACAGATATTATGATCATACTTATATAGGATTTTGACTGGACAAGACAAGTGCAATCATACCGATATTAGTTTTTCTAATGAGTTGTATTACACCAATGGGATGGGCGCTTTCTTGTATTCGGATAGGGTCCAATTGCAAAATCGCCGGCCTTGTATGCTGTTTCTATGGCCTGTTACGTGGTCCGGCTCCACGACATTCAAAGGCGACCAAGTTGACAGATGAATTTCAGGACCGCCTGGCGCGGGGTGCACGAAACCTCTTGCTTAACTGTGCTCAGTGTCAGTCCGGTGACGAACTGCTGGTCATCATAGAGTCCGGCGGAACCGGCTATTATGACCCCAACCTCGGGCCTGCGTTGCAAGATGCCGCCAAGGAATGTGGCATGGAATCTGATCTGATCAGCGTTCCCTTCGACAGCGAGGTACATGACCCTGACGAAGCGCTGATGCAGAAAATGGATGCGGCAGATTGCACAGTCTTCTTAGCCCGTCTCGGCGATCAGATCAGGTTCAGACCAAAGAATTCGTCGACAACACAGGTCATCAGTTACGCGCTGGATTGCGAAATGATGGCGTCGCCATTCGGCGTCATTGATTATCAGGCATTCGAGGCGTTGAAAGGCTTGATCAACAACGCAGTCGAGGGATCGATAGACATTCATGTGACCTGCCCGGCAGGAACCGATTTTCGGGGTAGCCCAGCAGCATTTTCAGCGCAAGGCCGCGATACGACCAGCAAGCGGTTTCCTGTTTCGGTCTTTGCACCTATCCCTGCTTTCGGGTTCCGTGGACGCGTTGCGCAAAATGGATTTCTGACCGGAACAGGGTCGCAATATTACACCCCTTGGTCATGTGCATTGAAAGACACGTTGTTTGTTGAATTCGAAGACAACCACATCACAGGGTTTGATGGCACGCCTGAGGACGTCGCCGCAGCCAAAGCTCATTATGACTTCGTTGGGACTAAATACGGAATTGACACCTATTACGTCCATTCTTGGCATGCTGGAATTCACCCCGGATGCAATTATCCAGTTCCGGCCGGACGTGATTTTGCACGGTGGAGCGGTGGCGCTTTCGGCAATCCCCGCCTTTTGCACCTGCATACTTGCGGTGCTTATCCTCCTGGTGAAATTTCACTCAATCTGCTGGATACAACTGTGCGCCTTGATGGTGTTGCCTTGTGGGAAGACGGCCGGCTTTATCCCGAGCGGATCGAGGGCGGAGCGGCCTTGTTGGCACAGCACCCCGAGATGGCTGCTGTTTTCGACACCCCTGCGCCAGACGTGGGGCAGGCGGCATCTGGCATCCTAGAACATGGATGATCTGTAGATCTTAGACACGAAGACCCTACCCGCAGTTCCTTGGTGAAATGGGGGGGGGCATCACAAGAGAAGTCGCGCAGTGTCCGCATGCAAATGGGTTCGCGTGGCGGCTTAGCATCGCGGACATTGAAACCGAAGGCGCATTTTCGATCTTTGCGGGCATGTCGCGCATATTGACTGTCATCGACGGCGACGGCTTGGTGCTGCATCACAGGGGCGGTGACATCGAAGTGCCGTTCTGTGTGCCGACAGGGTTTTCAGGAGACACCGAAATTCGCAGCGAGTTGCGCTCAGGCACAATACGCGATTTCAACGTGATTTTTGATCCAACGGTTGTGGCAGCAGAGGTTAAGGTTCTGGACGGGCCCACAACGAAAACGGTGACGCCTGTAAAAGGCACAATCTACGGGGTCTATGTTCTGAACGGCCACCTGATGTGCGACGGTGTATCCGCCGAACAAGGTGTGTTTATACAGGTCACACAGAGTGAGCGTGTCTTGCAAATAGCGGACGACAGTCGGCTATTGTTGATCCGCCTTACGGATTTGAATTTGGGTTAGCGCGCGCTAAAATACTCGGTTGAAATGGCGGCCTGTTGATTGATCCATTCACGTAGGACCTGAACCGATTTGGTTTGCAAAGCGTCGTGTTCACATACAAACCAATACGACAGTTGCGACTGCACCGTTTCAGGGAACGGGTAAACAAGCGTTCCCGCGTCAATGGCGTCTTGCACCAACGGGCTGCGGCCCATCGCAACGCCCATGCCATTGATTGCTGCTTGAATGACCATGTTGGCCTGCCCAAATTTCCGAGTCTTTTCAAAATGGGGCAGAGTCACCTGCGCTTCTTTCGCCCAAAAATCCCACATCAGTCGGCGTTCGGCGTGTGCGAATGTGTCCTGTAGAATCACGTGATTGGCGAGATCCGCAGTGGTGTTCAAGTCTTGCGCAAGTTTGGGCGAACAAACGGGTGACATCGTTTCTGGCATCAACTTTTCACAGTGTAGAAACGGAAAATCTCCTGCGCCATATGAAATAGTAACGTCGGTAACACCTAACGAGGGATCTTGTGATTTAGGGTCGGTCGAAAGCGAGATCGGGATCTTCGGGTTTTGCTCGTCGAAATCCATCAATCGAGGCAAAAGCCAGACGAATGCAAACCCCGGCGGCGCCGCAACCCGCACCCCGCGCCGACGCGTCTGTTTGGTGTTGCGCAGATCGTCACACAACGTTTCGATTGTGACAAACCCGTCTCGGACCGCACGCGCCAGTCTTTCGCCTTCTTCGGTAGGCACGATTTGCGGGCTTTGGCGGACGACCAATTGATGACCCAACCAGCCTTCAAGGTGCTTAACGTGCTGGCTGACGGCGCTTTGCGTCACATTCAGCTCGTCGGCAGCGCGACCGAAACCGCGCAGACGCACTACGGCCTCAAGCGTACGTAACGCGGTATAGGGAAGTGTTCTTAACATCTTCGCGGCCTAGGCCTTTTGGTGGAAAACTTTGACTTGGTTCTATCCAAGGGAGGACGCCAATTCCATCATCGCAGCGCGATACCGTGCTGTAATGGCATCTCGTTGAACGTGATGCCCGCCCTGCACGTTGTGGCGGCCCGCCGACCAAACATCGGTGACGACGCTGTCATTTGCGGCAAAGACATAGCCATCAATCAACTGGGTGTTTTTGAGGGTGCAGAGCTTCGGGTTCGTGCTGTCGATTGCAACCAAATCTGCCAGTTTCCCCTGTTCAATTGTCCCGGAGTTTCGATTAAGGGCCTGTGCGCCGCCAACTGCCGCACCAGTATAAAGTGTCAGCCCCGTTGAACCGTCTTCATCGACCATAACGTTGCGGGCGCGGTGTTTGAAGCGTTGGGAATATTCCAAAAGCCGCAGTTCTTCGGACAACCCGATATTTACGTTTGAATCCGTGCCGATCCCAATCACTCCACCAGCGGCCAGATATTCTGCGCCGTTGAAAATACCGTCACCAAGGTTGGCTTCAGTGATTGGGCAAAGGCCTGCAACCGCGCCGCTGTGTGCTAGCGCGGTGGTTTCGGCGTCTGTCATATGGGTTGCATGGATCAGGCACCAACGGCGATCAACAACTGCATTATCCAAGAGCCATTCCACAGGGCGCGCGCCCAGGCCAACCAAGACAGAATCAACTTCGTTGGTTTGCTCTGCGATGTGGATGTGGATCGGACCCGTGGGCGTTTGGCGAACGATTCGAGCCAGATCATCGGGGGATGTTGCGCGCAGCGAATGGGGCGCGATTCCAACAGTTGTGTCGGGATGTCCACTCAACGCTGCGATCTTGCACCGTTCAACAAGGTCAGCAAATTGATCGACGGTATTTCCAAACCGAAGCTGCCCTCCCGCCAATGGTTTTTGCCCGACATCCCCATAAGAATAAAGAACGGGTAGGTGCGTCAGGCCGATGCCCGTTTCCAGCGCAGCTTGCATGATGCGGTTGGATAATTCGGCAGGATCATCATAACGCTGACCACCAGGTGCGTGGTGAATATAGTGAAACTCACCGACCGCTGCATAGCCGGATTTCTGCATTTCCATAAAGGCCATGCTCGCAATCGCACCAATCTGATCCGGTGTGAGATGATCCAGAAACCGATACATCAGATCGCGCCACGTCCAAAAACTTTCGCGGCCCTTTGTCCGGAATTCGGTCATCCCTGCCATGGCACGCTGAAAGCTGTGACTGTGAAGATTTGACAGCGCAGGGAGCAGCGTATCCACCAGAACGTCCGCATCATCACCAGACGTAGTTGGTGTGATCTTTGCGATTTTTCCATCCTGCAACTCCAGCCTGACATTCGCCGCCCATTCTCGACCGATATACGCCCGGCGTGCAAAAATTCTCATTTCCAATCTCCATTATGAATGGACATAATAATTCTAAGACCATACAATCTAGCTGACAAGTCGTATTCGCTCTTGGGGACCCAATTGCCATTCACACTCTTTTTTAATTGTCGCGTTGCAACGCTCGGGCAGGATGGGCCGGCCTATGGGCTGGGTGACGCGGATTCGGTTGTCGTCGATGGCGGTGTGATCGTTTGGGTAGGTCAGTTGGACGACTTGCCAGTCAAGTATTCGGGTGGCGAAAGGGTAGATTTGGGCGGTCGACTGATGACACCTGCGCTGATTGATTGCCACACGCATCTGGTGTTTGGCGGCAACCGTGCCATGGAATTTGAAATGCGCCTGAATGGTGCTTCCTATGAAGACGTCGCGCGCGCCGGTGGCGGAATTATATCAACCGTCAAAGCAACGCGCGGCGCCAGCGAAGATGCTTTGGTGGAAGATGCTTTGCCACGACTTGATGCGCTGATCGCGGAAGGTGTCGCCACGGTTGAGGTCAAGTCCGGTTACGGCCTAAATATGGATGTGGAATTGCGGATGCTGCGCGCGGCGCGGCGTTTGGCAGAGCAGCGCGCAGTTACGATTAAGACCACATTTCTTGGTGCGCATGCTGCCCCGCCCGAATACGCGGGGCGCGAGGATGATTATATAGTCGAGGTTTGTATCCCGACTTTGCGCGCCGCACATGCAGAGGGGCTTGTGGATGCGGTTGACGCATTCTGCGAAGGCATCGCATTCCAGCCCGCACAAGTCGCGCAGGTTTTTGATGTCACGTCGGAGTTGGGTCTGCGCGTCAAGATCCACGCGGAACAGCTGTCCAATCTTGGTGGGGCAAAGATGGCCGCAAGCTATGGTGCGCTGTCCGCCGATCATATCGAGTATCTGGATGAGGATGGGGTGGTCGCGATGGCCGCTGCGGGCACGACAGCTGTTATTTTGCCAGGTGCGTTTTACACACTACGTGAAACCCAAGTCCCGCCGATTGATTTGTTGCGTAAACACGGTGTTCCAATGGCTGTCGCTACGGATGCCAATCCGGGATCATCACCACTGACATCCGTTTTGTTGGCGATGAATATGGCATCCACTTTGTTTCGTATGACCCCAGAAGAATCACTGGCCGGTGTGACGCGCATTGCGGCACGTGCGTTGGGCCTGACGGATCGCGGCGTGATTGCCGCAGGGATGCGCGCTGATTTTGCGGTTTGGAATATCGAACACCCAGCAGAGCTTGTTTACCGGATCGGGTTCAACCCGCTTCATTCCCGCATTTACGGAGGCCTATTGTGACCACGATGACATTAACGCCGGGGGCGATCAGCCTTGCGGATCTCGCCCAGGTTTTGCGCAGCGAAACATCCGTAGTGCTTGACCCAACCTGCCGCCCCGCGGTTGAAAACGCCGCTGCCCGCATCGCTAAGGCGGCGGCTGGCGAGGTTCCTGTTTATGGCGTCAACACCGGTTTTGGCAAACTGGCCAGCATCAAGATCGAGAACAAAGACACCGCGACCTTGCAGCGTAATCTGATCCTGTCCCATTGCTGCGGCGTGGGGGGCCCGATTTCTCGTGTGCATACGCGGTTGATTATGGTGTTGAAATTGCTGTCTCTGGGGCGTGGCGCGTCAGGTGTGCGTTGGTCACTGATTGAGCTGCTTCAGGATATGTTGGTGCGCGGTGTCACGCCTGTCATTCCTGCCCAAGGGTCGGTTGGTGCGTCCGGTGATCTGGCGCCGCTTGCGCATATGACGGCTGTGATTATCGGAGAGGGCGAGGCCGAGTTTGAAGGCGTCGTGATGCAGGGACGTGTCGCGTTGGAAAAAGCGGGGCTGTCTCCGATCCCCCTTGGCCCGAAAGAAGGGCTGGCCTTTATCAACGGCACACAGTTTTCCACTGCCTTCGCGCTGAGTGGATTGTTTGACGCATGGGATGCCGCCAACGCCGCGTTGCTGACATCAGCAATGTCTACTGATGCAATAATGGGCTCCACCGCGCCGCTGCAACCTGAAATCCATTCACTGCGCGGACATTGGGGCCAGATTGAGGCCGCAGCCGCGATGCGCGATCTATTGGAGGGATCGGAAATCCGCGAAAGTCACCGCGACGAAGATACCCGCGTCCAAGACCCTTATTGCATCCGTTGCCAGCCCCAAGTCACGGGTGCTGCAATGGATGTTTTACGTCAAGCCGCAATGACTTTGCGGATTGAGGCCAATGCGGCCACGGACAACCCGCTGGTGCTGGTCGATGCTGATTTAATCGTGTCTGGTGGGAACTTTCATGCAGAATCCGTCGGTTTCGCTGCTGATATGATCGCGCTAGCCATTTCTGAAATCGGGGCCATCGCGCAGCGCCGTGTGGCATTGATGGTCGACCCGACGCTGTCGTTTGATCTGCCGCCGTTCCTGACTCCCAATCCTGGATTGAATTCAGGTTATATGATTGCTGAGGTCACAACGGCCGCGTTGATGTCTGAAAACAAACACCTCGCCAATCCGTGTGTGACGGATTCGACACCGACGTCGGCCAATCAAGAAGACCACGTTTCGATGGCGGCCCACGGTGCGTTTCGGTTGCTCAAAATGGTTCAGAATTTACATTCGATCCTTGGGGTTGAATTGCTCTGTGCTGCCCAAGGCGTTGAATTCCGCGCTCCGCTTACAACCAGTTCGCCCGTTGCGAGATGTATCGAACGCTTGCGTCAGGATGTCGCCACAATGGGTGAGGATCGCTACCTCGCGCCCGATATCGCAGCCGCGTCGCGTTTGATTGCGTCGGCGGATCTGCTTGCGGTGTCCGAGGTCGCAATGCCCGAGCTTGAGGCATGACAGTCTTTGACGTGATCCAAGGCGACAGTCCGATTGTGCTGGGGCAACCGCATGGCGGGACATTTGTTCCCGATGATCTGATGGCGCGGCTGAACCCGGTTGGGCAAAGCCTCGCGGATACGGATTGGCATATTACACAGCTGTATGACGGATTGTTGGGCGGCGCAACTGTCGTCAAATCCAACGTGCACCGCTATGTCATCGACGCCAATCGCGATCCCGAAGGTGCATCACTTTACCCCGGACAGAACACCACGACACTGTGCCCGTTGACCGATTTTGACGGGCAGGACATCTGGCTGGATGACCAAACCCCTTCTGTGGATGAAATCGAGGCGCGGCGCGGCGCCTATCATGCACCGTATCACGGCGCCCTTGCGGGAGAACTCGCGCGGGTCAAGGCAAAGCACGGGGTCGCAATTTTGTATGATTGCCATTCGATCCGGTCCAACATTCCGTTTCTTTTTGACGGTGTGCTGCCTGTGTTCAGCATTGGAACTGATATGGGGGTGACGTGCGGCCCCGAGATCGAACAGGCTGTTACGCAACACTGCACGCAGGCAGCTGATTTTGATACAGTTTTAAATGGACGGTTCAAAGGCGGCTGGACGACCCGCCATTATGGCCAGCCAATGTCTGATACCCATGCGATCCAAATGGAGCTCGCGCAGCGCGCCTATATGACCGAGACCGCGCCATGGAACTACGCCAAAGAACGCGCCGACAAAGTGCGCCCCGTATTATCCAAGATTTTGAGTACCATCGATGAACTTGCCCGCAGTGGCGCCTTAACCAAACAAGGAGTCTGATATGTTCGACCGCAAAAACACCCGCGACGTTTACCCCCCGACAGGACCAGAGCTGAATGCCAAAAGCTGGCAAACAGAAGCCCCGCTACGGATGCTGATGAACAACCTGCACCCGGATGTGGCCGAAAACCCACATGAATTAGTCGTCTACGGTGGCATCGGGCGTGCGGCGCGTACCTGGACGGATTTCGATACGATGATTGCGACCCTCAAAGACCTTGAGGATGACGAGACCATGATCGTGCAATCGGGCAGCCCTGTTGCGGTCATCAAAACCCACAAAGATGCGCCGCGTGTGTTGATCGCCAATTCCAACCTCGTGCCCCATTGGGCAACGTGGGACCATTTTAATGAACTCGATAAAAAGGGTCTCGCGATGTACGGTCAGATGACCGCCGGGTCGTGGATTTACATCGGCAGTCAGGGGATTGTGCAAGGTACCTACGAGACATTTGTTGAGGCGGGTCGCCAGCATTACGATGGTGATCTGACGGGCAAATGGATCCTTACCGGTGGGCTTGGTGGCATGGGCGGCGCGCAGCCGTTGGCCGCTGTGATGGCGGGCGCCTGTTGTTTGGCCGTCGAATGTAATCCTGACAGTATCGATTTCCGTCTGCGCACGAAATACGTGGATGAACGAGCTGACACCCTCGACGAAGCACTGGAAATGATCGAACGCTGGACCAAAGCGGGCGAGGCAAAGTCCGTCGGGCTTTTGGGCAATGCTGCTGATGTGTTCCCCGAACTGGTGCGCCGCGGTATCCACCCTGATATTGTCACCGATCAAACATCTGCACATGATCCGATCAACGGATACTTACCCCAAGGTTGGACCATGGCGCAGTGGCGCGACAAACGTGAAAGTGACCCAAAGGCGGTAGAAAAAGCATCTCGTGCCTCGATGAAAACCCACGTGAAAGCGATGTGCGATTTCCATACAGCGGGTGTTCCGACGCTAGATTATGGCAATAACATCCGTCAGGTTGCCCTTGAAGAAGGGCTGAAAAATGCCTTTGATTTTCCCGGGTTTGTGCCCGCTTACATCCGTCCGCTGTTTTGTCGCGGGATTGGCCCGTTTCGTTGGGTGGCGCTGTCTGGCGACCCCGAAGACATTTACAAAACGGATGCCAAAGTCAAGGAACTGGTGGATGATCCTCATCTGCACAATTGGCTTGATATGGCGCGCGATCGCATCGCGTTTCAGGGTCTGCCTGCTCGGATTTGCTGGGTTGGTCTGGGTGTGCGACACAAGCTTGGATTGGCATTTAACGAAATGGTCCGCACAGGCGAATTGTCCGCGCCTGTCGTGATTGGCCGTGACCATTTGGACAGTGGGTCTGTCGCATCGCCGAACCGCGAAACCGAAGCGATGAAGGATGGGTCTGACGCAGTGTCGGACTGGCCGCTGCTGAACGCTCTTATCAATACAGCATCGGGGGCGACCTGGGTGTCGCTGCATCATGGTGGCGGTGTGGGTATGGGCTTTAGCCAACACGCAGGCATGGTGATCTGTGCGGATGGGACGGATGAAGCTGCCGCGCGGATCAACCGTGTTTTGTGGAATGATCCTGCATCGGGTGTCTGGCGTCATGCGGATGCCGGATATGAAGACGCAGTCGCATGTGCGCGTGAACAAGGGCTGCGGTTGCCAAAAATTCTCGGCAACTAATGCCCCATATGATGACAATGGAATAGGTCGTTTGGCGGGGTGAAGTTATTTTTCATCAACTGAACGCAGAATGGAGGAAGACATGTATTTACGCAATTGTTGGTACGTCGCAGGCTGGAGCAAAGACTGTGAATATGCGCTCAAGGCGCAAAAACTGCTCGGTGAGAATATTGTGTTTTATCGCAAGGCTGACGGCACGCCCGCAGCCCTTGAGGACGTCTGTCCGCACCGCAAACTACCCTTGTCCATGGGCCAGCTAGAAGGCGACACGGTCGTTTGCGGTTATCACGGCCTGACGTTCGATTGCACGGGGAATTGCACTGACAGCCCTACACAGCGAGGCATGACCCCGCGCCGCGCTGTGGTGCGGTCCTATCCGGTTGTTGATCGCTACCGTTTGCTTTGGATCTGGATGGGCGACCCCGAAAAAGCCAACCCTGACGACATTTTCGAGATCGAGAATTTTGACAACCCTGAGTGGGGCTACACAGATGGCGGTGTCCTGTCGATTGCGTGTAACTATCTTTGGGTTGCCGATAACCTACTGGACCCCAGCCATGTGGCATGGGTGCATGTGACATCCTTCGCTGGGGGAGGCACAGAAAGCGCGCCGCTGGACATGGAAAAAACGGATCGCGGAGTGATCGTGTCGCGCTGGATTTATGACCAGCCGGCGTCGCCCTATTACAAAGACCTTGTGAAATTCAAAGACAACTGCGATCGCAAGCAACACTATGAAATGTGCTATCCGGCAATTGCGCTGAACAAGTCCGTGTATACACCTGTGGGGACTGGCGGACCTGACAAGCCCGCAGTTGACGACACTTACGTCAATATTTCCTATAATTTCATGACGCCAGTAGATGAAAACAACACGCAATACATCTGGTTCCAGCACCGCAATACGGATCCGAACGATGCCGCTATTTCGCAGAAAATGAACGAAGGCGCGATTATGGCCTTTAACGAGGACAAAGAGATCCTTGAGGCGGTTCACGGCGGCATGGATGCGCTGATCACCCCCAATATCGATCTTGGACTTGATCTGGGTGCAAAAACGTTCCGGTTGCAGCTGAAACGTTTGATAGACGCTGAGTCCAAACAAACCAAAGACGCGTAGCAGCAAAAAAGGCGCATGCGGGACAGCATGCGCCTTAGGTATCGCTGACCAAATAGGTCAGCAACCAGGAAGGTTTCGTTAGCTTGGCTTTAGGGCCGATTGGCGAAGCTTTTCGAGGTGCGCAAAAAGATCCTGCGCTGTTTTCCAAGTTACCTGCGCTTTGTCGGCATCGCTCAGATCAGCGGGAACGACAGCGTGGGCATAAGGATCATCTTTAAAGATTGGGTAGTCAGACCCAAGCATGACGCGGTCTGCTCCGAATACCTTCACCGCGACCTCTAACGCGCGCGGCCCAAGGGAGGCGCAATCATACCAAAGGCGGCGCAATCGCGCGGTTGGGAACGGGTCATCCGGGTTACGATGGCGCGCGATGCTTTCCATGCGTTCAAAAATAAACGGCAACGTCCCACCAAGATTCACGATCTGGAATGTAATATTGGGGTAGGCATCAAGCATGTCAGACAAGATCACCGTCAACGCGACCTGCGCTGCACTTGATTGCAGATCAACGGCCGACAAGCGGTACTGGATATTGTCGTTGGGGCGGGCAGGGGGTTCTTCACCAACTTTCAGCCCCGGATGCAGCATGATGTGGCATCCATATTCGTTCGCCGCCTCAAGCAGAGGCCGCATCTCTTCGGCTTCGGCCAGTGTGTTGAAATAGTTTGACGGCAATATGATCCCCGGAAGGCCAAGATCACGGCGGATGCGGGTGAGTTCGGCACAGGCAACGCCCATATCGGCAAGCGGCACCCCCGCCAGCCCGATCAATGCGCCATTCGTGTCTTTGGTTAACTGCGAAAGGAAATCATTGTAGTCGAAAATTGCCGTAGCTATTTCATTTGCGGGTAACAGATCAACGCCCAACGCACCCGGAAAGGTCAGCAGGCGGTGGGTTAATCCAGCGGCCTTCATATCGGCTAACCCAACACGGTGATCATGGTAATGGTCGGTGAATGGAAATTCACCATTCATCGCGACCATGACCGTGACGCCATCTTCACGGGTGCGCAGATAAGGGCGTTTTTGGCGCGCGGTTAATGTGTCTACCAACCCGCCCCCGTAAAAATGGGAGTGCATGTCGATCCGCTGGTGTTCAGTGTTCATGTGGATACCCTGTTTAAAAGTGGGTCTTTATATCAATGATTTGAGGTCGGTGGTCGGGTCTGCAACCGTGTTCGGGTCGGGTGATTTGCCACCTTCAATCAGACGCCGGCCGATCATAAAGTCACGCGGCGCGTTCATGGCATTAACGGCCAACAGACGCGCGCCGGCGTAATACCAATGCGAAACAGCTGGCGGGGTTGCGCCTTTGCGCACCACCACATGGTCATACCCTGTGTTAAGCCCCGCAATTTGTAACTTGACGTCATATTGATCGGACCAGAACCACGGCTTCGCAACATATTCCGCCTGCGCGCCAAGGATGTTTGCGGCGACGCATTCTGCCTGATCAATAGCATTTGGAACGCTTTCCAGACGGATCGTCTCGCCAAAAAACGGAAAGGACGCGCAATCCCCCGCCGCCCAGATATGGGGCATTGATGTTTGGCCAAAGGCATCCGTCGCAATCCCGTTTTGGATTGTCACGTTGGCATATTCGGCCAAAGCAGTATTTGGACGAATACCAATCCCGACAAGCACGAAATCAACGTCGAGGGTATCACCGTTCGACAGTTCAGCGCCTGTGACATGGTCCGTGCCAACCAGCCGCGACAGGCCGACGCCTTCGCGGATGTCGACGCCGTGGTCTTGATGAAGTTTGCGGAAATAATTGGACGTTTCCGGTGCCGCGACTCGCTGCAAAATGCGCTCTGCCATTTCGACGACCGTGACGTTCAGCCCCATTTTGGTGGACACGGCTGCGGCCTCTAGACCGATGTAGCCGCCACCTACGATCAGAACGCGGCGGCTCTCAATGAATTCGGAGGCCATGGCGTCAATGTCTGTGAGTGTACGGATCGAATAGACGCCTTCTAATGCGCCACCAATCGATGAGGGCAATGTCATCGGAGTCGATCCAGTTGCAAGGATCAAATCGTCGTAGGTGATGGGCGTTTGGCCAACCGACACGTGTTGTTTGGTTGCATCAATTTGCGTAACAGGTTCACCAAGGATCAGATCAATCCCATTTTCGGCGTAACTTGCCTCGGGTTTCAGAAACAGGCGTTCCCGCGTCACTTCACCCAACAAGTATCCTTTGGACAAAGGGGGGCGTTGATAAGGCGGAAAAGCTTCTTCACCAATGATTTTGATGGACCCGGTGAGACCAAGCGCCCGGAGCTTGAGTGCAGCCGAGCAACCTGCCTGACCCGCGCCTATGATGATAATCTGCTTCACGAAATGTTCCAATTAAGTATGATCATAATATTATTATGAATAAAATTAATGGGAGAGACATCAACCGTCAAGATTTTGTTGGCCCCTCAAGTTCAAAAAAACGGCGCATCAAAGATGCGCCGCTGTTCTTCATGTTGATGTCTTCAGGGTATTACTGAAGACCCCATTTTGCAGCGGTCTCTTCAAAGAAACCCTGCTCTTCTTTCAACTCGATCCAGCTGTTCACATAGTTGATCCAGACTTGATCATCTTGCGGCAGGAGCATCGCAATCGGTGTAGGCGCACGCGCTTCGCTCACCTCGATCTGGCGCAGATTTGGAAACCGTTCCAGCAGCGTCGCGCCTTCAATGTTGGATGTGATAAACGCGTCCCCTCGGCCCGACAGGACCTCTTGAAAGCCGCGAGCAGGGGCCTCAACCGTGGTAATATTTGAATTGGGGAACCACTCGCGTACGCTCGCTTCGAAGCTGGTTCCAAGGTCGGTAGCGACAGTAACATCAGGGGAATTGATGGATTCCCAGCCGTCAAACATGTCGAGCTTATCTTCGGTTGTGAAAGGCAGCATCTCGACTGAGATATAGCTGGTCGAGAAACCTGCGGCCTTTAGACGTGCAGGGCTGATGGATGCAGAACCGGTGATGTGGTAATTCCCAGCAACAACACCATTCACGAGTGTTTTCCAATCTGTTGGCACAAATTCAAGTTCTACTTCGAGGTCGGCAGCAAGCTGGGTCATAACGTCAACATCATACCCAACGTAGGCGTTCGTTGCCGGGTCGCGTACTGACATCGGGTTCCAATCGCCGGTTGTCCCAACCCTAAGAACCCCGTTGCTCAAGATGTCATTCAAAGCGGATTGCGCGTTTGCGGGCACAGCAAGCAGCGAAGTCATGCAGGCCATCGCCAAACCTAAGCTCTTAAGAAATTTCATTTATTTTCTCCATGTTGATTTTTATGTCTGTTCTTTAGTTATTTTTGTATAGATTTTTTGCAAAAATCAAGTCTTAATACCGAAAGTCAAACTTTCAAGGGTCAAATCATGACAGCCGACGGCAAAGCGATTGAAATCCATGCACTGAACAAATGGTACGGCAACTACCACGCGTTGAAAGACATCAACCTAACGGTTGAACACGGCGAACGTATCGTCGTTTGTGGTCCGTCGGGGTCGGGGAAATCAACCCTAATTAGATGCGTAAATTCGCTCGAAGAACACGACTCCGGACAGATCATTGTCGACCAGATTGAAATGAAAGACGATGCGTCGATAAATGAAATTCGCTCTGAAGTCGGAATGGTGTTTCAGCAATTCAACCTCTTCCCTCATTTGACGATCCTTCAAAACCTTACGCTTGGGCCAATCAAAGCGCGCGGGATGAGCAAGGCGGACGCCGAAGAACATGCGATGAAGTATCTAGAACGTGTGCGTATTCCCGATCAGGCCCACAAAAAGCCGAGCGCGTTGTCGGGCGGACAACAACAACGGGTCGCGATCGCGCGTAGCCTGTGCATGGAACCCAAGATCATGCTGTTTGACGAACCAACATCGGCGTTAGACCCGGAAATGATATCAGAAGTCTTGGACGTTATCGTAGATCTGGCCGAAGACGGCATGACGATGATTTGTGTGACACACGAAATGGGGTTCGCCCGCCGCGCCGCTGATCGCATGATATTCATGGACCACGGCGAGGTGATTGAAACGGGCACCCCGACAGAGTTTTTCGATTCCCCAAAATCAGAACGTTGCCAGCAATTCCTCAGCCAAATTTTGCAGCATTAGAGGCCGACATGAAAAACAGAATTGTCATCACACTCTTCATCTTCTTGGCCCTTACTGGTTGTAGTTCGGGTGGGGTCACTTGGGGGTGGTATGTTATCGATCCTCGCACAACGGCCGGTTCCAACAACATCCAATTTCTGCTGAACGGCTTTGGCGCGACAATCTTGCTGTCTGTCATTGCTGCGATTATGTCGATGGCAATTGGGTTGCTGGTGGCGCTGCCAGGGATGTCGTCGAACCGTTGGATCAGATTGCCGTCGCGCATCTATATCGAGTTTGTCCGCGCGATTCCGCTTTTGCCGATGTTGTTCTGGGTCTTTTACGGACTGCCTGTTGTTTTGAAATCCATGGGGATCAACCTGAGCATCGATGCATTTTGGGGTGCTGTTATTACTCTCGCTATTTCGGACAGCGCGTTCACCGCAGAAATCTATCGCTCGGGCATCCAGTCGATCAACAAAGGTCAAACAGAAGCGTCCAAAACTGTCGGTCTGAATTACATCCAAACCATGCGCTATGTGATCCTCCCGCAGGCGATTAAGCGCATCCTGCCGCCATTGGCCAACCAGTTCATTTACATCGTGAAAATGTCAGCGTTCGCGTCCGTTATCGGGATGCAAGAATTGACACGACGTGCAAACGAATTGGTGGTCACGGAATACCGCCCGCTGGAAATCTACAGCCTGTTGATCTTTGAATATCTGGTGCTTGTCCTAATTATCAGCTTCTTTGTGCGTTGGCTTGAGCGCAAGATGGGCTCAGACGAGAGCAAATAACTATTCGACGAACGACAGATAATCGGCGGCCAATGCTTTGGCCGCCGCTTCGAGCAACAAGGCCCCATGTTCGGGCCGCGCCAACCCCGAATGAGACCCAACGCGTCCATCAGGAAAGTCACGCCGATGATCATCAGCTGCGCCGTGCCTGTCACCAGAATGCGCCTGCATATAATCGGCCGACAGTTTTCGCGGCGGAGCCAGATCAGCATCAAAGATGCGACGGTGCGTATGCTGCGTGACCGAAACCTCGGATGGTGTGGCGTGCATCCCTTCCCAATCACCGTACCACTGCGCGCGCAGGGCGTTCACCCCGCTGAAATCCCACCAATTGCGGATCCGCACGTCAGCATCGACCCGGTCTACCGCATCACGAAGCGGCGCGAGGTTCGCACCGTGCCCGTTCAAAATATAAATCTTGTGAAACCCGTGATGTGCCAGACCGTTCATGATTTCGCGCGCGACGTCCGCAAACAGACCAGCACTCAACGATACGGTTCCCGGAAAACCCATATTGAACGGGGCAGGGGCGTAGGCAAGTTCTGGCGCCACAATAGCCCTGCATTGATCTGCCGCCGCCCATGCAATTTCGCGCGCACAGATTGCATCGGTCCCGATCAAACCAAGTGGGCCGTGCTGCTCGATCGACCCCGTCGGAAAGATCACTCCTTGTCGCGTTGCCAAATAGGCCTCGACTTCGATCCATGTCATTTCTTCAAGCTTCATATCTCTGGCTACGCTGATGGCCCATCAAAAGGAACGTAAAATCATGAGTTGGACTAAATTCTTGAACGAGACGGTAGGCCGCATCGGAGCCCTCCAAAAAGAGACTCCTTCTATGTTTTCCGGGTTCAATGCGATGTCTCAAGCCGCAAAGAAACCCGGTGCTCTGGACGAGAAAACCAAAGAGCTTATCGCGCTTGGCATTGCTGTTTCAACTCGATGTGACAGTTGTATCGGCTTTCACGTCAAGTCTCTCGTGCGGCTGAATACAACTCGTCAGGAATTGTGCGAAGCGCTTGAGATGATTGGATACATGGGCGGCGGCCCGGCGATCGCTTACGGTGCCAAGGCACTTGAAGCGTTCGACGAGTTTAGCAGCACTTAGGCAATACGGATCGGCGCAAGGTCCTGCGTTTCGCTGCGCAAGATCACCGTAGAGAAGTTCTTGGTAGCGGAATAGATAACCATATATCGGCCTGTAAGGTGCGCGTCGGAATGAATAGCCCACGGCGCCATCAGGACCCCAAAGCCAAACGGAATCTTGAAAGCGCTGATCTTTTTGGCACCGTTAGGATCGTTCGTGCCAATAATCAGATGGCCACCCGCTTGTTCGTCCAGCGGCATGTGGAAATGTGGGCGGTCGTGAACTTCTAGATACTCGCCGCCGCCGTGATTTGCGTTGAACAAATAATCCACGGCATAGGATTGCCCCACTGACGTCACTGTAATTGGTAAAGGTGCGTCTGCGTTGAAAGCCAGATTTCCACCCAGCGGAACAAGGTATGATCCGTAATACGCCAGATGCTCGGGCGTCGTTTCGGCCTCGGGCACAACAAGTTCGTCATGTCCACTGGATAAGGTATAGCGCCCGTTTCCACCAAGGATATTTGCGTCATCAATTGTCAGGTCGACTTTGCTGTCCCAATCGCCCTGTAGAACCAAATGGGGCGGTTCAATTTCGGCTGGCAATTTGGGTTCAACCCCGTTCGGCGCAGGCGTCATCCCATCAAGCGAGAGTGTGTAGATCTGGTTGGGATGCACATGACCAAGAAAATGTTCGGTCCGCATAAAGGCGTCGTCTGTCTCGCCAGTGCGATCAACGATGAGCGTTTGCAAGTCGCGCTTGATCTCAATCGGAAGACGGCGGATGGGCGCAAGAATATCGTATTCGGGTGTCATTGTTAGCGTGCCTAAATTTATGAGGTGGGTCATAGCGGAGTCTGAAATCGCGCTATAACCCTCATAGGTGGCATGCGTGTTTTTCAAAATATCTACCTACTTCATCACGCCATTAGAGATTCTAATGGCACCGCTAATGTCGGCGGTTGACCGGACTAAAATTCTACAACCGCTCTAATGGATTTACCTTCGTGCATCAGGTCAAACCCGTGATTGATGTCTTCGAGCTTGAGCTTGTGGGTGATCATGGGGTCGATCTCGATTTTGCCATCCATGTACCAATCCACGATCTTCGGAACGTCCGTGCGGCCCGAAGCGCCACCAAACGCGGTGCCGCGCCAGCTGCGGCCGGTGACCAGCTGGAAAGGGCGTGTTGAAATTTCAGCGCCTGCAGGGGCCACGCCGATAATGATACTTTCACCCCAGCCTTTGTGCGCCGTTTCAAGTGCGGTGCGCATGACGGACACGTTGCCCGTAGCGTCAAATGTGTAATCTGCGCCGCCGCCGGTCACCTCAACCAGATGGGTGACAAGATCGCCATCAACCTTAGACGGATTCACGAAATCAGTCATGCCGAAACGGGTCGCCATTTCGATTCTACCATCATTCAGATCAACGCCAACAATCTGGTCTGCCCCAGCAAGGCGCAACCCTTGGATGACGTTCAGACCGATCCCGCCAAGCCCGAACACAATGCCCGTACTGCCGATCTCAACCTTGGCCGTGTTGATGACTGCACCGATGCCCGTCGTCACCCCGCACCCGATGTAGCAAATTTTGTCAAACGGCGCGTCCTTGCGGACCTTGGCCAGCGCGATTTCGGGCACAACCGTGTGATTGGCGAAGGTGGAACAGCCCATATAGTGATGAATCGGCGTCCCATCGAGCATCCAAAACCGCGTCGATCCGTCAGGCAACAATCCTGCCCCTTGGGTGCTTCGAATTTTCTGACACAGGTTGGTTTTCGGGTTCAGACAGTATTCGCATTCACGACATTCCGGTGTGTAAAGCGGGATGACGTGATCGCCGACTTCGAGCGAAGTCACACCCTCACCGATTTCAATCACGATACCTGCGCCTTCATGACCCAGAATTGCAGGGAAAATACCTTCGGGGTCATCACCAGAACGGGTGAATTCATCCGTGTGGCACAGGCCGGTGGCTTTGATTTCAACCAAGACTTCTCCGGCGCGTGGACCATCCAAGTTTACTTCCATGATCTCTAGCGGCTGACCCGCTGCGATTGCGACGGCGGCTGTGGTTCTCATTTTAGATGTCCCATTTTCATGTTTGGTCATAAAAGGTATATTAGGTACATATACGATCAGCAATGGGTAACAAAAATGAATACCTCTCACCCTTTTGACGCTGGGATTTAAGGCTATGTCGTGGATAGATTGAAGAACAAGCGGGTTCTTGTGAATTGCGCAGGCGTCGTTCAAACCAACACCGTTCTTAGTTGCACTATGGACGACCAAAGGCGCGATCAACGGGCTGACCAAGTCAATTTCGAATGATTATGCGGGGCAGGGTATCCGGATAAACACTATCTGCCCCGGGACGATCGAAACGGAATCATTGAACGCCCGCATTGTTGGGGCAGATGATCCACAGCAAGCACGTGCGCTCTTCAACGCTAGACACCCTGTTGGCAGACTTGGAACGGCCGAAGAGATCGCAGCACTTGCAATCTATTTGGCGAGTGACGAGTCCGGGTTCATGACGGGTCAAACGATTAGCGTTGATGGTGGCCGGACGAGTTAATTATTTTACCTTGAATCCGCCCGCCTCAACCGCGTGATAAACCATGTTGAGGGATAGAGGTTAGGTGGGCGAGCCAGGAGTGTTGACTGCTAAAGCCGACTTGTGCTTCACGGATCGCCCAACCCTAAATCAACAGTACAAGAAATAGATTATACGTCTGAATTTCATCAACGGAGGCCGCACATGAAAAAGAATGATGCCAAAGAAGACCTAAAACGCTCAAAATTCCTGATCAAAGCAATGGTCATACAAATCGTTGTCGTGCTAGCTATCATGTTTGGCTATTGGGCCTTCTTACGCGGTTAAGTCGGCCGGATGCTCTTCGCTGACAGGTATGGCACTTGGGATTTCCTTGGGCCTACCGGACTAAGGTGTGGCCGTCGAATACACCCGTGACTGACGTGCGCATCGAATTGATGCAGGTCAGCCTTCTGACAAACACTCTAGACGTGCGTGATCGATTTGGCAGGTTTGGGCTTGAGCGGAGGCTGGGATTCTAACCTCAGCTTTCAGCGGCGCGAGGGCTACTTAGAATCGTAAATACTTGGAGAGTGTAGAAAAGTGTTTATCTTTGTAAGAAGACGTACTTGGACATTACTTTGATAACACCGCAATGAACCATGACTGAATCACCATTGATAATTGGAAAAAGTTCAAAAGTTTAGAATTGTCTGACGTCAGCGCTTATGGGTCCAAATAGCGGTATTTGATAAGAGAGTGTTCTTGGCTCATCGTAACCACTGAGGAGTGCCGCCCTGTCCCACCGGGACGCCTTCATCTACCTGAGTGAGCCTGTTCTAGTCATCGTAGCTGATAAACTTCGACTATCGATGGATAGAGGCAATCGCGAATAGCTCGGGAACTTTTGCCCTAATCAAATCGCCCGTCTTTTGGATTCCTAATTGCACGCACAAAAACAAATGGCGTAATGGCGATTTTGTAAACCAGCAGTAGCGGTTTTTTAAGAAACCCAAATTTTTGCAAACAGATTTCAGCATTAGATACTTTGCTTTGAACGTGACCAGTTTGAGCCGCTTTTTGGATAATGGCCCGAAATGCAGCTTTCTCATCTAAACTGGCCTGTGGAATGGCCGCTTGAGCAATTGCCACAGAAACCTTTGGGTATCCACTTTCCAAGAAATCCAAAGCAAAGGCTTCTGCTTCGCGCACAAGTCCCGCTCGAGCGGCCATCAGTCCGAGATTTTGATCAATTGAGGAATCGCGGTCCTGTTTTGATAACAGGACTGCACTAAAAATCCGCTCTAAATCCGTCGGCGATAAATTGGGCCACTGAAGAGATGCCTTTGTGATTTCCAGCAATTCAACTTCGCTGCAATCTGAAAGATCGGAGACCGATTTTCGAAGGAAAAACTCCAGCTTTTTGGGTGGCTTTTCAACAGTCGTCATCTTCACCGCCCGTCCTTTCCTTGGAGCTTTTCTCAGCTCTTTCCTGATAAATCTGCTCAATTCTCGCCCGTCGATCAATACGTCGCTGAGCGAGTTCCTCAGCCGCATCAGCAGCCGCAGTTCCAGAGAAAACCACCATAACAGTAATAATTGCACCATCGATGACTTTGTCACCATAGGACTGAAGTTTATCAAGAGCTTTTCTGAGCCACCCGTCATCGTCGGGTCCTCCAGGCCCACAATTGCCCGGCTGAGGAGCGGTCGATCCACCTTCGTTTTCCCAAACACCGATTCCATCACTTTTCTGATTTCGGAGTTTTTTAACGAAATAGGCCCATTGCGGAACTTGGCCAACACCCTTGACGCTACAGTGCGGTTATGCATTTGGTTTTCTGCTGAAGACAACCCACGTGAACCTCAGATTTGAGGAACTATTTGCACTACTCGAGGCCCCGGCTTTGACTCTAGTCCGAAGGGCAGACTAGCAGCTCATGCATTCGAGCGAGGTTTTAGAGGCTACATTCCAACGCGCACCCGGCTTTCACGGCGCGTGCGCTGGTGCCAAAGCATTGACACCCCGAACAAATCCATTGCTATCTAACGACATTAAAAATCTGCCGCTCATGCAAAATGGAGAGATTCTAGGACATGCGACTCGACCGCCTAAATCGGATCTCAGATCACGGCAGCGTATTCTTAGTTGGTCCAAATGGAGCAGGGAAAAGCAGGACACTTAGAGCGCTTTGTGATCGCAAAGTCCGTAAGGACCCGCGCTACACTATTTCAGTTTCTAATACACCATACGCTAGGTTACCCCAGTACGATCGTAAAAACTATGCTCACCTGACGATTAACACTTCGACCACTAGTTCTCTGAGCCGCCACGGCACGGGCTTTTGTCGGATTAGTAGGGCAAATCGAAATCTGTAGGGGATTAGTAGGGGAGCGGGGTACAACTAGCGGCGGGCGGGTGCGATGCTGTGCAAAGCGGCACTCGGAAAATTGCATTTCGTTCCATTGCGTTGTACGCCTTGCTCAGGCGCGATGCGCCCGCGTGCAACACGGTCCAGCGAAACCGCCAAACAATTCGTAATTAGCGGGTCCCCGCGAGAATGGCTTGCAAAACGGTAATCCCCCCATTTTTAATGGGGCCTATCAGTAGAATCTAAGCTGCTTTCAGTTTCTGTATCCTTGCAGCAATCTATCGGCTGCGCGCACCACCGGTTCCCGTATGAGGATGTCAGCACAAACACCTAAACGGAAGCGGCTCAGTAGGTATGCCCAAACAGGTGTCAACCAAACTTGCGAACTATGATGATGTGCTCGGCCGTGAGGTTTCTCTATTTTATCCAGACCAATATAGCACACAAGTGGGTAAAGGTTTGTGGGAAACTGTCCCGCAACCTGTCACCGCCTTTGAGACAGACCGTGTTGTTTTGCTAATCTAGAGTTTTTGGCTCATCTTAGTGCTTGAAGGGATACGAGATGAGTTCAATTAGTTTCCGACCCTATGTTGCATTTCTGGAGAATTAGCCGATTGGCTCGAAGATCAGCAGATGGATCAATTTCGAGGCGCTTCATACTGCAAGTGGCGATCATCGGAAAAATTCTGACTAATGTTGACAGTCCGATAAATTCCGACTATGGCTAGAGTCATTCTGCTATGGAGGCGAGTGTGACTAGCACGGCAAAAGCAATCGGCCGCATAGCTCTTTCGCAAGAGGCAAAGCTATCTCCGGCGCAGATAGATTATCTGATGCAGCTCGAAATTATCGCCCCAGACGTAGGTGAAATCCGCAAGAAATTCTCTTTGGATGAGGCGCGGATCGCCACGATCTGTGCTGCGCTTCTACCCGTCTGCAAATCCGCAAAATTTCTAGTCGCACCCATTCAATGGCTGCGGCGCACTGTGGCTTGGCCTGGCGATGATTACATTACTAATTTGGCGGAGGCTGAACGGTTCTTCAATCAAGAGCAGGTTCGGGGATTAAGTCATGCCGGATTAGTCCAAGGTACCGAGGCAATAGAAAGCCTTCAGGTGTACTATGACAAAAACGGTTTCAATATCGATGTGCCTTCGGAGCAAAAATTGGAACCGCGTTGGACCAAAAATCAATTTGAAATCGCTGAGTATGCCCTGATGTTCGAAAAGGCGTGCCAAGATCAAGCTGACTTCTTTTTGATGTTCTATGCGAATCCTGACAGCATCGAAGATTGGCAAACCTTAATTTCAGAGAAAGTAAGGCACTTGGACGGTCGCGCGACGTGGGTGACAATAAATGTTCGCGAACTCATGCGCGGAAAAAATCTGGGAGGCAAATAACCCATGCCCCACCACGCCATCCGTACGGGATCTAGATATCTCGATCAAGGCAAGACCCCTGCGGAATGGTCAGAGATCCTGTGCAAGCGTGGTGTAAACGTCACAGAACGCACGTTGCGGGAAAAAGCCAACAAGCTGAAAGCCTGCGGAAAGCTAGGCAACGAAATGCTCATATTGCCGGAGCATTTGGACGAAATATTTAGTGAGGATTTGCCATGCCACTTACAATCTACAAACGAGGAAAAATTTTTTGGGTCAAAGGCAGGGTCGAATATGACGGCCTGCCAATCACCGGCTATTACCGAAACAGCACTGGCTCACTTACAAAGCAAGGCGCAGCCCAGTGGGCCCAAACCGAAACGGATCGGCAAAGACGTCGTTACCTCCTTGGAGATGACGCGGAGCAGCTGACAATGGGAGCTGCAATTGAACTTTATGATGCGAAGCCAGCGGAAGCGAAACGCCTGATTGTCATTATTGAAGTGTTAGGTGATGACTTCCTCGCTCGACAGGTGGAAAGCATCACCGGAAAATACCTTCGAGATCTTGGGCGCATGATGAAACAGTGCGCCGCAACCGACACTATGTGGCGCGAAGTTGTTTCTCCTATCCGGGCAGTGATCAACAACGCCCACGACCTCGGGAAGTGTTCGTCTCTCCGAGTGAAGCGTTATTCGGAGAACGAACGTATTGACCAAGATGTTAAGCGTGGCAAGCAGAGCCGAGTTGAGCGGACGCCCGGAGACCGGGAATGGATCGAGGCTTTCTGTGCACATGCTGACATTTACAACGCCGCAATGGCGCGTTTCATGTTTGAGACCGCAGCAAGAATTGATCAGACCGTATCGCTCACACCTGGTAACCTCGACTTGCAAAACCAGCGAGTCAGATTAAAGGCTGCGAAAGGGCATCCCGAACAGTGGGTGGCGATATCTCATCAAATGATGATTGATTTGGCCAACCTTCCCCCAAAGCAACCACTTAACCGCAAGCTCGGATACAAGACGGAAACCCGTGTTTTCGGATACGGTAGCTCGACAGGCTATAACAAGCGTTGGCGAACCATCTGCAATCAAGCGGGTATTCCTTACCTCTCAGCGCATGCGGCCGGTCGGCATGGTTTCTACACAGAATTGCGCGTCCGTCAGGGTGTTGATCCGGTTACGGCAGCAAAGGCTGGCCGATGGAAAGACCCGACATTGCCGGACAGAGTCTATGCTCATTCGGAGACAAACGAAGCCGAGTTGAGAGAGAGAATTCGTACAGGAGCCGTACAAGGCGACACTTTGAAAGTAGTCAACCATTTAAAAATGAAAGGAAAATAGGATGAACAATGATCCCCTCCTAAGGGGCAGGTTGCAGGTTCGAATCCTGCCGGGGTCACCAACCACACCAGTCTCCATTTCCAAGGTCCATACTCTCTGGAATAATCACGCA
>Ga0209121_10001327_pt1 | contig 25884 bp, 22 predicted proteins | sample Cruoilmetagenom3_FD_187292 | JGI IMG/M metagenome (GOLD analysis project Ga0209121, IMG submission 187292) | Oil polluted marine microbial communities from Coal Oil Point, Santa Barbara, California, USA - Sample 3 (SPAdes) (version 2) | ecosystem: Environmental > Aquatic > Marine > Oil seeps ... | reverse complement strand
TTTTTGAAATTTACACACACAGTTATGAGTTAACTTACTCTTCTGGTGCTTACGCTAAATAACCGTTTATAAAACTAAACATGAATTAAAAATGTGCTTCTAAAAAAAATAGAAGCACATTTTTCACATACGATACCAACAAAAACACAAGAAGCTAATAATCAATGTTAAATAAGCGCTTTTATTAAAGTAAAACTTTAATATTAAGCAAAGGCTTTTCCTTTGTGAAAAATACTTTTTTAAAAAGAAAAAAAACATCTTTAGTTTCATTAAACAACTTATAATATAGAACTAAAAAAGTGCAAAAATATAGCTTCACCTCTTTCGTGTAGCAAAAAATTATTCCTCTAACAAACTACCAACAAAGGTTTCAAAATCCTTTTTAAAAGTGATAAATTTTTCACCTGTTGCAGGACCATTAAAACCTGTATGTATTTTTCTAACTGCTCCTTTTTTATCTATAAAAATAGTAGTAGGATAACTCAATACATGATTTAACATTGGTAATTTTTCTTGTGCTTTACTTTTGTTAGATGTTCCTGTTTGCGCCAAAAGAATAGGATATTCTATACCTATACGCTCTTGCAACCTATTGATGTTTTTAAATGCTGCTTCTTTAGTTTTTACATACTCAAAAGCCAATGCTACAATCTCTAATCCTTTATCTTTATTTGCTTTATAGTATTCTGCATAGTACTTACTCTCATCTAAACAATTAGGACACCAAGTTCCCATAATTTGCACTAAAACTACTTTATCTTTAAAACGTGTATCTTCTAAAGAAACCATGTTATTACTAGCATCTGGAAAAGAAAAAGCCATTTTATCATATCCTTCTTTTAAAAAGGTTAAACCATTAGCATCTGGTAGCTCATACCCATCATTTCGCTTGGCAACAAAAGGCTCTACCCAATGGTTTCCAGAATAAAAAGTACCAATCATGGTAGAGTCTGTAACTGTTGCTGTAAAAAGAAAAGCATGTGCACCATCAAAAGTAGAAAGCTTCATCTGGTCTCCATCAACAACACCTTCTAGGTACCTATAATCTCCTGTTGTTGTTAAAAAAGTCCCTGTAACCTTACTTCCAGTTTGTTTAAAAACACCTTTAGCTATATACTTATCTTCCTCGCTTTCTGGACTAAATATGGTTTCCCAGTTTCCTGTCACTTCACTTTCAGGCTTTTTACTAGTTGTAAACCTTGTTTCCTTTTTTTCTGCAGTAAAAGGCACTACTCTATTTAAATCTGGTTTTAAAAAGCTTCCTATTAATCTATTTTTCTCCGCTAATTTTGCGGCTAAATATCCTTGAAAAACTGGTGTTTTAATAAAAATAGAATCTTGCTTATACGTGATTTCATCTACTTTAATAATTTCTTCTGCATTATAAATTTCTAAATGCGTAGCATCTAAAACTTTAAACGTAAAAGGCAGTACTACAGAATCATTTACTTGTAACTCTGCTCTATAATTTCCTGCTTCTAGAGCAATATCGTTCTTTTCTAACTTCTCTTTCTTCTGGTTACAAGAAAAACAAAGCGCTATTAGTAATACTAAAATTAATTTATGCATGTTGAATTTTATTAGCTATTAAAAGTTAAAGGAATATAAAAAGACACTATAAAACAACAATATTTTAAACTAGTTAAAAAAACATTTCAAGCGCTATACCATAGAATTCCTTAAAAACAATGGAAGAACAAATGCTTTTGCATGCTTTTGTTCTGATAATTATAACAAAAACCAAGAATAAAACAGCAATAAAAAAGCCTGCTTATAAAGGTTATTTAAAAATGTACAAAATTTAAAACATTGCTTGAATGCTAACTGCTTTATTTTATCTTTGCAATTCAATTTTAACGAAGGCAATGAAAATATCATACAACTGGATAAAACAGTTTATAAAAACCGATTGGACAGCATTACAAACCGAAGAATTACTTACAGACTTAGGTTTAGAGGTAGAAGGCATTACACCATATGAATCTGTAAAAGGAGGATTAAAAGGTGTTGTTGTTGGAGAAGTACTTACTTGTGTACAACACCCAAACGCAGACAGACTTAAAATTACAACGGTTAATATAGGCGCAGAAGCTCCTGTACAAATAGTTTGTGGCGCACCAAATGTTGCTGCTGGACAAAAAGTTCCTGTTGCTACTATTGGTACCACACTATATACAGAAGAAGGAGAATCATGGACCATTAAAAAAGGGAAAATTCGTGGAGAAGAAAGCTTTGGAATGATTTGCGCAGAAGACGAACTTGGTTTAGGAAAATCTCACGATGGTATTATGGTTTTAGCCGAAGATACTGTTGTTGGTACTGCTGCTGCAGAACTTTTTAATATTGAAAACGACGAAGTTTTTGAAATTGGCTTAACTCCTAACAGAGCAGATGCTATGAGTCACTTTGGTACTGCAAGAGACCTAAAAGCTGGATTTTTACAAAAAGATATTAATGTTGAACTTATTACACCTTCTGTAAGTGCTTTTCATGTAGATAACAGAACACTTAAAATAGATGTAGATGTTCAAAATAAAGAATTAGCACCAAGATATTGTGGTGTTACTATTTCTGGTTTAAAGGTTGCAGAATCTCCAGAATGGTTAAAAAACAGATTAAAATCTATTGGCTTAACGCCAAAAAACAACGTAGTAGACGTTACCAATTATGTGCTTCACGAACTTGGTCAACCACTTCACGCTTTTGATACCGCAAAAATTGCAGGAAATAAAATTGAAGTAAAAACCGTTGCTGCTGGAACTAAATTTACAACGCTTGATGAAGTAGAAAGAGAACTACATGAAGATGATTTAATGATTTGCGATGCCGAGAAACCTATGTGTATTGCAGGTGTTTTTGGAGGCATTACCTCTGGAGTTACAGAACACACTACAAGCATCTTTTTAGAAAGTGCTTATTTTAATCCTGTAAGCATACGTAAAACAGCAAAACGCCATGCTTTAAACACAGATGCTTCTTTTAGATTTGAAAGAGGAATTGATCCAAACATTACAGAATACGCTTTAAAACGCGCAACTTTATTAATTTTAGAGCTTTGTGGAGGAGAAATTACAAGTGATGTGATTGATGCATACCCAAATAAAATTAAAGACTTTGAAGTACGCTTAAGTTTTGAAAATGCTAAAAAATTAATTGGTCAAGAAATACCTAAAGAAACCATTAAACGCATTTTAACTTCTTTAGAAATTAAGGTTAACAATGTAACCGAAACAGGATTAGGTTTAACCGTTCCTGCTTATAGAAATGATGTACAACGCGAGGCAGATATCATTGAAGAAATTTTACGTGTTTATGGATATAATAACATAGAGTTTACTAATAAACTTAATGCTTCTATATCAAACTCTTCAAAATTTGAAGATCATAAATTACAAAACGTTGTAGGTAACCAATTAGTAGCACAAGGATTTTTTGAAATGCTTGCCAACTCACTAACTACTCCAGACTACATTAAATTAGACGAGCAGTTAAAAGAAGAACACAATATAACCATGCTTAACCCATTAAGTAATGATTTATCAGTAATGAGACAATCCTTGTTATTTTCTGGTTTAGAAGCACTTTCTTATAACATTAATAGAAAACGTAGCAATGTGAAGTTTTTTGAATTCGGAAAAACATACCACAACTACAACGAAACTAGAGAAGAGCATAAACACCTTACTCTTTTAGCAACTGGTAACAGAACTGCAGAAGCATGGAACGGACTTAACAAACCTAGTGAGTTCTTTTATTTTAAAGGAATTATAAAAAGTACACTAGAACGTTTAGGTATTACTAGATTTAAAGAAACTCCTGCTAAAGAAGCTATTTTTAGCGAAGGATTAACTTTAGCTTTAGGAAAAAACAAACTAGTAAGTTTTGGTTTAGTTAAAAAGAATATTTTAAAACATTTTGGAATTAGCCAAGAAGTACTTTTTGCTGATTTTAATTGGGATAATATTTTAGAAGTAGCAAAACACAATAAAATTAAGTTTACAGAAATACCTAAATACCCAGAAGTACGTAGAGATTTTGCTTTACTTCTAGATGAAGCTGTTTCTTTTGAATCTATTCACACTATTGCAAAACAAACCGAGAAACAACTTTTAAAAGAAGTAAATTTATTTGATGTTTACCAAGGTAAAAACTTACCTAAAGGTAAAAAGAGTTATGCAGTTAGCTTTACATTGCAAGACGCAAACAAAACACTAACAGACAAACAAATAGATAAAATAATGAAAAAGCTACAAGCTAATTTTGAAAGACAACTTGGAGCCGAACTAAGATAAATCAAGTAAAACTTGATGAAGTACAACAAAAAAGCCTTTTCAATTATGAAAAGGCTTTTGTTTTTTAAAGAAATGTAATATTTAGTCTACTACTTTTACGTTTATAGCGTTTAATCCTTTTCTTCCTTCTGTAAGTTCAAATTCTACAACATCTCCTTCTCTAATCTCATCGATTAAACCTGAAATGTGTACAAAATGTTCTTTGTTTGTGTCGTCTTCTACAATAAATCCAAATCCTTTAGAATCATTGAAAAATTTTACTGTTCCTTTACTCATTGTAATAAAATGTTGATTTTGTTATTAAACAAATATAACTAATTAAATGTTCTTTTGTGTTTTTAGATATATTTTTTAAAATAATAATTAACTAGATGCTTATTATTCAAGCAACAAAGGCACATAAAAAACGATATCAAACTGTTAATTACTATAAATTTGCTCCTTTTTTTTGTATATTTAGAAGAATGCTAAAAACAAATACTATGGAAGAATCTAATTATATAAAAGTCTTTACAGGAAATTTTATTATTACACAATTAATGGTTGATAAGCTAGATGCTGTTGGTATAAGTGCAATAATTAAAGATGAATCTGAATCTGGTAGATTAGGAGGTTTTGGTACTTTTAATCAAGGCACTCAAGAACTTTATGTAAATAAAGACGAGTTAGAAACAGCAGTACCAATTATTGAAAGTATTACTGCAGAAATGAAGGCTTAAAAACCCATTCATTATTTGTTGTGATTATTTACAATAAAAAAATCCTGAAGTATAAACTACTTCAGGATTTTTTTTATCTAATATATCAATATTTATTATTGATACATTTTATCACGTAAGTCCTTAATTTTAGAATCTTGCATATACTCATCAAAAGTAGTATATCTATCTATAATTCCGTTAGGTGTTAGCTCTACTACTCTATTTGCTACAGTTTGCGCAAACTCATGGTCATGTGTAGAAAACAAGACAGTACCTTTAAAGTTTTTAAGAGAGTTATTAAATGCTGTAATACTTTCTAAATCTAAATGGTTTGTAGGTTCATCTAACATTAAAACATTAGCTCTAACCATCATCATTCTAGATAGCATACAACGCACTTTTTCTCCTCCAGAAAGTACATTTGATTTTTTTAGCGCTTCTTCACCACTAAAAATCATTTTACCAAGAAAACCTCTAATAAATACTTCTTCTCTTTCTTCTTCTGTAGTTGCCCATTGACGTAACCAATCTACTAAAGTTAAATCGTTTTTAAAGAATTCACTATTATCTAATGGTAAATAAGATTGTGTAGTAGTAACTCCCCAAGCAAATTTTCCTGCATCTGCTTGTTCTTTATTATTTATAATTTGATAAAATGCTGTAGTAGCTCTAGAGTCTCTAGAAAACACCACTACTTTATCTCCTTTATTTAAATTTAAATCAATGTTTTTAAACAATGTTTCTCCTTCAATAGAAGCTGCTAAACCTTCTACATTTAATATTTGATCTCCTGCTTCTCTATCTCTTTCAAAAATAATTGCTGGATATCTTCTGCTTGATCGTTTAATATCTTCAATATTAAGTTTATCAATCATTTTCTTTCTACTGGTTGCTTGTTTTGATTTTGCAACGTTGGCAGAGAATCTTCTAATAAACTCTTCTAATTCTTTCTTTTTCTCTTCTGCTTTCTTGTTTTGTTGTGCATGTTGTCTTGCAGCTAGTTGTGAAGACTCATACCAAAAGGTATAATTACCTGAGAAATGATTAATTTTTCCGAAGTCAATATCCGAAATATGCGTACAAACAGAATCTAAAAAGTGTCTATCGTGAGATACTACAATTACACAATTGTCATAATTAGCAAGAAAGTTTTCTAACCAAGTAATTGTTTCGTAATCTAAATCATTGGTAGGCTCATCCATAATTAAAACATCCGGATTACCAAACAAAGCCTGTGCTAACAACACACGTACTTTTTGTTTACCATCTAGATCTTTCATTAAGGTATAATGAACATCTTCTTTAATTCCTAGATTAGAAAGCATGGCAGCAGCATCGCTTTCTGCATTCCAACCATTCATTTCTTCAAATTTCACCTGAAGTTCACCAATTTTTTCTGCATTTTCATCGGTATAGTCTGCATATAATGCATCTATTTCAGATTTAATTCTATAAAGTTCTTTATTTCCTTTTAAAACGGTATCTAAAACCGTGTCTTCATCGTGTTTATTATGGTCTTGCTCTAAAACAGACATACGTTTACCTGCTTCTAAGCTTACATGCCCAGAAGTTGGCTCTTGTTTTCCTGCAATAATTTTTAAAAAGGTAGATTTTCCTGCTCCATTGGCACCAATAATACCATAGCAATTTCCGTTATTAAAAGTGGTATTTACTTCATCAAAAAGAATGCGTTTTCCAAATTGAACCGAAAGATTAGATACTGATAACATATATGTTTTTTAATTTATACACCAACACTTTTGCCTTGGCGAATGAGTTTGCAAAAGTAAAAAATTCATTGCATAAGACGAAACTTACTAAACTAAATTATTAGTCTATTTATCAAGGATAAAATACCACCTAGTAATCAACTGCCTTTTTCCTTGTAAAAAGAAGCTTAAACCCCTTTTGTCCCTTGTTTTAAGCTAAAGTATTTCCTCTTAAATTTTTAAATTTATTATAAAACCTTATCATTTTAAAAGTTAGAAGCGTGTTAAATAACGTTTTCAATATATAAATGATAACAACTTTTAACACTGAATTAACAAGAGGTTCTATTTGCAAGGTCTATTTTTGTTATATAAGCTTTATTTCAATTTTAAACCCAATTATGCGATTTTTACTACCTATATTATTATTAACTCTTACTCTTTTTTCGTGCAAAAAAAATGTTGCTATAAATACAGAGGAAACAGCATATATTGGAGGTGAAATAATAAATCCTATTGACAAACAGGTTGTTATATACAAAGAAAATAAAGTTTTAGACACCATACTACTAGACAATAAAAATAGGTTTTTATACAAAATAGAACAGGTTGAAGATGGTTTATATACTTTTAAACTAAAATCTCAGTTTGGTGAAGAATTTCAATTAGCATTATTAGAGCCTAAGGATAGTGTAATGATAAGGTTAAATACTATAGATTTTGACGAGTCTTTAGTATATACAGGAAAAGGTGCTAAAAAAAACAATTACCTTATTAATATGTTTCTTGAAAACGAAGCAGAAAATGATAAAATATTAAACTATTGCCAGCTAGAACCTAAAGCTTTTGAAAATAAAATAGATTCTATTAAAGAACTTAAATTAAAAAGACTAAATACATTTATTAAAAAAAATGCTACTTCTGCATTGTTTAAACAAATTGCTATTGGCAATATTAACTACAGTTATTACTTAAGCAAAGAAATTTATCCGTTTGCTTATTATGGTGATAACGAAATTAAAAATTTACAATCTTTACCAGATGATTTTTATAAGTACAGAAAGCATATAGACTATAATAACACCACGCTTAAAGAATACTTTACCTATAAAACTTTTTTAAGATATCACATTAAAAACTTAGCCCTTTCTGAGCATTTAAAAAAATCTAAAGACACAGTATTAAACAGAAACTCTTTCTGTTATAATTTAGATAAACTAAAGTTAATTGATAGTTTAATTACAGATGAGGATATTAAAAACCCATTATTAAGCATCTCTTCTATTAACTACATTAACAATGCAAAAAATATCAAGCAATTAGATACTTTTCTAGAATTTTACTACTCAAAAAGTACAGATGAAAAAGATAAAAACCACATTAAAAAATTAGCACATTCTTTAAAACAACTAGAAATAGGAAACCCAATACCTAATGTTACTTTAGTTAATTATAAAAATAAAGAAATACCTTTAAAAAAATTAATTAATAAACCTACCGCTTTATATTTTTGGTCTAAAGACTATAAATCACACTTAAAAGAAAGCCACTCTAAGGTAAATGAATTGACTTTAAAATATCCTGAAGTAAACTTTATCTCTATTAATATAGATGATACTAACATAAGAGATAATAGCAGAATTTTAAAACAATATGATTTTACTTCTAAAAACGAATATAAGTTTACAAACCCTAGAAAGGCGAAAGAAATTTTAGCCATTAGCCCAATAATAAAGGTTATGTTAATTGATAGAAAAGGAAAAATTATTGATCCGCATACCAACTTATTTTCTATCTCTTTTGAACAGCAAATACTAGGTTTATTAAACCAATAGTGTTTTTCACATGGTAATTATGCTAGCGGAAAGAAACATTGAAATTAAATGAAGGAGCAATTTAATAGAAGAAAAAACATTTAAAAAAAAGGACTTTTCAGAAAATGGTCTTGAAAAAGGCGAATATGAATTATGCTCTTTTTTAAATTGTAATTTCTCTAATTCTGATTTATCTAAAATTAGGTTTATAGACTGCGAATTTTATGACTGCAATTTAAGCTCAGCACATATTTTACAAACAGGATTTCAAAATGTACTTTTTAAAGATTGTAAAATGCTAGGTTTACAATTTAATAAGTGTAACGAATTTGCATTTTTTATAGAAGTTGACAAATGCCAATTAAATCATTCGTCATTTTTTAAACGAAAACTTTCAAAAATTGCATTTAACAAAACCAAACTTCAGGAAGTCGATTTTACAGAATGTAACTTGAGTTCAGCTGTTTTTAACGATTGTGATTTACAAAATGCAATATTTAAAAACACAAACTTACAAAATGCGGATTTTAGAAGTTCTACTAATTTCACCATTGATCCTGAAAACAATAAAATTAAAGGAGCTAAATTTACTTTAGATACTGTAGTTGGACTCTTAACAAAATATAATATCAAAATAGAACCTAACTTTTAGAATATACTCGAAATTAGTACTTACTGAAAAGGTTAAACACAACGCTGATAAGACAATGTTAGCATAAAACAACTACTTATAACTTGCCTAAGAATAAACTCTTACGGAATTATCTCTCATTCTGTTCTTTTTTTCTAAATTAGTTGCTTAAACAAGCCACTAACCACACACAAATACATTAGTAACAATCAAAACTCTAAAAATATGCCGAAATCATTTTTATTGATTTTTACATTCCTATTTACTTACACTAGTATATTTAGTCAACAAGAATTAAATGCCAATTCAGACTTTAATATTTTATTTATTGGTAACAGTCTAACTTTTACCAACAACTTACCACTGCTTGTTAAACAGCAAGCAAAGCAAAAAGGAATAGAGATTACTACAAAAATGATCGCTTTTCCAAACTATGCCATAGAAGATCATTGGAATGATGGACAAATACAAAAACTAATTTCTAGTAATAATTTTGACTATGTCATTATACAACAAGGACCTTCATCACAAAAAGATGGTAGAAAAATGCTTATTAAATACGGAAAAAAGCTCAATAGCTTATGTAAAATAAACAAAGCCCAATTATGTTACTTTATGGTTTGGCCTTCTTTAAACTACTACCATACATTTAATGATGTAATAAAAAATCATGAAGACGCAGCTTCCATCAATCATTCTATTTTATTACCTGTTGGTAAAATATGGAAAGACAATATAGATGCTAACCAAAATATAGATTACTACAGTGCTGATGGATTTCATCCTTCCATAAAAGGAAGCACAATTACAGCAAAAATAATTGTAGAACATTTATTTTAATAATACAACCTACTACTTACACTAGCTTAAAGACTTACTATTAGTATTACATAATAGAATAAAAACTTTTAACGTTTAAGCGTAAAATGGGCTGAAAACTCCTTTTGAGTATTACTCAATGGCTCTATATATTCTACGGTAAACCAATAATCTGAACTTGGCATCGCTTCACCTTGAAAGGTTCCGTCCCAACCAAGACTAGAAGCGGTTAATTGTTTTATAAGTTTTCCGTATCTATCATAAATAGTAACTTTTACACCTCCTTGATTTTTAACACCAAGTATATTCCAAGTATCATTATAACCATCATTATTTGGTGTAAATACTTTAGGATAATTAATTATTGGCACTTCATACTCTAGCACTTCACAATTATAAACGTCTCTAACTTTTACAATATAATCTCCTCCTAAAACATTTTCAAAAACGGGTGAATATTGCCAATAGCCTTCATATAAACTATACTCATAAAAACCAACACCTGTAACGGTTACCACTAGCATACTGTTTTCTGAAAAAGCATCTGTTAATACTTCTACCGAAATAGTTTCTGGAGGATAAGACGAAACAACTTCTGTAGTATCTACATAAGTACAACCAGAAATTATATTAGTAACTTCAACAGTATAAAAACCAACAGAAGTTGCATTATAAGAAGATTGCGTAGCACCTACAATACTATTAGCAGCCAATACTTGTTGACCTTCATACCATTGAAAAGTATATTCTGTTTCACTTAACTCGGTGTCTATAGGTGCAGTTTGTAATGCAGGATCTGTTTCTACAGCTGCCAAAACACTATCATCTGCTGCTAAACAAATAAGGTACTGCTCCTCTAATTGAACAACTAGCAATGGATGTACAATAAGCGTAATAGGAACTACTTGAAAACATTCGTTAGTTACAGGTTGTACTCTAACATAAATTATTTGTGTATCTGCAACAGTGTTATTATAATTTGTTGGTGTTGCAATGGTTGCTGCATTACCTAGTATTGCGTCATCTTCAACTTCATAATAACTAAAATTATAATTTGCAGCAGGTAAACCATTTAATATATCTGTTTCTACTAATGTAACATCAAAAGTATTAAAACCATCAAAATCGTCATCACAAGCATGTAATTCTGAAGGATTCGCTTCGGTTAAAGAGTTAAAAACGTTAATATCAAAGCTTGTGGTAGCAAAGCAATAATTATAGGTATTGTCTTCTACTCTAACATAAATAGTTTCTTGTTGATAAGCATTTTGGTTTGTATAATCTGTAGTTATCGCATTATCATTATTATCTGCATCCTCTTGTGATAAATGATATGTTACTGTATACGCTGTAGCAGACTGTGTACCAAGAACGGTTTCGGTTAACAACTGAAAATTATAGGTATTAAAACCATCATTATTAGTATCACAAATAAACTGGTCTTCTACAGGATTAGCAATAGGGCTTTCTGTAAACTCAATAGTAATATCTGCTGTAGCAATACAAGTAGTACCATAAGCAACAGAAACACTATACTCTCCAGCTGTTGTAACATCTAAAGTACTATTGGTTTCTCCTACAATTTCAATGCCATTTCTAAACCATTTATGCGGAGCGGTTGTACTTGATATTTGCGTATCTAAAGTATATGCTGTATTACCACAAGCTGGATTTCCTGAAGCAAAGGTTACATCATCACCAAGATCTAAACCAAGGTTAAAACTACCAGCTTCAAGAAAAATAGCAGAATCATAAGCAGAATCTCCTTGATCTGCCACGACTATTTTAATTTCGTACACTTGATTAGGTGTTACCGCTGCATTTGCTGTTAAAACTTCTGTTCTTCCTCCATAATTAGTACTTCCAAGGTTATAACCTGCAAAATACGCTACATTTGCTCTACAAGCAGCTGCATCATTTATAGTAGTAACACTAACAGGTGTTCCGTCTGGTAAAACTGCCAGATTACTATAGGCTGTTGTACCCACTTCTCTTAGCAAAAAAGCAAAACTATCTGAAAAAGTGCATTCTGTGCCTCCATCATACTCTTCAGAAGCCATTAAAAATCTAAAGTTAAATTGACTAGAGGTTGCTGTAAAGTTAAACTTAACAAAAGTAGCGTCACGTGTAGAGTTTTGTGATAATGCTGCTTCTAAATCTGCATCTCCTGGTAGGTTATTTCCAAAATCTGGATACGGATTATTCGTGTTTCTTATGTTACCAGCAGCATAAGCCCTTCCTGTTGTTAAAACTACTCCACTTTCAAAAGGAAAATTACTAGTAGCTGGTGTATTAAAATAACCATAACTTTTTGTTTGTAAATCTGATGGTGCTCCAAAAGCTTGTTCTGTAAAATCACTAATCTCTGCACAATCACTAGCTATTAAAACATCTTCAACTAATTGCTCTAAATCATAACTCGATGCTGCATCTGCTGCATCATTTATACTAATAATTTGAGCAAAACTAGTATATGCTAAGAGCATAAAGAATAATACAAAACTATTTTTATTTTTATTCATATCTTAATTATTGTACTATATCTCTATTATAATTTGTAATGATTTAACAACATTTTTTCATACACCTTATCTGGTAATACACGTTTTAAAACAATAGAAAATTTTTGAAGCAACTCTCCTACTTTATAATGTATTTTTGGTTTTTCTGTATTGATTACTTTATATACTGCTTTTGCCATTAGTAATGGATCTTTACCTTCATCTACATGTTCATCCATTAATTTAAGGGTATTACCATAAGGAGTTTTGTATGGCGAATTTTCTTGTATTGGTGCATGAAAACGACCAGAAGCTATATTGGTAGCAAAATCTCCTGGTGCAATGTTAGTCATTTGTATATTAAAGTCTTTAATTTCCATTCTAAAAGCTTCCGTAACCAACTCTAAAGCACCTTTGCTTGCCGAGTAAATTCCTCTATACGGAAGTCCCATATATCCTGCAATAGATGTAATATTAATAATTAAACCAGATGCTTGCTTTCGCATTTGTGGTAAAACGGCTTTAATCACATTTATAGGTCCAAAAAAATTAGTTTCAAAATTTGCTTTAATTTCTGCCTCTGGTATCTCTTCAATAGGTCCAGTAATACCAACACCAGCATTATTAATAAGTACATCTATTCTACCTTCTGCAGCAACCACAGTAGAAACAGCTGTTGCTATAGTTTCTGGTTTAGTAACATCTAGAGCAATAATTTTAAAAGCATTTGATGTGTAGTTTTTAGGGTTTCTACTTGTACCATAAACAGTATACCCTTTTTCTGTTAAAAATTCTCCAACAGATTTACCAATTCCTGAAGATCCTCCAGTAATTAAAACAACTTTAGACATATAAATAATATTAAAACGTAAATTTAATAATGAAAATGGGAAAAGCGCTATAAATTAAAAAAGATTTGCTCGTATTTCTACAAACAAATCTTCATATATAAGGATAAAATCTATTTTAAAAGATTTCATTTTAAGACATAAAAAAAGGCAAGCTACCTACATCACACTGCTACAACCATCTACCTTTGCTTCGTTCCCGACCTGGAGGATTCAACAGGAGCTAGTTGTGTAGGACTTGCCGAGTGCAAATATACAACCTTTTAAAATCTACGCAATGTTTTTTAAACTGAATTTTAATAAATATCTTGCATCAAACTTAAAATGTAAAATGAAAATATTCAAAATACTCACAATCATATTTTTAGCAACTTTTATAGTATCCTGCGGAAGCAATACTGCACAGAAAAAAAATGACTTTTCTATTGCTACTAATGCAAAAAACAATGCTTTTACCCTTGGAGAAGCATTAAATTTGACAATAAAAAATCCTAAAAACCACGAAATAACGTCAGTTAATTATACACTTAATGGTACATCAATTTCTGAAAAATCGATTTTAAAAAACACAAAGCTTGGTGAACAAACCATTGAAGCCAATATTATCTTTGATGGAGAAACGCAAAGTATTTCACAAAAAATTACCGTTTTAAACAATACCTCTCCTAAAGTATATACGTATAAAATTATAAATGAATATCCTCACGATATTACCTCATACACACAAGGATTAGAGTTTTATAATGGAGAATTATACGAAAGCACAGGACAACATGGCGAATCTAAACTTAGAAAAGTAAACTATAAAACTGGTGAGGTTTTAAAAAATATAGATTTAGCACACGAGTATTTTGGTGAAGGTTTAACCATTTTAAACAATAAAATTTACCAGTTAACTTGGCAAAGCGGAACCGGTTTTGTGTATGATGTTGATACTTTTGAAAAAACAGGTAGTTTTAAATACAATAATAGTAAAGAAGGTTGGGGAATTTGTAATGATACCAAAACATTGTATAAAAGTGATGGAACAGAAAAAATATGGACCATTAACCCAGAAACATTAACCGAAGAAAGCTACATACAAGCATACCATAACCACGGAAAAGTGGTTGGATTAAACGAACTAGAATGGGTTAATGATAAAATATATGCCAACCGTTATCAAAAAAATGGTGTCGCAATTATAAATCCTACAAACGGAGCTATTGAAGGTGTTATCGATTTTTCGCCATTAAGAAAAAAAGTTACTCAACACCAAGGTTTAGATGTTTTAAATGGTATTGCTTATAATCCTGAAACCAAAACACTTTTTATTACAGGAAAACGTTGGGATAAAATATTTGAGGTAGAAATTATTAAAGAATAATATGAAGCCCTTTGAAACTACTATAGTTGTTGATGAACATGATTTAGACGAATTAAATCATGTTAACAACGTGCGTTATGTACAATGGGTTAATGATATTGCTAAATTAAACTGGAATACTGTAGCTACTTCATCTATAAAAGAAAACTACTTTTGGGTTTTAATTTCACATCATATAGACTACAAACAAGCTGCATTATTAAATGATACAGTAGTAATAAAAACCTATGTTACAAAAGCACAAGGCGTAACTTCTACAAGAATTGTAGAAATGTTTAATAAAAACACCTCAAAATTATTAGCCAAATCAGAAACAAATTGGTGTTTAATTAGTAGAAAAACACAAAAACCTGCACGAATAACACCAGAAATAAATAGTTTGTTCTTTTAAAAAATCAATGCTGTACAAGTTTTATAAAACTGTTACCTATAGAAAATGCTTCTATACATAACTTTACAAAATTCAACTACCTGAAAAACAATTTTATACAGAATAATGTATAACATCTAAAAAAATGGTTTTACATCTATTTTAATTTCTAGGAAGTAATCTCTTTACTATCTTTAAAAAAGCACTCTTTCCTTAGAGAGTCTCTTATTAATAGTAACGTTTTACAAATTACAATATTAATTTAATACGCTATTAAATGGACTTTATGAAAACCTTTGAATTTACGGTAACCGTTACTCAAGAAGATTTAGACGAACTAAACCATGTTAACAATATTAGATACATACAATGGATTCAAGATATTGCTAAAGCACATTGGCAAGAAATAGCAACCGAAGATATTTACAAAGCCTATTTTTGGGTAGTTCGCAGACATTTAGTAGACTATAAAGCCTCGGCACACTTACATGATCAAGTAAAAATAACCACCAAATTTATAAATTCATATGGTGCTACTGCCAAAAGCATTATAGAAATGCACAATAAAAGCACACAAAAACTACTCTTAAAAGCAGAAACCACTTGGTGTTTAATGCAAACGCGAACAAAAAGACCTACTCGTGTGCCTAAAGAAATTGATGAAATTTTAAAATAAATACTAAAACATCGTTTCAAAAGTTATATTTTTATGCATTTATGTGCAATTATATTTTTGCCTCACAATTCATTAAATATCTATGAAAAAGACACTATACTTTTTAACCTGTTTTGCCTTTCTTTTACTTTGGAGTTCTTGCAGAAAAGACTTTAACTTCTCTCCTAGCAACGGAAACCTTAGTTTTTCAAAAGACACAGTTTATTTAGATACCGTTTTTACAAACATTGGTTCTAGTACCTATAATTTAAAAGTATACAACAAAAGCAATGAAGCCATTAGCATATCTACTGTAAAATTGGCTTTAGGCGAAGATTCAGAATACCGATTAAATGTAGATGGTATTGCTGGAAAATCTTTTGAAAACGTAGAAATACTAGCAAAAGACAGTATGTACATTTTTATAGAAACTACCATAGACATAAACAATTTACCAAACTTAGATAATGAATTCCTCTACAATGATAAAATAGAGTTTGATGAAGGAAGCAACCTACAATCTGTAGAATTAGTAACCCTTGTTAAAGACGCTGTATTTATTTATCCTGATAAAGACAATACCACAGGAGTAGTTGAAACTTTAACCATAGATATTGGAGGTCAACAAATAGAAACCGATATTCAAGGTAGATATTTAGAACCAGAAGAATTAACCTTTACCAACCAAAAACCATATGTAATTTATGGCTATGCTGCTGTACCCAACAACCAAACTTTAAACATTGAAGCTGGAGCAAGAGTACATTTTCATGCCAATTCTGGACTTTTAGTAGCAGAAGGAGCTTCACTACAAGTTAATGGAGCTAATAGCGCAGACCAAGAAGTGTTAGAAAACCAAGTAATTTTTGAAGGAGACCGCTTAGAACCTGATTTTGCAGACGTACCAGGACAATGGGGAACCATTTGGTTACTTGACGGAAGCATAAACAACACCATAAATTATGCAACCATAAAAAATGCATCTGTAGGTATTTTATCTGAAGGAAATCCTGCAGAAGTAACAAACAAATTAACCATAACAAATTCGCAAATCTATAACGCTAGTAACTTTGGTGTTTTAGGAAGAAATACTTCTATTGAAGCTAATAATCTAGTAATTAATAATACAGGACAAACTAGTTTTGCTGGTACTTTAGGCGGAAAATATAATCTTACACACTGTACTATTGCTAATTATTGGAGCAATAGTTTCCGTCAATATCCTGCGCTTTTGCTTAATAATTTTCAAGAAGCAGAAGATGCTACCTATTTAGCCGATTTAACCGAAGCTAATTTTAATAATTGCATTATTTACGGAAACGATAATCCTGAATTTATAATTGATGAAATAGAAGATGCTTCAGTAGTTTTCAATTTTAAATTTACAAACTGTTTAGCTCGATTTAACGATTCTGGAAATTCTTTTACTGGAGCAAATTATGATTTTGAAGATACTTCAAAATATGAAAACATGATTTTTAATCAAGATCCAGATTTTAGAGATTCTAGCGCTAATGATTTAATCATTGGTGAAGATTCTGCAGCAAACAATCAAGGAAATACCACTTTTTCTAGTCAAGTTCCTTTTGATATTCTAGGAGTTAACAGAACAGCTTCTCCAGACTTAGGCGCTTACCAACATATTACTTTTGAGTAATTAGTTTACATGTTAGTTGTACATAACATATCCTAAAAATGAAAATCGGAACTAAAATATTAATCCTATTTCTAACTTTAAACATGTTTTCCTGTATAGGAACTGCCCAAGAAACAGATACAAAAAACAACATTACCGAATTTGACTTCTCAACAATTGAAAAATTTAGAGAAACAAAACTTAAAGGTCAAATAGTAAACGATTATGACAGCATATTTAGTTCTTCACAACGCAAAGAACTATCTGATATTATCTTAGAATATAACGTTAAGACAACTCGACAAATAGTTGTTGTAACAATTGACAGTCTAAATCCCTATTCAGATATACAAAAAATGGCAACAGATTTAGGAAATTATTGGGGAGTTGGAACCGCAGAAAAAGATAATGGACTGATAATTTTACTATGTAAACCTTGCCAAAAAATAGGAATTGCAACTGGTTATGGAACAGAACGCTTTTTAACTGACGAAATATGTAATGAGGTAATTGATAAAACTATAATTCCTGAATTTAAAAACGGTAACTTTTACGAAGGAATGAAAATGGTGTGACTGAATTAATAGCAAAATGGAAATAAAAATCCTGTATACAACACCTTATATAATTAATTGCTTAACCAAAGCTCTCTATTAAAAAATTACTACTTCTGGCCTACTTGCTAAAATCTTAGCAGATTTTATATTTGGTTTTTATTTGCTAACTTAGTTTTTAATACACATTAGCAAACATCTAATACATCAATGAATAAAACATACCTTTTTTTTGTTTTAACCATTTTTATAGGTCCAATTTTATTTGCACAGCAATACAATGTGTATAAATCTAAAATTGATACCTCATTTGTATCTACATATTTGGGCTACGAAAAAAAGATTTCTATTACATTACCAGATGATTGGCAAAACAATAATCAAAAAAAATATCCGCTAATTGTAGTTTTTGATCAACAAAATAGAAGAAGTCACAACCATATAGTGCATACTATAGACTACTTAACTGCTGCAGAACAAATGCCTCGCTCTATCATTATAAGTATTACGTCTGAAAATTCTAAACGAATCTATGAAGCCAAAAGCCCTGTTTCTTCTAAAAGTGGAAAAGCAGATCTAAATGAAAAGTTCCTCTTTGAAGAAATTATACCTTTAGCTGAATCAAAATTTAAAGCAAGTACTTTTAGAATCTTGATTGGACATTCTTGGTATGGACACTTCACTACATCTATGTTTACAAAAAATATTGATAATTTATCTGCTGTAATAGCGCTAGATCCTTTTTATAAACAGAAGAATGTTTCTTTAACAGATTCTATTTCAAAATTAAAGAAGCTTAAAATAAAACATACAAAATATTATCGCTATTCTATAGGTAAAGATTATCCTGAAGATTATAAAGAAATTGAAAACCTTAAAACAAATAATACAAACCCAAAAATTAACATTAAAGGTTCTTATTTTCCCAATGCGTTTCATCATGCTATTCCAGGATTAGGAATAGGACAAGCACTATATGAAATATTTGAATATTGGTCTGTTCAGCAATACACTTTTTTTAAACCCTCAAACAAGAACGTAAATGTATTTTCTGAATTAAAAAACAATATGATAAACCATTACGGAAATAACTTAGATTTTTCATTAGGTGTATTAAATGGTAAAGGTTGGAGTTTCTATAATGAAGAAGAATACATAAAAGCTATTGAAATCTGGAATGAACTTATACATCAATATCCAAGTTTTTCTGAAGTATATCTTTATATTCTAGATGCGCAACAACAATTAAAACTGGATATTTCTAAAACCAAAATTAAATTTAAAGAGAGCTTACTGCTTTCTCAGTATTATTCTAAAGACGAAAAGAAAGAACTACTATCTGAATTAAAAGATTTAACCATTAAGCAACAATAGCTAAAAGATTAGCTTAGTCATTAAGATATATAAAAAAAAAGCCACACGCATAAATACAGGATAAAGCAACACCTGTTCTTCTCTTTAGCCAAAGAAAGAAATTCTTTTAAAAGTAAGTGAGTTTAACCTAAAGTGCGAAACTATTTTAATACATACAACCTACATACTTTTAAACTATATTTTCAAAATGTAAGTCTTTTTTTCAATAAACAAGACTGATTTTTAAACTTCTAACTATTTTTTTGGTATAATTATTGGTGATTTTCTATTTGTATAAACCTTTAAAACACAATTATTATGAAATTTAAAACAGTTACACCTGCTTTCTTATTTTTATTATTCTTGTCTTTTTCAACGCCAACAATTGGACAGAATAAATCTAATTCTAACGCAGAAACTTTAGAAGCACTGAATCTTATTTTATTGTTTAACCATCTAAATAATGACTTTAATAATAGAACTAATAAACCCTATCTAGGTGAGATGCGATTAAAAAACGGCGATTTAATTGAAGGCTATTTAAGTTTAAACAATCCTGTTGGCGATAATTACGTTGTAATAAATTTTACTGAAAATGACAGCAAAATTTATCCTGTTGACACTATTGACGAAGTAAAACTATACAAAACAGACAACACAACTGCAGATACCGTTTTTAAAACTATACAAAATGAAAAAGCATTATTAAGAGAAGTTTACAATAATAACAATGATGTTGCTATTTATGATACTGCTATTAGTCCTTTTAATAATGAACTTTCCGGATCTGTTTATATCAAAGAAAATGATGATTTAATTAACACATGGTTTTTCTGGACATCAGGTCCAAAACACGACTTATTACGATACATTAGAAATAAAGATGGCATTAGATATAAAAGAAAAGATTTTAAATCACTTGATGATTTATTTCAGAAAGTATAAAACACAAAAAAGCCTACTAAACAGTAGGCTTTTTTTCTTCCGCGAAAGCGAATTTATTTTTACAAGATTACGCTACAAAAAGAGGTAAATCTTGCATCATTGCATTTACTTTAATAGCAATAGTTTCTAATTTTTCTTCGTCTTGGTAGTTAGTAATTACTTCATCAATTAAAGCAACAATACCTTCCATATCTCCTTCTTTTAAACCTCTAGTGGTAATTGCTGGTGTACCAATACGTATTCCTGAAGTTACAAATGGGCTTTTATCATCAAAAGGAACCATGTTTTTATTTACTGTAATATCTGCTTTTACTAAGGCTTGTTCTGCGTCTTTACCTGTAATGTTTTTGTTACGTAAATCTATTAGCATCATGTGGTTATCTGTACCACCAGAGATAATATTATAATCTCTTTTTACTAAAGCTTCTGCCATGGCAGCTGCATTTTTCTTTACTTGTAACATATAATGCATGTACTCTTCGGTAAGTGCTTCACCAAATGCAATTGCTTTTGCTGCAATAATATGCTCTAATGGTCCTCCTTGATTTCCTGGAAAAACAGCAGAATTTAAAAGCGAAGACATTTTACGTAAGCTTCCGTTTTTTAATTTTAAACCAAATGGGTTATCAAAATCTTGACCCATCATAATCATTCCACCTCTTGGTCCACGTAATGTTTTATGTGTAGTTGTAGTTACAATATGACAATGTGGTAAAGGATCATTTAAAATTCCTTTTGCTATTAATCCTGCAGGATGAGAAATATCTGCAACTAAAATGGCTCCAACAGCATCTGCTATTTCACGAAAACGTTTAAAATCCATATCACGAGAATATGCCGAAGCACCTGCAATAATTAACTTTGGTTTTTCACGTTCTGCTACTTCTGCAACATGATCATAATCTATTAATCCTGTTTCTTTATCTACTCCGTAAAATACAGGGTTGTATAATTTACCAGAAAAATTAACTGAAGATCCATGAGTTAAGTGTCCTCCATGAGACAAATCAAAACCTAAAATAGTATCACCAGGATTTAAACAAGCAAAAAATACAGCTGTATTTGCTTGGCTACCAGAGTGAGGTTGTACGTTTACGTAAGCTGCACCAAATAAAGCTTTTGCTCTATCTATTGCTAATTGCTCTACTTCATCAACTACTTCACAGCCTCCATAATACCTTTTACCAGGATATCCTTCTGCATATTTATTAGTTAATACAGAACCTGCAGCTTCCATTACTTGGTTGCTTACAAAGTTTTCTGAAGCTATAAGTTCAATACCTTCTAGTTGTCTTTCTTTTTCGGCTTGAATAAGTTCAAAGATTTGTTCGTCGCGTTGCATAAATATTATTTTTAAATTTCCTTTTTAATGGAAATCTAGTTAAAGTTAAAAATTTATCAAAAATAAGAATTACATTAGTTAAATACATCAAAAAACATATATTTACTTCGAGATTGTTATTTTTTTTTAATACAATCTCTTTGAACCGGCTTTTATGTTTTAAAAATTAGTATTAAAATAAAAAGTTATGTAGGTTTACGTAGATTTAACAAACATTTAATTACAAAAAAATATGCCAATTTCAGCTAATAATCCAGATAGAACGTCCTGGTTGCATGTAGATAAAAATTCAGATTTCCCTATTCAAAACATTCCTTTTGGAGTTTTTCTAACAAGAGATGACATTATTACCATAGGAACTAGAATTGGAGATACAGCAATAGATTTAGGAGCTTTACACCAATTAGGTTACTTTGAAGGTATTCCGTTAACCGATGATATTTTTCTTCAAGACACTTTAAATGATTTTATTGCAGACGGAAGACAAACCTGGAGAGCTGTACGTAATAGAATTGCAGAAATTTTTGATGCTGAAAATGATGTGCTTAAAAACAATTTAAAGCATAAAGAAATTGTTTTGTTTCGTTTAGATGAAATTGAAATGCAATTACCAGTTCAAATTGGTGATTATACCGATTTTTATTCTAGTATTGAGCATGCTACTAACGTTGGTACCATGTTTAGAGACCCAAACAATGCATTATTACCAAACTGGTTACACATTCCTGTTGGATATCATGGTAGAAGTTCTTCTATTATTCCTTCTGGAATTCCTATTCATAGACCTCAAGGGCAAACCTTACCTGAAGGAGCAACAGAGCCTGTGTTTGGACCAAGTAAATTGGTAGATTTTGAATTAGAAATGGCTTTTATTACTACAGACGCTAATGATTTAGGAGAACCAATTCCTATTGAAGAAGCAGAAGAGTATATTTTTGGATTGGTTTTATTTAATGACTGGTCTGCACGTGATATTCAAAAATGGGAATACGTACCATTAGGTCCGTTTTTAGCAAAAAGTTTTGCTTCTTCTATTTCCCCTTGGATTGTTACCTTAGATGCTTTAGAACCATACAGAGTAGAAAGCCCTAAACCATTAAAAAAACAATTAGACTATTTACAATATAAAGGTAAAAAGAGTTTTGATATTAATTTAGAAGTTGCCATACAACCACAAAAAGCAAAAGAAACGGTTGTAAGTAAATCTAACTTTAAGCACTTATACTGGAACATGGCACAACAGTTAGCACACCATACTATAAATGGATGTCCTGTAAATTCTGGTGATATGATGGGAAGTGGTACTATTTCTGGTCCTACACCTGATAGCTATGGTTCTATGTTAGAAATTACTTGGAGAGGTGAAAGACCTGTTACCATGAAAGATGGTACAGAACGTAAGTTTATTAATGATAACGATACTGTTATAATGAGAGGGTATTGTGATAAAGATGGAACCAGAATTGGTTTTGGTGAAGTAAGCAATAAATTACTACCTATATTTAATCCTAAAAAAGGGAAATAAAATAAACACAATAAATAAAAAAGCGACCAATTGGTCGCTTTTTTTTATTCGCTTAAATGGTTTTATTTATTTAGACCACTCTGCAATAGATTCTGTATTCATTTTAACATAATCTGCATTACCTGCTTTTTCTGCTAATTCTAAAGAAGCTTTAGCTGCTTTAATAGCACCTTCTTTATCTCCTAGTTTAGCATAGATTAAGGCTTGTCTTCTTAATTGCCAAAATTTAGGATCGTCTTTAGTCATTTCAATAACTTTATCAATCCAAACTTTTGCCGTTTTAAGATCTTTACCTTCTTCTAAATAATATGCAGCAGCAGCATAATAATCACCAGCTCCTGGTCCTGCCATTACTTTTTCAATGCTTTCTGTTACAGCAGCATCTGTTGGTACTGTAAAAGGAACACCAACATAGGTTTTTTCCCAAATAAACTCTAAAGTTCCACCACTATTAGATAGGTTGTTAATATCAATAGTAAAAGTTTCTACATTAAAAGGTATTTCGTGCACATCTGCAGTAACTCTTGCTGCTACTTTAGTTTCATCTAATTCTGCTGGTGCTCCTCCACCTGCATAATCTGTATAAAAAACCACATCCCATGAAGTTGCTTGAGGTATAACAAATATAGCATAAGTACCAGCTTTAAGTACTTTTCCTGCTACAGTAATATCATTGTTAAATGTAATTTTTGTTCTTAAGTTTGCTCCTGCTCTCCAAACTTTACCGAAAGGTACAAGGTCTCCAAATACTTTTCTTCCTTTTACTCCTGGACGTGAATATTCAAAAGTAAAATCTGTTAATCCTACCTTCTGCTCCACTTTACTAAACGGACTTGGTTGAGGGGTTTTAATTTGCGCATTTACTTGAACAGATAAAGTAAATACCAATGCAATTAATAAAAGTTTTTTCATTGTTATTGTATTAATGGTTGATAATATTTTGCTATAAAATTACACATTAACTAAACCTTAACTGTTAATAAAAGTATAAATAAAGCTTGATTTGCAGATAAAACTACTATTATAGACATTATAATTTTTCGATATAAAAATTGTATTTTTATAGATAAACCAAGGTTTTTATGGGCTTTTAATAATTCCTATAAATTTTATTTATAACACCATAAAAAACTTGTCTAATAAATAATTAAATAAGTTAGACAATTTTTCGTATATTTACTTATAATTAAAAAATTATGACAAGAAAAAAAGCAAATAAAAATCTAGATATTATCTCTTTTTATATGGATTATATCCTAGAAAACAATAAAAAACCAAACACTGTATATCAATTTGCGAAAGCTTATGATATTACAGAAGAAGACTTTTACAAGCATTTTGCTTCTTTTAAAGTTTTAGAAGCCTCTATTTTTAGTGCCTTTTTTGAAAATACCATTCAAGCATTATTAAAGAGTGAAGACTACAAATCTTTTGATGCTAGAAATAAGTTACTAAGTTTCTATTATACTTTTTTTGAAAACTTAACTGCAAATAGAAGCTATGTTTTATTTGTATTACAGGAAAACAAGAATAGCATTAAAGGCTTACAAATGCTATCTCCTTTAAAGCATCGTTTTTCAGAATACATCGAGTCTCTAGAAATAGAAACCTTAGATATACCACAAAAACAAATTCAGCAAATTCAAAATAAAGCTTTAAAAGAATCTGCTTGGATGCAACTTTTACTTACTATAAAATTTTGGATGGAAGATACATCTGCATCCTTTGAAAAAACAGATGTCTTTATTGAAAAATCTGTAAACACAAGTTTTGATATTTTAAATATTACTCCTTTAAAGAGTGTTGTTGATTTAGGTAAATTTTTGTTTAAAGAAAAAACAAACATGAGCTTATGAAAACTATAGATAAAATACCTATTTCAAAAATACAACGTGCATCTAAACTAGTTAGTACAGGTGCTAAAGTAGGTGTAAACTACCTTAAATATTATGGTGATAAAATGGTGAATTCTACAGAAGAAGCCAAAGATCGTCTTAATAAAAACAATGCAGAAGATATTTATGATAGTTTAAAACAACTTAAAGGAAGCGCCTTAAAAGTGGCACAAATGTTAAGCATGGAAAAAAGTTTATTACCACAAGCTTATGTTGAAAAATTTTCGCTTTCTCAATTTTCTGTTCCACCTCTATCTCCTGCTCTAGTTATTAAAACCTTTAAACAATATTTTGGTAAAGCACCAAATGAATTGTTTGACACCTTTAATGCAACCTCTGTAAATGCTGCCAGTATTGGTCAAGTACATGCTGCAGAAAAAAATGGCAAGAAACTTGCAGTAAAGATTCAGTATCCTGGCGTGGCAGAAAGTATTTCTTCAGATTTAGCTATGGTAAAACCTATAGCAATGAGTATGTTTAATATAAAAGGAAAAGATTCTGATAAATACTTTAAAGAAGTAGAAACAAAGCTTATTGAAGAAACCAATTATATTTTAGAAATTGAGCAAAGTAAAGAAGTAGCAAAGGCATGTGAACATATACCTAACCTATTATTTCCTCAATATTATGAAGATTTATCTTCAGAACGAATCATTACTATGGATTATATGCATGGTAAACATCTTTCAGAATTTACAGCTATAAACCAAGATGCAGATAAGGCAAATCAAGTAGGACAAGCGCTTTGGGATTTTTACATGTTTCAAATTCATAAATTAAAAAAGGTACATGCAGATCCGCATCCTGGAAACTTTTTAGTTTCTGAAGAAGGAAAGCTAATTGCTTTAGATTTTGGTTGTATGAAGCATATTCCAGACGCCTTTTACACTCCTTATTTTGAATTAGCTAAAAAAGAAAACATTGATAA
>Ga0209121_10001326_pt1 | contig 25886 bp, 21 predicted proteins | sample Cruoilmetagenom3_FD_187292 | JGI IMG/M metagenome (GOLD analysis project Ga0209121, IMG submission 187292) | Oil polluted marine microbial communities from Coal Oil Point, Santa Barbara, California, USA - Sample 3 (SPAdes) (version 2) | ecosystem: Environmental > Aquatic > Marine > Oil seeps ... | reverse complement strand
GGCGCCGTGTTCCAGGTCACTCCCTCATCCCACGGGCCCACCACAGGGTACGCGTACAGGTTGAGCTGGTTTATATTGGTGCGGTAGGTGGCATACAGCTTCAGTTGCGCGTCGTGCACTGTGGCGAACTGCGGGATGGACGAGAGGTCAAATTGCACCAGCCCACTCATCACGCCGGGCTGGCGCACGCTGAAGTTGAAGCTATTGCCGTAGCTGGCATCCGGAGCCCAGGCGTTGATGTAGGTGTCCATCTCCGCTAGCAAACTCACGGTCGCTGTCTCGGCCTCTTGCATCTTCACGGCACCAGCAGGCAGAGTAGATGCCAGCAGCGCCAGCAATGCCACAAGGCTCACAACACTGAGAATCCGACTCTTCATTGTCTGTCATACCTCCTCATTTAGCTGGGAAAATGGTCTCGCTCATGTGCTGCAGGATCGCAAGTCCTGCTGGAGCGGTTGGTGGGCTCGGTTGCAGCACGCCGCTGCGACGGTCACGTCAGGTCACGGTTACAATGCTGTGCCACCACCTCCTTTCCGCAATGCAGCAGCCTTCTGCAAACAGCAAACGCCAACGACGGGACACGAGGCCCCCCGTTGGCGTGCAGTCGGATGTTCCGCTGCCAGATGCCGCTCTGCCGGAAGATCGCAACATGGATATCTGCGCTCCTTCGCGCAACGGTTACGACAAATCGAGGTCAAGTGCCCGCCGCTCACGGGAGGCACTTGAAGAGAAGCATTTTCATTATAAACCATGATGTCTCTTTTGTCAAGCTGGTGTCGCGGGCCGGTTTGCTGTGGTGCTTGTGCACACCCCCGGTGAATCAACCACGCCGCCTGAGCGGTTCTGCCCAGGCGGCGTGATCTATGCACTGGCTAGCGCTATCGCCGCACTTGCTATCTCAGCTTCATCGGCGGCTCCTAGCCGCCTCTCTCGACTCCGTGGATGGGCCCAGGTTGGCTCAGTGCAACTACACCGGCCACACTCGATGGGCCCAGATGCAGCCATTGCCCAACATCAGTCCCTCGACGTACACGCGCATCTCAGGCAGGGGGGATCCGACTACCGTCGTCTGCACATGCACGTATACGCATTGCTCGTCCACCCGCCACCAGCCTGGTACGGTGGGGGTGTCGGTTTTCAGCGTTCCCTCCACCACCACGCTGATAGGCCGCTCGATGCGGATGCGCCGCGCCCGCAGATCGCCATCGGTTTCGCCGTAGGCTGTGACCTCTGCCCACATTCCCGGAGTGGCCACGGCCCGGCTTTGGTCTACTAGCGTGTTCTCGGCGATCTGCACGACCATTTCGCTGACCGCGGTATCGGGCTCCAGTCGAGTGATTTCCCATTCCTGCGGTAGCCGGTCGGTGCGGATGGCGCTGATGAGGCCGCCGAACTCCACCATCTGAGGGTCGTCCTCCGACAGCACGAGGATGTGCTCGGCCCACAGTCGCCCGTCGCTCTCGAGGAAGGCGGTCACTTCGGCAATGCGCCCTACCTCTGGCTCCCCGACGATTGTCGTGTCCTCGTCCACTTCCACGGCCACTCCGGTGACTACCCACAACGATTGTCCTATCGCTTCGATGACCCCCTCGAACTCTACCTCTGTTCCCTCATCCATAGAGCGGTAGACGGAAATCTCCAACGCCTGCCAGCACTCTTCTAGCCACTGGGCACGCACGCTGGCGGGAATGCCCACCTTGGGCTGCCCCTCGATGATCGTCTCAGGCGTGATGCACACCTCCACGCCACCCACCACCCAGAGGTGCTCTTCGATGACCTCGATGAGCTCTGTGAACTCGATCATCCGCCCAGGTGCACCGGCAGGGAGTTCCACACGGATCCACTCGGCCCGCAAGTCCCCATCCGCCTGCCAGGTGGCCGCGACCAGAACCCAGGCTCCTACCTCTGCCTTGCCGCCTTCTTCGATAATCCTTGTACTGTCGTCAACGAGAACGGTCTCTCCCCTGATCGTCCACTGCGTGTGTCCGATGGCCTCGATCATGCCTTCAAAGCGGACGCTGCCGCCGCCTCTGGAGATGTCCAGCGTGTGGGCTGTTCCAGGCATTGAGGCGGTCAACAGGAGTAATGATATGAGCAGAAGGACCAGAATCCTTGCGGCGTACCGTCGTCGGTACATGGTTCCTCCCATTATGATATGATGTTCATATGATGTTCGCCTTCCTGTGGAAGGCACGCTGCGAATTCACTGGCCGGGAGTGTGTGGTTGGTGGGTCGCTCAGTGGAGTCCGCGTCGCTCACGCGGCGTGGCTGTCGGCATGCTGGTGGGTGTTTCCTCAGTAGCGTTCGTCGCCGCCAGGCTGGGAAATGCGCCGACCGTGGCTGTGACGGCGGCGGCTACGGCCGTCGGCTTGTTGGTGGCTGTCTACTGCTGAGTGAGGGTTAGCGCCAGGGCCATCGACAGCATCGCTGTAGGCTCCAGAACCCGAATGTGCGTTGCCAACACACTGCCATCGGCTTGCTGATTTCCCTCCACCTCTGCCCACCGGCCGATCTCTGGTACCCCCTCAACTACCGTGCCCTCACCCTCGATCACGGTCGTACCCCCTATCTGCCAACGGTTGCCCGCGATACTTTCGATGACCCCCCGGAATTGCACCGGATGCTGACATTCCACGACGACACTGACAATGACCACCGAGCCGTCGGGGTACTCGTCCAGCGCGACACGGGCCAGGCAACCGACCTCGGGAGAATCACCGCTAACAGTTTCGGACGGGATGCTGTAAGCACTCCCTCCTATCGTCCAGACCTCGCCCTGAATGCTCGTGATCCGGCCGCTGAACTCTCTGCGCTCCGCAGCGGGTTCCTCAACCTTGATGGAGATTGCAACCAGGACGCCAGCGCTCCACTCGGCGTTCACCCAGACCTTGGCCCCCACAACGGCCTCCCCCGCCGTCTCGTCAACAACCGTTTCACCTGTCACCAACACCCGCTGTCCGTCTATCAGCCAGATGTCGCCTTCTTTGCTCTGGATGACGCCTTTGAAACGCACGGCTCGTGGCAATTCCGGCGTCGGGGTCGGCGGCACCGGTGTGGGCGTGTCGGTTGGTGTCGGCGTAACGGTGGGTGTGTGTGTGGGCGTAGGTGTGGGCGTGTGCGTGACAGTCCCCGTGGGCGTCGGAGTCGCCGTCTCGGTCGGCAAAGGTGCGATAGTTGGCCTTGGCATGGGGGTCTCGGGTTGCTCTGGTGTGTCGACCGGCGGGAGCGCCGTTGGACTGCCCGCAGCAGAAGGCGAGTCGGTTGGCGAGGGGATGGTCGTTGGCGTCCAAGTGGGCGTGGCCGGAATGGCTGTCGGCTCCTCTACCTCCGGAAGGGGTTCTGGCGTGACAACAGGCGGCGCCAGGATGCGGATGCGGCCGGCCACCAACTCGCCGGGGCGCTCCACCTGGGCTTCCACCAGGGCACGAGCCCCTATGGCCGGTATTCCTTCCACTTCGGTCAGCGCATCCAGGTTTACGGTCACACCGCCGACAAGCCAGCTCTCCGCGTCCATCGCTTCGATCATGCCGCTGAAGTCAAGCCGCTCCACGACGCGGCCGCGGGTCACGACCTCCTGCGCCTCCTCCCTATGCCGTTCCTCAAAGTGCTCCTGGAGCGCCTCTCTGGCCCCGTGGTCACGTACCAGGGAAAGCTGCACGCGCTCGACGGTTCGCTTCACTGGATAGAGGATATCACCCGGCAGCGTGCGAGCGGAGGCGGCCACGGTGCTGCCGGTCAGCAAGGCCAGTACCAGCAGCGTCGCCACGGCCACTGTCGCCCACGCCGGTGCGTGGGCCACTGGAGCCCAGGAGATGCGTGGCAGCCGAAGCCGCGGGCGTGAGCGCTGTCGGGCTGCAGCTCGCTCACCGTTCAGGCGGGCGGAGGCTGCTGCGGCCAGGAAGTCGCCCTTGGCTTTTGTTGCTGCTTCCGGCAAGCGCGGCGGCACAGCATCTGCTTGACGGATGACTGCCACGACTGCGAGTAGCGGCTCGATCTCTTCGCGGTGCGCCTGGTAGCGCTCCAGGCAGGCTGAGACCGATTCCCCTTCCAGCAGATGGTCAATGCATTCAGCCAGAATCGTGATGAGTCGTTTGCGCTTGATCATTGTTCCATCGACTGAGCTGACATCAGGCCCCGGAGGGCGATCACTGCCCGGTATTGCAGCGCCTTGACCGCGCCTTCCGACTTCCCCAGGACGCTAGCCACCTCAAAAACGCTGTGGCCTTCCAGAAAACGCATAGCCACGACCTGCGCCTGGTCGTGTGTGAGTTGCTGCACTGCCAGTAAGAGTCGTTCGTGAGCCAGTTTCCGATCTGTGATCTCTACCGGGTCCCCATCGGCGGCTAGAAGCGGAGGGGCATCATCCAACGAGACGCTCCTGGTTCGAGAGCGCCGCCGGAAGTGGTCCACCACCAGATTGTGAGCAATGCGATAGAGCCAACCAGAGAAAGATGTCTTCCAAGCCTGACCCTTCTGGATCGCTTCCAGCATGCGCAGAAAGACCTGGGCGGCCATGTCCTCTGCGAGATCGGCATCGCCAAGGCGTCGGTAGAGATACCTGTGTATCTTCGGGGCATAGAGATCGTAGATGGCTTCCAGAGCTGCCACATCGAGCTGTTTGGCTCGCTCCAGCAACTGCCCCTCATCATCGGCCACGAACATGCCTCTACTATCCTTAGACGCTAGAATCGAGAAAAGACTACGCTCGCTGGCGAATTGGTGCCCACACAGGCTGACCGGCAGGTGAGTGGACAGGTTATGGGACAGACTATGGTACAGATTATGGTACAGGTTCTCTGTCTTACGGCTCCACCAGTTCGCCAGTCTCCTGGTCGCTTGCTTCTTTGGATGCTCTCCAGACGACATAAATGCGCTGCAAGGCGGTGATCTGGCTGAGGATGGCCAGCAGCCACAGTCCGATGCGTACTTGGCCCACGATCAGGGCAGTTATGAGGAGAACCACCCGTTCCACCCGGGTCAGAAAGCCCTTCTGGCACTCCAGACCGACGCTTTCGGCCCTTGCCCGCGTGTAACTGACCAGCAAAGAGCCCACGATGGCCACGTAGAGGAGCACCAAAGCTTCGCTATCGCCCAGGCGCAGGAAGTATATGAAGAGCCCCAGAAGGGTCACCGCCTCCGAATAGCGGTCGAGGGTGGAATCAAGGAAGGCACCGAACTGGGTAGAACGGTCCTGCAATCGGGCCATCACACCATCCACGCCATCGGCCCCCGCTCCGATGAGCATCAGAAACCCGGCTAATCGTAGATGCCCCAAGGCCAGCAGTGTGGCTGCTCCTGCTATCATCAGCAAGCCGAGGATGGTGACATCATTGGGGGATGCGCCCAATCGGATGAAGAAGCGGGCGATCGGCTCGGTGATCCACATGGTGTAACGGCGTAAGAGTCTGGTGATCATGAACTACTCCGGGAGCGGGAGGTTATGCAACGGTGGACTCAGAGCAATCTTACACCCAAACCCTTCCCCTGTCAAACCAATCCAACTCGCTCGGACAGGAGCGGTGCTTCGAGGCTTGCACCGGAATCCAACGAGCCACCTGATGTCAGGCAGGTGGCTCGTCCGTTCTTGTCATCTCAGCGTGCCCTCGCCAGTCGGATAGAGCCCTTACTTCATGAGCAGTGGCGCATAGACGCACGAATCCGCCACAAAGAGGTTGACGTCCACTCCCTGGATGCGGTTCGCGACGTACTCGGGCCAACCGATGATGACGATGGTGGCCACGTGCTGGCCCACGCTGAGTCCGCTTGGATCAACCTGCACATCGATGTTGTCAGGCGTGTTGCCGCTTTCTGGCGCGAGCGTGATCCAGTCCACCGGGGGCAGAAGCTCTCCACCAAGGGCTATGCCCTGGGCAGTCACTTCCGGTGCTTTGCCAGCAGCCGTATCTAGCAGCCCTGCTAAGCCCCCTGCAGAAGGTTCGACCGCTATTGCCATCCACTCAATGTCGCTTCCCCCTCCCTGCTGGGAGATGGCCACTCTCCGGGATTGAATGGCATTGGAACAGGAAGCGACGAGCTCCAGGGTCGCGGGGCTGACTTGCATGACGGGCGGCCGTACGATCAGGGTCACTGCAAGAGTGAAGGGGCTGCCTATCACGTCGCCAGCGTCGAAGACAATGTTCCCGATGTGCGTACCGGGATACAACTCCTCGCCGTGTACCTCCACCCAGGCTGTGGTCGGCGTGTTGCCTGCCGTGGGGGTGATCTCCAGCCAGGCGACCTCCGGCGTCGCGGTCCATGAGAGCGACGTACCGCCGCCCAGATTCTGAACGGTCACAGGTTGCAGCGGGGGATTGGTCTGTCCCTGATCCATCTCGAAGGCAAGCTCGGCAGGGGTCACACCAAGCCGCGGCAGCGTGACAACCACCGCCAGCGTCACGTTAATGTACTGAGGACTAGCTCCTATGCCGGCGTCAGCATCGACGCGGATCTGTCCTGAGTAGGTGCCACTGGACAACGTCGTGGGGTCCACGGAAACGCTCAAAGTAGCAGGCGTGGTGCCGCTGGTGGGGGTGACACTCAGCCAGTCGGTTCCTTCGGTGACAGTCGCCGTCCAACCGAATTCATCGCCTTCCCCCACGTTGCTGATGAACACTGCCTGGGCTGGTGGGATGACACCCTCGAAAGAGAAAGACAGCGTGCCAGGATTCGCCCCCAGCGTTGGCCCCGCGACAACGCCCGCGCCGTCCAGATTGCCCACAGCGAAGTGGCCTTTGAAGGAGCCGGATTCTTCGTAGAAGTTGTCACTCGCCTCGGGCCTGTCGTAGACGCGATACTTGGTACTGCGCACCAGGATCACTTCGTCCCTGCCGTCCCCTTCCAGGTCGCCGGTCTCCATGGCCAGCCAGCCGCCGTGGGGGCTGTTTGCACCCGCCGGCTCAAACGTACGCATGACCGCTCCGGCGATGTTGCGCGAGATCAGGGTGATGTCCGTGTCGGTGCGATTGCGATACATGACGAGTTCCTCATCCCCGTCGCCATTGAGATCTGCCCCTTCGATGTCGGTGAAGTAGGGGAAGAAGTTTCCCACCCAAACATCCTCGAGGCTGGTTCCTCCTGCCCAACGGAAGACCAGAACGGAGGGTAGCTCGCCCAGCACGTCCCTGCGTGACGTCACTATCTCCACTCTGTCGCCTGTACTGACCTTGTGCGTGTTGATCAGTTCCAGCAACAGCCAGTCAAAGGTGTACCCACGCTCATGCAGCGTGGAGTAGTTGTTGGCGGGATTCTGGATGAGAACGAGACGATCCTTGAATCCTGTCTCGCCATTGCGCATCAGGGCAAGGTCATCGTAGCCATCGCCGTTGACGTCCCCTAGCTCCACATCCAGCCACTTAGTGCCATGCTCCATGTCCTTCCGCAGGGTCCAACCCGTTCCTGTGGTGTTGCCGTCGTACACGAGGATGTGAGATTTGACATTGTCTGGGGCGTCGTCTTCGCGCAGGAGCACGATTTCGTCACGACCGTCGCCGTCAATGTCTCCGGTGGCCATATCGTAGTACTTGTAGGGGGAGCTGATGCTCCACTGGCCAGCGACCGCCACCTGCCCCGGCTGGACCACGGGATCGAAGAGTTTGGCTAGACCACCTCTGCGGGCCAGGATCTCCTGATCGCCATCGCCGTTGAAGTCGCCCAAGGTCACCGCCTTCCAACCGGTGTCGTCCGATTGCCAATCCACTTCCTCGTAGCCGCTGGGAACGTTCGGATCTACCACCTTGATGCGGCCATTGCCTTCCAGCAGAACCAACTCGTCGTCTTGTACGGCCAACCCCAATGCTCTCTGCTCAGCCCAGGGGCTGACGAGAAGCATCACGGGTGCCATGATGATGGTAAGGGCCAGGCAGGCCGTCCACCATATTGACTTGCGCATTGATTGTCCTCCTATTGAACAAAGTGAATGCCGGCAAGCTGTCCGGCACTTGCTGGTGGGGATTATAGCACAACTCCAGATATGGGCAAGAACAAGCCTCTCTCTGTCAGGCTGTCACGTCTGCTGCGATCGCCACGATAGCAGATGCCGCAGATCACGATCCCGTATCTCAACATGCAGCAGTTGATGTCCCCGGCAGTAGGCGTTCTCTTGCAGCGCCTCTTCAAGACTGCTCCATCGTTGGGGGTAGAGGTCGTCGTTGCTGATCACTCGCCAGAAGCCGCCGCTTTTGAATATGCACAGCACGTGCGCGGCACGCAACAACCCAACCTCGAAGGGGTTGATGGCAATGGTGACCACGTAGCAATCGGAGGGGGCATCGCAGAAGGGTAGGACATTCTGGGCTGAGAAGTAGGCCAGTCCATCGCAATCGTCCTCGAAGAGGCCCTGCGTCTGGAGTTGCCATTCCATGTACTCCAGGCTCGGCAGGGTGTCGAAAGCGCCGCCCAAGGGCTCCTCTTTCCAGCGGACGGCAGTGGGCAGCCACTGTCCATATGCTTCCAGAGAGGCGTGAGAACGCTGCTGCCACGGAAGGTGGGGACGCCACAGGTCTACCAGCCGTGAGAGTGGCACTTTTCCCCAGCGGAACCAGGTCTTGAGGCCGAATACGTAGAGGGCTACCAGGCATCGTTGTATCATCGTCTCAGCCTTGTTCCGGCTTCTTCTGGGGCTTCGCCAAATGCTCTTGGAACCACTCGATGGTCAGCCGCAGCCCTTCCTCCAGCACCACTCGCGGTTGCCAACCCAGCACTCGCCGCGCCTTGCTGATGTCCGGCCGGCGGGTTTGGGGATCGTCCTTCGTGCGCTCGTCCGCCGGTGTCACAAACACGATTTCCGAGGAACTGCCGGAGACTTCCAGCATCTTGTGGGCGAATTCGAGAACGGTCATTTCGTGCGGGCTGCCCAGGTTGACCGGGTACACCTCGTCGGACAGCAGCAGACGGTAGAGCCCCTCCACCATGTCTGAAACGTAGCAGAAGCTGCGGGTTCGCGACCCATCGTCGTAGACTGTCAGTGGCTCTCCCAGCAGCGCCTGCTTGACGAAATTGGGCACCACGCGGCCATCGTCCAGTCGCATGCGGGGGCCGTAGGTATTGAAGATCCTGGCAGTGCGCGTCTCCAGGCCGTGAGCCCGATGGTAGGCCATGGTCATTGCCTCGGCGTAGCGTTTCGACTCATCGTACACGCCGCGCGGGCCGATGGGGTTCACATTGCCCCAGTACGTCTCGGGTTGTGGATGCACTTTGGGATCGCCGTACACCTCGGAGGTGGACGCCAGCAGGTAGAGCGCTCGCTTGACCACGGCTAATCCCAGCGTCTTGTGCGTGCCCAGCGCTCCTACTTTGAGGGTCTTGATTGGCTTCTCCAGATAGTCCACAGGACTGGGCAACGACGCCAGATGCAGGATGACGTCCAGCGGCCCGTCCAGGTGGATGTATTCGGTCACGTCATGGAAGATGAAACGGAAGCGGCGGTGACTGGCCAGGTGAGCGATGTTATCCGTAGACCCAGTGACCAAGTTGTCCATGGCGATGACCTCGTGGCCTTCGGCCAGGAGGCGGTCGCAAAGGTGCGAGCCGATAAAGCCAGCACCGCCAGTGACAAGAATGCGCATGTTCTCCTCCCCTAGACCTCGTCCTCTCCCCCGTGCTCACGCTGGAAGATGCCTAGCGTGAGCATGAAGATGAACGCCAAATCCACAAGGAAAATCGAATTGTCAATCAGGCCGTGCGCTGCGGTGGCCACCAGGCTGGCCAGCAAGCCCAGTTGGAGCGCTCGTCGGTCTGCGTTGGCTGTGCGTCGCCACGCCCGCCACCCGGCCCGGAAGCCAGCCACCATCAGCCAGAGGCCAACCGCCAGCCCCAGCAGCCCCAGCCGTGTCCAGAAGTCCAGTACGACATTGTGCGGATGGCTCAGGTTCAGTTCCTCCCAGGCTGCTGGTAGCACGTAGCGGGTGCCGTACTCGTAGAGGAAGTTGTCCGGTCCTACTCCCAGCCAGGGATGGTCGAGCGCCATGTTTACCGCCCCCCGCCACAGTCGCAGGCGGATGAAGCTCGTGCCCTGGGTGAAATCGAACAGCCCCGCGAAGCGCTCCGTGTGGAAAAGGGGCATCATGGCCAGCCCGGCCACCAAGAGGAAGGCCAAGGCGATGACCAACGGCCGCCGCGGCTTCGTGCTACCGCCAGCAAGCGAGCCGGCCAGTCCCAGAAAGAGCACAGCCGCTGGCAGTCCGAGCAGTAATGCCCCCCTGCTGAAGGTGACGATGCAGGCCAGGCCGATAGGGATCATCAGCAGGCCGTAGGCCCAGCGCCGCCAGCGGGTGCGTCCGTACGCCATCACCGCGCCCAGCAGCGGCACGATGCGATCCAGGTACAGCCCCAGATTGTTGGGCGAGCCGTAGAACGCTCGAACCCGCCACACCCCTTCCACGTCCACCCGCCCCTGCCCCGTAGCCAACTGCCACAATCCCAAGGCGCTTACCGCCAGCGCGCCCAGCACCAGCCCGTCCATCAGAGGCCAGAGGGACAACGGCTTTCCATCGCCCCGCTGCGCACGGCTTATCAACAGGTAGAACAGAGCGGACTCCAGGATGACCACGCGGAACTCCCGTTGAGCCACGCCGGTGTTGCGAGCTGTCAGCAGCGAAAGGGCGGATACGGCGACGAACGCCAGGACAGGCCAGTCCAGATTCGTGATGCGTGGTTTGTGGTGCGTGATGCGGCGGCGAAGCCAGTGGAGGGCCAACAGCACGGTTCCCAAGACGGTGAAGATCTCGACGTGTGAGAACTGGCGACCCAGGATGGTTTTGGGGCGAAGGAAGAGGGGGATGGCAAAGGCGATCAGTGGCAGTACCAGATCGAGCCGCAGCGCCAGCAGCAACGCCAACAGGCTCAGGCTGAGCAGGTCTAGCACCAGCCAGGGAGAGAAGGCGAACAGTGTTGCTGTCGCAGCAACGCACGCGACCTGCCAGCGCTCGTCCAGGCAGTGAAAGCGCGCGGCCACGGTGCCCAGACGTTTCCCAACCCAGCGCAGGCTCTCCCGCGTCGCCGGGCGACAGGCCAGACGCACTCCGTTGCCGATGGTCAAGAAGGCGAGAAGTCCCAAACCTCCCAGCAGCCACGTCTGCCAGGGGCTCTGCTCGCGACTGACGATGATCCGCTGGATGGCCCACTGGCCCCAGCCGCCGGTAGCGACGATGCGTGCCTGGTGCAAGCCATCGTCCAGGCCGCGAGCCAGCGTCACTCGTTCGTGTGCCGAGAGCGGATCGTAGAGGGTGAGGTTGGTCTTGCCGTCTCCGTCCCGCGGCAGCGCGTTGGCTGGCTGTCCATCCACACTCACCGTGAAGTAGGCCCAGTACGCCCCCCGCTGGATATCCAGGTCGAGCCGCGTGCCCAGGAAGGCAAATTCCAACGTGTCGCCGCTCTGGCCGACGTCGGCAGCCTCGGGAGTGATTCGCCAGTTGCCCCTGTAGCGGAACGCGGGATGATCCGGCGCGTGTATTCCCGGAGGGAGGAGCGGAGCTTCGCTGGTTGCCTCGCATAGCGTTGTCAGCGCTGGCCGAGGCTGTCCTGCCTGGTCAACCAGAGCGAATCCCCAGTGAGCATCGTAGGGAGCAACGTCTGGGTGGTAGCTGGCCCAGAACATGAGCCCCAGCCAGGGCCAGTCGTGTCTTGCCCGCTCGAAGGCCTCAACGATGTAGTCAGCCTGCGTCGCCTCGTTCACCTGTCCCCAAATGGAGGGCGCACCAGTCCAGCCAGGCAGCGGCGCGTTCCAGCCGAACTCCACGGCCCACAGCGGCGTGTGCGCGTCGCCGTGCCGCTCCATCACCTCCCGCACCAGGGCGATCCGCCCGAAGTTCAACACGTCCGGGCTCAGCAGCGGGTCGTCAGGGCCGGCATTGAAGCCATAGGGCTTGGCGGCGGCGATGTCGAACCATTCGGCTGCGCCTATCTGGTAGAGTTGATCTAGATAGGTGATGTCGCTGAGGTTGGCGCCGCCCGTTTCCACGGTGGGCGCCAGGCCGGCCAGCAAGACCCAGGCGGTGGGGTCGGCTGCCTTCACCTGCACGAAGCCTTCGCGCAGCAATCCGAGGTAATCTGCAGGGTCGGCGGGGCGTGCGCCCCAGTGCGGGGCGATGTTCGGCTCGTCCCAAATCTGGTAGAAGTCCACCATCTCCCCGTAGCGGCGGGCGAAGGCGGCGGCGAAGTGACCGAAATCGGCTCGCTCATGTGGGGGGGCGAAACGGTTGCTGGCATCCGCTTCGGCTCGGGCCCAGGCGGGCGAGGTGTCCAGCACGGCGATGAGGTGCAGGTCCTGCTGGGCAACGGTCTGCACGATACGGTCCCAGGCGGCCCACTCGAACTGATCCGGCTGCGGCTCGATATCTGGCCAGGGGAAACGCTGCCGCAGCCAGTTCAGGTCGGCTGCCTGGAGGTCATCCAGCGCAGCAGCCAGTCCGGCGTCGTCGTACTGTTCCAGCGCCACGTTGATTCCCAGCCGCCCGTGGACGGCGGGGGTGATCGCTGGCGGTGGGCCGTAGGTCACGCCGCGCGCCGCCCGGCGGGCGCTCCGCCATAGCCCACTCCCTGCGCCAACGAAAGCCAACACGAGCAGGAGGTGCAGCGCCAGTATCAGAAGGGGTCGCCAGGTTCCAGTGCGGATGGGTATTGAGGTCGTATTGCCCCTGCGCATAGTCTCGAAATCGTACCACAGAATCGCCGTTTTGGGAAACGGGGATAGCATCTTCATTTGCGCAAACCCGCCTCCTCCTGTAAAATGCATTGTAGGTCAAACGCGAAGCGCGAAGTGACCCTACTCAAGAAAGGCGGAAGCCATCAGCGGATGAAGCGGATAGGATGCGAGAGAATCCGCTCAATCCGCTGACGATCTTGCGGTTTTTCAGAGGCGTCGCAAAGTGCAGAGCGCCAGACGTAGGAGGAGGCCGACGATGAGCGAGGAAGCCACCCACGAAGAGCAAGAGACTATAACGGTGGAAGGCGAAGAACTCAGGGACGTCCAGGCGGAGACGGTGCACATGTACCAGAGCGCGGCGGGGACGATCACCGCCAAGCAGGTGACCGTGGAGCAGGGCGGCGTGCAGCGCATCGAGGCGGAGACGGTCAGCCTGACCCGGGGCGGGGTGCAGACCATCCAGGCTGGACAAGTCGAGCTGCAGCAAGGCGGGGCTGTATCGGTGCGCGGCGAGGATGTGCGGTTCACTCAAGGCGGAGCGATCATTGTCGCTGGAGAGGCCGTGAGCCTGAGCGACTCGATGACCATGGCGGTTGTGGGCGATGAGGTGAGGATCGAGAACAGTCGCACGCTGCTGCTGCTGGCCGGCTCCGTCGAGGGGGACGTGCAGACCGTCTTTGATAAGGAGACGGCCATCGCCTTCGGCGCTGCCGCCGGCCTGATCTGCGGCCTGTTTTGCCTGTTGAAGGGGTTGCTCAGCCGCAGGGGGTAAGTGAAAGGAGGATGACCATGGCGAGCAGTAGATACGCTGGCGACCGGGCCGCGAAGTGGATGCGTTGGGTTGCCCGTGGGATAGGCACGCTGGCCGCAGTATTCTGGCCGCTCGCCTTGTTGGCCAGCGCGATCGGTGAGATGATCGGGGGCGAATTCGAGCGGTCGCTGGAAGGGGCGATGCTGGCAGCGCTGGTGATCGTTGCGGTGGTGGGTGTTGTCATCGCCTGGCGGCGGGAGGCGATCGGTGGGGCGATAGCGGTCGTCGCCGGCGTTGCCCTGTGCATCTTCGCCTACGTCACCGCCAGCTTCAACGAGGGCTTCGCCATGGCGGTTTCCGGTGGGCCCTTCCTGTTGGCGGGCGTTCTGTTCCTCGCCGGTTGGTGGCGATCCCGGTGAGCGGGTGTGGTGTGGTACGAACTTGATGTGACATTGCCTGGCTATCGTCGGGGAATCTGGTTCGATAGCTTCGGATGGGAGTAGCTGTCAATACTCATAGTCGTGATGACGAATCCTGTTGAGATAAGGAGTAACTCGGAGAATGACCACATTGGAATTGCAGGTTGAACCCCGCACTACTGTGGGGCGGGGGCTGAAGACACTGCGAGACCGGGGCTACGTGCCTTCCGTGCTCTATGGGCATGACATCTCCTCGCAACCGTTACAGGTCGAGGAACGGGCCCTGAGGCTGCTGTTGGCGCGCGGTGGAGCGCACAACATTATCTCCCTCTCCATCGCTGGCACAAAGGAATCACACATGGTGCTGATGCGCGAGGTCCAGCGTCATCCCACGAGGCCACTCGTGCTACATGTGGACTTCTACCGCGTGGTGATGACGGAGAAACTGCAGGCTCATGTGCCCCTGGTTATCGTTGGTGAATCGCCGGCTGTTGTCAATAACATGGGTGCGTTGGTGCAGAACCTGGACAGCCTGGAGGTAGAGTGTCTGCCGGGTGATCTGCCGTCATCCTTTGAGGTGGACATAAGCGTCCTGGAGCGCACGGACCAGAACGTCACCGTTGGCGACATCGCGTCGCCCCAGGGGGTGGAGATTCTGGACGCTCCGGAAACGGTCATCATCAGCCTGGCCGTCGCACGCGCCGTGCTGGAGGAGGAGGAAGAAGTGGAGGTCGCTGCTCCTGAACCGGAGGACGTTGAAGTCGTGGCCAAGGGCAGGGCGGCGAAGGGCATTGAGGAGGAAACCGAGGAAGATTAGCTAGATCTGGCTCTGCGTAGGGGCAGCCACAATGGTTGCCCCTACTACGTCCTATTCTTCGTTCTCAGTCTGCGGCATCACCTCCCGCGTCCACTGCAAGGGATCCACAGCCACATCTCCCACCCGCAGCTCCCAGTGCAAGTGGCTGCCAGTAGACAGCCCCGTGTTCCCCACGCGGCCCAGTGGATCGCCGTGTGCTACCTCATCCCCTTCCTCGACGAAGATCCGCCACAGGTGCCAGTAGCCACTGTGCACGCCCGCGCCATGATCGAGGATCACCGCATTACCACGTACGGTCAGTTGTTCGGCCAGGACGACTTGGCCCGCTGCGGACGCCAGCACCAGCGCGCCCTGCTTCGCGCCGTAGTCCACCCCGGCGTGAGAGCTGCTCACTGGGCCGTCGTTGTACGACCGTCGCTGCCCGAAGCGGGAGGTCACAGACCACATCGGGCGTACTGGGATAGCAAAGTGTCCCTGCCACAGGGGCTCTGGAGCGCTCATGGCCCAGATTGCCGCCAGTCGCTCCCGCTCGCGCCGCAGTAACTTGGGATCCAGCAGCCTGCTTGTTGCTGGCGACAGATAGATGTGCTCGGTGTCGAAGTCCCCTGCCTGCACGAGGACGTCGGCGCTTGACGTCCACTGCTTGCCGTGGCCATCCAGCGCTTCCAGGGCCAGGGAATGCGGCCCTGGAAGCGCCAGCGCGTGCACCCCTGCCAGCGCCCAGTAGCGCCACTCACCTCCCGTGTCTACCTCCTCGGTTACCCAGTGCAGCGCATGGTCATCGAACGTCCCGGTCAGAGTCAGTGGTTTGCTGGCTTCTACGGCTATCGTCCACGTCTGCCCCTGGATCGGCGCTGGCGACGACACGCACAGTGCGATGATGGGTTCCGGCAGCGTTGCGGGGAACTCAATGGCTGGCCCCGGGATCAGCAATCGCTCACCGACGGAGATCAAGTCGGGGTTCGAGAGATCGTTGGCGGCCGCGATCGCTTCCACAGAGGTGCCGTAGCGCGCCGCCAGCTCGCCCAACGTATCACCTGGCCGAACGGTGTGAGTTGTTCCCGCAATGGGGTGCGGCGCCGCCAGGACAAGTGGCGCTGACAGCAGCAACAGGCTCAGAAGAAGCCACACCGTCGCAGCGCAGTGCCGCTCGCGTTTCATAGGTGTCCCTCCAGGGATTCCTGGCTCGACGTTGCCAGGTATTCCGGTTTCAGCGCGGCGATGTAGGGTTGGTTGCGGTGGATCTCGCGGAGGTCGAGGCCATAGCCGAAAACGAACTTGTTGGGGATGTCGAAGCCGACGTAGTCCAGAGGAACCTCGATCACTCGGCGGCTGGGCTTGTTGAGCAACGTGCAGACACGCAGGCTCGCCGGACGGCGGGCCTGCAGGATGCGCAGCAGGTAGTCCATCGTGCGGCCCGTGTCCACTATGTCCTCGACGATAAGAACATTGCGGCCACCAATTGGCTCATCCAGGTCTTTGAGGATGCGCACTACTCCTGTGGTCTCAGTACTGTGGCCGTAGGAAGAAGTGGCCATGAAGTCAATGGCATGGGGTACGCTGATGTGGCGCATCAAGTCGGTCAGGAAGAGGACGCCTCCCTTGAGCACGGCGATGAGCAGCAAGTCCTGGCCCCTGTAGTCAGCGCTGATCTGCTGTCCCAATTCAGCCACGCGCGATTGGATCTCTTCGGAGGTGATGAGAATGTCAGCTATGTCGCTGATCGGCATGTGGAAAGCCTCCGTGATGATTTCTGCAGCGAAATGCCTGTGACACGCCAGCGTTGGCGGCCACGCGGCCGCTGCCACCAGCGCGACCAGGGCAAACCCCAGGTCCAGGCCATACCATCGTGTGCCGCATCGCCGAGGTAGAAGGTTACCTGGTGAGCCTCACTCTCGCGCTGTAGCGTCACCTCCACGCGAGCGGCAAAAGCATCGTAGCCATCGGGGAGCTGTATCGGCTCGCAGCAGTGGCTCCAGTAAGTAGCCGGCCCGACGTGAACCTCCGCCCCTGGCACGAGCGATGCCAGTTCCTTCACTTGCGCCCGCTGCTTGTCTGCGCGCTCGGCTATCCAGGCGTCATCTCCAGGCGGATGCCCTGGCAGCGTTACCGCCCACCACTGTAGCGCTCCCTCTACATCGCCCGTGTCCAGGGCCTCAAGGCAGGAAGCGACCACGGCATCGGGCGCTGCTGCTGCCGCTGCCGCCGCAGGCCAGAGGTGCTTGGCCAGGGCCAGGACGGCTAGCAAGACAGCACTGCTCAGCAGGCAGGCGAGGATCAGCCTCGGCGCTTTCATACCTTTGCCACCTCCCTCTGCCACCTCTTCCCCGATGAAGACCAGAATGCACTGTTTCAGCGGAAAGCGTCTTCTGGGCATTTTACCTCACCTTACCGGTCTCGGCAAGCCGCTGGCGGAACATGGGCGACCGTAGTAGCGACCTCAGTCGGTTTCGCAGCGGGAATCACGACTGAAGCCGTCACTACGTGTCCCCAACGCCATACGTTCATGCCGTCGTCACCAGACTCGGCATATGAAGCCCTTGAGATATGCCCCCTGGGGGAAGGACAGCAGAACAGGGTGATCGGGTGGCTGCCCCAGCCACTCCAGGAGCTGTACGTCTCGTCCGGCGTCCACACCCGCCCCAAAGACCACCTTTTGGAACAGATCCGTTGAGATCAGGCCGGAGCAGGAGAAAGTGGCGAGGATGCCGCCCGGACGCAGAAGCTTCAGTGCCAGCAGGTTGATGTCCTTGTAGCCTCGGGTGGCCGATTGGATCTGCCTCTTCGTCTGGGCGAACTTAGGCGGGTCGAGGATGATCAGATCGAACTGCCGCGCCGTGTCGCGGAAGTTGCGCAGTACTCCAAACACGTCGCCGGCGATCTGTTCTGCTTGGCAGTCCGGATCGAAGCCATTGAGCGCCAGGTTGCGCTCGGCCAGTTCCAGTGCCGCGAACGAACTCTCGACGTTGGTTACGTGCTTCGCGCCCATGGCCAGCGTGTAGACGGCGAAAGCGCCCGTGTAGGCGAACGCGTTGAGCACTTCCTTCTCGGCTGCGTAGGCCGCCACGCGTTGCCGGTTCTCCCGCTGATCCAGGTAGAAGCCGGTCTTCTGTCCTGCGGTGATGTCTACGGAGAAGCGATGGCCATGTTCCCGTACTTCCGCCAGGGGCGGAGGCATCTCGCCCGCCAGCAGGCCAGCGTACGGTTCCAGCCCCTCTTTGTGGCGCACGGCCACATCGCTTCGCTCGTAGATGCCCCGTGGGTTCTTCTTCGTCTCCATCCCCATCAGCAGTTCGATGATGGTCTTCTTCTGCCGCTCAATGCCCGCGGTCAGGAACTGTGCCACCAGCCAGTCACCGTAGCGATCCACCACCAGCCCGGGCAGCCCGTCGCTCTCAGCGTGCACCAGCCGGTAGGCGGTGGTCTCGGGGTCAGCGGCCAGCGCAGCGCGGCTGGCGATGGCGCGCTGCAGTCGCCGTTTCCAGAAGTCTCGGTCGATCTGTTCCTCAGCGTCCCAGGTCAGCAACCGCACGGTGATCTGAGAGCGGCGGTTGAGGTAGCCGCGGGCCAGCCATTCGTCGGTGGCACTGACCACGTCCACCACATCACCATCGGCCGCTTCTCCTTCGATGCGCCGAATGGCGCCGGAGAAAAGCCAAGGGTGACGGTTGATGATGGGTTTCTGTCTGCCGGGTTTCAGGAGCACTCTGACCATGAATGTCCTCGTCAAGATCGGTCAAGCAACATGCAGCGCGCAATATCGTGCGACCTGCTGCGTACTGCGCGTTCTGTCTACCGTGCGCCTCGCGTCAGCCTGTGGAAGCGCAGTTGCAGCACACGCTGCGTGGCTGCCGTGACCCGCGTCCGTTCGTCCTGCCGATAGCCTACCACCCAGGCGATGCCTGATCGGCCGACCAGCAGCGGCCAGCGGCTGCGCAACTCCTGCGGCAGCTTGACGTTGATCATGAAAGCGGAAAGCTCAGCAGTCCGGCCGCCCATGCCCAGTGGCTGAAAGCGGTCGCCGGACTGCCTGGGCCGCAGATGCAGCTCAACGCCCGCTTCCTCCGCGTCCAAGAAGGCCTGCCAGCGGTCGGCGTTTACCTCCCATCCGGCTGGCAGTTCCGCGTGTGTCAGCAGGGCGGTCTCGACACGCCAGTCCGTATTGGGCAGGGTGACGGCGCCGGGCACGGGCAAGGTGAGCCGTGGCGCATGCAGCAGCGGTAGATTGGGCGGCGACGGTTCGCACTCCTCTTCCGCGACTACCAGGCGGTCGTAGCCAAGTGTGAGCATAAGCCCTTGGGGCAAGGTGGCCTGCGCTCCAGTGGACTTCTCCCGCGCCAGCCACAAGGCGTCCTCGATGTGCACGAAGCTGACGTTGCGCAAGCCGTGCCGTAACCGGTGCACTGCCTCGCGCAAGCTAGCTCTCTGCAGGCTGCGTGGCAGTTCTCTCCATGCCGTCAAGTCGAACTCGATGGATCTCTCGCCTTCGGCGATGACCGTTTGCGTCCAGGCTTGTTCGAGCGAGGCTCGCAGCAGAGCGTAGTCGTCGGCGATGACTCTTGCCGAGCGGCGAAGGATGTCTCGCACCTGGGGATTGTACGTTTCCAGTAGGGGCAGGAGCTTGTGGCGCAACCGGTTGCGGTGGAAGGTCGTATCCAGATTGGAACGGTCGAAGCGGGGTTTCAGACCGTGTGCCAGGCAGTAGGCTTCGATCTGAGCGCGTGGGACTTCCAGCAGCGGACGGACCAGCCGCAGCCCGCAGGTATCCGGTTGCTCAGCAGCGGGCAGCAGCGGTAGTCGCAGCGTGTCCAGGGGGGTCACTGGCAGCATTCCCCGCAGGCCTGCCAGACCTGCGCCTCGAAGCCAGTGCATGAGCACCGTCTCGGTCTGGTCGTCACCATTGTGCCCCACGGCGATGGTGTGCGCTCCGATTTGCCGGGCGACGCGGGCCAGGAAAGCGTAACGGGCCTGGCGAGCGATCTCTTCCAAGGCGATGCCCGGCTTGGCAGCCAGCGCGGGCACATTCACCCTCTCCACAGTGCAGGGCAACTCCCAGGCTGAGGCGGTCTCGCGCACGAAGGATGTGTCAGCGTCCGCTTCGGCGCCGCGAATCCCGTGGTGGAGATGTGCCACGTGAAGCTGAAGCCCGTATTCGGATACTGACTGGTGCAGGACGTGCAACAGGCACAGAGAATCCGGGCCGCCTGAAACCCCGACCACCAGCTTTTCACCGATGGTGAACAACTGATGTCGCTCAATAGTACGTCGCACCCAGGTCAATAGATCTCGCTTCACGGTTGAGCCTCGCGCGGTTGCCATTAGATACCAGGGCGTTCCTGATCACGGGGCACTGATCCCTGGTACCTGACCCGCACATGGATTATACCACTCGTTTTCCCTCTAGGCCAACTTGTGGTATAATGTTAGGTGGTTCTGGGGCGAGACTGCTCGCCTCGGCCGAAAATCATGCTTCAGGAGAAAACGCGTGGCTAGCCCTCTCAACTGGTTACTGGGCCTCTTCTCCCTGGATGTAGGCATTGATCTGGGGACGGCCAACATATTGGTCTACGTTCGCCGCAAAGGAATCGTGATCCGAGAGCCTTCCGTGGTGGCTATCGAAACCAAGACGCAGAAAGTTCTGGCTATCGGCGAGGAAGCGAAGGCGATGGTGGGTCGCACGCCCGCTAACATCGTGGCCATTCGCCCACTGCGGGATGGTGTCATCTCTGACTTCGATGTCACGGAGAAGATGCTGCACTACTTCATCAACAAGGTACATGAGCGCATGGTGATGCGCGTTCCTCGCCCGCGAGTGGTGGTGGGGATTCCCAGCGGCGTGACTGAGGTGGAGAAGCGGGCGGTGTATGACGCTACCACCAGTGCTGGGGCGCGGGAGGCCTATCTCGTTGAGCAACCTATGGCCGCCGGCATTGGCGCCGGGCTACCCATCACCGAAGCCACCGGCAGCATGATCGTGGACGTCGGTGGTGGTACCACGGAGGTCGCGGTGATCTCTCTCGGCGGCATCGTCGTCTCTCGCTCTCTGCGCGTCGCCGGTGACGAGATGGACGAGAGTATCATCAACTACGCCCGCCAGAAGTACAACCTGCTCATCGGCGAGCGCACGGCGGAGCAGGCCAAAATCGATGCTGGCTCCGCCTACCCGCTGGAGGAAGAGCTGACGGTCACCCTGCGCGGCCGCAACCTGATCACCGGGCTGCCCGAGGCCGTGGACGTCAGCAGTGTGGAATTGCGAGAAGCGTTGAGTGGTCCCGTCAGCGCCATCGCCCAGACGGTCAGGAATACCATCGACGAGACCCCACCGGAGCTGATCTCTGACCTAATGCAGCATGGCATTGTCCTCTCTGGTGGCTGTTCGCAGTTGCGAGGGCTGGACGAGCGACTGAGCGAGGAAACGAAGATGCAGGTGCGCGTCGCTGAAGACCCCATGACCTGCGTAGCCCTCGGGGCAGGCATGATTCTGGAAGAGTTGGACACGCTGCACAAGGTGCTGACCGACACGCAGCGGAGGGGCGTAATGCGTTAAGCCGCCAAGCCATGAAGAGTCCGCGCAGAAGCCCAGTCGTACCCCTTCTCCTCATAGCTTTCACTCTCGTGGCCCTCGTCCTGCACGAAGTTGGTTATCTGCAAGCAGCGGAGGATGTCGTCCTTCGCCTCGTCACGCCCGTCCAATCGTGGTTCAGCAACCGGGCCCGTGGCGTCGGCGATGTGGTGCAGACCCTCCGGGATCTGCGCACCCTGCGTGATGAGAACGCCCGCCTGCGCCAAGAGAATGATGCCCTGATCATTGAGAACGTGCAACTCAAAGAGGCAGAGGCAGAGAATGAACGTTTGCGCCGTCTACTGGACTTCACCAGGACCAATCCCTCCTACGACTACCGCGGCGGCGAAGTGGGCGCCCGCGTGATTGGACATGACCCCAGCGCCTATCTTGATTTCGTCATCATTGACCTGGGGGAGAGGCAAGGGGCCTCATTGGACATGCCGGTGGTGACCGAGAGGGGGCTGGTCGGGCGCATCACTGAGGTGCACGACACCTCCTCCGAGGTGCTGCTGATCACTGATGTCAACAGTGCGGTCACTGCCCTGATCCAGACATCCCGTGCCATGGGCGTCGTGCGCGGGTTGGCGGGCGGGGGGCTTCTGCTCGATCAGGTTCCACAAGACGTTGAGGTTCACGAGGGGGAAATCGTCATCACCTCCGGACTGGGCGACAGCTTCCCCAGGGGTCTGGTCATCGGTCAGATCAGCAACGTGTATCAGCGGGATTACGAGATGTTTCAACAGGCACGCGTGCGCCCCACCGTGGATTTTCGCAATCTGGAGCAGGTGTTGGTGATCACCAACTTCGTGCCTATTGCCGACCTGCAGAATCTACCCGAGGAAACCGAGATCACTGGCCCGTGAGCCCAAGGGAGGTTCGTCATCAGTCCATACCTCTACGTGCCCCTTCTGGGTGTCGTTGCGCTGCTGCAAGTGACTGTCGCCCCACAGATTACCATCCTGGGAGCCAAGCCAGATTTCATGCTCTTGGCTGTAGTAGCCTGGAGCCTGTTGCGCGGGACAGGAGAGGGGATCATCTGGGGCTTTGTAGGGGGACTTTGTCTGAGTCTCTTCTCCGGCGGGCCGTTTGCTCTTCCGGCGCTGGCGCTCATCGCTGTGGGCTTCTTCTCCGGATTGGGACACACGAACATCTATCGAAGCCAAATCGCCCTGCCTCTCGTCACTACGCTGGTAGCTACCCTGATCTACGGGTCGTTCTCCCTATTCCTCTCGTACATCACAGGACACTCAGTAGGGGCGACCGGCCGGTCGCCCTGGCTTGATACCCTGTTGCGTGTGATGTTGCCTTCCATGGTATTCAATGGTCTACTGATCATACCCGTCTACGTCGCCTTTCGCTGGCTCCACCACAGGACAGGGCACGAGGAGCTGCGATGGTGAGCTCTCGGAGGCCGCGGCGGTCCATGTCCCGCGTCCTGTTGTTGCGCATCGCCGTCGTACTGGCATTCGTCACCCTGGCCGGCCAGCTTTGGCGATTGCAGATCGTGCAGGGCGATACCTTCCGCTGGAGAGCCAACAACAATCGCTTCCGGGTCCTGCCCGAGCTGGCGGCACGGGGCGTGATCTACGACCGCCAAGGGTCTATTGTGGCCCGAAACCGGCCGCGGTATCAGGTCGTGGTAGTACCCGAGGATCTGCCTGAAGAAGAAGCGGAGCAGGCACGTGTGCTGCGGCGGCTGATACGGTTGCTGGAAACGCCGCTCCCGACCTCAGAGACAGCCTCGCTTGAGCAGACCCTCCCTGTCACCGAGACAACGTCGGCAAGCATTGCCCCAGCCTTGCCCTCGCTGGAAGAACTTGAAGCCAGGATATCAGAAGCTGCTCAGGAGAGTATTTTCCGTCCTGTGCTGGTGAGCGATAACATCCCGCGTGATGCTGCACTGCTGATTCAAGAGGAGAGCGGCAATCTACCAGGTATCCAGGTTCAGGTGCAGCCCCGTCGAGAGTATCCCGGCGGCGCACTGACCGCTGCCATCGTCGGCTACACAGGGCCGATTCCCCGTGAGTCCGTGGATGTATACGTTGAGCAGGGATACGTTCAGACGGACGAGATTGGCCTGGCGGGCCTGGAAGCGACCTTTGAGCAAACACTGTGCGGTGAGGCCGGCTACAGGGCGGTCGTTGTGGACGTGTACGGTCGCGAAGTGCGCGGCATTGGCCAGCCTTTGTCACCCGTTCCGGGCCACAACCTGGTTCTGACCATTGACCTGGAGTTGCAGCGGGTGGCGGAGGAGGCGCTGCGCTACGGCCTTCAGGCGGCTTACCGGCGCGCAGGCGTGGCCATTGCCATGGATCCCAGGAATGGTGCTGTCTTGGCTATGGTCACCTTGCCCAGCTACGACAACAACCTCTTCGCCCAGGGGATCTCTGCTAAGGCGTACGCGGAGCTCGCCGAAGACCTTGACCACCCCTTGGTCAACCACGCCATCAGTGGCATCTATCCCCCGGGGTCTGCCTTCAAGATCATTCCTGCTGCCGCTGGGTTGGAGGAAGAGGTGATCACTCCCCGAACCCTGCTGGGTGACAGCGAGCGATTGGATGGGGCCAACGACGGTGTGATCTGGTTGCCCAACAAGTACTTCCCATGGGACCGGCGCCAGGATCAGCCTTTCTACTGCTGGGTCCATGAGCTCGGCTATGGCCACGGGCGTATCAACGTGGTGATGGCCCTCGCGGAGTCGTGTGACATCTTCTTCTACCAGTTGGCTGGTGGCTATGCGAGGTTTGAAGGCCTGGGTCTGGAGGCCCTCGACCAGTACGCCCAACTCTTCGGTCTGGGGCAGCTTACTGGCATTGACCTGCCCGCTGAGAATCCCGGTCTGGTACCAGACGCCAAATGGAAGCGGCAGGTCTACGGTCAGAGCTGGGTCACCGGCGATACCTACAACATAGCCATCGGCCAGGGCTATGTTTTGGCCACACCGCTGCAGATGCTCAACGCCACCGTTGCGGTGGCCAACGGTGGTTACCTCTATCGCCCCAGGTTAGTCTATCGAACCACGGATGCGAACGGAAAGGTGCTCCAGGACTTCGTGCCAGAGTTGATCCGGGAACTGCCCATTGCTCGCGAGCATCTGGATGTGGTGCGCCAGGGGATGTATGAGGCGGTCAACTGGGAGCATGGCACGGCTACCGACGCAGCGCTGCCCAACGTCGCTGTGGCTGGCAAGACGGGCACGGCGGAGTTCTTTATTGATCGTAACCAGGATGGCTGGCCTGACCGAGACGCCGAGGGCAATCTCCCTACCCACGCCTGGTTCACTGCCTTTGCTCCCTACGAAGACCCGGAAATCGCTCTAGTGATCCTCATTGAGGGCGGGGGCGAGGGGTCGCAGGCCGCTGTGCCCGTGGCAGTCGAGATCCTGCAGGCCTATTTTGCTCCCGAGGAGTCTCTGGAGTTCATGGGAACAGAAGGTCAGCCGATTGAGCCGACGAAGCCGATGGATGGGGTGGACCATGGTCAGTAGACGGTGGCGACATTTCGACTACGTCCTGCTGGTTGTCACCTTGCTCCTGATCGCCCTCGGCGTTGTAATGATCTACAGTGCCACCGTCAATACGCCGGAATTGGAGGATTTGACCCGGCGGCAGTTGATCTACGCCGTGATAGGACTGGGCCTGATGGGCTTGACAGCCGTCATCGACTATCGCCTTCTGAGCAGCCTGGGCCTTGTGCTGTATTGTGTTATTCTGGGGATGCTGGGGGTCGTGTTCATCGCCGGCCAGGTTCTGATGGGGGCCCAGCGCTGGATTGACCTGGGGCTTTCCATCCAGCCCTCAGAGTTGGCCAAACTGCTCACTATCATCGTCTTGGCTAAGTTCCTGAGCGATCACGAAGAGGACATCGGACGCTGGCGCTATGTGCTGATGGCTTTGGCCATTTTGATCCCTCCGGTGGTGCTGATTTACCTGCAGCCGCATCTGAGTTCGGCCATCGTGCTCACTGCTGTGGGAGCGGTGATGATCTTCGTGGGCGGCATTCGCTGGCTTCACGTCACGATGATCGGTCTGGCTGGCGCTGCTGCTGTTCCCGTGCTCTGGTTTTCCCTCAAGGAGTACATGCAGGAACGTGTGCTGATTTTCATCAACCCCCAGAGCGACCCTGCCGCCAGCTATAACATCGAACAGGCGCTGACCAGCATTGGCTCGGGCGGCTGGCTGGGAAAAGGGTTTCTGCACGGCAGTCAGAGTCAGCTAGGCTTTCTGCGTGTGCGCCATGCCGATTTCATTTTCTCTGTCATCGCTGAGGAATTTGGTCTTGTGGGTTCCTTGCTGCTGCTGTTTCTGTTGTTCATCATGCTTTGGCGGCTGCTGCGCATCGCGGAGATGGCGCGTGATGACTTTGGCCGCTTGATTGTGGTGGGGATGACCACCATCATCTTTGTCCAGAGCGTGATCAACATTGGCATGAATCTGCATCTCTTGCCGGTGACGGGCATTCCGCTTCCCTTTGTCAGCCATGGCGGCAGTTCGTTGGTTACTCTGCTACTGGGACTGGGATTGGCGCAGAGCGTAGCCATGCGACACAGGAAGATCGAATTCTAGGAGTATGCTGATGGTAGACCCTTCTGCACATGAGTTGCTTGCGCAAATCCAGGCCGCGGTGGTTGACGTCTTCGCCCTGCGAGATGTTACCATTGAACGGCAGACCCCGTTCACCGTTCGGCTGCGCGG
>Ga0209121_10001325_pt1 | contig 25887 bp, 11 predicted proteins | sample Cruoilmetagenom3_FD_187292 | JGI IMG/M metagenome (GOLD analysis project Ga0209121, IMG submission 187292) | Oil polluted marine microbial communities from Coal Oil Point, Santa Barbara, California, USA - Sample 3 (SPAdes) (version 2) | ecosystem: Environmental > Aquatic > Marine > Oil seeps ... | reverse complement strand
GAGGACCACCGGCTGTGTTGGGTCCATCCGCTACACCCCACCAGTCGTTCTGAGCATTGATGACACTACTAGGCACTTCGTTCCAAACGGCATAGTAAGAAGGATCTGTCACGAGATTGGAGTCGGCAACGGTGATCGTAGCCGGGGCACCTTTGTCGCGCTGGTAGACAGCGATGTGCTCCCCTACGTTGAACGTGCTGCCTGTGATTATCACATTGGCGCCGCTGTCGGCCATCACAACCCGACGCCCGTTATCTTGGAAGAGCGTGCCGGCAACCGTCACGTTGAGCGGGTTGCCATGAGCGACAATGCCCTGCTGCTTGCTGGCCCGAACCGTGCAATTGTTGAGCACGTGAGTACCTGCCCCATCAAAGTGGAGTATGGTATCGTCGTCATTCGCTGCTGCCCCACCGTAGGCGAAATCAACGTGGCGAAAGTAAGAGGTTGTGTTCTCGTGAAACCAGATCTTGCGCCATCGGGGACCCAGATGTGTGATGGGATCTATGTAACGGTCAATGGTGATGTGTTGGGTAGGGGTGCCCCTGGCAATGATTGACGAGCCTTCGCGCACGTGGACGTAGAGCTTTTCGCCAATCCACACCGTCACACCCGGCTCAATGGTCAGTGTGACCCCAGCCTCAATGTCAATGTTTTTCGTGACGTGGTAGGGACTGTTGGCTAATGTCCAGGTTGTATCGGCCGTGATGTTTGAGGCGATGATGGTCTCAGTTGGCGCCGCCGGCCGCTCCTGATAGGCGGCCCGGCTAGACGTCGCCAGAGAGACGCTTACAAGGCACACACCGCACGAGGCCAGCAGCAGAGCGCCGAGTCTTTTCGATGTGAGCGTGAAACGATGTAACATAGTACCTCCTGGTGAAATTATTTTGTGAAAGCGCAGCCCAGGCTGCCAACCGCGCTATTTTACCCGACTCTGGCAGATGTGCAAGTTCCGACCTGTTTCTGCGTAGCCAGAGAAACCCAGACCACCACCGCTCCGAAAAGATCGCCCGGGGCAAAAAACGACGAGGAAAAGCAGACAGAGGAAAATATGATGCAGACTGGCAACAAACCTCAACGTGCTCCCAGAGATGAGAGCGGGATTTCCACAGCGTCGCCTTCCGGCGAAGCCCACTCTCCAACGACTGATAGGCGACGTCCCGACTCAGCGTCGTAGAGCCCGACCCTGAGCGTGGCCTCATCCACTTGACGGACGTCGAGTGGAATCACCTGGCTATCTACGACGATCTCCCCCGGTTCCCAACAGGTAGTGGGCCAGGTATCCTGGGCCGGGTGACCGTCACGCTGTCCCACGAGTCGATCGTCTATCACCACGTGGCGAAAAATCGTCCAGGGCCAGCCGATGCGACTGTCGGTTCGCCAGTAGAGTGTCAGGCTAACGGCGGGTGAGGACGCAAGCGGTGTCTCGACCTGGTAGCCCACCAACTCGATTTCCTCATCGAACCGGGCCGACACCGCCTGGGCCTGGGTTGGCAGCGCCGTCACCGTCGGCGCCGAGCGGGGGCGATCCTTATAGCGCGTGTGGATGACCCTGAGACTCACTGCCGCTGCGAATAACTGCAGCCCAAGTAAGACCGCAACGGCTAATGCTGGCCAAGAAACCAGGTTTTGGGGAAAAAACCTGGTTCCCAGGGCCTGCACACCGACCAGCAGCGCCCAAGGGACCAGGAACAGCCAGACCCGGGCGACCTCGCCTCGCGAGGTGCCCGACAGGTCAATCACCAGCAGCCCCAGGACAAAGGCCAGCGTCAATAGACGGATAGGCTTCTCTGAACGGTCGCGCAGCGCCCGCCACAGTCCCACAGCCAATAGATAAACCAGCGGTATACCCAAAAAACTCAGGAAATCGTACAGGTGATAGAAGACCCACAACCAGTATGAGCGGCCCATCTTCAGGTGGAACGACATCGCCACCTGCCAGATGTCCAAGACAGTGACGCCCCAGAAGAGCCAATAGATGGCCCAGACGCCGGCCAGACCGGCGGCAAAGGCAGCCCCTTCCAACGCGATGCGCTTCAGGTCAAGCGGACGGTGAAAGGCGTGCCAGAACAGGCTATAGAGTCCCAATATCGCCAGCCCGATGATGACACCCAGATTGAAGAAGGTCCCGATCGAGATCGCCAACCCCGCCGCCAGGATCAAGGTCAGCCGGCGCTCCTCCAGCCCCCGAATGAACCAAAGCAGTCCCAGCGTGGTAAACAGGGGGATGAACTGATCCCACATCGTCGCAAACAGGCCAACCGACATGGTCAATGGGTAGAGCACCACGGCGACCAGGGCCAACTTCTGATCCAGAACGTAGCGACCCAGCCGGTAGAGCGGTAACACGGTCAGGCCTGCCAGGCCGGGCAGTGCCATCGAAACCCAGGCGCTGGCAATCTGAGGATCACTCAGATATTGGAGCCACAGGTTGTCGCATTGGAAGCCGCGCAGGGGCAAGGCGATCTGTCGGGCCAGACCGGGCATCAGCGCAAAGACTTGACGCGCCAGCCAAAACATGAGCGGGATGCCCGGTGGGTGTCGCTTGGGGTGGATGGGGAAATCGGGCATGAGGGCCGGAAAGCGATGCAGGTACTCGTTGATGTCCTCTACCTCGACGACGGCGCTGAAGTAGCCACCGCTGTGCAGCGACACCGTACGGTCAAACAGTTCGCGCAAGACGTTGGGATGGCGCAGGTAGACGACAGCGACCTGGATGAGCGGCGTGCCGATGAGCGCCCAGGCGACGACAGCCCAGGCCCAGCGGCGTCGCCGGTCATCGGCGCGAGTCACAGCCTGTCTCAGTAGCCAGAAGGCAACGACCAGGTAGACGACGAGCGCCAGTCCGCTGGTGGCGATCCGTCCAGGGTCGGAGGCCAACTCGTAAGGCCAGCGCCATTCGAGCGGACCGCGCAGTGCTGGCACAGTGTCGGCAACCAGCAAGAGCGACCAGGCCAACGTGGCGGCAACCGGACCGATCAGCCAGGTGTAACGACGCAGAGTCATAGCGAATTCCGTTCCAATAAACAATGACCGTGACTACCCTGACAATGTCAGATTAACCTTGAATCGCTCCAAGCCCCCGTCTCGGGGGCGTCCCATGGGCGAGTTCCTTGCAAACCCGCCCCCGGGGACGGGGGCTGAGAGCGTTGGAATAGAACACCTGTGCAATGTGACATTGTCAAGCTACTCAGGGGTTCGTTCAGCCACCCTTGCGAAGGTCGCAAGTAGCATTGGCAACAGGGCAGTTTTCGGTGGACGAAGACATCTCTGGTCTGACAATACATGTAGCCCAAGTTGGTCAAGGGACCACCACCTCATCGTCGAGCACCAGATGGTCATCGCCCGTGCTCACAAGCAGCCGTTCGCCGTCTGGCTCGTAGACGCCCACAGACAAGCGATAGGCTCCCGACGGCACGCCCACCAACGACAGCGGTATCTCATCCGAAACAACTTCGCCTGCTTCCCACCAGGTCGTCGGGTAAGCCCAGCGGCGTGGCATAGCGTCATCTTGGACGACTACTTCTCTCGTGCCCTCGTCGTACATATGCACAAAGACTTTGTACGGCACATCCATCCGGCGTAGTGCCTGCCAGTGCAATACGAGCAACGCAGAATCTCCCTCTTGCTGTAAGTCGTATCCCAGCAATCGCATCTGCCCTTTAAAGTCGACGCTCAGCACGCGGGCCATTTGAGGCACGTCAAACAGGCGTGGCAATGGCATAACCTCAACTTGCCCCAAAGAGATTGCGCCCTCCAACGCATCACCCACTGCCAACACGAGCGAGTAATCTCCTGGAGACACAAAGGGGTCAATCTGCCAGGTATATCTGTCAACTGCCACAGACCCAGCCGGCCACTGCGACGTAGGCCAGTCAGGAGAGACCACGAAATTCTCACTTTGAGCCAATTCGCCGGCCTCCCCCACCAACGCCATGCGCACTCCCAGGTCTTCGTTCAAGATCCGTGTGACGAACCAACGCGCATCTACTTCAACGACCGACCCCTGGCTCAGTACTCGGCCGGAGCGAACTCTGACCTGTATCAACCCCAACCCCGGCTCCCATTCGCCCATCAGCGTCGGGTCTGCACCGTGCGGAGGATGCGTCCGATACACGACCAACTCATCGCTTTCATACAGCGGGGGCACGGTCAAATAGTCACGCCACTGCGCCAGCGTATCTGGCCCGATCCTTGCCTTGTGGATAATCAGGTAGCGAATGCCGTCTTGAGCCAGGGTCATCAACTGACGGCTGATGTCCGTCAACACCGGGTCCATCACCCCGTCCTCTCGTAGCTTGCTCAGAAACGGATTGCTGTTGATGTACACGAAGGAGTCAGTCGACGGACGCGAGATCGTTCCCTCCACCAAAGGGCGTTCGTGGAAAGTCTGATAGTACATATAATAGCGCCGGCGTCCCATCGGGAGGTCCAGGATAGCGAACTCGCCCGGTTCATCGGCAATCCGCTCATAGAAGGCGGGAACAGTAGGCTGCAATGTTGGGAATGGGACATGCAAAAGCTCGAAGAAAATTACACCTCCGAGAACCCACACACCAATCTTTTTCCAACGAGTCCCACGAGCACTCGACGCCAGGTGCGCCAGGCCATAGCCCGCCAGAACGGCCAAAACCAGGCTGACGACGACAAAAAAGCGGTCGGACGCCCGGAAAAAACGCTTGATCGCATCTCCCCATGGGAAGTGAACATTCTCGTACAACACGCCGCCAATTTGCAAGTACGGCCCCAAAGAGATCACCAAGAACACCACCGCCGCCAGTGCCCAAAAATAGGTCCGTCGCCAGAGCCGGACACCCGCGTACACAGCAAGAACGAGTACTGTCCAGCCAATGAACGTCGACTTGGGATACCTACTACTGTACCCGTGTGGCATAAAGCGCCCAACCACAGGATGGCGATGTGAGGGTGTTACCAGCCCTAGCAAATCGACCGGCCGATCGCCTCCAGATGCAGCGACATAATCTTGCCCGGAAAGATACTCACGGACCAGCGGAAAAACTAGCGGGCCAATGAGCGACAAGGCGATGATTGCGAATCCACCAACCACCCTCACAGTACTCTGGGAGCGAATACTCGTGTCAGTCAGAAAAGCGAGCAGTACGTACAGGCCTCCCAGCATAAGCGAAAACAGGAAGAGGTACCAACTTGAGAGGGCGCTCAGCCACAAAAAGACAGCCGCCCCAACCGCCCACCGCGCTCGCCTCTCACGCAGCACACGAAGCAGGCACAGCATAAACAGGGGAATCCATTGAGTGGTATTAATGACAGGATGTGAACTTTGCTCAATGTGCCACGGACAGAAGCTAAACACAAACCCAGAGACAAAGGCGGCCGGGTGATTGTTTGTCAGATACAAAACCAGTAGATACGTGCCAAAGGCCGAAAGGACATAAGAAACCAGAGTCGTGATGTTTTGAGCAGCAATCGCCCCCGTGATCGGCTCCAATAACATCCACAAGCCACTGTTGAAGTGGCTAAAACTGTGGAAATACAGACCGGTTTCATGAGGCCAGAACAAGTACTTCGTGTGATAGAAATCGAGACCCTCGGTGAATGCCTTTCGGGTCCACCAATTGGCCCACGGGTTAAGCCAGACGTCAATGTCGTTGCCCGCTAGGTGCGTGGATATCTGTGCAATCAGCGGCCAGGTCATCACCATGGTTAGCACACAGTAGATACTCAATACCCCCAGGTTGCGATAATATTTGCGCAACCAACTCATCGAACACCCTCCGCACTGTAGACGTACAGACCATCGCCCACAAAGACCGGCGCAATGTCAGCGTAGCATTGCCAGGTAACCCACTCATCGCTGTCCATCAAATCGCGGTGGGCAACAACGTATCCAATGCCCACTTTGGCCAGCCAGCCTACGTCATCGGAAAGCCGACGATCCACCGGAGGTCGCCGCGTCTTCCATAGTGCGTCCAGCGTAGGACGCGAGGTGATAAAGTCGTATGCCCCCTCCGGCGGACGGGAGACGTGGCCAGTGACGGTCGGCCTGCAGTGCACGATCTGGTAGTACATGTAGAGTTTGGACAGGTCGTTGGTGATGGGCAGGTCCACGATGGCGAAGTCGCCGGGTTCGATGGCGAGTTGGTGGTAGAAGTCGGGGACGTCGGGCCGGGTGGTGGGAAAGGGCCAGGCCCAGTACTCCAATAACACCAGCGCACTCAGAACGACGACCGCGATACCTGCACGACACGCAGGGAGCCGATGCAGGAGATCGCGCACCACTGCGCCCACCACCAGCGCCAGACAGAGCCCCACTATGATATTGAACCGCTCCGGGTTACGCAGCGAGCGCACGGGCAAGGCCCACCCAACCAGCCGGTAGGGCAGTGGTATCTGGGGATAGGGTACACCGTTGACGCGCGGGAACGGCCCCAGGGCCAGCAACCAGAAAACCAGCAGCCCCCCAAACCAGAACCGAGTCCGGCGCGTGCTGGCACGCCACCGCAGTAGCCCATAGCCGACCAGGGCCAGGGGTACGTAGCCCAGGGCGACGGCGTGGTCCTTATTGCGCAGGAAGCGTTGATGAACCGGCGCGGCGAGACGGCCCCACAACGGGTGGTAGAGGTTGGGGAGGACGTAAGCGATCAGGTCGGTCTGCGTCTCCCCTTCCCTGCCCAGGTAAAGGTCCTGCCCCTCCGGGTTCACGAACTGCTCCCAGGCCAGCGGAACGAGAAACGGGCCGGTGAGCAGACCCACGGTGACCACCATTACCAACAGCGCCCGCCAACTCGTCCCTGCCCATGCCCCTCGTTGTGGCTGGTTTCCTGACCGCTGTTGTGACCGGTCTGACCACTGCTGTGGCCGGTCTCCCGACCACTGTTGTGGCCGGTCTCCCGACCGTGCCACCAGCCAGAGGAGCCAAAGACCACCCAGCATCCCGCTCAGCGTCAAAAGGTGCCAGCCGGAGAGCCCGGCGCAGGCAAAGGAGAGCCCGGCCAGCAGGCCATCTAGCACCCGTCCACGGCGTGCCGCCCGCATCAGAAAAAGCAGCGCGAAGGGAATCCACTGCACGCTGAGCAGGTTGAGGTGGTTGCGCTGCGCGAAGTGATATGGGTAGAAGGCGTAGACCAGGCCGGCAATGAAAGCCGCCCGCCGGTCTCCGGTCACCTCGCGGGCCAGCAGGTAGGCCCCGAACCCGGCCAATGGCCAACTCCACCAGACGGTGAAGTTGTAGGCCGCTACATTGCTGACGATGGCACGCAGCAGCCACCAGACGAAGGTATTCAGCCAGGAGAAGCTGAGAAAGTAGAGGCTGGCGCCGTGGGGATAGAAGATCATCTTGGTCTGGTAGAGCGATTGGCCCTGACTCAACGCGCGGGTAATCCACCAGTTGCCCCACTGGAAGACGTACATATCGAAGCCATCGCCGGCCAACCGATCGCCAAAGTGGGCGATGAGCGGCCAGGCGTATGCCAGCGATAGAAGCGCGTAGCCCACCAGGACTAGGAGGTCCAACCAGCGGTCATGAGCCTTCCCCATCACGGCGCAACCCTCACGTTCTCCAACTCCACCACGCCGACATCAGCGCCCGGCACGTCCGTCAGCACCGGCAGCCGATCCAGGCCAGGCCAGAGGTAGACGCCGGTCAGGAGACGGTAGTCGCCGGGCGGTAGGTCGTCGGGAAGTTCAATCGCCACTGGATAGCCGAAGGTGGTCCCCGAAGGCCAAGTGGGTGGAGGCAAGAGCCGTCCCACCGGAGGCGCGTCGTGCTGTGCTACCAGCGTCCCGTCCGGGGATAGCAGGTGCACAAAGACGACGTACTGGTCGCTCAGCCCAACCGTCGCCTCCCAGGCCAGCGTCACGGTCAGCATCCCGCCAGGGCGCAACAGTGTCGCGTTCAACCCCCAGCCGCGTAGCCGCATCTGGTCGCCGAAGTTGACGTCAAGCGCCTCACCGGGGAGCAGGTCGCCCTGAGTGACGAAAGCGACGCGGTCGAAGACAAAGGTGCGACAGGTCGTGGGCACGCCATTGGGGTCACAAGGGATCGGGATACCACCCGCAGGCGGCGCAAGCAGCGATTCGCTCCAGCAGTGCGGGTCGTCCAGCACCCGGGGGCAGCCCCCCGGCGCGTGAAAGCGAAAGACGTTCATCCCCTGCGTGAGTGCGAATGGGCGCGTGGCGTACGCGGTGCGCTCGCCCACAATGAAAGAATCCAGTAGCCGTTCCCCAAGATACACCTCCAGCACGGGGAACTCTAGGTGGGAATCCACGGTGAAACGGAGTCTGCCCACCTCATCGCGGGTGGAATAGACGTACAGTTGGCCGTCATTGTACATCCAACGCCGCCAGAGGTCTCCATCCCGCTCAGGCGGACGCCAGCTATGGCGACTGAAGGCGTAAAAGCGGGGGCTCTCTGGCGCAGGAGCGTCGCCGGGGACAGGGAAAGCGACCAAGGTCTCATCCTCCACGACGGCCGGCCCCAACAGTTCCTCGATAAAGGGCCGGTAGCGGGCCTCGTCGGTCGCTTCGAGCCGGTGAAGCAACACCCAGTCCACGTCGAAGTGGTGCAGCCAGGCCCGGCGCTGGGCTACAGTGGGACGTGGAACCACATCGGGCGCGGGATCGGCTACGACCAGCCCCTCGATTGTCTCCCACCAGGGCAAGGTTTCCGGCAGCGTGCGGAGCACCTCGCCGCCAACGATGGGCCGGCCGGTGGCCGTCTGGAAGTACAGGGCGCGATGATTGACGCGGCGGCGGCTCATCGGCAAGTGGAGCAACGCACCTTCGCCAGGTTGGTCTGCAATGTACTGAATGACCGTCGGGATAGTGGCATCGCCTGAAGGAAAAGGCCACATCGGCAGATACTCGAAGATGATGAGAGCGACGGCAGCTAGAGCGAGCACTCCGGTTCTTCGGGAGGCGGCACGGTCAGAGACCGACCACAGCGGGGTGAGACGGGCCAGCAGGTCAGCCAGCCCGTAGGCGGCCAGCACCCCCAGGCCGAGCATTCCCACAGCGTTGAGGCGGCCAGGGGTACGGCCCCAGTCGAAAAAGGGCAACTTTCGCACGAGTGCGTAGGGCAGCAACACGTGAGCACGATAGCCATCGGCTGCGTACTCGACTGGCTCTCCGCCCGCAACGAGGATCGGCCCCAGCGAGAGCAGGGCGGCGCCCGCCGCCAGCACAATCCACAACCAGGGACGCGGCCGGGTGCGCAGCACGGACCACAGCGCCAACAGCACGGCCACTAGCCCAGGGTAGGCCAGCGCCGCCCGCAGCGCCTCCTGGTTTGCAAACACGCGCCTGGCGAACGAGGGCACGATCCCCAGGGGAGCCAGGACAGGATGGTAGGGGGACGGCGTGAAGAAGGCCAGCAGGTCGGTGGAGTGGCCCACTATACCTGGGGTTGCAAGGTAGTCCAACCCTCCCCGAAGCCGCCCCAGGATTAGTGGCAGCAGGAACGGCAACGCGATGGCCAGGGAAATGGCAAAGGCCAACCCCAGATAGCGGCCCCGGCGCTCCTCAAAGAAGGTGCGCCGGCGCTGCACCAGGCCGGCCCCAACGATCACGAGCGTCAGCGGCACCAGGAAGTAGGCGATGTGCATCACGTACACCGTGGCGGCCACCCCCGCCAGCAACCCCAGCCCGACGCTGCGGCGCAACGTCGGGCGGCGCAGTGTGCGGATGAGGAGCAACGCATACCACGGGTACAGGTAGACAGTCATCTGGGGCAGCCAGCCTGCCATCGCGTGACCCAACCGGTTGGGGGCAAAGGCAAAGATCGCCCCGCCCACTATCGCCGCCCAGTGGTTCTGCGTGAGCGCCCGGCACAAGTGGTAGGCCGCCAGACCGCTCAGCACAAAGGAGGCCAACACCATCAGGTTGAACGTCGCCGCCGGTGAGAACAACTTCTCCAGCGGCATAGCAACGAGGCTCAGGTACATCAGCGACCACTGAAAAGGGTGCTGCAAGCCAACGGGATAGTTAAGAAGGTACAAGTCGTCCAGGCCCCGCCCCTCCAGCAGCAGCCGCCTGGCGAACCAGAGCCACCAGGTGTACTGCCAGCCATCACGGGCGGGGAAGCCAGCGAGCACGGAGTTCAGGCGGAATGGAACCGGGTACAGCATCACGAGTGCGGCCAACGTGTAGATGAACAAAGCCACCAGTGACCCTCGAATTTTGGGATTTGGGATTTGGGATTTGGGATTTATCACCTCACCTCCAGCGGGGGCAGCAACAGCCGTGCCCCAACCGGCACACCGTCCAGCAGCACCGGCAACCGCTCCACGGTCTGCGCGTCGTAGGCGCCAATTTGCACCCAGTAGCGGCCTGGCGGTAGGTCCGCCGGCAGCGGCAGGGTGTGTAGTTGCGCCAGCAGGTCGCCCGCTCGCCACCCGATGACCGGGACGTCGAGACCATCGTACTGAGCGCGCACTCTGCCCGCGTCGTCCAGCACCTGCACGAACAGTTTGAGCGGCCCGCCCCCATCCGTGACGACCCGCCAGTAAGTCACGACCTGCCATTCCGAACCGGGACGGGGGGGCTCGGTCGGGAGACCGGCACCAGCCGAGGTCAGGAGACCGGCACCAGCCGATGAGGCCCGGTCAGGAGACCGGCCCCAACTGAGATGGTAGCCCAGCAGGTTCAGGCGGTCCCCAAAGCGCAGCGGGGGGCTCACCTCGCGCCGCAGGTCGGGGGCCTCGCCGGGGGCAAAGGCAGTCTCGTCCGAGATGATCAACGGCGAATCGGGAGCCAGCCCCGCCAGCCATCCATTAAGCGCAGCGGGGTCTACTCGCAGGCGGTAAAGTGCAATCTGCCCTTCTCCCCTGCGCGCGGGCAGCCGCGCTACCTGCTCCGCCCTCTCCCACAGCGGGCAGAGTGGCATGTCGGCCTCTTGTTCGGCATCCAGGACGTACCAGACGTCCGCGCCGGAGGGGAGTATGCAACTGGTCGCCGCGTCGAACCAGCGCAGCCACAGGTCATTGGTGTGCCAGAAGGTCTCGAAGGCCGCTGGGGGCACGCGGTCAATCTGGATGCCTCCTAGCGCGACCGCGACGGGAGGAGCACCAGGGTCAAGCAGGCGTGACACCTCGTATATCAGGATCGAGTAGCCGGGCTGGGCCACCGGATCGCTCCGGAGGAACCAGGCGAAGAGGTCCTTATCGTCGAAGAGAAGGGCCTGGAGATTAGTGGCGCTGATGGCGTATATGCCAGGCGGTGGGTAGTCGGGGTGGTAGACGCGGGTGTAGACGTCGCTCAACTCATCGGGCTTGCTGGGGATGGAGCGGTAGGGGATGTCGTATTGCCAGGGGCGCGACTCGCCGAACCAACTCAGGTAGAGCGGGGAGACGTCGTGCTCCGCCACGTACCGCTCCAGAGCCGGGAGATCCTGTCCCCAGTCCAGGTTGGAGTCCACCAACATGCGGTAGCCGTTACACGGGCCGACCAATTCGTTAAAATAGGCCAAGTAGTGCGGATAGATGCGCAATGTGCCGAACACCAGCCAGCCGATCATCAGAGGAGAGAGGAGAGAGAGGAGAGAAGAGCGCTGTTGGTATTTCGTGATCAGCCGTGGTCCCAGCCGTCCGATGAGGATGGCCAGCAGCGGCAGAATCGGCAGCAGGTGGCGGTGACCGATGTTGAACGGGCTGAACAGGCTTGACGCATAGTAGAGGCCACCGGCAATCAGGATGAGCCGCTCCCCCCAGCGAACCCCGCCCCGTGGCTCGGTCGGAGACCGGCCACAGCGGAGGGAGGCCAATGCCGCGCCCGACAGTATCAGCACTGGCAGCGGCGTCTTGACCGCCAGAGTGACCACAAAGTATGGCCACCAGCCACCAGTGTAATGCCTGCCCAGCAGGAATGCGTCCTGGGGCTTGTTGCGATACGCCAAGAGTTCCTTGAGGTCGTAAAAGTAGGCCGGGGCAGGCAACCGGATTCCCCAATCGGGCACCGGGCCGAAGGTAAAGCCATAGACTGCCCAGACGGTCAGAGCCGCGACGATACCCACCACACCAAGCGCTGCCACCGCTTTCAGCATCCGCCTCAGGCTAGCCATACCACTCGCAGGCCAGGCAGCGTAGGCCAACGTCATCACCACCAACACCGGCACCATAAACACCAGCGTATAGCGTGTCGCGCCGGCCAGCCCCAGTGCCACGCCCCAGGCGGCCAGACGCCACCATCCCGGTCGCCGCCAGAATTGCCAGGTAGTGTACAGCACGAGACAGGTACAGGCCGCGGCAGGGAGGTCCAGCGTCAACAGTCGCCCGTGCGCCAGCAGGTTGGGCTCAAAGGCATAGACGATCAACGCCAGCAACCCACCCCACGGGCCGTACAGCGCCCGCGCCCAGCGGTAGACGAGCGCCCCCAGCGCTACCAACAGCCCAATGGTCGGCAGACGCACCAGAAAGAGCACCCGGGGCGTATCACTGCGCACAAACAGCAGTTCCCGACCACAACCCCGCGCGCTGCCAGCCTCGCACTTGGGTGAGCTCACCGCTTCCGCGAATCCGGGCTCGGTCAGCAGGGGAGCCGTGCCGATGAGCGGTGCCAGTACCGGGTGAGCCGTGCGCAACCCATATTCGCCCCGGAACCAGACCGCCGCGCCTTTGCCGACGTAAGCGTCCTCGTCGAAAGTAGCCGACTTGACCCGTGCGCTGGTGAGCGCCAGCCCGAATGAGAGGAGCAGCAGCCCCACAGCGACGTAGCGCGAGACTTCCCAATGTCGCCCTATCGTCACGGCGCCACCCGCACTCGCGTCAGCACCACGTGCGTGGCCTGCATGCGACCGCCCTCGGGGATAGTGGGCAGGGGGATGATGCTCCCATCCTCGTCGAAGCGGTAGATGGTCAGGCGCACGTCGTAGACCCCAGGCGGCACGTCCAGGATGGTCAGATCGTAAGCATCCTCAACCAGCACACCGGGCTGCCAGGCGGAGGTGGGAGCTGTGCCGCCGACAGGCCAGGTGTCTCGCTGTGCCGCCTTGACCCAATCGCTGTCCACAAACTGCACCGAAACGGTGTAGTTGACGTCCATCCGCCGCAATCCGCGCCAGTAGAGCATCAAGCGCACCGTCTCGCCGGGGGCAGCGGCGCGATGGTCTATCCCATACCCCACCAGTTGCATCTCATCCCCAAAGTTGACCGCCGCCGGGTTGGGCAAGTCGTCGGAGCGCGGCGCCAGCAGGACACGCCCAAAGCGCACGTGATCGCCGCCGCCTGCGAGCGGCAGGCGCTCCCCGCTCGTGGTGTCATACAGCCCCACTTCGATTTGAGCCTCGTCGGGCGCGTAGGCGGTAGGGGGCATCTGCAGAACATATCGGTCGGCCCAGCGGAAGCCCGGTTCCAACCAGGTGGTGGAAAGCAACCCCAGGCCGGGGAAGGTGTCCCGCTGTGCCACCAGCAGGTCGTGCTCGCCTAGAAGGTGCACGAAGACGGTGTAGTCTCGGTCGGTGGGTGCCAGCGCTTCCCAGTATAGGGTCACTTCCACCACCCCACCCGGCTCAACCCATTGCTGTGGCCTGTCTCCCGACCACGCCACCAGGTCGTAACCCAATAACCGCATTGCCCCGCCAAAGTTGGCCTCCAACCGGTGGGGGATGGCGGCGACCTGGGTGTCTGCCAGGGGCTCGGGCAGCGCGTAGGCCGGCGCGATCCAGGCGCAGGGTGCGATGGCTGCCAGGCCCAACAGGAAAATGACCAATGGCCAATGACCAATGACCAATCGGCGCGGGAACCACCCACTCAAGCCCAGCACTAGCAAGAGCGACCAGACGGAGATAGCGGGAAAGATCAGCCGGCCCTGGGAGGACCAGGTGACGCGAGCCCACCACAACCAAGGAACGAAGACGCCTAGTGCCCAGAGGAGACAAATGACAAATGACAAATGAGCAAATGACAAATGACAAATGAACAGACGTTCCCGTGCTCTGAGGATCTGTCGAAGCAGCAAGACGGCCAGGCCAAGGGCTGCGACGACGGTCAGCGTGTTGAGCGCAGTGTATACCCAGCCCGGCATGGGGACGTTGAGGCCGCCGAAGTTGCCCCAGTAGCCGGCGGCGAAACTTCCCCGCTCCCGCCACAGTTGCGCCAAGTCGGCAGGCACGTCCCGCGTGCCCAGAACCTCAAAAAAGGCGTTGAAACCGGTAAGATCACCGTAGAGCCTGAGGTTGCGCAGATACCACCACCCGGCGACGAGCAGCAGCGGCAGCAGTGTCGCCACCCCACCAACGAGGAACTCGGCCCACGAACGGCGGCGCACCGCCCGCACCACGACGACCAGTGCCGTGAGGACGGTCAGCGCCAGCGAACTAGACTTGGTCAGCGCCGCCAGGCCCAGCACCAAGCCCAGCGCCAAGTAACGTCCCCCAGGCACCCTCCAAGACCCTTCGGGTTTCGGAAAACCCGAAGGGTCTGGCAGCAGCCGGAGCAGCATTAGCAGCGCCAGGCTCGATAGCAGCACCACCAGGTTGTCGTTGTTGACTGCGCCGGAGATGAAGATGACCATCGGGGTGAAGGCGTGAATGGCCGCAGATCCCAGAGCCAGGGCCGGCTGCTCGGGCAAGACCTCTCGCACGATGAGATAGGTCAGGTAGACGGCAGCTACCCCCATCAGGACGGAAAGCAGGCGCACTAGATGCACCGCCAGCACCGTCCCCCGCCAGGGGAAACGCTCCAGCGCGGGGTTGTGGACGACCAGGTTGACGTTGCCGTCAGGGGTAGCGCCCGGGTCCACGTGGGGGTTGAGGTGGCGCACCTGATCCATATCCGACGTGTCAATCCAGCAGGTCGCCAGCGCGCCGAGGAAGTAGTACAGCGGGGGCTGGCTGCCTTCCTGTCGCCAGGGGGTCTCGACGCCTGGCTCCTGTACTGGTAGGGACCAGTGGTCAGCGATGTACTTCACCATCGGATAGTGCCACTTTTCATCGGAGGCCTCAAAGAGCGGCGCCACCACGCTGTAGACGGAGCCGAGAGCGATGAAAGCCACCAGGATAGCTGCCAACAGTGCTCGCTCTGTCTTACCGCTCATTCACGCCTCCTCACCCAGGGCCACGCGGTCCCGGCCACGACGACCGCCAGCCACGTCCCCGAGAGCGCACAGCGCCACCAGGGAACCGCCGGCCGCACCTGCACCGTCACCAGCACCACCCGGTCCTCTGGGAGGCGCCTACCATCGGCCCCGAACGCTGCCAGCCGCTCCAGCGTCGCCGGGTCGTACATCCCTACGCTGAGTGTGTAATCGCCGGGAGGAACGCCGGGGGGCAGAGGAATCTCATAAGGATCCTCCACCAGCAACCCGATCTCCCAATCGCTCGTAGGCCGTATCCCGCGCAGGGGCGGATTGTCCTGCTGCGCCACCAGCCGCCCATCTAGTCCCTGCAGGTGAACAAAGACCGTGTAGTCTCCCTCTACCAGCTCCTCCGCCTGCCAGTAGAGAGTCAACGGCAGTACGTCGCCGGGGGAGACCTCACCTTGTGCCAGCCTGTAGCCCACCAACCGGACCGCCTCCCCCAGCCGGGTGTCCAGGCGGTGCGGGACGGCCGGCTCCGCGCTGGGCCGGTGAACCCAGGCGTAGGGAATGCCGTCAAGAGAAGCGGTGAACTCCGGCTCACGGAACTTGTAGGTCCGCTCCCACAGCGCCCCCCAGCGAGGGTAGATTGGGCCACGCATTGTATATTGGACGCCGAAGACCAAGTAATCCGCGTCCTCCCCAACCCGGGTGACGTCGTAGACCGGGGCGCGGACGTGCTGGGCCAGCATCTCGTTGGCCAGGAATTGAGTGCCAACGACAAAGTCCTCTGCGCCAGGCCGACCGTCCACGTATTGCCCCGCCAGGTCCAGCCCCTCTCCGAAGTCAGCCGGTGGGAAGACGCGCAGCGCCGCCTGCGGGCCACCCATCAGCACGTTGTAGTGAGTACCGTAGTAGGGATGATGGGGGAGCACAACGGCGGCTTGAGCCGCCAGCAGCAAGCCAACCAGGAGAAGCGAGGGCAGACGCGCCGGTCCGTGGACGCGGTCGGCCCACCAGACCAGGCCAGAGGCGGCCAGCACGTCGAGTGCGAGCAGGATGGGGAGCATGTAGCGCCCATCCTTCCACCCACCCAGCGACATCTGCGCGAAGTAGAAAAGCCCGAACCCGCCCAGGAGCAGGAGGGAGAGCCGCTCCTCCTGTCGTCGCGCCCACGCCGATGCCAGGCCCAGTAAAGCGAATGGGAGCGTCAGGAAGGTGGTGCGGAAGAGCAGGACGTCCAGATAGAAACGGGGGCCAGGGTCCTGCACCGCCAGTACCCCCCGGTAGAGAAGCGGCTGGTCGCGGGGGCCGCCCGCATGCAGGAGCACCCCCCGCCGGATCACCAGGTCGAGACTGGCGGCCGGCTGCACCCACAGTGATGGCCAGAGGACGAAGCAGACAATGAACAATGAAGCAATGAACAATGAACAATTGCAGATTGCAGATCGCAAATTCGAGATTGCAGATTGCGGATGGCGAAGCAGGTCGGACAGGAGGCAGAGGGCCAGGAAGGGGATGAGGAAGAGGGCAGAGATCTTGGTGAGGAGGGCCAGGCCGGCCAGGACCGCTGATATGACCAGTTGCCGCGGGCGGTGCTCCCGCAGGTAGACCAGCATCCACAGGGCTGAAAGAAGCATCAACGTGGCGAGGGTAGCGTCCAGGTGAAGCAACTTAGAGTTAGCCAGGTAGAAGGGATCGAGAGCCCACATCAGCGCCGCCGACCACGCTATCCGCCGGTCAAACAGGCGGCGCAGGAGAACCCAGCCCCAGAGGATGCCCAGCGCGACGAGCAATGCCAGCGGGAGTACCCCCACCGCCACCCGATCGGCAAAGGCGTACCACTCCGTCTCCAACGGCATCGGCGGGTTCAGACCGAGGAGGGATTGCAAGCCATACCAGCCCCACAGCGCTGCGCCAGAAAGCCACATCACTGTGACGCCGGGGTGCTCGGAGAAAAGGGTGCCCGCCCAATTCCCGTGCAGCACTGCCTGGAAAAATTGCGTCGAGCGGAAATACCACTGGAGGGGCCGGGAGACCGGATAGATGGCGCGGGGGATAAAGGCCAGCAGGAACAGCAAGAGCGGAAACCCCGCCCGCAGGAAGGCGCTCCGATACCCTTTCATCGCTCAATCACCTCCGGCAGCAGCAGTCGCCCATCGCTACCATCCAGACCCACCGGTGCAGCAATCACCGGAAGACGCACCCCCGTATCAGGATGGTAGACCCCTATCCCCAACCGATACTCTCCCTGTGGAAGGCCCTCCAACGAGAGAGGTATTTCATCACTGACAACTTCCTCTGCCTCCCACCAAGTAGTGGGGTAGGTCCAGTTATGCGGCATCACGTCTGCCTGGACCACCAGTTCGCCGCTCTCCGCATCGTAGAGGTGCACAAAGAACTTGTATAGCGTCTCCATACGCCGGAGCGCCTGCCAGTGGAGGGTGATGTGGACTGCATCGCTCCCCACCTCCAGGTCATACCCCAAAAGGCGCAGGACGTCGTCAAAGGTCGCCCCCACCCTTTGGGCCATAGGTGGCACGGTGAAACTCCGCTCCGGTGCCAGCATCATTACCTTCCCCACCCTCATCCTCTGGCCCACTGGCTGGCCATCCTCCTCCTGTACAAGGCCCATAACCACGGTGAGCGTTCCGCCCCTTAACCATGGCTCAATCTGAAAAGAATATCGGTCTCGCACAATAGCGTTGGTCGGCCACTCCCCTGTGGGCCAGGTGGGCGAAATTCCAAAGCGCTGCGCCTGCTCCACATTCCCCTCCTCGTCCACGAGGGCGACCTCGACCTGGAGATCTGCCCCTGGAGGGGCCGTTGCCCCCCAGGTAACCTGGAGTTCCAAAACTGCATCCGGGCTGACGCTCTCCGTGGATAGGCCCGCGTCGATCAACCCCATTCCTGCTCCCAGCTCGTAACGCAGCGGGCAATCCTGCCCCACCACTGGGGTGGTGGAGTACACCACCACCTCCTCATCTTCATAACGCGGTGATACCACCAGGTAGGAACGCCATTCGGCCAGCCGCTCAGGAGAGGCCAGGTTTTTGTGCAGGACAATGTAACGGAACCCGGCCTCAGCCAGCAGGGAGAGTTGGCGTGAGAGGTCGGGGAGGCAGGTGTTTATCGTCCCGCTCTCGTACACGCCGTCCACCAGGGGGACGGAGGACATGAACTCCAAGGCCTGGGAGGGGAGGCGGGAGACATGGCCGCTCAGCAAAGGGTGGCCATGCACCGTCTGGCAGAACATGTAGTATTCGGTGTGTTGTCGGTCGCCCGGGAGCTCTACGATGGCGAAATCGCCCGGCTCTTCGACAGTGGCGAAGTAGAAGTCCAGCACGTGGGCCGGAATCGTCGCTGCCGGCAGGTTGAAGTAGTCGAACAGTACCAGCGCTGATAAAACACCCCACAGCAAGACCGGTCGTCGCCACGCCAGCCGATCCCGAAGCCCGGCGGCCCCATACCCGGCCAGCACGGCCACCGGCAGGGCCAACAGCGCATTGAAGCGGTGGGGGTTGCGCACCAAGCGCAGCGGGGCCAACCAACCCACCAGCCGGTAGGGCATGGACACAGCCGGGTAGAGGCAGCCATCGAAGCGCAATACTGGCCCCAGCGCCAGCAGAAAAGCCACCAGTGCGAGCGCGATCCACGATCGTGCCGCCTGCCAGCGCCATATCACGGCTATCAGGACCATCGCGAGGACAGCATATCCCAGGAAGGCGCTGTAGGGGAGCCGCACCGGGCTGCGTGTGTAGCCCAGGTCGTCGAAGAGAGGGGCTAACGGATGATTCATCGGCGGTACGAAGTAGGCCAGCAGGTCGGTCCCTTTCTCCGCCTCCCGGTTCAGGTACATGAGATCGCTCGCCCTGCCTGTGACCAAGTCATAGGCCAGCGGGTAGAAAGGGATGGCAATGAACAGCGCAGCCACGAGCACCACCAGTGCCAGCATTCCCACCACCCGCCACGACCAGCGCTGCCGTTCGAGCAACGCGCTGAAGAGCAGGCACACACCTATGGCGATACCAGCCGGCACCAGCATCTGCCAGCGCGAGAGGCCGGTCAGTGCCAGGAATAGCCCTGCCAGCAGCGCATGTCGGACGCGCACGCGTTCCCGCACCAGCAGGATAATGCATAATAACACCAGTGGTAGCCACTCAGTGGAAATCATGTTGGGATGCTCGTAGTCGGAGAGGCGATAGGGCCAGCAGCCGTAGATCAGCCCGGCGACGAAGGCGGGGCCATCCGACCTCAGCAGGTAGCGGGCCAGAATGAACATGGCGAAGGCACAGAGGGTGACATTGGCCAGATAGACCAGATTAGAAGCAGCAATGCCGCCAAGGACCGGCTCCAGCAGAAGCCAGCCCGCGATGTTGACCCAGCCGAAGTTGTGGTAAACCAGGCTGACAGTCTGCGGGTAGAAAAGTAAGCGGGTCGAATAGACGCTACCTCCCTCGACCAGCACTTTCTTGACCCACCAGCCATTCCAGTAGTGTACCCACATATCACCACCGAAACCCACCAGGTGAGTGTCCAGCCGGGCGGCCACCGGGTAGGTCATCACCAGGGTGAGCAGGGCGTAAGCGAGGAGGATCCCTGCGTAGATCCATACCGCCCGTTTCCAGCCCCTCACAGAACCATCACCTCACTCCCCGCGCCTTGTGTGCACCTGAACACTCTCCTTACCGACCATCGCCCTGTCCCTCAACTGGTCCCAGGATCAGATGGTCAGCATCGAACCCGGTGGGCGAAATCCGTTCCATCGTGTCCAGGCGATACAGACCCACGTTAAAGGAGTACGGGAGTGGGGAAGTGGGGGAGTCGGATGGAAGTGTGAAAAAGTGCGTCTGGGCGAAGATGTCCCCCTTCTGCCAGTTTTCCACCGGACAACTCAATCCATCGGCGATGGCTACCAGTGTGCCCTGATCATCCACGAGATGCGCCATCACAGAGAGGGGGAAGTCAGGCTGGTTGAGCACCTCCCAGTAAGTGCGCAGGATCACCGTGCCGCCCGGCGCTAGCTCGACCGGGTCTAGCTCATACTCATACCCTAGAAAACGAGCCACGCCAGCGAACCGGGGCTGACTGTCAGAGCCCTCCAGCGCCGCCAGGCGAATGGGTTGGCTTTCGGCTCCCTCTCCCCAATAGACGGTCAGCCCTCTGCGCTTGCTGGTCCGGCGACCGTGGAAAACGATTGGTGTGTCGTCACAGTACTTGGATACCACCGTCGGCCCGTCAGTGGCCCCCGGGATGAAGTACCAGCCAGGGGCTGTGCCAGCCGGGTAGACCCAACTGGAGCGGCAGTCGAAATAGGCCATGCGCAGGTCCGGATTCCCCAGCGCGTCCCGAATCTGATCGGCCTCCAACGCAGGTATCGGAGCGTAACAGACAGCCGCCCACTGCCCTTCGAGTTGATCTACCACATCATAGATGAATATCGAGTACCCAACTTTGGCCGTCGGCTGGCGGCGACGGAACCAATCGAAGACATCCGGGTCCTCCAGGAGTTGCAGATTAGACGCACTGATGGCGTATACTCCTGGCTTCGGATTGAATGGGCTGAAGTCCAGGGACGACGAATGAAGTGACATAGGTAACGGATCGTACTCGATGCCGTAGTGCTCTGGCCTGGCTGTCCCAAAATAACTCAGCCTGATTCGATCAATCCCCCGTTCATCCAGATACGCCTTTAACCTCTTCATATCTTGCCCCCAGTCCAGATTCGAGTCCACCAGATAGCGATACCCCTGATCCGGCCCGCCGACCAGTTCGTTGAAATAGGCCAGGTAGTACGGATGAATCCACAGACTCGATAGCACCATCCACAGGACCAATAAGCAATAAACACCGACCAATGACCAATGACCAATGGGGGTATGCCACCAGGAGCGACGCGTGCCGCCCCCCGGGGCGGGGGCTATGAACAAGTAATGGAAGGCGCCCGCAGCGCCCATCACGGCAAATGGAACCACCGGCAGGATGTGGCGGTATCCGATGTTGATCTTGCTGGTCATACTGACCGCGAAATACAAGACCGGAAAGACAATCACCACAGAAGGCCACACCAGCCTGCGCGTACGCCATGCCGCCACAACAGCCACGACCAGCAATATCAGCAAGGGAAGCGGCGTCTTGATCAGAAATAAAACCAGGAAATAGTACCAACGGCCCTCGTCGAAGAGTTGCCCCATGAAAAAAGCGTGGTGACCACGGGCCTGATGCCGCCACAGGCGTCGCAGGTTGTCCCAGTGAGTCGGCATTGGCACCCATGTGCCAAGTGGTGGCCACACCCGTGCCTCAAAACGATAGACCGCCCACAGTGTCAAGACAGCCACGCCTAGGAGTGCAGCAAACCTGACCAACCAGCCCCAAAGGCCATGCTTCTGTCGCCGCACGTGCCACAGGAGGACCAGTCCCAGCACTGGCAGCAGGATCAGCGCCGATAACTTAGCCCCCCAGGCCAGTCCCAGCGTGAGCCCCGCCAGTAGAAGTCGCCCTGATGTAGTCGGCCGATCCAGCCAGTGGGAGAAAGCATAACATGCAGCGTAAGTCAAACAAGTAACTGGCAGGTCAGTGGTGACGAGACTGGAATGAGCCAGAATGTTAGGGTCGAAGGTGCACAGGAATAGCGCCGCCAGCCCCCCCTCGCGCCCGAACAGTTCGTTAGCCCACCGACCTACCAGCGCCGATAGCACCATGCCCAGCGCTAGAATAGCCCAGCGGCCCAGAAACAGCACCCGCTCAACGGGCCGACCGGGCTCCCAGAGCAAGTGGCGGGCGACGTCGGTGCGGGAGGCGCGATCCCAGCCATGGAGGTCAGCCGGCGAGGGAAGATCTGGTTCCAGCATGAGAAATGCACCACTCCAAGCGTGGCTCAAAGGAGTATGGCCGCGCTGCAGACGCAGGTCGCCAGTCCGCCAGTACGCCACAGCCCGGGTAATGTGCACCGACTCATCCACAACTGGCGATTGATCCCGGATGTTGACCAGCACCCGCCACCAAAACAACAACAGCAGAGCAATGGTCAATGCCCAATACCCCATACCCAATGACCGACGATGCATGCTGGTTTCCTCTTTACACCCTTCCCGCTGCATCCAGCAGGTGCACGAAGGCGGCCCAGTCCCGGTTAGCGACAGTCTGCGCGGCCCAGTAGAGAGTCAACGTCAGCGGCCGCCCGGCGCGTACCACCGCCGGTGTCAGCGTATAGCCTGTCGGATGTGCCTCTCTCATACTGCCAACCTCTCATAGAAGGCCAGGGTGCGCTCAGCGATCCGCTTCCAGGTGAATTCCCGCGCCAACGTCGCCGCTCCCTGTTCCAGGCGCTGCCGTGCCGCCGAGCCTGCCCACCACAGCCGCGCCACGCCGTCCGCCAGTGCCTCTACGTCCTGCGCGGGCACCAGCAGCACGTTTTCGCCGTCACGCAGTTCGGGCGTCTCCACAGCAGGATATGTGGTCACGATGGGCCGCCCGTGGGCCAGGCAGGCGTGCAGGCTCCCATGCCGCAGTGAGACGCCGTCGCGGTAGGGCAGCACGCATACGTCCACCGCCATCAGGCTCGCCGACACCTCCTCTGGAGATACGAAGCCGGTGCGGTGCACCCGCGCCGCCAGGCCACGTTCGACGATGAGGCGATCAACCTGCTCAGCATAGGCCCGGTTAGTGGGATCGGAACTACCCACCCGCCCACCGATGAGCAGCAGGTGAGCGGCAAGCCCCTGCGCCACCAGTGCCGCCAACGTCTCGATCAGGTCCTCGCCCCCCTTCCGCTCGTTCAGAAAGCCGAAGTAGCCCAGCAGGAGGTCGTCCGGTCTCAGCCCCCACCGCACCCGCCAGACATCCCGGTCGTAGCCATCCGGCAGGCACAGCGCAATATTGCTCCCGATTGGAATCCGTACCAGATTCGGGATTCGCAATTCGCAATTCGCAATTCGCAATTCATCCTCACGGTTGGTTACGATGACGCCGTCGGCCCAACGGGCCAGCGCCAGTATCACCTGCCAGCGCAGAGGCCCGGCCTTGGGGAAGAGATAGGGCACCTTCAGGTCGTGGAACGTCACCACTACCACCGGCGGCTTCCTGCGTCGTCTCAACCGCCAGGGGAGCAGGTTGATCGCCGGGTGCATCCGGTAGGCAGCAGCCTGGTACTGGACGTTCAGCACGTTGAAGTGGAGCGCGTCATCTAAATGAAAAATGTCGCGCCAGCAGCGCCAGCCCCAGCCGTGGATGCTGCGGTGGACGATTACCGCGTTTGGTGATGCGTGATGCGTGATACGTGATGCGCTGGTGAGCACATGGGCTTCGTGGCCGAGGGCCGCCAGCGCTCGCCCCAGTTCACGCGTGAAGTCGCCCACACCACCCTGGTCGGGCGGATACTCCCCGGTTACCAGTCCAACGCGCATCGCCTATTCCGTCACCTCAATCACTGCCAGTGGTACCCGTTCCTCACGCTGACGGATGCCGCTCCGGTAGGCTGGGAGCCGCCCCGACCCATCGGGATTGTACAGGCCCACTTCCAGCGAATACCGGCCCGGCTGCATGTCCATCGGCAGGGCAAGGAGCCGGGAATCAACCACAACCTCGCCCGGATGCCAGGTGTAAGGAGGGCGTGTGTCGTGAAAAGCCCAACCATCGGACTGGGAACCCAGGTTGCCGTTGGTGTCGTACAGGTGGAGAAACACCTTGTCGTCACTGCGGCTCAGGTCTGCAGTCTGCCAGTAGAGCGTCACAGGCACCACGTCGCCGGGATGCCATTCCCCCTGGGGCAGACCAAAGCCCAGCAGGGACAACCCCTCGGCGAAAAGGACATCTACGCGCTGCTCGATCTCTACGGGTGCAACCTCTGACTCGCCTTGCAGGAACCAGAAGTAATAGGGGGCGTAGTGGCGGAAGTCCGGGTTGTCGGCGTCCACCCGGAGCAGGACACGCGTACGGGAGCGGGTGATGACCTCCCCTGGCACCCGGAAAACTGTCTCCAACCACTGACCGGGCACGAGGGGATAGGCCCAGCGCCCTACGTCATGCCCGTCCACCTCTACCAGCACCGCTCCTGCCTCCTGGGCGTGCAGCCGCGCCACGATCCACAGCGGCTCGCCAGGCCCGGCCGCCACGTCGAAGGTTATCCCGCCGGTCAACAACCGCCCGCCGTCCAGCACTTCTTGCTCAGGGAGGACGCGATACGCCAGTTGCCACACCTCGGTGGGGAAACCGGGGCGACGGACATCCTGCCACCACTCCACACCGTGTGCCGCCTCGTCGTCCAGGTCGGCCACGTCCAATGTGTCCATCAGCCTCAAACCGGCCGTGCGCGCCAGGACGTCCGGCTGATAAAATCGTTCCCCACTGCCAGCCAGGTGCCAGTCGGCCCGCCACACACCCTGAACTGGGCTGGCGCTGGCGATGACCGCGTCCGGGACCTCCACCCGGAACAACTCCTCGGCGAACAGGTCGGTTGCCGCCAGGTAGGGGATGGAGAAAACGTCCGGGTAGATGGCAAAGTAGTCGGGACGCATCGGTGAATGTTCCATCTGTTCGAACACACTCCCCGCGCCGTGTCGCCAGGCAATCGCGGCGTCCGCCGTGGTCAGGCCGATCAGGTCGTAGGTCGGCCGCCCACCGAGATAGCGCAGACTGCCAGTATCGTGGACGCCCACCCGGACACCGGGGGGCAGGTTCTCCCGCAGCCAATCGGCGACGATCAGTTGTTGATGGACCATCGTGTTGACCGCATAGCGGTAGGAACGCACGAAACGCAGGGTCGAGTACATGGAGGAGGTCAGCAGAAAGAGCACTACCAACCCCAACAGGGCATGCTGCCATTGCTGCGTCGCCAGCCTGTGTAAGAACGCCAGACCGCATACCGCCACGACGATCATCACTGGCACAAATGGGACCTGATACCGCCCCAGGTGCCATGTGGCCGTGATCAGAGTGGCGGTGGACAAAGTCCCCACCAGGAACCACGAGGCCGTCAGGGCCAGCACCGTCCACTGGCGACGCATGCCCAGGACGATCCATCCCAGCACAGAGCACAAGAGAAGTCCGGGTGGCACGAACCAACATCTGGCAGACTCCCATCCCAGGAAGAATCTCAGGATAATACGCTGATAGGACAGCAGAATCGAGCGCACGATTTCCCCCAGGTAGCAGGGAACGTTGAGCCACCAGGATTTGGCCTGGAGGTCTGCTGCTGCGGTCGTTCCGGTGAGCATCCAGTTGACGAACGAGGGCACAAACCCCACCAAGAGTGCCACCGAAAGGAGCCCCAATCGTTTCCAATGAACGCTGCGGGAGTTGATGAGGTCTCCTACGATGACTACTGCCCAGATCAATCCCGCCAGAATAACACCCTCGGGCCGCGTGAGCCCCGCCAGTCCCAGCCACAGAGCACACAGGTCCATTCGCTCGACCAGAAACGCATCCAGTGCCGCCAATGTCAGCACGGTGAAAAGGCCCGTCTCCATGCCGTTGAAGCATCCCCACTGCACCGGGCCAGTGAGGACGACGAGAACCGCCGCAGCCAACGACCAACCTCGACCAGAACCTTCATCTGCTGTCAGGTGGAAGGCCAGACGATAAACCAACCAGGCGATCAGCACCAGCCAGATAAAGCCTGCCCCTACGGCAAAAGCGACGATCCGCTCGCCCGTGAAGCCCAGGAGGTGAACCCCCGCCAGCAGAAAGCCGAACAGCGTGCTGGTCATCCCCGTCGTCGGAGGATCCCCATCGTTGTACTGGTAGGGATGACCCCGCGCGATCTGACTGGCGTATTGGTAAGTGATGTACGCGTCGTCCAGGGGCGCCACCGGGCGGCCGGCGGCAGCGGTCAAAGCCGTGACCAGGTATATCGCGCCGATAACGGCCACCAGCACGAGCAGCAGTAAGAAGGCCCATCGGCGGGAG
>Ga0209121_10001324_pt1 | contig 25889 bp, 26 predicted proteins | sample Cruoilmetagenom3_FD_187292 | JGI IMG/M metagenome (GOLD analysis project Ga0209121, IMG submission 187292) | Oil polluted marine microbial communities from Coal Oil Point, Santa Barbara, California, USA - Sample 3 (SPAdes) (version 2) | ecosystem: Environmental > Aquatic > Marine > Oil seeps ... | reverse complement strand
AAATTAACAAAGAAAGGAGATAAAAAATGGATAAAAGAACAAAGTTTACCCTAGATGAGGAAGAGATACCAAGATACTGGTATAACATTCAGGCTGATTTGCCTGAGCCATTGCCACCAGTTTTGCATCCAGCTAAAGGCAAGCCAGTTACCCCAGATGACCTTACCCCTCTATTCCCTATGGAGTTAATCAAGCAAGAGGTAAGCACCGAGAAGTGGATTGAAATCCCTGAGGAGGTGCGCGAGGTCTATAAGCTGTGGAGGCCCACAACTCTATTTCGGGCGTATAGATTAGAGAAAGCCTTAGATACGCCAGCCAAGATTTTCTATAAATATGAGGGCACAAGCCCTCCTGGGAGTCACAAACCTAACACTGCTGTAGCTCAGGCCTACTATAACAAGATAGAAGGAGCCAAGCGCATCACTACTGAGACCGGAGCGGGGCAATGGGGGAGTGCTCTATCTTTTGGCTGTGCCACCTTTGGTCTGGAGTGCAAGGTCTACATGGTCAGGATTAGTTACAACCAAAAACCGTATCGCCGCATAATGATGGAGACCTGGGGAGCTAAGTGTGTGCCCAGTCCCAGCTCGGATACCAAGGCAGGGCGAGATATGCTGGCAAAAGACCCCGATTGCCCCGGTAGCCTGGGTCTGGCTATCAGTGAGGCAGTAGAGGATGCCGTCTCTCGCGATGATACTCACTATGCTTTGGGCAGCGTGCTTAGCCATGTTCTACTACATCAAACCGTTAATGGCCTAGAGGCAAAAAAGCTAATGGAGAAGGCAGATGCCTACCCCGACATTATCGTAGGTTGTATTGGCGGTGGTTCAAACTTTGCCGGCCTATATTTACCCTTCGTTAAGGATAAAATTGACGGGACAAAGCCAGATTTGCGCATCATCAATGTAGAGCCAGCAAGCTGTCCTAGCACTACCAAGGGACCATATGCCTATGACTTTGGCGATGAAGCTGGTCTCACCCCCCTAATCAAGATGTTTACCCTGGGACACGGCTTTATTCCACCTCCAATTCATGCTGGGGGCTTGCGCTATCATGGAATGGCCCCCATCATATGCCACCTCCTGAGACTAGGCTTAGTTGAAGCCAGAGCTGAGCACCAGCTTGCCACCTTTCAAGCCGGCATAACCTTTGCTCGCACTGAGGGCATTATCAGTGCCCCAGAGCCAAACCACGCCATCAAGGTAGTCATTGACGAAGCCCTTAAGTGTAGAGAGTCTGGTGAAGCAAAAACCATCCTGTTGGCTCACAGTGGGCATGGGCATGTTGATATGGCTGCTTATGATGCTTATCTTTCTGGTAAACTCGAGGATTATGAGTATCCTGATGAAAAGATAGAGAAAGCACTGGCTCAACTGCCGAAAGTAGGCTAAAGTAAACTAATGGTGCCATAGCAATTAGCTGCTATGGCACCAGCCACATAAGCACAATTATCAATATTAAAAACTACTCAGTAGCCTGCGACAGATGCGGGATTATAGTATTGCTTCCCTCAGGAATAGTATTGGCTCTCATATTTGGTAAAATTCCTTAAATATTCCTTTACTTGAGATAAAGAAGGTATATAATATGTCATCATGTCTTTAGAAGCAGTGGAATATTTGTTACAATTTTGAGTTCAAAGAGGGGTATCTAATGCCTGACACTAGCAGAGTGGTAAGGATAGCAGTGGACACTATGGGAGGCGATTACGCCCCTGAGGAGATAATCAAAGGGACAGTCATAGCTGCCAAAGAAAGAGATGTAGAAATTATACTGGTTGGGCCGCTCAACATCTTGAAAAGGGAGCTAGTTAAGTACGAAGTTTCCTCCCTTCCTATTAGTTGCGTTAAGGCTGATGAAGTCGTCAGAGAAGGTGAGCATCCGGCTTTCGCCATTCACCGTAAGCCTAATGCCTCTGTAGCTGTAGCAATGGAGTTGGTAAAAACAGGAGAGGCAGATGCTATAATCAGCGCTGGCCCCACTGGGGCAGCATCCGTTAGCGCTATTAGATCCCTTGGCCTTATGCCAGGAATAGAACGCCCCGTAGTTTGCGTACCTCTTGTTGGTTTTGCTCCAAACACAGTGCTTGTAGATGGTGGAGCTAATGTCGATTGCAAGCCACATCATTTGCTGTCCTTCGCAATTATAGGTTCCATCTACGCCAAAAGATTACTTAACATCAGCAAGCCTAAGGTAGCTCTCCTAAGCATCGGGCAAGAAGCGGGTAAAGGCAGCAAATTGATTCGAGAGAGCTATTCACTCCTTGGAGATAGTGGTTTGGATTTTATTGGCAACATAGAAGGCAATGATGTTCTTAGCGGTCGGGCTAACGTCATTGTCTGTGATGCCATCGTAGGCAATATACTATTGAAGTTTTACGAAAGCCTGGGGCACTATATTGTCAGGTGGCTAAAAGGCAGGTTGAACAATTTTCCATTAGGTGGGGCAATTAAGAAACTACTTGACCAGCTGATTTTGTTTACCAAAATAACTGAAAACGAAAGCGATGGTGGGTGTCTGCTATGGGGAGTTAATGGCGTTGTCCATTTAATACATGGGAATAGCCGAGCAAAACAGGTGAGCAAGGCAATAATAAGGGCAAAATATACTGTCGAAACTGACTTAATCGGAGCTTTAAGATCAGACCTAGCTACGATTATAAGCAAACTCCCTGTTAAAAGCTAACCTTCATACCTTCATAGCCCAAGCTTATATCTGCTTCTAGTTCCCCAGCTACCTGGGCTATCTCTTCTTTCACCTTCTGCTCATATGGAGGCGCAATATGAATAATGATGACTCGTGGTAAATATCCCTTGAGCTGGCGAAACTGAGTAAGCTCCCCTTTTAGAGACTGAGGAGAAAGATGGCCGCTTCTTGTAAGCTCACCACTAAATTCATCGGGCGCCGTAACCTCAGTAATAAGTAGCTTAGGGGAAACATGTTGCCAGCAATCAGTTAGCCCCGGACCGGTATCACCAGTATAAAATAGGCTTCTACTCTGCGAAGAGGTAATCTGATAACCTACTGTGGGTACGTTATGTTTTACCGGCAGCGGTAAAACCTCGTATCCAGCAATAACTTCTTTTTTATAAGGCTCAACAGTATTGAGCTTTACAAGCGGCTTCTCCACAGATGGAGATTCAAGGAGATTGGTGTATAGCTTGCCATCAAGAAGGCATGGAATGATAACATCGAGAGTGTGGCGCAAGGCATAAACCTCAATTTGACCTTTCCATAAGGCAGCATTGAAACCGAGGGTGAGTAAATCCCGAGTATGGTCAAAATGATGGTGAGTGAGCAATAATGTTTTGATTTTCTCTTGCTGTGGTAAGGAAAGAGCGGAGGTAAGTCCACCAGCATCTATAGCTAAACATCCATCAATTAGCAAAGAGGTAAGGCGTGTTTTCCCAGTTTCAATATTATGGGCACCAAGAATGTGTACTTCCACTTCATTGATAACTTATAAGCTCGCTGGTAGCATTAGAGAATCTTTGCCACTCAGTTAATTTCTCAGCCAGGATTTGACGACCCTTTTCCGTTAGCTCATAGCATCGCCGCTTCTGTTTCTTGGCTACTTGCTGCCATGAGCTTAACACCAACCCCTCCCTCTCCAAACGGCGCAAAGCAGAATAAACAGTGCTTTCCGTAAGCTTAAAATAGCCACAGCTTCTTTTCTCTAGTTCCCTAACAATACGATAACCATGCATAGGCAACTCACCAATAATAAAAAGTATCAAAGGCTCTACTACACCTCTTAATAGCTGCTCTAGATGAGATTGAGACATCGCTTTACTAGTATACCATCCGTAGTAAATTAAGTCACTTCGCCCATGAACCTCAATACAAAATTTTTACGACAAAGAATGACAGTGATATAATAAATCGTAATGCAAAATGCTAAAAAGATTAAATATATCCTTATCACGTTAACGCTAATAAGCCTAATCTTAGTTTCCAGTGGGTGTTCCATACTCCCGCCCCAGTCACCTACTTCATCTCCACCCACTAACTCGAGTGAATACACCAACCCTGATTGGACATTCCCCTCGGAGAGCAGCCAGGCAGCTACACCGTTGCCTTCCATCGCTGACATCGTTGAACAAATAATGCCCTCTGTGGTCTCTGTCACCACTAAGATAGTAGTTTATGATATTTTTCAGCGAGAGTATACGCAGTATGCCGCTGGCTCTGGATTTCTAATTCGCAGTGAAGAGGAATATGAGGGATATATCGTTACTAACAACCATGTAGTGCAAAATGCCGAAAAGGTACAAGTAGAATTAGCTGATGGCAGAACCCTTCCAGCTATTATAGTAGGCACTGATGCTTTAACCGATCTAGCAGTGCTGAAGATAGAGACAACAGATTTGCCTTATGCCCATTTGGGCGATTCCGACTTGCTTGCTGTAGGTGATTGGGTAGTGGCCATCGGCAATGCTTTAGGAGAGGGGATAACAGCAACTCACGGTATTGTCAGCCGCTTGAATGTCTCAGTTACTGTCTCAGGAAATACCCTTCGTGGCTTGATTCAAACTGATGCGCCCATCAATCCTGGCAATAGCGGCGGGCCGTTGGTAAATATAGCTGGTGAAGTGGTGGGCATAACCAGTGTTAAGGTCGCTGTAGTTGGAGTAGAAGGCATGGGCTATGCCATAAGCATCAATGAGGCCGAGCCCATTATCCAAGCTTTAATTAACCAGAGCTATGTGACCCGTCCCTGGCTAGGGGTAGGATTATATACCGTGGACTCTTTCGTAGCTGCAGTGAACAACCTTTCCGTTAATAAAGGAGCACTCATTGTAGAGGTAGTCAATAATAGCCCGGCGGAGACTGCTGGACTAAAAGAAGACGATGTTATCATCCGCTTTGAGGGAAAAGAAATAGCCACTAAAGAAGATCTTCTCCAGACTACTCACGATTGCCAGATTGGTCAGAGGGTAGAAATAACCTTCGTCAGAGGTAAAGATACCAAAACAACTTGGGCACAACTACAGGAAAGTCCACCACCCTGGGGCTAAGAGAAGCACTAAAACTAATAGAGAAATCCCAAGCACAAAATCCAAAATCTCAATGACCAAGGTGCGAAGGTTTTGAATTTAGAAATTTGAATTTGTTTAGAGTTTAGAGCTTAGGATTTAGGGTTTAAGAAATTTAGGATTTAAGTTGCTTTTTTAACCGCCAACAGAACATCGCTATTTGCCAGGCGATATTTCTCGGTGTAAGCCCCATCAGGAGGAAAAGCATCGGTAAGTTCCCGAGATAATGTCTCCTGCTTAATATAATCACCAAAATCGGCTATCACCTGTTCAATTGGCTCTTCTGCCTGATAACAGGTAATGATATAGTCAGTAACGTCAAAATTAGCCGCGCGACGCATATTCTGAAGACGCCGCACAATCTCTCTACTTATTCCCTCTGCTGCTAGCTCAGGGGTCAATTCAGTGCTTATAGCTACCGTATACCTACCATCGCTAGCTATGCTATAACCAGGTATGTCCAAAGAATTTTCTTCAAGATTCTTCACGGAGCCTGTCCTGAGCAACGTGAGATTCCTCGCTTCGCTCAGAATGACAAGGTCTTTGACGTTTATCTCCGCTTTTATTTCAGTGGCTAATTTGCCTAACGCCTCTCCCTCCTCTTCAGATTCCAGCCTGACCATGACTTTTGCTAAAGGCTGACGCACTTTAATCCCTGCCTTTGCCCGTGCTGCCCTACCCAAGCTTGCTATTGCCATAGCTAACTTGACATCGTTATTTAGCTTATCATTGATTTTAGCCTTATCAGCTACAGGGAAATCAGCCAGGTGCACACTTTCTTTGGCTTCAGGATCAACTGAGCACACCAAATTTCGATAAAGCTCCTCGCTAATAAACGGTATAAAAGGAGCTAAAAGCTGTGACAAGGTTACCAGACACTGATACAGTGTGGTATAGGCTGCTAACTTGTCAGCATCATTCTCGCTTTTCCAGAATCGGCGTCGACTTCGTCTCACATACCAATTGGAAAGATTATCGACAAAACTCTGGATGTAGCGCGCCGCTGATGTGGGGTCATAACCATCCAGCGCCTTAGTTACTTCAGCTACAAGCCGATTAAGCTCCGAGGTAATCCAGTTATCCAGCAAAGCATGAGAGGAGAGGCCCTCCCAACGCCACCCCTTATTTGGCAAGGGACGCAATGACTGGGGAACAAAGTGGTCAATGTTAGCATAGAGGATAAAGAAGGAATAAGTATTCCACAAAGTAAGCAAAACTTTTCGCATAGCCTCAGCAAGCATTTCAGTAGAGAAGCGGTGAATATTTTCCGCTGGCACAGAAGCTAACAAATACCACCTGAGGACATCAGCGCCATAATCATTAACCACTGCCCAAGGGTCGATTACATTGCCCTTAGCCTTACTCATCTTCTCACCCTGGGCATCAACAACATGTCCCAGGCAGATAACATTCTTAAAGCAAGGCTGGCCGAAGAGCAAGGTAGATATAGCATGTAAGCTATAAAACCAACCCCGGGTTTGGTCAACAGCCTCGCAAATAAAATCAGCGGGAAAGTTTTGCTCAAACTGGTCCCTATTCTCAAAGGGATAATGCCACTGGGCAATAGGCATAGCTCCTGAATCAAACCAGCAATCAACTACCTCAGGAATACGTTGCATATCACCACCGCACTCAGGGCAATTAAAGGTTATCCCATCAACAAAGGGACGATGCAAATCAAATTCACCTTTATCAAGAATTTGCGCTGCCAGTGATGGTGCAACGCCCGGTTTACTTCTCAGCTCTTCTAGGCTGCCTACACACTCATATCTGCCGCAAGACTCACAATGCCATATCGGAAGTGGAGTCCCCCAATACCTCTCTCTGGAGAAAGCCCAATCGACGTTGTTCTCCAGCCAATCACCAAAACGACCATACTTAATATAGCTTGGATGCCAATTTATCTCAGCATTACCAGAAATAAGTCTGTCCTTCACTGCAGTTGTCCTGATATACCACGCCTTCTTAGCATAATAAAGAAGTGGTGTCTCACACCTCCAGCAAAAGGGATAGGTGTGAATAATCTTCTCACTGCGGTATAGCAAGCGTCTCAACTTAAGATCATTAAGAATGAGAGGGTCAGCATCTTTGACAAACTTGCCAGCAAAGGGATAGGTGCCAGTAGCTTTTCCCTCCAAGTCCACCGGTTGAACAAAATCAAGTCCATTATCCTCACCTGCCGCGAAGTCCACCTCTCCAAAAGCAGGAGCAACATGGACAATGCCAGTGCCCTCATCCAGGGAGACGAAATCAGTATTGATAACGGGGAAGGACAAATCCTCATCCTCTGGCTGAATCTCGATAGTCATACCCCATCTGTCTTTCCTTTCGTAATACTGTATAAATCGCCTCCTTTCTACATCATACTTATGTGGGTTGAATAGCGGCTGGTATCTCAGACCTTTTTGCACACCCGCAATATCTGCCCCTTTGACCCTGCGTACCTCACGATAACCTTCAAGCCCTATCTTATCCACAAGGACCGAAGCCATAATAAGGTAATCATCCTTTCCCTCCATTACCGAATATTCGGCATCTGGTGCCACCGCCAGGGCGGTATTCCCAGGGAGCGTCCAGGGTGTGGTAGTCCAGGCCAACAAGTAGGCAGGCTTGAGCTGAAAGCTACTAAAAAGAGGCTCAAGAGCTGTCGTCGCGACCGAACTCAACTCAAGCCTGAACTTTATGTAAACTGAAGGGTCCTCAGCATCATCTCGATAGCCTAGAGCCACCTCGTGAGAGCTAAGTGAGGTGCCACATCTAGGACAATGTGGCGTTACCTTATAGCCCTGATAAATTAAGCCTTTGTCCCATAGTTTTCGCACTATCCACCAGCAGGACTCAATATAGCCATTGTCCAAAGTTATGTAGGGATGTTTCATATCCAGCCAATAACCAATGCGCTCAGTCATGGCTTCCCATTCCTTAATGTAGTTAAAGACGCTTTCCCGACACTTCTGGTTGAACTGAGCCACCCCATATTTCTCAATTTGAGCCTTGTTGCTGAAACCAAGAGAACCCTCCACCTCCAGTTCTACAGGCAATCCATGGGTATCCCACCCTGCCTTGCGTGGCACATGATAACCTTTCATCGTCTTGTAGCGACAAATAATGTCCTTAAATAACCGGGATAGCACATGATGAATCCCAGGACTGCCATTAGCTGTAGGCGGACCTTCATAGAAAACATAATGCTGTTTCCCTTGTCTTGACTTGATGCTTTGGTCGAAAATACCGTGCTCCTTCCAAAAACGAAGAATATCCTGCTCCATTTGTGGAAAATTTACCTTACTACTTACTTCGCGGAACATAAGACTTAAATCCTAAACTCTAATTTCTAAGCTCTAAACAAATCCAAACCAATATCAAATATCAAAAATCAAAGATAAAAAATCAAATTTACAATTCAAAATGCAAAAATCTTTACTAAATGATTTTTAAATTTTGCTTTGTCATTTTGCATTTTTACTTTTGCCTTTTTATTTCATTTCGAATTTCGTGCTTAGAATTTATCCGTATTTGGTGCTTCTTAAATTAGCCTCGTTTCAGTAGGATGACTACTTTTCTACCTTCACCCTCTCCTACACTGTGAGTGACAACATCAGGATGCTCAGCCAAAGCTAGATGAATAATACGGCGCTCATCAGGTGGCATTGGCTCCAAAGTCATAGCACGGCGTCTCAATTTTACCTGCTCAGCCAACCGCATGGCCAATTTTTGCAAAGAATCACGACGGCGTTTTTTATACCCACAAATATCAATATTTAATGGCAACCAAGCCTTTAACTGTCCAGCTACTATGAGCTTAACGATGTATTGTAAGCAAGCTAAAGTCTGACCCCGCCTACCAATCAAGATACCTAAATCATCACCCTCAATATCCAAAGCTATTGGTATCTCACCAGACGAGGCTTCAATAGCACCTGTTACTCCCAACAACCCCAGCAAGGTTTCCAACACCTCTATAGCTACTCTGCCTATATCTTTTCCTGGCAGAGCCAGTGGTTTTACTCTGATTACAGCCTCTTCGCTCTTAAAAATCCCCGATTTGCCCTCTTTAACAACCACTGTTTCAAATTGGTCACGACCTATCCCCAGTTGCTTTTCTGCCTCCTTAGTTGCCTGCTCCACTGTCCTGGCACTTATCTCTAATTCTTCCATTTTAAGCTCTTAACTAGCAATTTGTCCCAAGGCTATCTGGCCGGTGCTTCACCTTGCTCTCCTACCCACCGGCCTAGGCTTTGATTGCCCTGCGGAGGAAGGTCTTAAATAACCCCACCCTCCAGTAACAAAATATTGAGTCGCAATGCCAATCACATTAGAAACTAGCCAGAAGAGAGCTAAACCACTAGGAAACATCAAAACAAACATGCCAAACATAAGCGGCATCATTAGTGTCATCATACTGCTCGTGGATTGTTGCCTTGGGTCGGGAGATGGTGCGGTAGTCATTTTCTGCTGCAACCACATTGTGCCGCCAACTAGAATGGCTAAAATTAAAGTGCGGTCAGGCAAAGCTAAATCAAGCCACAAGAAATGGCTATTTAAGGGAAGTGCTTGATTCACTATATGCCAAGAATAAAGATGCCGCGATAGATCCAGTAAGTTCTCCGGCGTAGTAGCCAGAGCTTTCATAATGGATTGATAGAGAGCAATCCAGACAGGAAACTGAATTAGCATAGGCCACATACAACCTATAGGGTTCACTCCAGCCTCTTTATAGACTTTCATCGTCTCCTGCTGAAGTTTCTGTTTATTTTTGGCATATTTCTTTTGCAGCTCTTGAATCTTGGGCTGCATACTTTGCAAACCTTTAGTAGAGTTGATTTGCCTTAAGGTAACGGGCGTGAGTATCAAACGAACTACAATAGTAAGGATAATAATGGCCAAACCAAACTCCACTGCTTTGGGTAGGAGGCTTGATAAAGCAATCAAGCCATTAAGCACCGGGTTAAGTATAATTAAACTCCACAAGTTTGCCATAACTAGAAAATCTTACTTAATTGTCAGAGGAAATCTCCAATTCATTTTCCCCTTGCCCACATCCATAGCATATAGACAGTTATCCTGGGCACAGACATAGACTATGTCTTCCTGGATACAAAAAGACCCCCGAATGGGAGCCCCAATGGATACATTATTAACCGGCTTACCGTTAGATATATCAAGCGCATACACCTCGCCTGAATCACAAGCCACCACCAGCAAATCGACTGTTAAGGCTGGTGAAGAAACAATGAAACTTCCAGCATCAAATTCCCACAATTCATTACCCGTCTTTGAATCAATAGCATAAACTTTGCCATCAAGGCAGCTAGCATAAACAACACCATTGGCTACCACAGGAGCAGCCCAAAACCAATTGTCAGCTGCTTTTCCCTTGGGGAATTTCCATAGCGGCTTATTATCACCTATTTTTATAGCATAGAGATTGCGGTCAAATGAACCAGCAAATATAGTGTTCCCATAAAGCACTGGAGAGGAGACAAATCCCACTTCTGCCTCGAAAGCCCAGGGTAATAAACTACCATCCTCGGTCGACAAAGCATAGATATGCCCATCAAAGGTGCTCACATACACAGTTTCCCCTTCTACCACCGGCGTTATCCATAACTTGTAACCCAATGGCTCAGATCTCCACTTTTCATCCCCATAGGTCACATCCAAAGCATAAACTCTGCCATCCGAACTGCACACATAGACAGTATCACCAGCTACCACAGGACTACCCACAATAGGCTTGATTACATCCTCTGTCCTAGGGTAAGTCCACTCCCCATTCTTCACCTGGGGAAAATCCAAATTTTGGCTCCTGGCTGACGAGCTTATCATCAAGACCTTACCATTATAGATGCCAATACAAACCGAGCCATCAACTACAGCAGGTGTGCCATATATAATGGCTGGCGCAGATGAGCTGCTACATGACACCCCTTTAGAAGGCATAGTAAAAGCAAAGGACCATTCGCTGCTAGAAGAGGGGAATGACATCTGCTGATCTCGCGCTGATGGATTTATTGCCATTATCTTGCCGTCCGTGGAGCCTAAATATAGAATCCCGCTACGAGAAGTGACTCCAGAGAATCCCAGAGGCGCTGGTTGTCCTCCTATACAACCACCAGCGCTTAAGGCGAGGAAACAAAAAACACCAAGGGAAATTAATATTTTAATCCTCATTTCAATATACTAGAATGATAACTAAGGCACAGGGTCATAACCACCTTTAGAGAAAGGATTGCAGCGAGCTAACCTCTTAGCCACCAGCCAGCTACCTTTGATAAAGCCATATCTCTTAATAGCCTCGCAAGCATAGTGAGAGCATGTAGGCTGGAAGCGGCAAGAATGAGGGGTAACTTCCGAAATCGTTACCTGATATGATTTAATTAACTTTAGTGCTAGTTGTTTCATTACCCTTTGTAATTAGCCCTGCTTGGGTTAGCAACTTAGTTACTGCCTTTTCCAGTTGATGGTAGTCAGCAATAACTGCCTCTCGACGAGCGATAAAGACAACATCCCATCCCGGCTTTACTAATTGCAAATGTATTACTTCCCTAAGCAAGCGCTTCAAACGATTGCGCTGCACCGCCTTACCTACCTTCTTAGTTACAGAAAAGCCATATCTAGTTAAGTTCAATCCATTAGGCAGTGCCTTCATCACAATTAAACTATCTATATATGTGCTCCCTTGCTGGTAAACTAGAGCATACTGTGCTCTCTTAGTTAAAGCCCAAAGCCCCTTCAAAGCCCCTTCATGGAAATGTAACTAAACAGGAGTTAACCTCCATCGCCCCTTAAGACGCCTCGCCTTAAGCACCTTCCTCCCCCCCCGAGAAGCCATCCGGGCACGGAAGCCCAGTTTACGTCTACGGGAAATTTTCTTCGGTTGATAAGTACGTTTTGGCATGCTGCTCCATTAAGACACCTAGTGACGTAGACCGACACCACCTGTCTTCCAAATATGGCTTGGGGCATAAGGTAATAGAGCTAGAAATCGCGCTCTCTTTATTGCTTGCGCCAAACGGCGCTGATGCTTAGCACAAGCCCTAGTTCTCCGCCGTGACCCAATCTTGCCACGACCTGAAATATACTGAGACAAGATAGAGGCATTCTTATAATCTATAATTATTTTCTCTGTGCAAAAGGGACAAACTCTTGGCCTAGGGGTATAATTTCTTGGTTTTCCCACTCTCCTACGGTTAATCATGCTCCAATTTCCTCACTTTGCTCAAAAGGTAAATCCTCGGGGGCAAGCTCGCCTTCTTCTGGAAGAGAAGCCAAGGCTCGCCTACCAAGAAAAAGCACCCGATTTGCTATTACCTCAACGCTAATACGCTTTTGCCCATCTTGCCCCTCCCAATTACGAGTGCGCAACCTACCTTCGACATAAACCTGCTTCCCTTTGGTTACGAACTGATTACAACTCTCCGCTTGCTTGCCAAAAACAACAATGCTAAACCACTCCGTTTCCTCCCTGCGCTCCCCACCCGAGCCAGTGTAACGACGATTAGTAGCTATACGAAAGGAGGTGACCGGATTTCCGCTTGGTGTATACCTCATTTCAGGGTCAGTGCCTACATTGCCAATAAGCATAACTTTGTTTAAGCTTGCCATATCAATCACCCACTTTCACTACAAGATGCCGCAGAACTTCTTCTGAAGCCGCAAGATCTATTTCGAGTGCCACAACCAACCCCGGCTCTAACTTAAAGCGAGTCAAAATGTAATCACCCTCCATAAATTTCTTTACAGGATAAGCTAATTTCCTTCTCCCCCACTGCTCTGTCTCCTCCACGACCCCATTTCTGTCACTAATAAACCGCTTCACTTTTTCCACAACCTTAGGCAACTCTTCCCCGTCAACCTCAGGGCTAATTATAGTCACTAATTCATAATTACGCATTGCTAGACTCACCCTATTATAGCATGCTAATAACCATAATTTAAGCGAAGAACCAGTGATAAAGGCAATTTGTGCTCCATCATTTTCTTCTGGGTAACAGTTATAGCATAATTAACACGATAATGATACATGATTTGAGCCTCACTGTCATAGAGGGCGTAACTCGCTCTGGGGTCACCATCGCGAGGCTGCCCCACACCACCAGGATTAATAATCAAGCGATGGTTTTCCGACCCCAATCTTATTGCATCAGGGATTTTTGCCATAAAACATTTGCCCTCTCTATTCAGTCCAAAAATTAATGGCACATGAGAGTGTGCCACAAGGCAGAAATTGGTATTAAAATAGCTAAAGTTATCATACGCGTCATCCACAGATAGCAGATATTCCCAGATAGGCTGACGTGGGCTCCCATGAACCAGAGTAAAGTCGTCTCGCCTTAATTTAATAGCGAGGTTCTGTAAATAATTTACATCCTCTGCAGTTAGCTGCTGCGCTGTCCATTGGCAAGCTCGGGCGGCAGCTGGGTTAAAATCCGAGGTATCAATCTTGCCAACTGCAGCCCAATCATGGTTGCCAGCAACAGAGATATGCTTATACCGCCGCAAAAGCTCAATGCAAGCATGAGGTTCAGGACCATATCCCACTATGTCTCCTAGACACCATATTTCATCAAATCCCCCTTTGGTTTCAATATCCTCAAGCACAGCTTCGAAAGCAGCTAAATTAGCATGAATATCACCGAGAATGGCATACTTCATAGCAATGACTATAACATTTACAAGCTAGATTGTTAAAGTTGAGGTCACGATAAAGCCAGTGCTATAATTTCAAAGATGAAGCTATCGGAGCTGGGAGAATTTGGTATAATCAACCTCATACGTAACATCACTGATAAATTCAAGAATCCCCAGCAGGCTTCCTGGCAGCAACTCCTGGTTGGCATTGGTGATGATGCGGCGGCATGGCAAAGTGATAACCGCATCCAGTTAGCCACCACAGATAGTTTAGTCCAAGGTATACACTTTGACCTAAACACCATTACTTGGGAGGAATTAGGTTGGAAGGCACTAGCGGTAAATTTAAGCGATATAGCCGCTATGGGTGGTAGTCCCAAATATGCCTTAATCTCTCTAGCAGCACCTGGTGAACTTGAGGTAGCAAGTATTGCCAAATTTTGCCATAGCATGGCATGCCTAGCCACAGAATTTGGGGTAGCTATAGTCGGAGGCAACCTTGCTGCTGCCCCTAATGTAGTTATCACCATCGCTGTCCTGGGCCACTCAAAAGGCAAATCAATACTTAAGAGGTCAACAGCTACACCCGGTGAGCAAATAGCTGTCACAGGATGGCTAGGACTATCAGCAGCTGGCCTGGAAATGTTTAAGGGGAAAATGAGCTTAGACCTGGAAACAGCCAGTATCTTGAGACGTGGTCATCTTCAGCCTACGCCTAGAGTAAAAGAGGGACAGATTTTAGTCGAGCAGGGAGTCAAGACCACCATAGATATAAGCGACGGATTGACTATTGACCTTGACCACATCTGCCAAGCTAGCAAAGTCAGCGCCAAAATAAGAGCGGAGCAGGTGCCTATACATCCCCTAGTCAAGGCTAATTTCCCAAACTATCCTAAGTTAGCTTTATATGGAGGAGAGGACTATGAACTGCTTTTTACCGCTGACAAGACTATTATGGACAGAGTCAGACAGGCTCTAAATTGTCCCATGACTGTAATTGGTGACATAATAGGAGAAACGTTGCCAAATCGAGTGACCTTGCTAGATAGCAAAGGAAATGTTATCCCCCAAAAAAAGAGAGGCTGGGAGCACTTCAGGGATGAACTTCCTAAGGTTGAAAACACATAGCCCAGAGCAAACTCAGCTCCTAGGAAACTACCTAGGTAAACTAGCTCAAAGAGGCGATATTTTTCTTCTTGTGGGTGCTTTAGGAACAGGCAAAACTTGCCTTGTCCAGGGCATGGCACACGGATTAAGCACAAAGGAATATGCTTTCAGTCCGTCTTTTGTCATAGTCAGAGAGTATCATGGCAGGCTTCCCTTATACCATGTTGATTTCTATCGCCTTGACCATATTGAAGAAATTACTGACCTGGGGCTGGAGGAATACTCCTATAGGAATGGAGTCTGTGTAGTTGAATGGGCAGAAAAGGGGCTGCAAGTATTACCCCGGAATAATTTGCTTATTACCCTAAACTATGTCTCTAATTACGAGACACAACGCTCTATTAGTCTTAAACCTGAAGGTGAGCGCTACTTAGAATTAATAAAACAACTCGAATCGGCCTTAAACAAGGAAATATCATGGAGTTAGCTATAGATACTTCTTCCAATATTGCTGGCATAGTTTTATCGCGTAAGGGCGAAGTTTTAACCGAGCTAACCTGGCAAACAGTTCAAAACCACACTGTAGAATTGATACCCAATTTGGTTCATCTGCTAAAACAAGCTAAGGTAGAGCTAAACTCTATAGAAGCAATCATTGTAGCCAAAGGTCCAGGAAGCTTCAACGGGCTACGAGTGGGAATAAGCACAGCCAAGGGGTTAGCCTTCTCCCTAAATATCCCTTTGCTTGGCATAAGCACCCTGGAAGCTGAAGCCTATCCCTTTGCTTATACTGGCTTGCCATTGTGTCCCCTTCACAAAGCTGGTGGCGAGGAAATTGCCACTGCCCTTTATCAACAAAAGAATAACGAATGGCGCTGTCTAAAAGCAGAACATTTAACCACGCTCAATGCCTTATGCCAACAGGCTCGTCAGGAAACACTTTTCTGTGGCGAAATCCCTTCAGATATAGTAGCTGAACTAAGGCAAAATTTGGGCCAGCGAGCTAGAATACCACAAACTAGCGGGTTTCCTCGAGCTGGCTCCTTAGCCATGTTAGGTTGGCAAAGACTGAATAGAGGAGAGCAAGATGACCCAGCCACCCTGCAACCTTTATATCTTCGCCCTCCTCATATAACCAAACCGAAGGCAAGGTATCCCTCTGTCACCCTGAGTGAAGCGAAGAGGCTAAAGGGCGTCAGGGATTCTTCCGGGAGCTTGTCCTGAGATTCTTCGCTACGCTCAGAATGACAGTGGGGCTTAAGCTAACAAAACCAAAGGAAAGGAGAAGGAGAGAGTGAAAATTCCAAAATTAGATACTTCCTACTCGACCAGGCTCTGCTTTGCCTGCGGCGAAGACAATCCCATAGGGCTGAAGTTGAAACCTGTTTACGATGGAGAAAGGGTCAGGGCAGAGTTCACCCCGGGGGAATACCACCAAGGCTGGGATAATGTAACTCACGGCGGCATTCTTTACACCCTCCTCGATGAAATAAGTGCTTATGCCATCCTCTGCTGTGGAATTGATTTTGGCGTTACGGCCAAAAGTGAAGTAAATTTTAAGCACGTAGCACCTACTGGAGAGCCAATCCAAATCTCCGCCCGGGTCACAAAATTGACAAAAAGACTAATTGAAACCAAGGGATTGCTTACTCTTAAAGATAACACAGTTATAGCTGAAGGCATCACTTTGTTCTATATATGGAAGCAATCAGAAAAAACAATCCTCTGGGATATGGACGGAGTTATTGCTGATTCTAACTCATTCCATTTTGCTGCCTGGCAAGAAACCTTCGCCAAGAAAGAAGTAAACTTTACTAAGGAAGAGTTCACCAAGTTTTTTGGCACCAGAAACGATTTCATAATTCGTAATGTTCTCGGAGAAGGATTGTCAGAGGAGAATCTCGAAAGTATAGTCCAGGAAAAGGAGGCATGCTTCCGAGAGAAAGCAAGGGGGAATATCAAGCCATTTCCCGGGGTGATTAAACTAATAAATACGATTAAGAGGGGAAACTTCAAATTAGCCCTGGTTTCTTCAGCACCAAAGGAAAACATCGACTTGCTCACTAGCGAACTTAACCTAGAAGGGATTTTCCATTGTGTCGTTTCTGGTAGGGAAGTGGCGGAAAGCAAGCCGAGTCCCCAAATATATCTTTTAGCTGCGGAAAAACTAGGAGTTCAGCCTGAGAACTGCATTGTAATTGAAGATTCCCCCCTCGGCGTTAAAGCAGCTAAAGCCGCGGGAATGAGATGTCTGGCTGTAACCAACACCCATCCCAAACAAGACCTTGAAGACGCTGACAGAGTAGTTGACTCTTTAGAAGACGTAGATTTAATTACCCTAATCCAAAGGGTGTAAGGAGGAGTAGTTGGCTGCGAGCAAGAAGCAAAGCAATCCCAACGAGCAGAGAAGCTTAGTGCTTATTAAACCCGATGCCATACAAAGAGGATTAGCCGGGGAAATAATTTCCCGCCTTGAAATAAGAGGGCTCAAAATTGTAGCTATGAAAATGTTACAATTGGATAAAACCTTAGCTCAACTTCACTACGCCATTCATAAAGACAAAGCTTTTTTCAACAAGCTAATAGATTTCATTACTTCTAGTTCCATCATTGCCATTGTTTTTCAGGGAAAAGATGCTGTAGAGATAATAAGGCAAACAATGGGTGGAACCGACCCAGTTAAAGCTCTCCCTGGCACTATTAGAGGTGACTTCGGCCTCGATATTGAGCATAACCTAATCCATGGTTCTGACTCAGCAGAGAATGCCCCCGAGGAAATAAATCTCTTCTTCTCCCCGGAAGAAATTTTTGACTATCACAAAGATATTGATAGGTGGGTTAGCTAATAGTCACTATTTACTGGATTCTAACCACGGGAATTGCTTTATCCCACAGCTTATCTAACTGATAATAATCCCGCTCTGTAGAGCCAAATATATGAACAATAACAGCCTCAAAATCACCAAGGAGCCAACCTGAATCAGGATTACCTTCTTTATGATGGGGTGTAACACCTTTGCTCCTCAGTACCTCATCAATGCCTCGCCAAATGGCTTCTATCTGGCGGTCACTTTCTCCACTACAAATAACGAAATAATCGGCAAAGGAGCACAATCCCCTCACGTCAAGCATCACAATATCATTTGCTTGCTTCTCAGAAGCAGCTTCCACAGCCAAACGTGCTAGCTCTTCAGCCTCCAGAAAGAATCAACCTCCTACATTTATTTGGGCTGTTTAATTTTGATTTCTCGTTCAATTTTGGGCATTCTTGGGAGTCTTCACCCCCAAACTTTCGTAGTTGCCTGATTCATCAGGCACAATAGCCCAATAAATTGGGCAACTACATTTCTAAACAGCCTCTTATTATTATAACACTTTCGCTTAAACCAGCAATGCTCCCAAGGACAAAATTTTGACTAAAGCCCGCTTATTAGTTAAATTATAGGTGTAAATGGCAGATTTACTTTTTGGTCCGGCCGGAGTTGCTCTAAGCGCCCGAGAACGCTCCACAGAAAGTGGCATCCAACGCGTTGCCAAGCTAGGCTTAGGATGTATGGAGCTGGAATTCGTCCGAGGGGTGAAGATGAGCGAAAGGACTGCCCTAGCTATAGGGCAACTAGCCAGAGAAAAGGGAGTAGCACTCAGCGCTCACGCCCCTTACTTCATAAACTTCAATGCTAAAGAGCCAGAGAAGATACGAGCTAGTCAAGAAAGGTTGCTCCACGCCGCTCGAATTGCCTCCCTGTGTGGTGCTAGAAGCGTGGTTTTTCACGCCGCTTATTATCTAAGTGACCCACCAAATAAAGTCTATGACATGGTGAAGAGACAACTACAGGAGGTAACAAGCAAGCTAAGAACAGAAGGCAACAGAATTTGGATTAGACCTGAGACCACTGGAAAAGTCAGCCAATTCGGCACCCTGGACGAGCTAATAAGACTAAGCAACGAGGTTGAGGGAGTAATCCCTTGCATCGATTTCGCTCATTGGCATGCTCGAACAGGGAAATTCAATTCCTACACTGAATTTACTGCTATACTGGAACAAATAGAAAATAAACTAGGAAGAGCAACCTTGGATAATATGCACATACATGCCTCAGGGATAGCCTATGGGGAAAGGGGCGAAATTAGACACTTAAATATGAAAGAATCCGACTTCAATTATGTTGACCTTGTTAAAGCCCTGAAAGATTATAAGGTTAAAGGATTGGTTATCAGTGAAAGTCCCAACCTAGAAGAAGATGCCCTCCTTTTACGAGAGACTTACTACAATTCCTGTATGTGATGCTTCGCTACTTTTAGCAATTTTTCCCATTTATAGTATTCGTGATATAATAAACGCGAGTTAAAATATGAAACCGAAATTGTGGCACAATAATTTTGTTTACTTACTACTTCTAGTAGTGATAGTAGCCACTGTATTTGCTTTTTTACCACGCAGTGGCCCTGAAAATGTGTCAAGCATTGACGAATTTATTGCTCAAGCTAAGCAAGGGCAAATAGATATCGTTAAGCAAGACCCAGAGCGCAATAGCATTATTGGCTTAAAAGATGGCAAGGAGGTGATTAAAACCGGTTTCGATGGCAGCACCACCGAACTCCGTAATTTGCTTGAAGACGAAGGGGTCCAACTTCCGATCGATGTTAAAGCTAGCGGCACTGACTGGGGAATGATAGCTTTGCAAATCCTCTTACCAATTATGTTGATTGGGGCGCTATTCTATTTCTTATTCCGCTCAGCCCGTGGAGCCGGGACGCAAGCCTTCAATTTCGGTAGAAGCCGCGCCCGGCTAAGTTCCGGCAACAAACCTACAGTAACTTTTGCCGATGTCGCTGGAACCGACGAAGCCAAGGAAGAAGTTCAAGAGGTAGTAGATTTCCTCAAATCACCCCAGAAATTCCGTACATTGGGAGCCCGCATCCCCCGGGGGGTGCTCCTGGTAGGACCGCCAGGGACAGGCAAAACCCTGCTGGCTAAAGCTATAGCTGGGGAAGCCAATGTGCCTTTTTACTCCATTAGCGGCAGTGAATTTGTGGAGATGTTTGTTGGCGTTGGCGCTGCTAGAGTCCGAGACCTTTTTGAGCAAGCCAAGCGTAACTCACCATGCATAATTTTTATGGATGAAATTGATGCTGTAGGCCGACATCGTGGCGCTGGCTTAGGTGGAGGACATGATGAAAGAGAGCAAACTCTAAATCAAATCCTATCTGAAATGGATGGCTTTGACACCGATGCTAACGTCATTGTTCTCGCTGCTACCAATCGCCCCGATATTCTTGATCCAGCCTTACTACGCCCTGGTCGCTTTGACCGTCACATTGTCGTTGACTTACCTGATATCAACGGCCGCAAAGCTATCTTAGAAGTACATGCCAAAGGCATGTCCCTGGCCAAAGAAGTCAACCTGGAAACAGTAGCTAAGGAAACACCTGGTTTCAGCGGCGCTGACTTAGCCAACCTAATTAACGAAGCAGCTATCTTAGCTGCCAGACGCAACCGCAAAGATATATTTTTAAAAGACCTTGAGGATGCTGTTGATCGAGTTATCGCTGGTCCTGAGAAGAAAAGCCGTGTAATCAGTCAGAGAGAAAAGGAAATAACTGCCTATCACGAAAGTGGCCACGCCTTAACAGCTAAGATGCTGCCCAATGCTGATGCAGCAGTACACAAAATTTCCATCATTGCTCGAGGGATGGCTGAGGGCTGGACACGTCTTTTACCATCCGAGGATCGCCACCTATACCCAAAGTCTCAGCTTGATAGCACAATAGCAATAATGCTGGGAGGACGTGTTGCCGAGGAGATTACCTTTAATGAAGTGACCACAGGGGCACAAGACGACTTGAAAAAGGCAACCAGCTTGGCACGCGGAATGGTTACCGAGTATGGAATGAGCGCTAAACTAGGGCCACGAACTTTCGGACAAAAACAGGAACTTGTCTTCCTGGGGCGCGAGATCAGTGAGCAAAGAGATTACAGCGATGAGACAGCTCGAGAGATAGATGAAGAGGTACACAATATTATCCAGCGTGCTTATGACACCGCCAAGAAAATACTGACCGAAAACAAAGCCAAACTAAAGCAAATCGCTGGGGAACTCGTCGCCCACGAAACTCTGGAGGAATCTGAGCTCAATAAGCTCTTCGAAGGATTAACACCACAACCAGCCTCTAGCTAAAAGGTTTTATTACTTCTCTTATTTCACTAACCGGATACACGACCAAGGCGGCTGGTTTCTTGAGCAATAACACTATCATCCAGCTTGACAAATAGTGGCTGAGGCTGGTGAAGCCTCTGCCCCGGCACTGGCGGCTGAAGTTTCCAACCTGCCTCCCTGACGCTTCCCTCAAAGCCAAGAAAGGTGTGGAGCTTCTCAGAACTAAAGGGAAGAAAGGGATAGAAAACAGTCTTTAGAACTGATAATACGGACAGGACAGTGTAGGCGGACTTGGCCGAGATTTCTGGGGATTTTTTTATTGTCTTCCAGGGAGCTTGTTCATCAAGGTAACGGTTAGCCTGCTGAGCTAGAGACATAGCTTGCCTAATTGCCTCCCTGAAACTGCAACGGTAAAGCGATTTATCCACGTCGCTCAGTGTAACCTCAGCCTTATGAAGCAATCTCTGGCTTTGTTCATCAAGCTCACCTGGCGAGGGCACCATTTCATTGAAATTGCGATAAGTAAAAGTAAGGATACGATGCGCCAGGTTCCCATAAGTAGCTACTAGCTCATCGTTATTGCGGCGAACAAATCTATCCCAAGAAAAATCGCTATCCCGGGTCTCAGGCATATTTATGGATAAAATATAGCGTAGCGGATCTGGGTCATATTTCTCCAGGTAATCAGGTAGCCAAACTGCCCAATTCCGGCTGGTGGAAAGCTTCTTGCCCTCAATGGTCAAAAATTCATTGGCGGGAACATCGTAGGGGACATTTAATCCGCCATAGCCTATCAGCATCGCTGGCCAGATTAAGGTATGGAAAAAAATGTTGTCCTTGCCTATGAAATAAAAGCTCCTGGATTCTCCTGTCCAAAAAGGTTGCCAAGCTGTATCATCGCCATGCAGGTTTGCCCACTCTTTACTTGCTGACAGATAACCAATAACTGCCTCGAACCACACGTAAATTCGCTTCCGCTCAAAGCCCGATTGCGGCACAGTCACTCCCCAATCTATATCACGGGTTATAGCTCTATCCCTTAATCCCTCATCCAAAAATTTCCAGGTGGTACTAAGCACATTATGCCGCCAGTGAGACTGCTCCTTTATCCATGCCTTCAATTTATCCTGAAAAGAAGTAAGGCGCAGGAAAAAGTGCTCCGAGACCTCAAACCGCGCTGGAGTGCCACAAAGATAGCAGTAAATATTCTCAAGCTCTGCTGGATTTAATGGCTTACCACATTCATCACATTGATCACCGCGCGCTTTGGGAAAGCCACAATAAGGACATGCACCTTCAACATAGCGGTCAGGAAGAAAACGCTGGCACTTGGGGCAATAAGCCTGAAGCATCTTATCCTTATAAATATAGCCCTCATTGAGCAAAGTAAGAAATATATCATGAGTAACCTGAGCATGATTTGTAGTCTCTGTAGTGGTAAATAAATCAAAGGATATGCCCAATTTTTGCCAACAATCGATAAATTGTTGATGATATTTAGATGCTATTTCCCGTGGTGTGGTAGATTCCTGCTCAGCTCGAATTGTAATCGGCGCCCCATGCTGATCACTACCTGAAACCATCAGCACATCATTGCCCTTGAGGCGATGATAACGAGCAAAAATATCTGCCGGCAGATAAGCCCCGGCAATATGTCCTAAATGTAAAGGACCATTGGCATAAGGCCAAGCAACACCTATAAAGATACGCTCACCCAAGAAAGCCTCCAAATTCAGCCTTCGGCTGACTGCTTCTTATCGTACCTAGACCTCAGGGAAAAAGACGATTATCTTCTCTCCCTTTTCTGTCCTATAGGAAGCATAACCACGACTTAAGCAGCAATCAACACAAAAACGTTGGCTCTGCTCACCCTCATCATCAACCATTAAATAACGCTCACCATATTCCAGAAATCTGTGACAGACATCACATTGCACTTTGCCTACAGCAATACAGCCACGACGCAATTTAATCTCCTTTAGCAGGCTTTGAATAGCCTACTGACAGCTTCACTTCCCATCAAAGGTGCAAAACACGCAGGAAAATATCATCTCGGTTACTAGTAGGAGCGGCGAAAATAGGGAAGAACAGCCACAGCCGATAATTATAGCCCCTAATTACAATTCTATCTACCCGTCTTGACTCCAAACTATCACCCTTGTATAGTTTACAACAATTATCTCTCCGAAGAAGAAAAAATGCCTTACCCTAAATTCAAAGAGATGATGCCAACACACGGGTTTGATGACGTAGCTCTTGTTCCTGGCGATGTATCCATCAACCCTGACCAGACAAATATAGATTTTACTATTGGTAATTTTAAATTCTCCATCCCCATCCTAGCCTCAGCCATGGATGCTGTTGTTGACCCCGCCTTAGCTATCAAGTTTGCCAAACTGGGTGGGCTAGCTGTCCTCAACCTCGAAGGAGTACAGACACGCTATGAGAATCCTGACGAAGTTCTTAAGCAAATTGCCCAAGCTCCGGAAACTGAGGTTACATCTCTTCTACAAAAGATTTACTCAACACCTATTAAGGAAAATCTTATCGCTGACTGCATCAGCAAGATCAAACAAGGAGGCGTCACCTGTGCCGCTTCACTAACTCCAGCCACTACTAAACGACTGGCTCCGATAGTTAAGGAAGCCGGGATTGATATACTAGTAGTGCAATCTACAGTGACCACCGCCAAGCATATCTCCAAGAGCTACCGAGGGCTTATCTTGCCCGAGCTATGCCAGATGATGTCCTTGCCTATTATAGTAGGCAACTGCTGCAGCTACAGCGCCGCATTAGAGTTGATGAGAACGGGAATTGATGCCATTTTAGTTGGCGTCGGTCCTGGAGCTGCCTGTACCACCAGAGAAGTTATCGGCGTTGGTGTCCCCCAGATAACTGCCACTATAGATTGCGCTGCCGCTAGAGAGACTCATTTTAAAGAGGGTGGTAAATATGTATCAGTGATAACTGATGGAGGCATTCGCATTGGCGGCGACTTATGTAAAGCATTCGCCGCTGGCGCCGATGCTGTGATGATTGGCTCGCCACTAGCTCAGGCTGCCGAGGCCCCAGGTAGAGGTTATCATTGGGGTATGTCTCAGCCTCACCCCGCATTGCCTAGAGGGACACGGGTAAAAGTTGGCACCACTGCCCCCTTAGAGCAAATCCTCTTCGGTCCCACTTCTGTTACCAACGGCAGTCAAAATTTGGTTGGTGCCTTGCGCACCAGCCTGGGAGTCTGCGGTGCTAGAACTATTAAAGAAATGCATAAGGCTAAGATGATCATTGCTCCAGCTATAAAGACAGAAGGCAAATACTTCCAGGCAACTCAAGTTACTCCTTGAGCTCCTGGCTTTTAAAGAAACGCATTAACACAAAACCAGGCTCCAAAGCCAATCAGCACAAAAGCACAAATGCCAAACACAATCCTCTGCACTTTCTGCGTCCACCACCTCCTTGACTTAAATGTACTTGCAGAAAGAAACTCATACCAGGCTAAATCACAAAGCCAGTGCACCACAGTGAAGAAAACAATGCCAACAAGCCCAAAGTTGGTAGCGCCAACTACCAGGGCCATGCCTATAGTCACCCACCATATATAAAAAGCGGGGTTAGTTCCCGTGATGACAATGCCAGTGGCTAAAGAACTAGTTGGCAGTCCGCCTATTTCTCCAACAGCATTGCCAGCAGTTCGAAACATTCGGAAACCCAGGTAAAATAGCATCAGTCCACCCACAACGTGAATAACCTTCACAACTTGTGGAGAGCTGATGAGAGGCCCAAATCCCAGATAAATCGCCGCTATAAGCGGCACCTCGATGACGGCATGCCCTACGGCAATCAAGGCACCGGCATTTTTATCACCATAACCTTTGGCTATCGTAGCGGCAGTAACCGGTCCTGGCAGCATAACGCCAGTAAGGGAAATACCTACGGCAGATATTAGAAATAAGCTGAGGCTTGTCTCCATAACATAACCATTCACCTGGTGTCATTCTGAGGGAGCACTTCGGCTTCGCTCAGGGTGACATAGGGAGTGACTGAACATTTTCTCCATAACTACTTGAACAAACTCGAATTTAGGCTAGATTTCCTCTTCCTCTTCCTCCTCAGCGGCTATATCCCCTCCATAATGAGGAAGGACCACACCTACCTTACCTCGTCGCTGTTTAGCCCTTTTAGGCAGATTACCAATCATTTTCCTTAACTCTGCGAACGCCTCTACTGGCTGTGCTGGAGGAATAACTATGCCATCCATCCCCACCTGCCATAAACTGCCAAGCTCAGCACTTGTGACCAGTGAAGGCAAAGTTACCACAAGCGGCTTATCCAATAGCTCACTGAAACATCGACAAACAAGCAGATACTCCACACTAATAAATGACTCCTCGCCTCTATTAATAAAGACACCGTCTATATCAAGAGCATTAATAGCTCTAACCAAACCTCGGTCCAACGAAGGTTCTACCATCAGAAATTTACCCACCCCTTCTCCTTGTAGTGCTACCACAGGCGTCTTCATATCGAAAACTACAAAGTCGCAGCCCAAGCCAACAAGCTCAGCAGCCCTCTTTTTGCTCATCCCCTTTATAACTACCCCTAGAGGAATATCACCCATAGCCTTGACCATTTGCTTCAGACTTCTAATCTTAAGGTTTTGACTCAATATCAGCCCAGCATCCACTTTGCTACCAGTTAAGGCATCAGCTTCCTTGACATCCATTCCAGCCAGTCCGGCAACAAGCAACATCGGTGAGCTTCTCAACTCGCTGGCAGCCGCATGGAAACCTATCAATGCTGAAGACCTGGAGAGGTTATGCAGTTTATCCACAAATTTGCTCATCTTACCTCCAAAGCCAGCGGTCGGATTCGAACCGACGACCGGCGGTTTACGAAACCGCTGCTCTACCCCTGAGCTACGCTGGCACAAGATTAGTATAGCTGACGGGGCAGG
>Ga0209121_10001323_pt1 | contig 25915 bp, 27 predicted proteins | sample Cruoilmetagenom3_FD_187292 | JGI IMG/M metagenome (GOLD analysis project Ga0209121, IMG submission 187292) | Oil polluted marine microbial communities from Coal Oil Point, Santa Barbara, California, USA - Sample 3 (SPAdes) (version 2) | ecosystem: Environmental > Aquatic > Marine > Oil seeps ... | reverse complement strand
TATATTAACCAACAGTCTAGCTCCAGCATAGGCTTGTACCGTTGCCGGCCCAGCTTCGTACCACATATCTTCACAAATAGTTACGCCTATGCCTATACCATAAATGACAAAGATGGGGCATGTGCTTCCTGCTTGGAAATATCTATTTTCATCAAATACACCATAATTGGGGAGGTAAAACTTGTGGTAAACGCCCACCAGTTTATTGTCATAAATCACTGCAGCAGCGTTATGTATATCACTATCGCTATCCACGAAGCCCACTACCACTGCCATATCTGAAGTATGCTTTATCACTTCATTGAAACACTCTTGATTTTGCTTAATAAACTGCGGCTTAAGCAATAAATCCTCAGGGGGGCAGCCAGTTATGGCCAATTCAGGAAAAGTCAATAAGTCAACTCCAAGCGACTTCGCCTCATCAATAAACTGCACTATTTTCCTGGTGTTGCCACTCAGATCGCCAACCGTGGGGTTGATCTGAGCCATTCCAATTCTAATACTACTCAATTCCGCCTCACATATCCAAGTTTGGTATGATATGTCAGATGTTAACGTATATTCTTCTAGAACTCAACACCAATATTGGTGCTATGGCAAGTTTAATTAAAAGGGTAGGCTGGTACCCCCTATTGTGAGGGCTCAATCGCTCTGGCTCCACTGTAGGCGCAGAATACCTCACTAGCTAAAGGGATATGGTATGTAAAGAGAACGAGTGCTGGGCCATATACCAATGAACGAGTAAAGAATGTTGAACTCTACGAAGTTGTTTGCTAAAATGCCTCAAAGGGGCGGTTAGCTCAGTGGTTAGAGCGCTGCGTTGACATCGCAGAGGTCACTGGTTCAAATCCAGTACCGCCCACATTGGAAAAGTAACGGGCAATTTGCTACACTTAGCTTTGTTAATGTGGTTGTTTGAAGCTAGATGCACATGTTTAGAGTTGAGCTTACTAAGCGAGGGAATTTAGGGTGAATTCAAAAGGAAATGAACGAGTGGAGATAATGCGTCACTCCGCTGCTCACGTGATGGCGGAAGCAGTGCAATCTCTCTTTCCTGAAGCAAAGTTTGGCATTGGCCCAACGATTGAAAATGGCTTCTATTATGATTTTGAGCTACCACGCTCGCTGACACCAGATGACTTGCCCGTAATCGAAAGCAAGATGAGGGAGATTATTGCCCAAGATGCACCATTTATTAAACAAGAGGCAAACAAAGAGACAGCGCGTCAGATCTTCGCCACGCAACCTTATAAGCTGGAACTTCTTGATGAACTCCCAGATACCATGGTGACCGTTTACAAACAGGGCTCTTTCACTGACTTATGCCGCGGTCCTCATGTAGCTTCTACAAGTGAAGTGAAAGCTTTTAAACTTACCCACATAGCCGGAGCATACTGGCGTGGGGATGAAAATAGGCCCATGCTACAAAGGATTTACGGTGTGGCTTTTGACACTCAAGCGGAGCTAGAAGATTATCTGGCTCTCCAAGATGAAGCTGCTAAACGTGATCATAGAAAGTTAGGTAAGGAACTTGACCTCTTCAGCATTCATGAGGAAATTGGACCTGGCTTAATTTGCTGGCATCCCAAAGGCGCCTTGATTCGGCAGATTATCGAGGACTTCTGGAAGGCAGAGCATGCTAAGCAGGGTTATGACCTTGTCTACACCCCCCACATTGCCAAGAAAGACTTATGGAAGACTAGCGGGCATCTGGAGTTCTACAAAGATTATTTGTACTCGCCAATGGAGGTCGAAGGCCAGGAGTATATGATAAAGCCAATGAATTGCCTCGCGCATATTCTAATTTTCAAGACTCAGCTACGTAGCTATCGCGATTTGCCTTTGCGGTACTCCGAATTGGGCACAGTATATCGCTATGAGCGAAGTGGCGTGCTCTATGGCTTAGCTAGAGTCAGGGGATTTACCCAGGATGATGCCCATATCTTCTGCCGCACCGACCAAATTGAAGAAGAGGTAATAGGAGTGGTGCAACTGGCGCAGTTCATGATGTCTACTTTTGGCTTTGATGATTACGACTTGCTGTTGTCTACCCGTCCGGAGAAATATGCCGGTACTCTTGAAATGTGGGACCAAGCTACAGAATCCTTGAGGCGCGTTTTAGAGAAACTTATGCTACCTTATGAAGTAGACCCTGGAGAGGGAGTCTTCTATGGACCTAAAATTGATATTAAACTCAGAGATGCTGTGGGGCATTCCTGGCAAGGGCCTACCATCCAAGTTGACTTCAATTTGCCACAACGATTTGACGTTAATTACATTGGCAGCGATGGTCTTGAGCATCGTGTAACAATGATACATCGTACGGTTCTAGGTAGTATGGAGCGCTTCCTAGCTTGTCTTGTTGAGCACTACGGTGGTGCTTTCCCAACATGGCTATCACCAGTTCAGGTGATAATAATTCCCATAGCAGATCGCCACATCGATTACGCTCGCCAAATAGAAACTGAGTTTAAAGAAGAGGGTATCCGCATTCAAATCAACGATCGTCCAGAGAGGATGAACCTGAAGATAAGAGAAGCCCAACTGGAAAAGATCCCATATATGCTTATAGTTGGCGATAATGAGGTAGCTTCATCCAAGGTATCACTCCGCTTGAGAAGCGGGGAGGATATGGGGTTGCAAAGCCTCTCGCAGGTTAAAACTAAGATAAAAACAGCCATAGAAACTAAATCCAAACTGCTCTAAGGGTGGAGGAGTCAGTATAGCTAAGAAATTATCAATCAACCAAAGGATTAGAGCCAAGGAAGTTCGACTTATAGGGGAGACTGGAGAGCAGTTAGGGATATTACCTATGCAGCGAGCATTACAGATTGCTCGTGAGCAGGGTTTCGATTTAGTGGAAGTAGCGCCGACAGCTAAGCCACCGGTGTGTCGACTTCTTGATTATGGGAAATATAAGTACGAGCAAACAAAAAAGGAGCGGAAAGCCAAAAAGGGGCAAAAACTTGGCTTGTTGAAGGAGATTCGCCTAAGGCCCAAAATTGAGGAGCATGATTTACAAGCGAAAATTAAAACAGCTAAGAAATTGCTGGAGGGGGGCAACAAGCTGAAGGTAGTGGTGAGATTTTATGGGCGTGAGGTTATCTATCCCGAGTTAGGACGGAAAGTGTTACAAAGGTTTATAGAAGCTTTGAGCGAAGTGGCTAAAGCAACTGAGCAACCTGTAGAGGAACGTCGGACTATAACCCTGACTCTTTCCGCAGTTTCTGCTAAAAAGCCGACAGAGGGTTGAAATAAGAGAGAAGGTTGAAATAAGATGCCAAAGCTTAAGACTCATAAAGGAACGAAGAGCCGTTTCCACATAACAGGCAGGGGCAAGATCATGCGCACTAAATGCGGCAAAAGTCACTTAAGACGGAAAAAGGCCCCCCGAACCACACGGCTCTATGATGAAATGATACCAGCCGCTCCCGCGGATAAGGTGCGAATTAAAAAGCTCTTGCCTTACAAAGACAAGGGTTAGTTTGCTCGTTATCAGAAGAAGGAAAGAAGATAAAATAGTGAAAGGTAGACTTACCTAGGGGAGGGCAATCTTGCCACGAGCTAGAAGCGGAATAGTTAGTCACAGACGTCATAAGAAAGTACTTAAGTTAACTAAAGGGCATTATGCTTCAAGACATACCTTATATCGCTCCGCCCGTGAATCATTGCTTCATGCTTTGGATTATGCTTACTGTCATCGTCGTGAGCGGAAGGGTGATTTCAGAAAACTATGGATTGCTCGCATCAATGCTGCTGCCCGGGCTAACGGACTTTCTTACAGCCAGCTTATCGCCAGTTTGAGGAAATCAAATGTGGAGGTAAATCGCAAGATGCTCGCTGAAATGGCGGTCAAGGACCCCCAGAGTTTTGCCAAGTTAGTGGCCTCTGTTTCAGCAAAAAGTGCAAGCTAATCTTGTCTACTACTCAATGTTAAAACAGCTTGAAGCTCTTCGCATACAAGCGTTTGAGGAGCTAAGTAGAATTGATGACCCTGAAGAACTTGACTTATGGCGCGTCCGCTATCTAGGTAAGAAAAGCGGGCTAACTCGCATTCTGCGCTCCCTAGCTACTTTACCCCTGGATGAGCGGAGAAAAATAGGCGCCCAAGCCAACAAAATCAAGAAAGCTTTAGAATCAGACCTAACCGAAAAGGAAAGATATCTACAAGAAACATTCTTGACCCTTTCCTTAGAGCAAAAAAGGCTAGATGTTACTTTACCGGGTCGTCCCATCCCTACTGGACGACTCCATCCCATCACCCAGACACTTGAGGAAATTTGCGATATTTTCAAGAACATGGGCTTTCAAGTTTTTGAAGGACCTGATGTGGAGTGGGACTACTATAATTTTGAAGCGTTAAACATCCCTCAATATCATCCAGCACGGGATATGTTTGCTACTTTGTGGCTAGATTCCTGGGTAGATAGAAAGGCCAGGCTATTACGGACTCATACTTCGCCAATGCAGATTAGAATTATGGAGCATAAGCGTCCGCCAATAAGGGCAATAGTGCCAGGACGATGTTACCGATATGAAGCAACTGATGCTACCCATGAGTCAATGTTTTATCAAGTCGAAGGCTTGGCTGTGGACAAGAATATCACCTTTGCTGATTTGAAAGGCACCTTGTTTGATTTTTGTCACCATCTCTTTGGTGAGGAAACAAAAGTCCGCCTCCGCTGTGATTATTTCCCTTTTGTTGAGCCCGGAGCAGAAGTAGCTATTCAATGTTTAGCGTGCCGCGGAAGTGGTTGTCGGTTGTGTGCTTACACTGGCTGGATTGAAATATTGGGTGCAGGCATGGTTCATCCTGATGTTCTCAAGCATGTCGATATTGACCCCGAAGTCTACAGCGGCTTTGCCTTCGGTCTGGGAGTAGAGCGAATTCCTATGCTCCGCTATGGTATTGAGGATATTCGCCTCTTTTACAGTAATGACCTTAGGTTCTTAAAGCAATTCTGAATTTTAAGAGGGCAAAATGAAAGCTTCGTTCAAATGGCTCAAAGATTATATTGATATCACGCTAGCTCCCAAAGAGCTAGCTGAGAAGCTGACTATGGCTGGCATGGAGGTCAAAGGCATCCAGACTGTGGGCGGCACCTGGGATAATGTGGTGATAGGGGAGGTAATAGCTCTAAATCCTCATCCTAATGCCGACCGTCTGAAGCTACCCACTGTTAATCTTGGCACGCAGCAAATCACTGTGGTGTGTGGCGCTCCTAATATTAGCCTGGGGCAAAAAGTACCTTTTGCCTTCGTAGGTGCCCAGCTTATAGATGGTCACACTGGAAAGGCAACAACACTAAAGCCAGCTAAAATTCGTGGCATTGTCTCTGAGGGTATGGTTTGCTCCGAGAAAGAACTGGGCATTTCTGATAGACATGAAGGCATAATGGTATTACCAGCGGAAGCTCCGCTAGGTATGTCTCTTAATGAATATTTAGGCGATGTAATTTTTGATTTTGACATAACGCCCAATCGGCCAGATTGCTTATCTATGATTGGCATCGCCAGGGAAATTGCTGCTCTAACCGAGCAAAGACTTCATCTGCCTGAAATCCATTATGAAGAGCTAGAGGACCCGATAGATTCGCTCATCTCTGTTGACATAATTGAGCCAAATCTATGCCCTAGATACTGTGCTAGCTTGATTTCAGGAGTTAACATAGCGCCCTCTCCTGATTGGCTGCAACAGCGTCTAAGTAGCTATGGCATGCGTCCCATCAACAACGTTGTCGATGTTACTAATTACGTAATGCTGGAGTATGGTCAACCTCTTCACGCCTTTGATTATCATAAGATTGAAGGCAGAGAAATCGTTGTTCGTCGAGCTAGAAATGGTGAAGTTATGACCACCATTGACGGGTCAGAGCGTGTTCTTAATCAAGATACGTTGGTTATTGCTGACAAAGAGAGAGCTGTGGCTGTTGGTGGAATTATGGGAGGATTAGACACCGAGGTCACGGATGAAACCAATGCTATCCTTCTGGAGTCAGCAAATTTCAACCAGGCTATCATTCGTCAAGGATGCGGATATCTTCAATTACAAAGTGAGGCCTCGATCCGCTTTGATAAGGGACTAAGTCAAGAGTTACCGTTGCGAGCACTGAAACGAGCCACTCAGTTGCTTACAGAACTAGCCGGTGGCAGGGCAGCTAAAGGCATAATTGATGCTTACCCCGGAAAATCAGAACCGACAAGTATTTTACTTTCCACCGAGCAAGTCAAACGACTGTCAGGCATGGAAGTAGATATTGGCGAAATTACCAAAGTTCTGAGGCTCTTAGGTTTTGACTGCCAAGAGCATTCATCGTCACAAAGCGCAGTATGCACTCCTTATTGGCGTAGCGATATTAAATCTGCCGCTGACCTTGTGGAGGAAGTAGTTCGCATTATTGGCTATGACAAGATCCCTATAACCAGGCTTAGCTCTCCATTGCCGGCAGAGGAACCAACACCACAGCTTAGTTTTAGACAAAGGCTACGCAATATTCTAACAGGCTGTGGTTTGCAAGAAATATTGACTTATTCTTTAACCAGCTTGGAGAAGCTACAAAAGCTCTCCCCAAAGCTTGAATTGAAGCCTACACCATTAAAAGTAGCTAATCCTATGACCAGGGAGCAAGAATATTTGCGTACCACCTTGCGGGCCGGTCTTCTGGCCACTTTATCCTTTAACCAGAAACATGAACAAGCAGGCATAAAGCTGTTTGAGATTGGCAAGATATTCTTGCCGCAAGGAAAAGATTTGCCCCAGGAAAAGGAGACTCTCTGCGCTGTGCTCAGTGGCTCCAGGTCAGAACTAACATGGCATAGGGATGAGAAACCGCTTGATTTCTTTGATGCCAAGGGAATAGTAGAAAATCTGTTGAACCAATTGGCACTAAATGCGAGTTTTGAGCCTAGCGATGACGAAAGTCTGTCCCCTGGAAGTGGGGCTAACATAATCATTGAGAATGACAAGATGGGCATCGTAGGCGACCTTCACCCCAAGGTAGCACAAGCCTTCGAACTTTCTACGCCTACTTGTCTTATTGAAATCGACCTGGAGAAGTTGTTAACCAAGCTTATTGAGGTAAAGAAATATCAACCTATCATACGCCTTCCCAGTGTAACCAGAGATATTGCCTTAGTTGTAGATGAGCAAGTAAGCTATCACCAGGTGGAGAGCATAATGCAAAACTTCCCATTAGTAACGGACATCACTCTCTTTGACCTTTATCAAGGTGAGCAGATACCTGAAGGCAAGAAATCCTTTGCCATAAGGATTGTCTATCAATCGCCTGTTCACACCTTAACTGATGAGGAAGTCAACCAAACTCAAGAGCAGATGCTTGACAGACTACATCGGGAACTGGGCGCCAGCTTGAGGACTTAACTTCCTTCCAGCAGCTTCTTTATCTTTACAGCCACATTCTCTAAAGGCAAAAGCTGGGCTTCTTTCTCTGTGCGCCACTTTGCCTCTATGCTTTGGCTCTTCAGGGTGCGTGGTGATAATGTCAAGCGTAGAGGTATCCCCAGAAGGTCGGCATCGTTGAATTTAACGCCAGGGGATTCATTACGGTCATCGTAGAGAACCTCGATGCCCTGTTCTTCCAGTTTCTGATAAATATCCTCAGCAGTAGAGGCAACTACAGGATTGTCTAAATAGAGAGGGCAAAGATAGACTTGATATGGGGCAACAGAGAGCGGCAAGATAATACCTTTATCATCATGGCTTTGCTCTACTATTGCCGCTAACAGACGCCCCACTCCAATCCCGTAACAGCCCATAATTGCAGGTCGAGATACACCATCACGGTCCAGGAAGAATACCTGGAAACTCTCGCTGAGGAATGTGCCTAATTTAAATATGTGACCTACTTCAAGACCGCGGCTTGATGATAGCTTGCTACCACATTTGGGACAACTGTCTCCGGGACGAGCCAGGGCAATATCAGTCATGAGATCAACCTGGAAGTCCCTGGGGTAATTTGCATTCCTAAAATGGTATCCCGGCTTATTAGCACCAGCAATGAAATTGGAGCCAAGAGTTATGGAATCATCGGCAACAACTCTGACCTTGCTTATGCCTATGGGTGAGGCGAAACCGGCTACCACGCCCGCCTCTTCTACCTCACTTTCTACAGCGAGGCGAAGCTCAGAACACTTCAACGTATTCTTCAGCTTTGTCTCGTTCACTCCCAGGTCACCCCGAATAACGACCACGATGAATTCGTTATCAGCGGAATAAAATACAGCCTTCAGGGTCTGCGTTGCTGATACCCCGAGAAAAGTTGCCACCTCTTCTATAGTTTTCGCTCCTGGCGTGGCTACTTCTTCAAGAGGCAAGAGAACACCACCATTTACCCTCTCCTTAGCACTTTTGGCCCTTTCTGCATTGGCAGCATAACCACAATTGGGGCAATAAATAACCTCATCCTCACCAGTCTCAGTGATAACCATGAACTCATGAGAGTCCTTACCACCTATAGCACCACTATCAGCTTCTACCATTAGAGCTGGCAGTCCCAGGCGAGCGTAAATATTCTTGTAAGCTTGAGCCATTTTCTCATAGCTCTCATCCAGCCCAGCCTCATCAACGTCAAAGCTGTAAAGGTCCTTCATAGTAAATTCGCGAACTCTCAATAATCCACCACGGGGGCGAGGCTCATCCCGAAACTTGGTTTGAATTTGGTAGAGAAGAAGAGGCAGGTCACGATAGCTTTGCACATAGCGGTGTGCCAGATCACTAATAACTTCCTCGTGCGTGGGTCCCAAAGCTAACTGGTGCTCTTTACGATCAGTCAAGGTAAATAGAGTTTTGCCGAAGGAAACATCGCGCCCCGATTGCTGCCACAGCTCAAAGGGTTGCAGTGCTGGCATCATCAATTCCTGCCCGCCAGCCTTATCCATCTCTTCTCTTATTATCTGCTCGATTTTCCTCAGTGAGCGCCAACCCAGCGGCAGGTAAGAGTAGACACCAGCAGCCTCCTGGGCAATCATGCCCGCCCTAAGCAATAGCTGGTGGCTTACACTCTCAGCCTCCGCCGGTGCCTGTCGTAATGTCTTGCCAAAAAGTCTAGAAAATCGCATTTTGTTTTAGCTTACACCAATTCAAATAACTGGAAACTCTTTCAGCAACTAAAAACCTTTGATAAGGTCTATAGATTATCAAATGCTCTCATGCTCTCAGACTTAAAGGCCTGACACTTACGATATCATCAGCCTTAATCGGTCTGATATCTGCTTCTGTAAGCGTAAGCACTGCCTGAGTTTCCCCTGACGCTTTTATGAACTCTATCTCTAACCCATCAGGTTCGTATATCGCTACTACTGTCCCTAAGTCTCCAGCACGGAGACCAGATTCGGGAAGATCTTTTGCCAAAACCACGCAATCTAATAATTTATGTTTCATTTTCCTCCCTAGGATAACCGCGATAAATTGTTATGAGTCGTGGAAGTTCTTCTCCTGTTAGGATAATCCAGATAGACTTCAACTTCATTACTTTACCGCTGGGTCCCGTTATATCGCCAGTTATTATATATTTTTGCCCGTATTTTGTCTTTCCTCCCAACTCTGCATCAAGAGCAAGATGCTGTGTGCGGATGTCCTCAGCAAATTGTCCCCAGTTCTTCCGTATTCGACAAATTTTCCACCCCATCCTAACCTTACACCCCAATATCTTGTTTCTTTTTCGCTCATAACCTTCCGCTCACATGGTTGCTTTGATGCTCATCATATCTTCTCGATCTCTGCAATTAAGGCTTCCAAGAACTTTTCCTCAGTCACTATGCCTACTACCTTCCCCTTTCTAAATATGGCGCCTTTGCCTTTGCCACAGGCGATGCCGACATCGGCATCTTTTGCCTCACCAGGTCCATTGACCACGCAGCCCATAACCGCCACTTTAATTGGCTTATTTATCTTCTCAAGGTGCTTGCTTACAGCTTCAGCCAAGGCAATCATATCAACTTCAGTTCGACCACAGGAAGGACAGCTTACCAACGTTGGACCTCGTTGGCGAAGCCCGAGGCTTTTCAGAATTTCATAGGCAACGACCACCTCTTCACAGGGATGGGCAGTGAGAGAAACACGTATGGTATCACCAATACCCTGATACAAAAGGATGCTAATACCTGCGGTACTGCGTATAGCTCCAACCCGAGCAGGCCCTGCTTCGGTAATGCCTAAATGCAGAGGATAGGGCATTTTATCAGCAATCATTTCATAGGCCCGAATAGTGCTAGGTACATCAAAGGCTTTAAGGGAAACCTTGATTAAACCGAAGTCCAGACTTTCCATAAGCCTTGTCTGCTCCAACGTCATGTCAACCATCCGCTCGGCCAATGGAGCATTAGGTTTGAAATTCGCGGGTAGACTGCCAGCATTCACCCCGATGCGAATAGACACTTCTCTTTCCTTGGCAGCAGCTACCACTTTAGCAATTTGCTCCCTATCGCGGATATTACCTGGATTGAGGCGCAGCCCGTCAATGCCAGCTTCTAGTGCCATTAAGGCCAGCCGATAATCAAAATGAATATCAGCAATAAGAGGCATAGAAGTGCTCTTTTTTATGACCGCAAGGCTTTCAACCGCTTCCTTATCGGGGATTGCTACTCTCACTATTTCACAACCACATTCCTCCAGCTCTCTAATCTGGTTCGCAGTGGCAGGGATATTGCGCGTGTCAGTTTTAGTCATAGATTGCACTGCGATTGGGGCATCACCGCCAACAATCACCTTACCGATTCTTAAAGGGATAGAGCTTCGACGACGAATCATAATCCAAAGCCCCCACCTTTGATTATGCGAAGGATGTCATTAAAAGTTATCAAGACCACAAGTGCAATTAAAAAAGCGGTACCTATTGTGTAGGCCAAGCGCACTGCACGGGAAGAGAGACGTTTTCCTCGCCTAACCCCCTCTATAAGTGCGACTAACATTCCCCCACCATCCAGAGGGGGAATGGGGAGGAAGTTAAACAAGGCAAGCCCTAGACTGATGATGCTAGCCATAAATAATATATAACTAAATCCAGTAGCCTGTACTGCTTCTACAGTTAATTGACCAGCACCTATCGGTCCCACTAAGGCTAGACCCGGCTCCTCCTTGATCAAAGGGATAGCATCTATTATTAACTTGGGCATATGGATAATATAATCGCCTCCGAGATAAACCGCCTTCCATACCGGGAGCCGCTCCTGCTCAATGTGAGCTCCATCTACCCAGCGGAACTCTATTCCTTCTACCTCCTGGACAGAATTAAGCTCCTTGTCTATTTCTTTCCCCTCCCTAAATAAGGCTAGGTTTATTTCCTCTCCATCCTCGATAGAACTTAAGGCATGAGAGACAGTTTCATTGTTATATATAGCATGTCCATTGATGCCCAGGATGGTATCTCCTGGCCGGATGTCAGCCTTATACGCTGGTGAGCCCTCCTCCACCTCATACACGGTATTCCAGCAAAGCAGAATACCAATGATTCGCCGCTGCAATTCGGGATCAAACACCGGATTTAGACTTTTTTGGATTCGGTTTCCATCTCTTTGCAGAAGCAGAGTTATTTCCTCACCCTCTTCACATGAATTTGTTATGCTTTGTATATCTCCCCACTTGTGAACAGGCTCCCCATTTAGTTCCAGAATTATATCTCCAGACTTAATATCCACTGCTTGTGCTGGCGAGTTCTCCACCACGGAGTGCACCATAACCCCATTACCAGCTATCACACCCATAGGTAGCATAAAGAAAACACTGAGGAGGATAAAGGCTAGAAGGATGTTAGCGAGCGGACCCGCAGCATAGATTGCTAACCTGACCCATGGCCCTTTGCTAGCCAAGCTCCGAGGCACTGTGGGGTCATCTTCTCCAGGGGTCTTGACGAAAGCCCCCAGAGGTACAGCGTTAAGCGAATATAGTGTTTCTCCACGTTTAATGCCAAAAAGTCGCGGAGGCAGACCCAGTCCAAATTCCTCTACCTTTACCCCGGCGCGCTTAGAAGTGATAAAATGCCCCAGTTCATGAATAGAAACTGCAATAAATAGGATCACAATGAAAGCAATAATGATCAGAGCAATGTTCATACGTTACCCCGGTTTCTAATTTGCGCTATGCATTCTCTTGCCCATGCATCAGCTTGCAAAATCTCATTTAAAGAAGGCTGGCTTATACCTTGATGTCTCTCTAATGTTTCTTCTACCAGCGGAGCAATGTCAAGAAAACTAATTTGATGGGAGAGAAAAAGTTCCACAGCTACCTCATCGGCAGCACAAAGCACAGCAGGATAAGTCCCCCCTGATTTACCGGCATCCATCGCCAGCTTAAGACAAGGAAATCTGCCGTAGTCTACCGACTCAAATTCCAGAGACTTGAGTTTGCTTAAATCAAGTTGTGGCAATTCCGGATTTCTCAATCTCTCAGGATAACAAAGAGCGTATTGGATAGGCAACCTCATATCTGGTGAGCTAAGTTGTGCTTTCATTGAGCCATCCACAAATTCCACGATAGAATGAACTATGCTTTGTGGATGAATCAGTATTTCAATATCCTCAAAGGGAACGGAAAAAAGCCAGTGAGCCTCAATTACCTCTAATCCTTTATTCATAAGTGTTGCCGAATCAATGGTGATCTTCTTTCCCATTTTCCACGTAGGATGATGAAGCGCCTGCTCCACTGTTACCTGGCTTAACTGCGATTGGGAATAGCGATAAAAAGGCCCCCCAGAAGCAGTTAAAAAAAGCCGCTGCAGTCTATTCCCCTCCCCTTGCAGACATTGCCAAATAGCGCTGTGCTCACTATCCACAGGGAGAATTTGAGCTTGGTGCTGTTCAGCTTCTGCAATCACGAGCTCTCCGGCCATCACCAATGTTTCCTTATTAGCTAAAGCAACTGATTTGCCCAATCGCAAAGCCGCCAGGGTGGGACCCAGTCCCACTTTACCTGAAGTAGCTACAATAACAAGGTTGACTTCAGGATGGCTAGCTATTTGTTCCATAGATAGGAATTCCCCCCCACACCTGAAATCAGGCTCTATAGAGGAGTAAAACACTTTGGGTTGAAATTCATCAATTTGCCTTTGGAGAAGCTTAAGATTTTTGCCTCCAGCTAAACCCAGCACCTCGAATCTGCCAGATAAGGTGCGAATCACATCCAGAGCTTGCTGCCCTATGGAGCCTGTTGAACCTAGAATAGCTACTCTTTTTACCCCGCCAGACATGTTACGTAATAGTATACTATTGGCCCAACAAAAATAAGACTGTCAAAGCGGTCAAGAACTCCGCCATGCCCGGGTAGCAGCTTACCCGAGTCCTTTACCCCCATATTGCGCTTGAGCAGGGATTCAACTAAATCACCAAGCTGGGCAAAGATGGCGATAAGACAAGCCAGTAGTATAACTTGCCAATATCTAGAAGCGAAGGAAGAAAAGAGGTTGAGAACCACAAATACTATAACGGCACCCGCCATAGCGCTTAACAAACCACCCACAACTCCCTCCCAAGTTTTGCCTGGACTTATGGCAGAGGCTAAGCGGTGTCTGCCCCAGGCCTTCCCGACAAAAAAGGCACCCGTATCATTGGCAAATGTAGTGAGCAGAGCCAGGTAAACCCAATTTCTTCCATCCTCAAAAATGCGTAAATTAAGCCAATAGCTGAGCATCCATCCCACATAAAGGACACCTGCAATTGTCCAGGCCCAATTATGAAATGCTTCTTCTTGCGGTGAGCGATACAACAACCAAACCAGAGAAAGCACTATAGCTAATGTCATGACTATGGGCAATACTTCGGCATTGTTGTAATGGGGACTCAAAACAAGCGCTAGTGCCCAAAGCAGACCAAAGTAAGTTAAGGGGCAACCTTTGCCAGAATTAGAAACCATGCGGTAGAACTCGAAGGTGCCTACCAACGCAGCACAAGCTATAAGAATGCTAAACCAAGGGTCACCAAACCAGGTGGTGAAAATGACAAGAAGCAAACCTATAACAGCAGTGACAACTCTTTGCTTAAGCATGCCTGCACTTCTTAGCTTTCAAACCGCTATAGGTTTGCTTTTATGAAGTTACTTGGCCTTGGGATAATCCCTTAATCGGAAAGGAGATGTAAACCTCAGGATGTGCCTAGAAGTCACACTTCTCTTATTTCCCTCTCTTTTCTTTCACCAACGTCGCTTGCCTTGCTTACAAAATCGTCGTTGATCTCATCAACCAGTTTTACGGTGCTTTTAAGGATATCCTGTGATATTTCCTTATTCTTTTCCATCTTTCTTAGCTTTTCGATGCTGTCTCGTCGCATATTGCGTAATATCACCCGTCGTTCCTCTACTTTTTTAGATACTATCTTAGCTAGCTCTATACGACGCTCTTCGCTGAGAGGAGGAATAAGCACTCGAATCGTAACACCATCGCTCAGAGGATTAAGACCAATGTCAGATTTAAGGATTGCTTTCTCAATACTGCGCAGTGAAGTACGATCCCAGGGTTGAATAACAATTAAATTAGCTTCAGGTATAGCTATCGAGGCAATTTGATGCAGTGGAACCAGTGCACCATGATAATCAACCATAATGTTATCAACCAAAGCCGAAGTAGCTCGCCCTGTACGAATAGTAGCTAACTCTCGAATAAAACTATCTATTGTCTTTTGCATTCTTGAACTCAATTCCCGAAGTGTCTCTTCTACCATCGCTAATCCTCTCCATAAGGATGAGACACGCAAATTCTCATTTTGGGCTGCTTACCTGCTTGATAAGAGTTTCCCCGATTTTTTGACTGGTTGTTTAATTGATTAAGCCACACCGGGCGCTAACAGCCAAGCTCGAATCTAATAAACCTTCGTACCTTTATATTCTCTCCTACTTTAGCTACTGCCTCAGCAATAATATCCTGGACAGTCCTGCCAGGTTCCTTGATGAAAGGTTGCAGAAGAAGACAAGCACTTTGAGGATTTAAGTCTGCCTCCATTGGAATTTCTTCCTCGCTAATAAATTGCGGAGATGTAGCAGCTACTTGCATCGCCAAGTCGTGGGCAAGCTCTATGAATCCATCAGTACGGGCTACAAAGTCAGTTTCACAATTTAACTCAACTAATGCACCTACTCGCTTGTTATGATGGATATAAGCTTCAACTATACCTTCATTCGCAATGCGCTCCCTTTTCTTTTCCGCAATTAGTACACCACGGAATTTCAAAGCCTCGATTGCCTTCTCTACATCACCACCTACTTCTAACAAGGCCTCCTTACACTCAAGTATGCCAACATTAGTTCTATTCCTCACCTCTTTTATGGCTTCAGTCGAAATCTCCATCTCTGTTACCCCCCAACGAGTTATTCCTCTTCTGGCTCAAAAGTGTAGGAACCATAAATTTCAAGAGTCTCCTCTGACCCTATTGCTGCTAGTTCAGCAGCTTCTAATTGCTCAGACTCTTGCGCTTCTTTGCCCCGAATTATAGCATCGGCTATTTTACTGCAGATCAATTTGATTGCTTTGATTGCATCATCGTTGGCAGGAATAGGATAATCAATATCATCAGGATTGCAATTGGTATCGACCACAGCTACCACTGGGATATCCATTTTCTTAGCCTCGGCAAAGGCAATTTTGTCTTTTACGGGATCAATGATAAAAAGCGCTCCAGGAAGGGTAGTCATTTCCTTGAAACCACCCATTTGTTTATTCAGCCGTACAATTTCTTTTTCTAGCCTCACCCTCTCCTTCTTGGATAGACGTTCAAAGTCACCTCTCTCTTTCCCGTCCTCTAGTCGAACCAAATGATCAATTCGAGTTTGTATGGTAGCGAAGTTAGTCAGCATCCCCCCCAACCACCTCTGACTGATGTAAAACATGCCACATCTATTGGCTTCCTCCTCTATCACCTGCTGGGCTTGTTTCTTAGTGCCCACAAAAAGAAGAGCCTGCCCTCTAGCTGCCAGGTCTTGAACAAAGTCACACGCTTTGTCCAGCATCAGGACTGTCTTTTCTAAATCGATAATGTGTATACCATTGCGCTGGGTAAAAATATACTTTTCCATCCTGGGGTGCCAAGAACTTCTATGATGACCGAAGTGCGCGCCCGCCTCTAAAAGTTGTTTTACAGAAGCATTTTCAATCATACCTTTAACTTTGCCTGTTGATCCTTGTCAAAACTTGACTAATTTAGCACAACTTGGGTAAGTGATGCAACGACACTCTGGCGTCCCTGGAGGGATTCGAACCCACGACCCGCTGCTTAGAAGGCAGCTGCTCTGTCCAACTGAGCTACAGGGACAACTACGCTAAGTGTATCATAGTGGATGTTTTTCATTAAATATGGAAAATAGCAGTATACGCTACTTTCTGTGAGCTTGAGCGACGTGCTTTTGCCAGCATTTCTCATGCACATAAACGCCACATTTAGCACAATAGTAAATACGAGTTCTGACATCCTTGCCACAAACGGGGCACTTCATGCCTTTTTGCCCCCTTTGTCCATTTCTTTTTCCTTCCTCCGAAGCCTCTTATTGTCAAAGCTTTCTTCTCTGTCCTCCTTCGAGTCGGTGATGTAAAATCCTGGCCCCTTAAACAGAATAGGGACTGGAGAGAAAAGGCGCCGGGCAAGTCCGTTACATGCTGGGCAAGTAGCTACTGGTTCATCGTTGAAACCTTGCTTAAGTTCAAATCGTAGCTCACAGCTCACACACTGATACCGATAAGTAGGCATTTACGCTCCTCCCTCTAGGGCTATAGTCGGTGTTTCCTTCTCTAAGTCCTCTTTCTGCAAAGTCTCTTCAGTTGTCTTAAACTCTCCATTTAAATCGATGGTGCCGATCTCAAAGGCTGGCTTGTGACACTGTAATACATGTTGGTCCCAGCAATAGGCATGCACAAAAGTCCCACAGGAACAACGAAAAACAACTCTGTCAAAAAGCAGTGGATTGCCACAGACGCTACAATTCATCTATTCACCCCCAAATATTTAGCACTTCAAGCGCCAAAGTGCTAAGTATATTTCAAAAATGAAATCCAATCAAGCCTAATTCAATCTCTATTGACAATTTGCCTTCCCAAGCATTAACAATTAATATAAAATGGCTTTCATGAGCACGCGCAGTAGCTTGCCTGAGTTTTTCACCTCACACCACGAGAAAATACAAATTGAGTTGCAACGAATTATTAACAGGAGTCCTTTAGCCCTGTATAGCATGTTGCGATATCATATGGGATGGCAAGATGAGCATGGTCGTCCTCAGTATGATAAGTTAGGTAAGTTTGCTCGCTCCACCATTTGCCTTCTCAGTTGTGAAGCAGTAGGAGGCAATGCGGTGCAAATAGTACCGGCGGCAGCAGCTTTGGAGCTCGTTCATAATTTCTCCTTGCTTCACGATGATATTGAAGATGCTAGCGGGCAGCGGCGCAAAAAGCCGACTGTGTGGAAATTATGGGGGCAGTCGCAAGCTATAAATGCTGGCGATGCCATGTTTTCTTTAGTATACCTAGCACTGCTTGGGCTGAGAGAGAATGGGATAGCCGATAGGCAAATCATACATTCATATCAAATACTGAGCGAGACCTGCATAGAACTCTGTGAGGGGCAATACTTGGACCTTGCCTATGAGGATCACTTCAACATCACTGTTGAGGATTACCTTGGTATGATAGCCAAGAAAACGGCGGCACTCATTGCAGCATCAAGCTCCTTAGGAGCATATCTGGGCACTGAGGATGAGGAAATAGTAAATCGCTTCCGTCAATTTGGTAAAGAACTAGGCCTAGCTTACCAAATCCGTGATGACATCCTAGGCATCTGGGGAATAGAAGAAAGCACCGGCAAATCTGTAGAGAGCGATATCGCACAGAGAAAGAAAACCTTACCAGTAATTTACGGGTTACAAAATAGCAAAAGCGCTGATAGGGAGATGCTCGAGAAGCTTTACTCACAAGAGTCTATCAAGGGCGACGATCTAGTTAAGGTGTTAAGAATCCTCAACCAATCAGGTGCTAGAGATTACGCTCAGCGCTTAGCCGAACAATATCACCACCGGGCTTTGGCACAACTCGAGGCTACCGGGCTTGCTGTCTCTAGACAAGCCCCCTTGAGACAAATAGCGCGCTTTTTACTAGAGCGTGAGTACTAGGAGGGAAAATGCAGAAAAAGACTGTTGCAGATATAGAAGTCAGAGGGAAAAGAGTCCTACTTAGAGTTGATTTCAATGTTCCTTTGGACTTCTACACTGGCGTTATTAGCGATGATACTCGTATCCGAGCATCACTACCTACTATTGGCTATCTTATTGGTCACAAAGCCAGGGTGATTCTTTGCTCCCATTTAGGACGTCCCAAAGGCAAAATAGTTGAGGAATTGCGGATGTTCCCGATAGCCAAGTTATTATCAAGCCTTATAGGCTTGCCGGTCAATACAGCACACGATTGCATTGGAGAAGAAGTACAAAGTAAGGTAGAGACGCTTAAAGAAGGCGAAATGCTGTTTTTAGAAAATCTACGCTTTCACCCTGAAGAAGAGGCAAATGATTCTCATTTTGCTCAAGAGTTAGCTAGCCTGGCCGATATTTACGTTAACGATGCCTTCGGTACCGCTCATCGTACTCATGCCTCTACCGTAGGCGTAGCTAAATACTTACCAGCTGTAGCTGGTTTTTTGATGGAAAAGGAACTAGAAGCTATGGACAACCTTCTGGATGATCCCGAACGTCCCTTTGCTTGTACCATAGGTGGCGCCAAGGTAAGCGACAAAATAGGCCTAATTCAAAATATGTTGAAAAGGGTAGATATTCTGCTGATTGGTGGCGGTATGGCAGCTACCTTTTTAAAAGCGAAAGGATATGAAGTGGGACGTTCCTTAATAGAGGAAGATAAATTGAACTTAGCCAAGCAATCGTTGGCCTTGGCTAAAGAATGGCGGGTGTCCCTTTTGTTACCCACTGATGTAGCTGTAGCAGAAGAAATTGGAGCTGAAGCCTCAACACGAATAGTACCCATAACTAATATACCACCCAGCAGCTATATTGTGGATATTGGACCTCAGTCTATCAAGCTTTTCCTCGGCGAACTAGGAAAGTGTCGCACCATCATGTGGAACGGACCCATGGGGGTCTATGAAATATCCCAATTCGCCCAAGGAACAAGGGCGCTAGCTAATTGCCTATCAACCCTCAATGCCACCACTGTTATTGGCGGCGGCTCTACTGCTGAGGCAGTCCAAGAAATGGGGTTGACAGATAAGATGACCCACGTTTCTACAGGAGGCGGTGCCAGCTTGAGGTTTTTGGAAGGTGCTACCCTCCCTGGCGTACAAGTTTTGCTAGACAAGGCAGAGTCCTGAACAAGATGAAAGAACAATAGGAGGTTTGTGAAATGCGCGTCCCTTTTATTGCTGGCAACTGGAAAATGCATACTACAGTTACCGAAGCCGAAAAGCTTGTCTATGACATGCTTGATGTCTTGGACGGAGTAAAGGGAGTAGAAAGAGTACTCTGCCCGCCTTTTGTATCGTTGACTGCCATAAAGAAGATACTCCGAGGTTCGTCTATTAAACTCGGTGCTCAGAATATGTATTTCGAGGCCAAGGGAGCTTACACTGGTGAGATATCGCCACTAATGCTCAGCGAGTTGTGTGAATTCGTCATATTGGGACACTCTGAGAGACGCTGGGTTTTTGGCGAGACTGACGAGATAGTTAATAAGAAAATAAAAGCAGCTCTAGAGAATAAACTTAAACCCATTTTGTGCGTTGGAGAAAGACTTGAAGAGAATGAAGCCAATAAGACGGAGGAGATAATAACTAGACAGGTAACAACTGCTTTGAATGGTATAAAGCCTAGCACCGATTTGGTGATTGCTTATGAGCCGGTGTGGGCTATTGGCACAGGCAAGGCAGCCAGTAGCAAGCAGGCAGCAGCTACTATCGGTTTTATCCATGATATTCTGACTAAGCTATGGAATAAGGATACCCCTCAAGCTTTGCGTATCATTTATGGTGGCAGTGTTACCAGCGATAATATTGCTGAGTTTATCAGTCAGCCAAGAATTGATGGTGCCTTAGTTGGCGGTGCTAGCCTCAAAGCCAAGGAATTCTTGAGCATTGTGAATCAAACTGCCGAAATCAAACAGAAGTCTCACTAAAGAAACAATGTCACTGCGAGCGCAGTAGAGCGATCTCATGTATTGCCTTGTTGCCTTTATTGGTCCCACCGCAGTAGGTAAAAGTGATCTTGCCCTTCACTTAGCGCAATCATTTGAGGGGGAGATAATAAATGCCGATAGCCGGCAAATTTATCGTTATATGGATATCGGCACTAATAAGTCTAGTTTGGCCGAAAGGACATTAATTCCTCACCATCTCATTGATGTGGTAAACCCTGATGAAGACTTCAGCTTGGCTGCTTATTGCCAACTGGCCACCGACGCAATCAAAGCCATCCAACAGAAAGACAAATTACCCTTATTGGTAGGCGGCAGTGGTCTTTATGTATGGTCACTGGTGGAGGGATGGAAAATACCCCCGGTGCCGCCTAATCGAGAGCTAAGACGTCGCTTCGAAGCCAGAGCAGTGCAAGAGGGTAGCCACATCCTTTACCAAGAACTGCAAAGCATTGATCCCTCAACTGCAGCTAAAATATACCCCGGTAATACGCGACGCATTATAAGAGCTTTGGAAATCTATCACATGACGGGACAACTTCCCTCTCAATTGCAGCGTAAGGAAGAGCCCAGTTTTCCTATTTTGCTTATTGGTTTAACCCTAGAAAGAAGCGAGTTATATAGAAGAATCGATGGTCGTGTTGATAAAATGGTACAAGAGGGATTGATTGAAGAAACGGAGGGATTATTAGAAAGAGGTTATAGCCTTGCTTTGCCTTCTATGTCAGGCATAGGTTATAGACAAATAGGCCAATTCCTTCAAGGCGAAATGACATTGCCTGCAGCTATTGATAAGATAAAGCATGAGACTCATCGCCTGGCTCGCCATCAGTATGCCTGGTTCCGCCTCAATGACGGGAGAATTCATTGGCTTGATGCTGATGAAGCCGAGGCGCAAGCAAGGAACCTAATAGAAGCTTTTGTGTCATGAAATTTACTAAGCTACAGGCTACAGGTAACGACTTCATTCTGGTAGATGCCAGAAATATAGAGCAACATTGGGCCAAGTTAGCCCTGAGGATGTGTCAGCGCCACTTTGGCATAGGAGCTGATGGCTTAATCCTATTGCAAAACTCCGAAGTCGCCGATTTAAAGATGCGCATCTTCAACCCGGATGGTTCCGAGGCTGAGGTCTGTGGCAATGGATTAAGATGTCTTGCTAAGTACGCTATTGAAGAGGTTCTCTGCAGCGAAGTACTGTTGGACGCGAAGCAAGACAAGCTCTGTTTAGCCATAGAAACTTTGTCAGGCACGAGACACATTAAAGCTCACGTGTCAGAGGGAAAAGTGAGCCAAGTTGAGGTAGGTATGGGCATGCCCCAATTCCAACCAGAACAAATTCCTATTAAAGCTGAAGTTGACATAATACCAACACTGGGCTATCCTCTGGTAATAGAAGGAAGGAAATTAGCCTTATCTCTTTTATCCATGGGTAATCCCCATGCTGTGAGTTTCCTATCCGAGCCGGTAGCTAATTTCCCCTTAACTGAGATAGGACCTCAAGTAGAGAAGCATCCTACATTTCCGCAAAGGACGAATTTTGAGGTAGCCAGGGTTTTGAATGAGGGAAGTATAGAGGCTCGAGTGTGGGAGCGTGGTGTCGGGGAAACACTAGCCTGCGGCAGTGGTGCTTCTGCTATAGCTGTGGCTGCTCAGTTGCTTGGCTACACAGATAAGCAAGTTGACATAATACTACCAGGTGGAACCTTAACCGTAGTCTGGGATAGGGTAGGGGAGGTCCTGCTTACCGGCCCGGTGGAGAGAGTTTTCAACGGTGAGTGGCTAAAGTGAAAGGTAAGGTAACTTTTAGAGGCGCGTTTACTCTCATATAAAGAGAAATAGATAAAGAGGGAATTCTAGTACATACACATCAAGCAGAGTTAAAGGAGAGAACTAATGAAGTTGGCCAAACGAGTCGATAAGTTACCACCTTACCTTTTTGTTGAAATAAATCAGAAAATCACTGAGCTTCGAGACAGTGGAGAAGACATCATCACCTTTGCCATCGGTGATCCTGATTTAGCCACACCGTCTCATATCATCGAGCATATGTGCCAGGCAGCGCACGACCCCATCAACCACCGTTATCCTGAGACTGATGGTCTGCCTGAGCTTCGCCAGGCTATTGTTGAATGGTATAAGCAACGCTTTGGGGTTATTCTAGACCCGAATAAAGAGGTACTACCGCTGATCGGTTCCAAGGAAGGAATCGGACATATGGCATTGTGTTTTATTGACCCTGGCGACATAGCCTTAGTGCCTGACCCAGGATACCCACCATTTCCCATGGGTACGATACTAGCTGGAGGTGAGCCATATTTTATGCCCTTGAGAGAAGAAAACGATTTCTTGCCCGATCTGGAAGCCATTCCTGAGAAAATAGCCAACACGGCAAAGCTTATGTGGCTTAACTATCCCAATAATCCCACTGGAGCTACAGCCGACCTTGATTTCTTCAAAAGAGTAGTTCATTTCGCCCAGCAGCATAATTTAGCAGTATGCCATGATAACCCCTATAGTGAGATTGCCTTTGATGGCTATAAGCCACCGAGTTTCATGCAGGCACCTGGGGCAAAGCAAACAGGCGTGGAATTCCACTCTTTATCCAAAACCTACCATATGACAGGATGGCGAATAGGCATGGTGGTGGGTAATGTTAAAATGATAGACGCCTTATTCCGAGTTAAATCCAACCTGGATTCAGGTATACCTCAGGCAATTCAGCATGCCGCCATTAAAGCTCTGCGTGACTCCCAGGATTGCATAGCTGAACATAATGCCATTTTCCAACAGCGCCGAGATAAATTGATGAAAGTCCTTAATGAAATAGGGCTAAAAGCCAGACTACCTAAGGCCACTTTCTATATTTGGGCTAAAGTCCCCGAAGGCTACAGTTCTGTCGATTTTACCAAAAAGCTTCTTGACGAGGTGGGCATAGCTGTCACTCCCGGTATTGGTTATGGAAAAGAAGGGGAGGGTTACGTCAGATTCTCATTGACCATTCCTGATGAACGTCTGGATCAAGCAATAAAGCGCCTGTCAAACTGGCATAGGAGGAAATAATAAAGCAGAAACTGTTCGCTACACAAACCAAAGTAGAACAAGCATTTTTGGTAGGGGTAGAGAGCAAGACTCCCAACCACGATTGGGCAATTGCTGACTCTTTAGATGAATTATCCTGTCTAGCTAAGACAGCCGGTGCCAATGTAATAGGTATGCTTTCCCAGAAACTGGATGTGCCTTCGCCCACCTATTATATTGGCAAGGGCAAGATTACAGAGCTAGTCAATCTTAAACAAAAAACCCAATATGATACAGTTATTTTTGACGATGAACTCTCCCCAAGGCAACAAAGAAATCTCGAAGATGCCTTAGAAACTAAAATCATCGACCGTACGGCACTCATTTTAGACGTATTTGCCAAAAAAGCTCAGACTCGAGAGGGACAGCTTCAAGTTGATTTGGCTCAACACCAGTACCTGCTGCCACGGCTTGTGGGTCAGTGGAGTCATCTGGAGCGACTTGGTGGTGGCATTGGGACTAGAGGTCCAGGCGAATCGCAGTTAGAAAGCGACCGGCGTCTTATCTACAAGCGTATTAATCGCCTTCAGCGCGAGATAGAAGATGTAAGACAACATCGGGCTCTTCAGAGGAAACGGCGTAAGGAGAAAAGCATACCCGTTGTAGCCCTTGTTGGCTATACCAATGCTGGCAAAAGCACCCTATTCAATACTCTGAGTAGAGCTGGGGTCGTGGTGGAAGACAAACTCTTTTCCACCCTCGATCCTGTAACCCGAGGGCTGGTTTTACCCGGCGGTCAACGATTCCTCTTGACTGATACTGTTGGCTTCATTCACAAGCTTCCGCCATCTATTGTTGCTGCTTTTCGGGCTACTTTAGAGGAACTTGGTGAAGCTGAGCTGCTTTTACATGTAGTTGACATAACGCATACAAATGCAGCTAATCAATGCCTCACAGTAGAGGAGATACTCGGGGAGTTAAACCTCAACAAAAAACCCAGAATCACAGTGTTTAACAAACTAGATTTGGTCCTAAGCAGTGAAGCAGAGCTGCAGGTTATAACCGGTGTCCCTCAGTTTCGAGAACAAATCAGCCTAGCTGATAAAAGCATAGCCATTATCTCCGCTGCTAAAGGCTGGAGAATAAATGAACTGCTGGACAGGATAACCTCTCACTTAAGTGAAGCTGAGTATACAAATGCACAGAAAAGCCGTAACTGAATTGGCATTGGTAGTACAATGGCCACTCATAAGCCCTCATACTTCCTTTCTCCAAATAGCTTGGTTCCTATCCTAATTATGTTTGCACCCTCCTCTACGGCAACTTTGTAAGAATTACTCATTCCCATTGAGAGATATCTCATCTCTACATTGGGCAAATCGAGCCCCTTAATCCTTTCAAATATCCTTCTTGTGGCTACAAAATAAGGCCTGGAATCTTCAGGGTCTCCGAAACGAGGGCCCATAGTCATTAAGCCCATTATTTTAACATTGCTGAGACTAGAAATGTCTCTTATTAGTTGTTCAGCATCCTCTGGAAACACCCCTGATTTCTGCTCTTCCTTGCCGCTGTTTATCTCAATCAATATTGGCATTACCTTGCCAATCTGAGCACATCTTTTATCAATTTCCCTTGCTATTTCTAGGGAATCCACCGTTTCTATCATATCGAACATCTCGACTGTTTTTCTCCTTACGTTGTGCTTTTGCAGGGTACCGATAAAATGCCATTTTGCCTCCTTTCCTACCACATCATATGACCTTCTTGCTTCCTGCACGTAATTTTGACCGATAATCTTTATTCCAGCACGAACCACTTCAAGAACCTCCTCGGGGCTTCTTGTCTTTGCTGCGGCTACCATCTCAACCCCATCAGGTAACTCAGCTAACACTCTGTTCACGTTATCTTTAATCATCCCGATCCTATCTTTCGAAGTGTATATTGTAACATTACCGACCACTCGCTTGGTTACATGTCAGCCCAAACCTTAAACTAAAAGAGGTGAAAACATCAGTAGGCATATTAACGGATACAACCTCTGTTCTTTCTTGTTCAATGTCGCCATCTCCTTCATAGGGTGACATTTTCTCAGAACAGTTAGATGGTGACAAAATCATAGAACTTCAACACAACGCACAAGAACACGTTGACAACAGAGCACAAAAGTATTAATATAAAATCGTGTCGCACAACGTATCTTTTGCGACCCGAAGCAATTTACAAAACAAAAAAGTGAACATGAGCCTGGACTTATTAATCACAGAGTTCTTAGAATACCTGGAAATCGAGAAAGGCTGTTCTCCTCTCACTATTCGTGTGTATAGACATTACTTGAAACGCTTCTACAACTGGCTAAGTGAAAATTCCCGCATTACTAAACCTCAAGATATAGACTTGGAACTTATCAGGAGATATAGGTTATATCTGGCGCATTTGCGTGACCGAAACGGCGTACAATTAAAGCGCATCTCCCAAAACTACCATATTATTGCGTTGAGGTCTTTTCTGCGTTATCTCTTAGTTCAGCGTGATCTATCTACCTTGTCCCCTGACAAGATAGAACTTCCAAAACAAAGCTCCCGTTCCATTAGTTTTTTGGACTCGGAGCAGCTAGAGAGGCTACTGAACAGTCCGCAAATATCAGACAAGATAGGTTTGCGGGACAAAGCTATCTTAGAAACTCTGTTTAGCACAGGGTTAAGGGTATCAGAGTTAGTTAGCTTAAATCGTGACCAGATAGACTTTGACCGCCAAGAATTTGGTATCAAAGGCAA
>Ga0209121_10001321_pt1 | contig 25942 bp, 24 predicted proteins | sample Cruoilmetagenom3_FD_187292 | JGI IMG/M metagenome (GOLD analysis project Ga0209121, IMG submission 187292) | Oil polluted marine microbial communities from Coal Oil Point, Santa Barbara, California, USA - Sample 3 (SPAdes) (version 2) | ecosystem: Environmental > Aquatic > Marine > Oil seeps ... | reverse complement strand
TCTGTTCTCCATAGTTCTTTATTATATCCCAATAAGAAGACTTAGGAGCCCGATACACCCCCGGACTTACGTCCGCGGAACTTTTAGTGATATTAGTTTTTGGTCGAGAGTCATTTTCCATTTACTGTTTGCTCCCAACTCCCTACTTCCCAAGAAGCGGAAACCCCATTTCTTTCCTTTGGGACACATGGGCCTTGGCACATTTTCTCGCCAGATCACGTACCCTCGCAATAAAACGTGTCCGCTCAGTAACGCTTATCGCGCCCCTGGCATCTAAAAGATTAAATATATGAGAGCACTTGAGAACACAATCATATGCCGGTAAAACCAAGTTATTGGTTAAAGCTCGCTCGCTTTCTTTTTCAAATTTGCAAAAAATATCATTTAGCATAATCGTATCCGCAACCTCAAAATTATATGTAGACCATTCAATTTCCCCCCGATGATAAATATCACCGTAAGTTATTCCATCAGACCATTTTAAATCAAAAACACTATCTTTTTCTTGAATATACATAGCAATTCTTTCTAACCCATAAGTCAATTCAACAGAGATTGGTTTCAAATCGATGCTGCCCACTTGTTGAAAATATGTAAACTGGGTTATCTCCATACCATCTAACCATACTTCCCAGCCCAAACCCCAGGCACCCAAAGTCGGTGATTCCCAATCATCTTCAACAAATCGTATGTCGTGTTTTTTAGGATCAACACCAAGCCGTTTAAGACTTTCAAGATAAATATCCTGAACATCTCCGGGAGCAGGTTTAAGAAGTACTTGAAACTGATAATAATGCTGCAACCGATTTGGGTTTTCACCATATCGACCATCGGTTGGCCTACGTGAAGGCTCAACATAGGCAGCTTTCCAAGGTTCTGGTCCAAGACATCTTAAAAAAGTATGGGGGTTGAATGTCCCTGCCCCCACCTCTAAATCATAGGGCTGGCCAATAACACATCCATAATCAGCCCAATAAGACTGCAAACTCATAATTATCTCTTGAAAATTCATATGCTTCTCCAAAACTTAATAATAAAACCCTCCCCCTAAAGTATGTTTTTACACCCAAGACGAGAGAGTCTCTTCCGCAATTAATCCTAAATTAACTTTTACGATTCTTTCCGTAAAAAATTATTATATCAACTACTCTTCTTTATGTCTTTCAATGTGAAAGCTTATTCTTCTGCCTTTCGGGTTAAATAATAAGCTAAAACAACTGCTAATGTCAAAACAACTAAAGCTAAAGCACTATAAATTCCGTATTAACCATATTCATAAAGTACTATTTTCTGCCGACAGCAACAAAAGCGGCCTCAAGAACAGCGTCCCACGTTCTTTTGCCGGTTAAATTAAGCTATAGTTATCCTAAACATTTCAACAACAATAAAAAACAAGGGCCATATCGAGAAAATGATGGATTTCCACCGGACCAAGAAAAAGATGGGTTTGAAAACCCTCAAGAATACGCTCAGCCAAAAAACCAATACCTAAAAAATAATCACAACCATAAAGACAGCAACCAAAAATTCGGCTACCTCCATGCATAAATTTAATTTGCTTATAAGTGATTCCAACTTTTTTCTCATCAATTTACACCACCTCTTAATGTGACACTCTGATGGTTAATATTTTAATTCATTTATACATTCTCTGCTTTTAAGCCGGGCATGGATGTGAAAATCAATAAATCTTTGAACAACTGCCACAACTTCTTTTTTCAAGTTTTCCGAAGCCTTAATTTCGTTAAAATCATTGGCGTCGGCCTTAAGTAACTTTAAAAGCAAGCTGACTCCCTGAAAACTTACAAGAGATATATCTGCCCCAGCCTCTCTTGGTTGACAATCAAAACAATGGCTACATCTTTCACAAAGAAGTCCTCCTCTTCCACAACTAAAAAAGACCTCCTTAAAAAAGTTTACAGACTTATCGCAAATAACACACCTATTAAGTACAGGCATAAAACCAGAAAGATAAAGTAATTTTAAATCAAATGCCACCAAAAAAAGATCAATATTAGTGGATATTTTAGATAAAGTCCTTAAACTTGACAAAAGGAATTCAAAGACTTTTTTATCTTTCTCGCCATCAACCGATATCTTGTCAACCAGGTCAAGCACAGCTAACCCATAGGTTATCTTATTTAAATCCTTTCTAATTTCTGAAAAGGAACCGATAATCTCAGTTTGCGTGATTATATCCAAATTTTTACCTTTGTAAAGCAAAAGATCGATGTGAGTAAAGGGTTCAAGCCTTCCCCCAAATTTGCTTTTAGTTCGTCTTAACCCCTTTGCAATAGCACTTGTTTTTCCATAAGAATCGGTAAAAAAAGTTATTATTTTATCAGCTTCACCAAGTTTTACTGATTTTAAAACTATCCCTTGAGCTTTATAAAGAGAGCCTTTAACTTTATGTGAAGACATTAGACACCTCCAGCTTCCGGCACAGCTCCGGGACTGTTGAATTTTGTCATTGCCTGCCGATAGTTACAGCAAGCGACTAAAAGGGGTGTGACAATCTTTGCCAGCAAGACCGCTTCGCCCGATAAAATATCGGGGCTCCCGCCTGCCTGGGCCAGGCACCGGCGGGCAGACGCAATGACACAAAAAAGTGCTATCTGTTCATTACTTAAAGCACAATTCCTATATCGGGCAATCTCAACCCCGGTCGCTAAGCAATCATCATAGAAATAGTTTGTTCCCTAATTTTTGATCCCCCCCCTGCTCTCTGTTTGTGAGTTTGGTTTTGCTAAAAGCTGATAACTGAGGGCTGGAGGCTGAATCTTCTTAATCCTTACCTTTTTTTAAAAAACCTTCCATTATCTCCACCCCAGAACTTGTGCCAATACGCGTTGCTCCCGCTTCTATCATGGCTAAAGCCTGTTCGTATGTTTTTATACCGCCCGATGCCTTAATCCCCACGTTATCGCCAACAACTTTTTTTAAAAGCTCTACATCTTCAACCTTGGCCCCTCCAGGGCCAAAGCCGGTGGAGGTTTTAACAAAATCCGCGCCGGCATTTTTCACTGTTTCCGCGGCCCTCTTCTTTTCGTCATTGGTCAGATAACATGCTTCAACTATCACTTTCACAATCACATTTCTTAAATTAACTTCTTGCTTAGCTGAGTGCGCCGCTTCAACAACGGCAGCTATATCAAGATAAACCTCATCAATATTTCCCGTTTTTAAGAGTCCCAAATTTATAACCATATCTATCTCATTTGCACCACTTAAAACACTGCTTGCAGCTTCAAAACACTTTGCAACTGTGGAACTCGCTCCCAATGGAAAGCCAACAACCGTACCAACGTCTACACTTGTTCCCTTTAGTTTCTTTTTTACAAAAGGAACGAAATAAGAATTTACAAAAACGGTGGCAAAACGGTGCTTTATCGCCTCATCACAGGCAGAAAGAACATCATTCACGGTTGATTGAGGCTTTAAAATAGTATGGTCTATATATTTCGCAAGTTCTTCAGATGTCACTTGTTCTCCTTAAAAAACAGTATATTTTTCCAAAACCAAAACAGCTATGTAAAAATATACAAATAGACTAATTGCATCCATGACTAATGCCAGAAAAGGATTTGAAGAAACTGCGGGATCTATTCCAACCAAATTAAATAAAAACGGAACCACCGTCCCGGTAAAAGCCCCCAACACTATTATCAAAACATTTGCTACGGAAACAATTATAGCTAAAGGCAAATAACTTTGCCAAACAGACGCAATTAAAAAAAGTGCCACGCCCGTAATTATTCCCATTATCAAAGCAAGCCTTGTCTCTTTTATAACGCGCAAAAAAATAGCTTTCGAATCAAGATGTCCAGTTGCTAAATCGCGCACCGCTACGGTCGATGCTTGAAACGAACAATTCCCGCCAATTGAGGTCATGCACGCCCAATAAACGGCCAAAGCAGGCAATGTAATCAATAAATATTTAAAATGCTCTGCAATAGCTCCTACAATAACAACTTCGCCCACCAATGCTATAGCCAACCAGGGAAGCCTCGCTTGTAAAACTCTGGAAAACGGACTACTCATTACATCGCTTTCTTCAATATCTATCGTACCTGATAATTTATACATATCCTCCGTAGCCTCATCTTCAACAACATCTAAAACATCATCAATGGTAACAACGCCCAAAAGTTTATGCTCTCGATCAATTACAGGTAATGCTAAAAGGTTATATTTGGAAATAATCTTTGCGATTTCTTCCTGGTCAGTCCCGACTTCAACGGAAATAACATCAGGGTTCATAATTTCCCGTATTGGAGTTTTTGGAGAAGCTATTATTAAATCTTTAAGAGAAACCACTCCCACCAGCTGATTCTCATCATTGACGACAAAAACATAATGTATGATTTCAACATCAGAAGCTCTTCTTCTTAATTCATTTATTGCTTCCTGAGCAGTCATATCTTTCTTTAATGTTATGAACTCGGGGTTCATTAAACCGCCGGCGGTTTCTTCGCCGTGTTTTAAAAGACTTCGCACATCGGCAACTACTTCCGGCTTCATTGCCGCAAAAATTTTCTCCGCCGTTTCTTTTGAAAGGTCCGCAATTAAATCAGCAGCGTCGTCCGATGGCATTTCATTTAAAATTTCAGAGATAACGGAAATGTTTAAGCTTTCGGCAATATCAACTTGACTCTCTTCTCCCATTTCCAATAAGGCGCCTGCTGATTGATCGGGAGCCCAAACCTCAAATATTTTTCTCTGATCTTCCTCATCGAGATGCTCAACAATTTCCGCAGCATCGGCAGAATATAATTTCCCAAGAACATCCGTTACCTTATCTATTTTGCTTGCGGCAATCAGTCTATTTATGGTTTTTAAGATAATTTCATTTCTCTCTTCCAACACAAAACCTCACAAGCTAATTAATAACCCATATCACGAATTAAATTCTCATTGGTCCGCCAGTTCTTTTTAACCTTGACCCTGAGATTCAAAAAAACTTGACTGCCTAAAAGATTTTCTATATCCACGCGAGCTCGTTGTCCAATCTCTTTAATCATCTTCCCGCCCTTACCTATAATTATTCCTTTTTGAGAATCCCTCTCTACAAAAATATCGGCATCAACGTCAATAATATCCTTATTTTCTCTTCTATCAACACTTTCAACTTTTACAACTACACTATGCGGCACTTCTTCTTTAGTTAACTCCAAAACTTTTTCCCGAACAAGCTCAGCAATTATAGTCTTTTCAGGTTGATCCGTAAGCATATCATCCGGGTAATATTTTGGGCCTTGAGGCAGTAACTTAACAAGCTCATCCGTCAAAACATCCAAATTTTTGTCACCTAAAGCCGAGATGGGAATAATTTCTTTAAACTTACCGAGATCCTGCCCAATCTCTAATTGAACAATTAAATCGTTATTGTCAATTTTATCCATCTTATTTAAAACCAGGATGATTGGCGTACTGAGTTTGCTCAATTCATTGGCAATAAAAGCGTCTCCCCTACCAATAACTTGAGAAGCGTCAACCATGAAAATAATCACATCAACTTCGTTTAAAGCACCCGTTACTTTCTGATTAAGATGTTCGCCCAATAAGTCATGCGGTTTGTGTAACCCAGGGGTGTCTATGAAAACAACTTGAGCATTTTCCTTATTTAAAACACAGCTAATTCTATGACGTGTGGTTTGAGGCTTATCGGATGTGATTACAACCTTTTGTCTTAAAAGAGAATTAATTAAAGTAGATTTGCCAACATTCGGCCTTCCAACAATAGCAACAAATCCGCTTTTAAAACCATCTTCCATCTAAAATACACCCTCCTCTAAATTTAACTCCATAAGCAACCTATCTTCTCCTAAGCCATACTCGTTTTTCAAATACCTTATTTCGGTAAAACCCAATTTTTTATAGAGTTTTAAAGCCACTTTATTATGAGAAGAAACAGTAATTCTTATAACTTTTACGTATTCTTCCTTTAAAAGTTGAATAACCCTTTCAAGAAAAGAATTACCCAAACCTTGTCCTCTTTTATTGCGACAAATAGAAAAACCCACCAAAAAAACTAACTTTTGATCGTTCCAATCCTTAATAAACTCAGCCAAACCTAAAACTTTTCCTTTTTCTTCTAAAATGTAAACCCTGCCATACTTGATAAAAACAGGAAGGGTCCATTCATTTAACCCCCCTCCTCCAAAAGCCTCTTTTTCTAAAAGAGTGAGTTTTTTTATCAGTTCAACATCAAAATCATCAACAATCCTTACTTCCAAAAACGGTTTTATCCCCCTTCTTAAGAGATGAAAAAGCATAAGGTAAAAGTTCTTTAATGTTTACCTCTTTAACCTCTCTTTTTTGGTTTGACATTATGATCTTTAGCTGCGAATTAAACTCCCATAAGACTTGCCTACAAGCACCGCATGGGGAACAAAACCCGTCAGAATCTGAAACCAAAACCAAAAGTTCAAAATCTCTGTGCCCCTCTGAAATGGCTTTAAACAAAGCTACTCTTTCCGCACATACAGATAACCCGTAAGAAGCATTCTCCACATTGCAGCCGATAAATGCTTGACCATCCCTACATAACAAAACTGTTCCAACCCGAAAATCAGAGTACGGAGCATACGCATTGTCCTTAGCCTCAAATGCTAAATCAACCAAACTATTTATCTTCATAATTTTTTTCCTTTTCCTCTTTTAGTTCACTTTTAGTAATTAAGATTTTTGAAATACGCCTTCTATTAACTTTCTCCACCAAAAAAGTTAACTTCTGTTTAGGCATAATTTCAAAATCAACTTTATCTCCGGCAACTGGAATTTTACCTACCAACTCGTAAACAAATCCTCCAATTGTCTCACACTCCATATCAGGTAAATTTACTCCCAAAATTTCGTTAACTTCATCCAAACTCACCCGCGCATCAACCCTTATATTGTTATCGTCTATTCGTTCAACCATAACCATTTCTAAATCATACTCATCAAATATCTCGCCAACTATTTCTTCCAAGACATCTTCTATGGTAACAAGACCAGCGGTGCCCCCATATTCATCTACAACTATGGCCATATGGGTTTTTCTTTTTCGAAGCTCTCTTAATAAATCATCCAGCTTCATGGTTTCCGGCACATAGTACGCTGTGTGTATTAGGTCTTCAAGAGATGCAGATAGTCTATTTTTGGCAGGCTTAGCGAGTAAATCCTTTGCATAAATTATCCCCACCACATTATCAACGGTCCCTTCGTAGACAGGAATTCTTGAGTGTCCTCTTTGAACAATTAAATCCAGTAATTCTTTAACCGAATCGATGTTTTCTATAGCTACTATATCCACCCTGGGAATCATGACTTCTTTAACCATGGTATCGCCAAACTCAAAAATACTGTGAATCATCTCTTTTTCTTCTTCCTCAATCACACCAGCTTCTTCCCCAACCGTCACCAAAGTCTTTAACTCTTCCTCGGTAACAAAAGGTCCTTTCTCTAAAGGCTTGCCACCAAAAACTCTAATGAAAAGATTGGCGATTGTTATAAGTATATGAACAATAGGATATAAAATGATGGATAAGATCGACATTAACTTTGCTACAGAAAGCGAAATTTTTTCAGCATTTTGTGTCGCAAAAGTTTTCGGCGTTATCTCTCCGTAAATAAGAACCAAAAAAGTAACCACGCCGGTTGAAATAGCAGCGGCATAGTGAGAAACATATTTTGCCACAAATATTGTAGCCAGTGAAGCAGCTCCAATATTTATGATATTGTTAAGAAAAAGTATGGTCGCTAAAAACTTATTTGGCTCTTCCAACACTTTCTCCAAGGTAACCGCCCTTTTAACTCCCTCTTTGGCAAGCTTCTTTATCTTTATCTGATTTACCGAGATAAGAGCGGTCTCGACCATAGAAGTCAATGCTGATAAAGAGAGTAAAAACAAAAACCCAATTAACTGAACAAAAACGTTTGTATCCAATGCCGTTATCCCTCCATTTTAAAGATAAAATAATTGAAATAATAAAACCGTAACCAAAAATCCCAAAACAGCCCCGGCTAAAACTTGAAGCCAAGAATGAATCCCTGATTGAATACGACTATGAGATACAATTAAGGCCATAAATAAAGCCAAAGTTGTCAATACAATATCTTTACCAATAAAAAAAATTGCGGTACAAGCGCTAAAAGCAAGAGCGCCATGCCCACTGGGCCACCCACCACGGAGAAAATCTTTATAACCCACAGCCGCTTTTGCCGCAATTACCAAAACCCCAACCAAAAGAAGCGCTGCAATAGTTAGGTGAATAGGAGCTCCTTTTATCTTTTGAAAAAAAAATAAATTATAGCGGCTTAAATATTGAAAAAATACAAAATAACCAATTAACAGAGCATTCATGCTGGCTATTAAAACTGCACCAGCAGCAACATCTTTAGAAATTTTCGCTAAAGGATCAAAGGTAGTAGTTACAACATCTATGCTGTATTCTATCGCGGTGTTCAGAAGCTCAGCCACAATTACCAACGTAATCGCAAAAAGAAGCAACATAAATTCAAAACGGTCAACGCCCAAAATAAGGCTTAATGTCAAAACAATTGCAGCAACTAAAAAATGTATTTTTATATTGCGCTGAGTTTTTAAAACACACACAATACCCTCGATGGCATTATTGAAGCTTTTTACCAAAGAACGCTCTTTCATTTAACACCAGGCTCACTTCGACTAAACCCGTTTAAAATTTCTTTTTGTCGCGCCATCATTATTCTTTCGTCATCCAAGCTATTGTGTTCGTACCCAAGCAAATGTAATATCCCGTGAACAAGCAACACATTTAATTCCTGTCCTACAGAACAACCTGCTTTTAAAGCATTTTGCTTTGCTATTATAGGACAAATAACAACATCTCCGAGCACCAATGGGTATTCCGTTTCATCTTGCGGTAATTTATCGTACAAAGAAAAGGAAAGCACGTCCGTTGGTTCTTCAACTTCTCTGTATTGAAAATTAAGTTTCTCTATTTCTTCTTCATCCACAAACACCATGCTCAGTTCGGTCAATGGTTTTATCCCCTCAAAAGTCAAAGTGAACTCGGCTAACTTCTTGAAAAATAACAAGTCTATTTTAATATCATCCTGTTTATTGCTTATTAAAATTTCCATAAGTAATCGCGCCTTTCGAAGAAGAAACTTTTAAATCAGGATACTCAATCCTGGAATGATAGATGCTGGAAAGCATCTGAGAGAAGGCTTTAACAATCTTCTCGAGATCACTAAATGTTAAATTGCTCTTTTCGAGCTGGCCGTCATCTAATTTATCTTGAACAATTTTTTTGGTAAGTTGCTCCAATCTGGTCGGCGACAACTTAGAAATTGTTCTGGCAGCAGCCTCAACAGAATCAGCAAGCATAATAATTGCGGCCTCTTTGGTTGTTGGCTTTTTGCCTGAATAGCGGAACTGTACCTCTGATATTTTCTGCTTGCCGTTGTTCTCTTTGGCCTTATGATAAAAATAACTCACCAGACTGGTCCCATGATGTTGTTCTATAATTTTTATAATCTCTTTAGGAAGCTTATTTTTCTTAGCCATTTCAACCCCATCTTTTACGTGAGCGTTGATAATTAAATAGCTTAAGTTGGGATTTGTTTTATCATGAGGATTTTCGCTACCCATCTGATTTTCAACAAAGAAAAAAGGCCTCTTTAATTTGCCAATATCGTGATAATAACTACCTACACGAGCAAGGAGAGGATTTCCCTCAACTTCTTCTGCCGCAGCCTCGGCTAAATTACCCACCATAACACTATGGTTATATGTTCCGGGTGCGTTAATCATAAGTTCACGTAACAACGGCTGTGTTGAATTTGCTAATTCCAACAATTTAATATCGGTGGTTATGCGAAACCCTGATTCCAAAAAAGGTAAGGCCCCTATGGTTAAAATGGCTGAAGACATTCCACTGGCCAGCCCCCATCCCGCATTTCTTAATGCATCAAGTAAATTAATATCCCGAGTTAAACCCATAGCAAAACAAAAACAAACCATCTCCAAACTTAACCAAAATCCCGCTCGCATAAGATCGCCTCGATGAGACACGTTTGAAACTAAATAAACCGCAAATAACCCGCTTAAAATCATAACAGTTAAATATTGTAAATTGTCTCCAACAATTTGACCGGTTATTATGCTCGATATCAACACCATAACAATACCCATGCGAGGATTGAGGAGGATGACCGTAAGCATAACAATGGCCGCAACCGGAATTAAGTAGCTGGGGAAAAAAGGTGTAATAACCTTTGCTGTAAATGTAACAAATATCAAAAGTATGCCTAATAAAAGTAAAAAATGAGTATCTTCAAAAATTTCTCTCTGAAATTTATAAATATAAATCGCAAGCACCATTAATATGCCCAGCACAAGAAGAACTGTACCAATAATTTTTTTGACTTCTATGCTTTTCTTAAGCAACCCAAGTTCCGTTAATATCTTTACCTGCTCATCTGTGACAACTTCCCCTTCTCTTACAATTGTTTCCCCCGCCACTTTTTTAACTTTATATGGCTCGATTTTTGCCGTGGCCTCTTCTCTCAACTTTTGCGTTTGTTCAGCATCATAATAATAATTGGGTTCAATAAACGCTCCTCCTATTTCTGTCGCTGCTTCAATCCGCGGAAGAGGCAATGTTAATGCAGCAGTCATTCGACTTAACTCTTTTCTTTTATCGGCAAGATCATTTTCCATGATATTGCCGCTCATAACCTGCGTAGCGATGCTAACTGTCTTTTCCTCTAAATCTTGAATTTTATCATCGGACATATTGATACAAGTGGTGAGTACGTTGTCAGAAATAACCGGACCAACGCTCTCTTTAAGATTGGCCAATCGCTTCTCCAACAAAGCTTCTTCGTCAATGACTTTAGATTCACCCGTAACTCCAACGGGGAGCTGAATGGACTTTGCATCCCTAACATGCAGGAAAAAATTTCGAATTTTTTCCTGAACTCGTGTAACAGCAGTAACGTCTCTCTTGTATATTTCCTCGACGCTTAATGCAACCGCTTTTTTTTGCTCTTCTGTCTTTTCAGCATCTATAAATTCTATGGTTCTGGGCGCTTTTATAGTTTCGGGACTTGGCTTTCCGGCTTCAATGTTTATAGTCTTTGGAATGAAGTCAAAAGCAAGAAGGCTTGTTATTATAAGAAAAGTTGCAACACTTAAAACAATTCGTTGAGCGTTTTTATTTCTGAAAAAAGTATTTTTTTGAAATCTCTTTTTGACTTTATTTAAAGTGTGCGTTACCACTTAAGCTCTCCCGGTGAAGAATTTCTTTCTTTTTTAACTTTATTATCTTTAAACTCCTTATAAGCCTCAACAATTTTTTGTACCAACTTATGTCGAACAACATCTTTTGCTGTTAAATGAACGAAAACGATATCATCAAGCTCTTTCAAAATTTTTTCGATAACCACCAAGCCAGAATGTATCTCTCGGGGCAAATCAACCTGGGTCACATCACCCGTTACAACAACCTTTGAACCAAAACCTAACCTTGTTAAAAACATCTTCATCTGTTCGGGTGAAGTATTTTGAGCCTCATCCAAAAGTATAAAAGAATCATTGAGCGTCCTTCCCCGCATATATGCAAGGGGTGCTACTTCTATAATACCTTGTTCCATTAATTTCTGAAATTGTTCGGCACTCATCATATCATACAAAGCATCAAAAAGTGGCCTTAAGTAAGGATCAACCTTTTCATGTAAGGTTCCGGGCAAGTATCCTAATTTTTCACCGGCCTCAACGGCCGGTCTGGTTAGAATAATACGGGAGACTGATTGTTCTTTTAGGGACTTTACGGCCATCGCCATGGCCAAATAAGTTTTACCGGTTCCCGCCGGCCCTATTCCAAAAGTTATCGTCTTCTTTCTAATAGCATCGACGTATCTTTTTTGACCGGCCGTTTTTGGTCTGATGATCCTGCCTCTATGAGAAATTATTTTATCCGTGAAAATTTCCTTAGGAGAAACTTTTTCTTCGCTGCATATTAAATCCACGGTTTGTTCAACATTTTGTTTATTAAGTTCGCTACCAGATTCCAATATGCTTAACAGCTCCTTAAAAATCCCCGCTGTCGCTTCTACCTCTTCTTCTTTTCCGGAAATCGAAATCTCGTTTCCTCTTACTAAAATTTCGCTGTTAAATCTTGGCTCTATAAGTTTAAGAAACTCATCCCGGTATCCTAAAAGTTCAACCATTGCTTGGTCAACTGGAATGATAATTTTAACCCGCTTAATTTTCAATATAAAGTTGCCTCATTTCAAACAACCTTCAGCTTAAACAACCTTTGGCTCATTATAGCAATAATTAACCATGTGGTCGACAACTGCCACTTAAATACCCTTGACTCTTTAGAGTTTTTCTTCAAGTAATTTTTTAACTAACTCGCTTACCTTTCCACCGTCTGCTTTTCCTTTTAAGCAAAGCATTACTTTCCCCATCACTTTTCCCATATCTTTAGGACCAGATGCCCCTGTCTCTTCGATGGTTTTAATGATAACTTCCCTTATCTCTTGCTCACTCAGTTGAGGCGGCATATACAATTGAAGAATTTCCATCTCTTTCTGCTCTTTTTGAACCAAATCACTTCTTCCTGCTTTTTGATAGCTTTCGATGGCTTCCTTGCGTTTTTTTATATGTCTTGAAATCACTTCAATTATTTCCTCGTCCGAAAGCTTCTCCTTCTTTGCAATTCCCACATTTTCTATCTCGGCCATAAGAAACCTCAAAGTAGATAACCTGAGCTTTTCCTTATCGTTTTTCGAAGATGCTTTTAATGCCTCTTTCATCTGCAATTTTATATCTTCTTTGAGACCCATAATCTCTCCTTCTCACCCAACCAATTTACCTAATTTTTCACCACCAAGCAGGTGAACATGCAAATGTTCAACCTCCTGGCCGGCATCGGAGCCTACATTCATTATCATCCTAAAACCACGCCCACCAATCTTCTGTCGACCGGCAATCTCCTTCGCTGCTAAAAAAATATCGGACATTACTTTAGCTTGCTTTTCATTAATTTCGGTCATTGGATTAATGTGTTTTTTCGGCACTATAAGAATGTGAACTTTTGCCTGTGGATTAACATCACGAAAAGCGATTACATTATCGTCTTCATAAACAATTTCACTGGGAATTTGTCCTTGGACAATTTTGCAAAATATACAGCTTGCCATTTGACCCCCCCCCTTTTTTTTTAAACTTTATTTGCAATTGCAGAAATGCTTTCTTCGCTCCCGGAAACAGTCTTTCCAAAAACTTTCCCGTTTCGAACATCTGAAACTTGAACACCTACAATTTGACCACATAAATCTTTTGAACCTTCAAAATCAACTCTTATATAGTTCTCTGTAAGACCCGTTAACAATCTATTTTTATTATTAAACTTTTCAACTAAAACCTCTAATTTCCTGCCCGGAAACCGGTTTAAGAAATTTTCCGTTAAAATTTCTCCAACTTTTATCAATTCACGGGAACGTCTGTCTTTAACAAAATCTGAAATTTTATTGGGCATTTCAGCGGCTTTTGTTCCACTGCGCTCCGAGAACCGGAATACGTGAAGTTTCCTAAAACCAACCTTTTTAACCATCGAAACAGTTTCTTGAAAACAATCTTCTGTTTCTCCCGGAAATCCGACTATCACATCCGTCGTTAAAGCAATCTCGGGAACCAGATTTTTAATTTTCTCCATCGTCTTAATAAAATCTTCTACTACATAATCCCTGTTCATCATCCGCAAAACTTTATTCGACCCACTTTGAAGCGGTACATGAACATGATGACACAATTTTGGTTCATCTGCTATTAAAGAAATCAATCGGGGTGTTAATTCCTTTAATTCAATTGAACTCAAACGTATCCTTTTTATCCCTTCGACCTCTTTCAGCTCAAGCAGCAATTCTACCAATGCGTCTTTTTTGCACAAATCCCAACCATATTTTCCAAGATGGATTCCCGTAAGAACTATTTCTTTAATTCCGTTCTCTGCAAGTCCCCGCGCTTCATTTACAATTTCACTTTGAGCCCTGCTTTTCAAACCACCCCTTGCATATGGGATTATACAGTAAGAACAGAATCGGTCACAGCCATCTTGAATTTTAACCAAAGCACGAGTATGAAAATGCCGATTTTCGAGCAATTCTTTCTCTTTTGGAATTGAATTTGTAATCATTAAAGCCTTAAGCACTAAATTAACAAGATCAATTTTTTTGCTATTCCCAACCACCAAATCAACACCTTCAATTGCCCTTATCTCATCAGGTTTTAATTCAGCGTAACAGCCGGTAGCCACGATGAACGCATTAGAATTTCTTCTTGAGGCCCTCCTTATAATTTTCCTGGACTTCGCCTCGGTAGTATTGGTTACCATACAGGTATTTATGATATAAACATCGGCAAATTGTGTAAAATCAACCAGCTTGAAGTCATTCCGCAAAAAATCACGCGCAATACGTTCCGACTCATATTGGTTTACTTTGCATCCAAGTGTGCTTACTGCAAATTTAAGCATTCTCACTCCTAATATGCTTCAAACTACCACCGGCCACAGGGCCGGTGGCTTTCCTGCTCGCCGCGGACCCTGAATTTTATTTAAATTTAACTTTACCATAAGACCGGTAAATTAAATGCCATATCATCCCTTATTTCGTTCTGGGATGACCCTGGAGAGGAACAAAGGGGAGAAACGAAGGGTCATTTAAATACAGCCACCAGCTACCAGACGCCAGGAAAATCATTAAAAGCAGCCATTAGCCCTTAGCCTCAAGTACTAACTAGTTGGGAGTCGGGAGTTCACCCTCCCCTTAAATCCCCTCCCGTCAAGGGAGGGGAAGAAAGAGATTGCCGTGCCCGAAGGGTAAATAGCGATTTCGCTCTGCGAGAGTGAGCGAGTAGACACGCGCAATTCAGAGCTGTTGCCCAACCCATAAAAAATAGACCAATAAAACTAAGTTTAAAAAAAACAGACTTAAAAATCAGACGTTATGATTAAAACGAGATTGCCACGCCCTTACCAGGGCTCCCGCCAGAGGCGGACAGGCGCAATGACGGTGAGTTTGAGATTGCCGCGCTCCGCTCGCCTGCCTACAGCCGTGCCCGCCGCTGGCGGGGTAGACACGGTCTGCATCGAAGAATAGATAGGGCAATTTTCTCACCGGAAACTAACTGATAATTCTCTTTCTGATGCCTATGTTCTCCCCATTCCCCTCAGCCAAACGTTCAAACAATTCTCTTTGAGCGGTGCTTAGCTTGGTAGGTGTTGCAACCTGAATCCTTACCAACTGATTTCCTCTTCTTCTGCTATTCAGGTAGGGCAGACCTTTCCCCCTTAAAGTAAACATCATTCCACTTTGAACTCCCGCGGGAATTTTTAATTTTTCAGTCCCGTCTAAAGTTGGAATTTCAGTAGTCATCCCCAGAGCAGCTTGGCCAAAATTAATGGCAAAATCACAAGTTACATCATTGCCATTCAAACCAAAAAATGGATGCGATTTAACATAAACATCTACATATAAATCTCCTGCAGGGCCACCCCTAAATCCTGCTTCCCCCTGCCCTTTAACCTTAAGCCGTGAACCTGACGGGATTCCGGCGGGAACTTTAACTGAAACTCTACAATCTTTTTTAATCCGCCCTTCTCCACTACAAGTTTTACACATTGAGGTAATAATCTTCCCTCTTCCATTGCATTTACTACAGGTGTGTGTCTTTACCATATTACCAAAAACCGTCCTGCGAGTTGAACGAACAAAACCGGAGCCACCGCAAGACGGACAATTTATTAGATTGGTCCCGGGTTCAGCCCCGGTGCCACCACATTTATCACACTCAACAGCTTTTTTAAAGTCAACAAACTTTTCTGTCTCCGACAACACCTCTTCAAGCTCAATTGCAATTTCGCAAATTAAATCAGAACCCCTTTCTTGCATAGGCCTTGTTCGACCCTGAGCTCCAAAATCTCCAAATACCATCCCAAACAAATCATTAAATACATCAAAATCGCCGGGGTTTGCTCCGGCATTAGCATAACCAAAATTATCATATCGATAACGCTTATCAGCATCAGATAACATCTCATAAGCTTCGTTGATTTCCTTAAATTTTTCCTCAGTATCAGAATCGGTACAATTAACATCAGGGTGATATTTACGAGCAAGATTATGATACGCCCTTTTTATCTCTTTCTCTGTAGCATCTCTGTTTACACCCAATGTCTCGTAATAATCTTTCTTTCCCATATTAGTGTCTCCTATTCATACAAGCATTCAACAAAATGACTTAAAGTTTTTGCGGTTCCGCCAACAATTGAGATAACCCGAAGATAATCTAAACGAGTCGGACCTAAAATCCCTAATGCACCCAGATTTTGTTCCCCTGTTCCATATGAACCAAATATAAAACTGCATTCATGAATCTCTGCTTTGGTGTTCTCATGACCTATTTTTACCGATATGGCTCCCGGCTTTAAAATCTCATCAAATAAATTAGCAATAATATCTCCTTGCTCCAATGTTTCCAAAATTATTTGAACTTTCTTAGAGTTCCGGAACTCCGGCTGCAATAATATATTTGAAGCTCCTCCAAGAAAAATTCGTTCATGTTCTTTGCCGGCAATACAGTTTAAAATTTGTGCCATTACCCTGCCGGCTACATCTCGAATTTCCGGTGAAAATTCAATCAGGTTTTGACTAATTTCTAAAATCTTCTTGAACTCCAGGTTAGTAAGCTTATCGTTAAGCACAATCTCAAGATTATGGAGAGATACTCGAGATACCTCATAATTAAAATCCATAACCTTTTTAAAAACACAGCCGGTATTCGTTATTAAAACCATTAAGACCGTTTGTGGACGAATTAACACCAAATCCAAATGTTTAAGATAACTCTTTTTTATGTTTGGAGCAAAAACAAATGCTACGCAATTAGTTAATCTCGACAATAAATTCGAGGCCTCATGCATAAGCACTTCCAATTCATTATCTGTCGCAGAAAAAGTTTGGAAAGCAAACTCCTCGTCAAAAAAAATGTGATTGTTTCTCTTTTTAAATAGTTTGTCAACATAATACCGATAGCCCTTATCCGTTGGCACCCGTCCCGCAGATGTATGAGGCTGAAACAAATAACCTGTCTTTTCCAAAAAAGCAAGCTCATTGCGCACAGTTGCAGAGCTCACCCCTAAACCATGATCCTCGATAATTCGTTGCGAACCTACCGGTTCCACATTTCTTATATAGTCTTCAATTACGGCACTTAAAATAATTTCTTTACGTGTATCAAGAGCTTGCATTTTAGCACTCTCCTCAATAGACTGCTAACCATCAAACAGACTATCATCTCAAATAATACGTGTCAATCGGGCACAAATTCCGCAAAAACCATGTTAGCCAAAAATAAACCCTTCTTTGTTAATTTGAGATTTTCCCCACAAGAAAGTAGCCCTTTTTCTACTAAGTTTTTTATTTGTTCTCCATAAACACAGGTTAACGAGAAGCCAAATTTCTTCTTAAACTCATTTAAATTAATGCCTTCGATAAGCCGTAGTCCCAAAAACATGGTTTCGCTTAAAGCTATATCCCGAGACAGTTCTTCATGATCCTCTGAGATATCTTCACCATTCTGTAACTTCTTAACATAATTTATGGGACTATCTATGTTCTTAAATCGACAATTGCCCACATGTGAATGAGCTCCTGCTCCAAAACCCAGATAATTCTCATTTTCCCAGTAAAACAAGTTGTGTTTGCATTTCTTGCCCTTTTTGGCAAAATTAGATATCTCATATTGAATCAAACCTTTTTCACTTAGAAATTCGACACACATTAAGTACATGTCGGCCTGAATGTCTTCGTCAGGCAAATCAAACAAGCCATCGTTTATCTGTTTTTGAATAAGAGTTTTATGATGAACCTCTAAGCAATATGCCGAAATATGATCAGGACCAAGTTCAACTGCTTTTTCAAGGGTCCGAAACCAGCAATCCACATTCTGTCCCGGGATTCCAAAAATTAAATCTAAACTAATATTTTTAAAACCGGCTTTTCTGGCAGAGAAATAACATTGCAAAATTTCTTCCGATGAATGTTTCCTGCCCAAAGTTTTTAAAAGTTTGTCATCAAAAGATTGGGCTCCCATGCTTAAACGATTAAAACCGGCCGCTTTAAACTCATTTAGTTCATTTCGATGTATGGTTTCTGGATTTACTTCAATGGTTATCTCGGCTTCATTTTGAACTTGAAATGACGAAAAACAAGTTGAAATAATTCTCTCTAAATAATATGCGGGCAAAATAGAAGGGGTGCCACCGCCAAAATAAACTGAAGCAACTCTCCCAAGCCTTAAATACTTCTCGCCGGATTTTTTAATTTCTAAACAAAGAGACTCAACATAGGGATTAAAAAAATCTTCAAAGTCCGAGTGTGAATTGAAATCACAATAACTGCACTTTTGCTTACAGAAAGGTATGTGAACATATAAACCAAAAAAATTATCTAAAATTGTCCAACCCCACTATTTTTAACTTATTTTTACTTATCCACCTTCAAAACCGACAAAAACGCTTCCCGGGGAACCTCCACCTGTCCTATTGATTTCATCTTCTTTTTACCCGCTTTCTGTTTCTCTAAAAGCTTTCTTTTACGAGTTATGTCTCCTCCATAGCATTTGGCTAAAACGTCTTTGCGTTTAGCTTTTACGGTCTCACGAGCTATAATCCTACTTTCAATAGCCGCTTGAATGGGCACATCAAAAAATTGGCGAGGAATAATTTCTCTTAATTTTTTTACAAGATCTCTACCGCGACCGTATGCCTCGTCTTTGTGAACAATAAAAGACAAAGCATCAACCAACTCCCCGGCAAGCAGTATGTTTAACTTGACCAAATCAGATTCTCTGTATCCAACGTATTCGTAATCCATGGAACCGTATCCCCTGGTACGTGATTTTAGAGAACCATAAAAATCAAACATCATTTCGCTTAAAGGTAAATAATAGTGCAGTTGAACCCTGCTTTTGCTCAAATACTGCATGTTTTTAAATTCCCCTCGCCTGTCCTGACATAAATCCATAATTCCTCCAACAAATTCAGGGGGAATCAAAATTAAAATCGAGACGTAGGGTTCCTCAATCTTCTCTGTTTCTCCCGAAGAAGGAAAATCCGCCGGATTACTGATAAATTGTGAATCTTTACCAACCTTGGTTACCTTGTAAACAACATTTGGGGCAGTCGCAAGCAAATCTAACTTGTACTCTCTTTCAAGACGCTCTTTTATAATTTCCATATGCAAAAGACCTAAAAAACCACACCGAAAGCCAAAACCCAAAGCCTTCGAAGTTTCAGGTTCATACACAAAGGAAGGATCATTTAATCTGAGCTTATCCAGCGCATCTCTCAGCGCCCCGTATTCGCCCCCGTCTATAGGATAAAGCCCGCAGAAAACCATGGGCTTGACTTCTCGATATCCGGGAAGAGATTTATTTGCCTCTCTTTTTTCTTCAGTTATGGTGTCTCCTACCTTTGTCTCTTTAACATCTTTGATTCCGGCTATCACATAGCCAACTTCGCCAACCGATAGCCCAGAGACACTCATCATATTGGGACGAAACACACCCACATCTTCAACTTCAGCAACCCTTCCCGTTGCCATCATCTTAATTTTCATTCCAGGAATAATTTTTCCGTCAAAAACCCTGATAAAAATAATTGTGCCTCTGTAAGAATCATAAACCGAGTCAAAGATAAGTGCTTTTAGGGGTGCTTCCAAATTTCCTTTGGGAGGGGGAACTTTTTGAATTATACTCTCTAAAACATCATTTATGCCCTCCCCCGTCTTGGCACTCACTAAAAGAGCATTTGAGGCATCGATACCCAAGCTTTCTTTTATCTCGTGTTTGACTCTTTCCGGTTCTGCGTTTGGTAAATCAATCTTGTTAACTACGGGGATTATCTCTAAGTCATTGTCCAAAGCAAGATAAGCATTGGCTATTGTCTGCGCTTCAACTCCTTGAGACGCATCGACAACTAAAAGCGCCCCCTCGCAAGCCGCAAGGCTTCTCGATACTTCATATGTAAAATCAACATGACCCGGGGTATCAATTAAATTTAAAATATATTCTTCCCCATCTTTAGCTTTATAAAGTATTCTGACGGCTTGAGCCTTTATGGTTATACCCCGCTCGCGCTCTAAATCTAAGCGGTCCAAAACCTGCTCTTTCATTTCCCGCTTAGAAATAGTATGAGTAACTTCAAGCAAACGGTCGGCAAGAGTTGATTTCCCGTGGTCGATATGAGCAACTATGGAGAAGTTTCTTACTTTTCGAAAATCTGTCATGCTCATTAATCGACTTCCTTACCCTTCTTAAATTTAGCTCGGAGTAAATTTGTAAAAATTGAGAGTTCCTCAATTTTTAAAATTTTTGCGCTCAAGAGATATACAAAACCACCAACAGCTATTCCAATACCAACGGAGAGGAGTTGACCAATTCCGGACTCGCCAACCAAAGAAGCAGTAAATTTCCAACTATAGAAGGACCCAATTCCAAGAATTACAGAGGCAAAACAAGCCTTCGAAAAAGTATTAAATATCTTGCTTCCATCCATTTGTCCAATTTTTTTTCTCAGGATAACAAGTAAGCACAAAAAGTTGAACGTCATAACCATCGAGGTTGAAAGCGCCACCCCGCCATGTTTTAACGGACCCACCAAAGCCCAATCGCAAAAATAGTTTATTACTATCGAAATAATTGCAACTATTGTTGGTGTCAGAGTATCTTTGAGGGAATAAAAAACCCTGTTTGTTAAATGCAACGCTCCGGCAGATGTCAGTCCTAAAGAATAAAACACCAGAGCGTAAGCGGTAGCTGCCGTCGCATCGACACCAAAAGCCCCTCTTTCAAAAAGCAACTTAACAATGGGATTGGCAAGAACCATCAATCCCACAGAAGCGGGCACCATCACCAAAAAAACAATCCTTATTCCCAAGGAAAATGAATTCTTTAACCCGGAAAAATTATTTAAAGCAGATTGCCTGGAAAACATGGGGAAAAGCACTGTTGAAAGAGCAACCGCAAACAAGCCCATCGGTAAATACCATATTCTAAGCGCGTAATGGAGTGTCGCAACACTACCGGCTTTTAAGATAGACGTAAAACGAGTATCAACAAATGTGTTAATTTCAATACTTGCCAAACTAAAAACAATGGGAACGATGAGAACCGCAATTTGTCTTACACCCGGATGATCCCAAGAAAACTTAAAAGAATAGGTCCAGCCTCTGTTTCTTAAAAAGGGTATTTGAAATAATAGCTGAGCCAATGCTCCCAGCGTAACACCAATTGCCAAACTAATTGGCCCAATTTTTCCTGTTAAAATCACAATAGAAACAACCATAAGTATGTTAAAAAATACAGGTGCAAAGGCAGGCGCGGTAAAATGATTATATGAATTTAACATCCCCATCACAAACCCCGCCATCCCCAAGAAAAGAATCGTGGGAAGCATTATACGAGTCATTTGCACAGTAAGATTAAATTTTGCGATGTCACATACAAATCCCGGCGCTATCAACTTACTTATCTGAGGCGTAAAAATAAAACCAATTACCATAAAAAAAGTAAAAATTAAAAATAAAAAGTTTGTTACGCTGCTTGCAACTATATTTACACTTTCATCATCCTTCTCGGTTAAATATTTTGTAACCACCGGAATAAAGGCAGAACCAATGGCCGCGCTTCCGAAAAGTTGCAGCAATAAGTTTGGAATTGCGTAAGCTACCCTGTAAGCATCTGCAGCCATTCCGTTGCCAAAATAAGCGGCCATAACCACCTCTCGCAAGAAACCGAATGAGCGACTAACCAAAGTACCTATCATGACAATCAAAGTTGCCTTGGCCAAAAAAGATGTCTTGCCCGCTTTTTCTTCTTCGGACATTATTAATGAAGAACCTACTACCTCTTCAGCACTCATTTCTTCAAATGATTCCATGTAAGAACCCCTTTCAACAACAAGGTATTATATCACATCATATCCTTTTAAATATCTTGTCAGCTTATAAACGATATGCTATACTTCCACTGTTTTTTAATAATTAGGAGGAGAAACTTTTGGCAAACATTAAATCACAAATTAAAAGAGCAAAACAGTCCGAAGAGAGACGTATGAGGAATAAAAACATAAAGTCTGAGTTGAAAACATTAACTTTAAAACTCAATAAAACTTTTGAAGAAAAGGACAAAGAGAAGGCAAAAGATGTTTTGAAAGTCCTGGCAAAATCATTGGATAAAGCTGCTACAAAAGGTGTAGTCCACAAGAAAAACGCCGCCAATAAAAAATCCAAACTTACAAAAAAGTTAAACACCATGCCGGAAAAAGAAATAAAAATACTTAAAAAAGAACCTAAGGCAGTTTCGGAAACCGTAGAGAAAAAACCGAAATCCCCAAAAACAAAAACCACAACCAAAAAAACAACTAAAGCACCCGCTAAAAAAACTACAACGAAGAAACCTGTCGCTAAATCTACTGCGAAAAAGACGGAAATTAAAAAGAAAACAACCAAGAAAGCTGTTACAAAGAAAAAGACAGAAACTAAAAAGAAGGTATAAAAAAAGTCGCCGAAAGGCGGCTTTTTTTGTTAGTAGTATAATAAACCATCGGTTTACCCATTCCGCCTACCCCGCCAGCGGCGGACACGGTGGCAGGCACGGCGCACGCCTACTCAGGCAGTTTTCTCATTGCGAAAAATTTCTTTTTTGTGGGTTGTTCTTGGCTCTTGATTCGAGCGTTTCTCCTCCTCGCTTCACTTCTCGGCGGCGACCTGCAGAACTCACCCCGATAAATCGGGGCTCAAACAGCTTCGGTCGAAACCCCGCCTCGTCGATTGTTCGTCAGCGCTCTCATATGTCGCCTTCAAACAACCCACCCGGATTTTAAAAAACAAAAACTAAAAACAATAGACAGCTTCGGCTTATTTCCTGAACGAGGAGCATTTTGTAGTGAACTCAAAATTTAATAGGTTGATATTGGTGAGCTATCAAAATGTCCGAGCAAGCCTATTTTACACTTAAAAATGACCCCTCATTTCACTCCTCTTTGTTCCTCCAGGGCCTGTGGCGGGGTCATCCTGGAATGAAGTGAAGGATGATGTGGCGTTTAAATAAAACAGCGTGCTCATATGCTTGCCCGCCTGTGGAGGGTCACTGTTCACCCAACCCACGGGGTTTTAAAAACTAATGGCTGCAAGTTCGTCATTGCGAGGATTCCGATGTTACATCGGATGACGAAGCAATCTCTGTTTACCAGGAATTTCGAGATTGCCGCGCTCTGCTCCTAAGAAACAAGCTTACCACTCTCCATACCAAAACCTTGTTTCTTTCTTAAATCACCCCAGTTAGACTGGGGTGGTATGCTCGCAATGACCAATCTGTGGACACACCGGGCAAGCCACCGGTTTATCCGTTCCACCTATTAGTGGGTGGAAAGTTCCCCTGATGACATCGGGGGAACTTTTACTTTATCAATTTATTTCTTTCGTCTACGCCACAAAACAACTATCAACCAAGCTAAAAGAGCTGCTATGGCAAGAGGTAAAATGGTGCCCACACTCACAATAACGAGATTAATCACCGCAACAAAGTTCCTTATTGCTCTTATGAGGGAATCCCTAATACCCCAATTTACTATCGGTTCTGTAATCGCCGAAGGTTCAAACAACTCTAAAGTGATGGTGGCCATGGCAGCGCTTCTTTCAAGATAATCCACCTGCGCTTGCATGGATTCTATTTCCCCTCTTATCCGCGATAGCTGTTCCTCAACTTTCAACATATCTTCAACTGTTTTTGCTGAATTGAGAATCTCAAGGTATCTTTCTTCCTGCCGTTTTAAGTTTTTAAGGCGTGCGCTTAAATCAATATGTTGCTCGGTGACCTCTTCACTGCTTTCTTGTTCAGATTTTAAGTTTCCCAGGGTTTTTAACTCTTTAACCGTATCTTTAAAATTATCAGCGGGAACCTTCAAAACAATCATTCCGGAAAGCGGCCCCGTTTCATTTTGTGCCGTTTTTTCCATAAGACGAGAAGAAGTAACGGGTCCGTTGGAAGAAATGCTGGAGCTTACAATGAAACCGTTGTGCTTTAACGCAATATTTTCAACTTTCGTATAAGTTTCTTTTAAATCTTTAATCTCAAGACTTATGTGTTTAGTTTTTATTATCAAAGAATCGGAAGGCTTTACCGCCGAACCGGTTTCATCTTTCAAGGACTCGGAAGCTGTTTCACCGGCAATATCTTCTCTTGAAACCGCTAATTGGGGAGCCACTTCCTTTTGCAACAAAGCTTCTTGTTGAAACTGCAAGCCTGTTGTAGCAAGCACCCCAACCATTCCTCCAACTATCAAACCAACTATCAAAACAACCAACCAATTTAATTTGAGCTTCATTGAATACCTCCAATCTCAATATATTACCTATCAATTAGACGAATGCTTGAAAAAATGTTCCAATTGATTAAAATCAAAAAATAATTTTATCAATCAGCGTCTCCAATATAAGCCTTGGTTCTTTTCTGCTCGTTTTAAAATCAATCTCCGCCTCTAAAAAAAGCTTGTGAGCTCTTCTAAGTTGACTTATAGAAAAGTTATGACTTTGTTCACGATATCTACTAACAACAAATGGAGGTACTTTTAACTCTTTGGCCAACATCGAGAAAGCGACTCCCCTTTTATCCAAAAGAACCTTGGTCTTGAGAAGCAATCTAAATTGCCGAAGCATCATGTGAAATAAAAAAGGTACCGGCTGGCCATTTTCTATTAAGTTATTTAAAACTTTAAGCGCCTCGCCTTCTTGACGCCTGCCAATCAAGTCAACGAGCTCAAAGATGGTATTTTCGGAAGACTTCTCAACTAAAATCTTAATATCAGCAGAATTAAGTGTCTTTTTGTCCTGATAATACAGACACACCTTTTCTACCTCATTTTGCATTCTCATTAAATCATTGTCAACGTTTAAACAAATGTATCTAACCGCATCTTCGGTAACCTTCTTGCCTTCTTTCAAGAACTTCTCTTTAATCCATTTCGGCAATTCCTTTTGACCGGGAGGCTTATACTCATAAGCATAACCTTTCTTGTTCGCGATTTTAAAAAGCTTGCTTCTTTTATCAATTTTATCAGCCATCAAAATGAGATGAGTAAATTCAGACGGATTATCAATATAATCCAAAAAATCGTCAGATACCGTCAACTTATCCACTTCTTTAACGACTATTAACCGCTTGCTGCCAAAAAAAGGTATCGTATTTGCCACCTTTAAAATTGCATCCGAGTTAATTTCGGACCCCCTAAGCTCCTCGTAATTTAAGGTCAGGTCTATCTCACTTGATAGCTTCTTCTTAAATCTTTCAAGCGCTTCTTCAAGAAGTAGCTTTTCTTTTCCATAAATTATGTAAATTGGTTTTAATTCTTTAGTGTTCTCTTTTTTCAAAAAGTCTCCTTGGGTTAAGTTCATAAATAACTGTTTTAATAATATATCAAATCCTGACTTTAAAAAATCATTTAAAATCAGCCTTTAGTCGCCAGCTGTCAGTCGCCAGGAAAAACAATAAAAGCAGCCATTAGCCATTAGCCTTTAGTAAAATCGAAAGAGCTTTTTAAGAGATTTGGGTTTTTAAATACCCGGTGGGTCGTTTGTAGGCGACCCTCCAGAGGCGGGCACGCATATGAGCACACTAATTTTATTTAAATGCCATATCATTTTTAGGCGGAGAAATAGGTTGTTCGGGGAATAAGCCGAAGCTGTTTGAGGCCAGGCTTATATCCGTCTTACAACGTAGTTGGAAGTTTTGGCTTAGTAAAAAAAAGCCAAAAGGAAGGATATAGTTTAGCCTGACGAGTTCTGATGGCGCCTGAACAACCGTTATTTTGGAGCCGTTCAAAAAATGATCGGCCGCCCTTCT
>Ga0209121_10001320_pt1 | contig 25948 bp, 18 predicted proteins | sample Cruoilmetagenom3_FD_187292 | JGI IMG/M metagenome (GOLD analysis project Ga0209121, IMG submission 187292) | Oil polluted marine microbial communities from Coal Oil Point, Santa Barbara, California, USA - Sample 3 (SPAdes) (version 2) | ecosystem: Environmental > Aquatic > Marine > Oil seeps ... | reverse complement strand
GTTGACGAAAAATCGCACATATTCCAGCTGCTTCAATGAATAAACAAGGGAAGTAAACAGGATTGCCAGAGAAGATTAAGGTAAAATCAAGGGATGATGACCAGAGATGGAGGAGCTGAAGATGCTTGATATTAAATTGATCCGGGAAGATCCGGAGCGCGTACGAGAGGCACTTGTAAAACGACAAATGGATGCTTCTCCAGTGGATCAAATTCTTTCACTTGATAATAAACGGCGAGAACTGATCGTAAATGTTGAAACGATGCGCTCTGAACGAAATACCGTCTCTAAAGAAATCGGCCGCATGAAGGACAAGGTTGTCCGTCAAGCGAAGATTGAAGCGATGCGCGAGCTTGGGAGTAAGATCGAAAGTTTTGATTCCGAATTGCAGCTGGTTGAGGGTGACCTCAAAGCTTTGCTTTTAGAAATACCGAATATCCCTGATCCCGATGTGCCTGTCGGTGTAAATGACAGCGACAATATTGTTTTACGAACAGTGGGGGAAATCCCTGAATACGATTTTGAACCCAAACCGCACTGGGATTTAGGGCCAGAACTTGGCATCATTGATTTTGATCGAGGGGTTAAGCTGGCTGGGTCGCGATTTTATGTGCTGAGTGGTGCTGGAGCGCTACTGCAGCGTGCGTTGGTGTTTTGGATGGCTGGATTGCACATCCAGCAAGGGTATTTGGAAAAATATCCACCATATATGGTCAGAGAAGAGATCCTTTTCAGTACAGGACATTTGCCAAAATTTAGACATAACCTATACCATGACGCGGAAGAAGATCTCTGGATGGTGCCAACCGCTGAAGTTCCATTGACGGGCATGCACATGGGTGAAATCCTGGCAGAAGATCAACTGCCAATTCATTACACTGCCTATACCGCCTGTTTTCGAAGGGAAAAAATGAGCGCCGGGCGGGATGTGCGGGGTATAAAGCGCGGTCATCAATTTGATAAAGTTGAAATGTACACATACTGCAAGCCAGAAAATTCGGTGGAAGAGCATGAGAAAATGCTGCAGCACGCTGAAGAAACCGTGGCTGCATTGGGATTGCCATATCGTGTACTGCTTCAATCCACCGGTGATTTAGGTTTCAGTGCTCATAAAACCTATGATATTGAAGTTTGGGCACCGGGTTGTGGTGAGTGGCTTGAAGTTTCATCAGTTTCAAATGACGGAGACTTCCAGGCACGTAGAGCTAGCATCAGGTATCGCCCTGACGAAGGTAAAAATACACAATTCGTGCATACGCTGAATGGCTCTGGCCTTGGGATGCCCCGTACCTTGATCGCTGTTTTGGAGAATTATCAGCAGGCAGATGGGTCTGTTACTGTCCCCGAGGTTTTACATCCATTAATGAAGGGCTTTGAGGTTATTCATCCTGCATAATGTCTTTATGGGCTGAAATCCCCCTGCTTTTTGTTGTCATTCTTGGAATGGTGATCGGATTCTTTGGATTATTCCTGGTTTTCTTTCCAGGTCTGACCGTTATTTGGGGATCCATCCTCTTGTGGGGTATTTCAACCGTATTCAATTACAAGGTTGGTCCCTGGACATTTACCCTTACGATCGCGACCTTCCTCGTCATTACCATGTTAATGCTGTTGGGAAATGTTCTGGATAATATTTTTATGGCAGGTGGTGCCAGGTCAAAAGGCGCCAGTTGGTGGGCGATCGCATTGAGTTGGGTGGCGATGATCGCTGTAAGTATCTTCTTGACCCCACTTGCTGGACTCGGGGCTGCACTGTTGATACTGTTTTTAGCGGAATTGATTCGAATTCGAGATTACCGGTCTGCAATTCGGTCTACCTCTAGTATGGCAATGGGATGCGGGTGGGCTGTTTTTGCCAGGTTATTGATTGCCCTGATCATGATTTTGATGTTCGTCATGTGGTATTTCTTGCTGTATTAAATTGGCGAAAATTTATTTTCTTTCGAGGTGCTAAATTCTAACCTAAGCTTATTTCTTTAGCTTTCACTTTTCTGAAAACAGGCAAAATAAAATGGCGGCTCATGAGCCGCCATTTTCAATAGTATAGTATTTTATTCCTGGGGGAGGAATCTTTCAATCATGAGAGGTGAACGGTCTTTTAATCCTTCTGCAAGCAGGACAAGTTGAGACATTGTGGCTTCTTCTTCAACTTGTTCATCAACATACCAGGCTAAGAAATTCTGCGTCGCGTAATCTTTCTCTTCCACAGCCAGGTCCATCAGGTCATTGATATTCTTGGTAACGCCTTTTTCCCAATTGAGTGCAGTTTCAAAGGCTTCTTTGACACTCTTAAATTGATAAAAGACTTCAGGGATTGCAGGAATTACCATATCTCCATCGACTTCTAATAGATAGTGAACGAACTTCATGGCGTGTTCACGTTCTTCCTCGGATTGATGGAAGAACATATCGGTCAGCTTGACCAGCCCCTGCTTATTGAAATAAGCAGCCATATTTGCATAGCCGTTCGATGCTTTTAATTCTTCGCCAATTTGCGTGTTGATGGCATCATTTAATTTTTTACTGATCCTCATTGTTGAACCTCCTTATGGTCATTGTTTTGATATGATTTTAAGTACTAATTATATAAATACTATAAGAATTATCTTATAATTGTTTACTTAAGAGAAGTGGATTTTCGATATATCAATAGCGCCGGGTTGAGGAAAAGTTATATGAGACAGTTGCGTTCACTTATCCTCCACGCGCCTGGCGAGCGAGGTACACCGCGATGGAGCCTGCCACTGCCGCGTTGAGTGAATCGATCTGCCCTTGCATGGGCAGACGCATCAGGTGATCGCATTTATCTCGGACAAGCCGGCGCAAGCCGCTCGCTTCGTTTCCAATGACCAATCCAATCCCGCCTTTGAGTTCGATCTCTTGAGGTGTTTGTGCCTGTGGGCTATCTTCCAACCCTATCATCCATCCCCCAGCGTCCTTCAGTCGATCCATTGCCTGGGCGATATTGTGCTGTGCGATCCGCAATAACTCAGTTGCGCCAGAAGAAGCATTGACGACTGCGGGTGTGATAGATGCAGCGTGTGCAAGGGGAAGGATAACGCCGTGTACGCCAAAGGCTTCTGCTGATCTTAGCAGCGTTCCCAGGTTCTGAGGATCCTGGAGTTGATCCAGGAGCAGGATAAAGATTGCTTCGTTTTGAGATTGAGCAAAGTGAATGATTGATTCAAGATCGCTATATGGATAACCACCTACGTTAATGGCAACAGCCTGGTGGTGTGGGTCTAAATCATCCAGAAGATATCGTTTGACATATTTAATGGGTTTTTGTTGAGAACGGGCGATTTTGATGATGTCGGCTAAACGCCCTTGTTCTTTAACGCCCTGTGCAACCCAAAGGTGATTGATCTGCCTTCGTTGTGCTCTGAGAACTTCGAAAACGGGATTTCGTCCAGTGATCCATTCGGTCAAAGGCTACCCCCAGTGCCAGCTTGACCCACCCGGAGTGTCTTCAATTACAACGTCCAGGGCTGCCAGCTCATCCCGTATCCGGTCGGATAGTGCATAGTTCTTTTGTTTGCGGAGCTCCTGGCGAAGTTCAAGGAGGAGCTCGATAAATGCATCGGCCTTGGTTTCGCCTTTTTCCTTACCGGTTAATTGAAAGCCTAAAACTCCTGTCAACTCTTTGAAGGTTTGTTGTGCAGCAGCCATTTCAGGATCTGTGGCACCATTCAAGCGTGCCTGGTTGATCATCCGTACCAGGTCAAAAATTTTACCCAAAGCCCCTGCGGTATTGAAATCCTCATCCATGGAGTCAATAAATCCTTGTTGGGTTGCTTTAATTTGTAGGCTGAGATCATCCAGGATCTCTTTTGGTGCGCCTTTTGCGTCTGGCATGGCGGGTCGCTTGGCAGAGAGCAGGCGATCGAGGGCGTGTTCGTTCGCTTCAACAACTTCATCGTTGAAGGTGAGCGGGCTGCGGTAATGAGAACTGATGACCAATAAACGCATGACATCACCAGGGTGATCCTGTAAGAATGTTTTGATTGGGACCATATTCCCCGTTGATTTTGACATCGCTTCGCCTTTAATTTGAAGCATACCATTGTGCATCCAATATCGGGCGAAAGGTTTGCCGGTGATCGCTTCAGTTTGGGCGATCTCATTTTCATGGTGTGGGAAGATCAGGTCATTTCCGCCGCCATGGATATCGATTTGCTGACCAAGGTGGTGGAGGTTCATTGCGGAGCATTCAATGTGCCAGCCCGGTCTTCCGGGTCCCCAAGGGCTTTCCCATGCGGGTTCCCCAGGTTTGGCAGATTTCCAAACAACAAAATCCATCGGGTTTTCTTTGCGTTCATCAACTCGAATGCGGCTGCCTGCGTTCATGTCTTCAAGTTTACGACCTGAAAGTTTTCCGTAATCATTGGATTTTTCGACTCTGAAGAAAACATCACCATCAACTTCATATGCTGCGCCAGCTTCAACCAGATGGGTAACCATCTCGATGATCTTGTCAATTTCATCAGTGGCTCGTGGGTTAATTGTGGCTGGCATGATATTCAATGCTTCAAGGTCTTTCTTGAATTCATTGATATATTTTTCAGCAAGTTCAATAGGTTCCACCCCAAGACGATTGGCACGATCAATGATTTTGTCATCCACATCGGTGAAATTCACTACGTAATGGACATCGTACCCACGGAATAGAAGGTAGCGCCTGATCACATCAAAAACCAGGGCGGACATGGCATGCCCTACATGAGCGCTGTCATAAACTGTGGGTCCGCACACATACATCCGAACTTTACCTTCTTCGATTGGTATAAAATCGCTTTTTTTACGTGATAAGGTGCTATAGACTTTTAAAGTCATCTTGTGGAACCTCCTGAAGGGTTGTATACGGAGGGATCAAGCATTTTCAGGTTTAGCAAAAATCATCCGACCAGCTGCGGTTTGCAGAACCTTGGTAACCGTGATGCGTAGCGACTTCCCGATATACTTGTTCCCGTTCTCAACCACAACCATCGTACCGTCTTCCATGTAGCCGACACCTTGTCCAAATTCTTTTCCCTCCTGAATTATTTTCATTTCGAGGGTTTCACCAGGCAGCAGAATCGCTTTGACTGCATTCGCCAATTCATTGATATTGAGGATGGATACACCTTGCAATTCAGCCACACGATTGAGATTGTAATCATTGGTCAGGATAGGGCAGCTAAGCTGACGTGCCAGTACGATCAATCTTTCGTCAACCTCACGAACGCCTTCCACATCAATATCTGAGATGGTGACAGGTATTGATTCATCCTTTTGTAATTCCGACAGTACCTCCATTCCCCTTCGACCACGCTGTCGGCGCAAGTTGTCAGCTGAGTCGCTAACATACTGGAGTTCATTGAGAACAAATCGTGGGATCAACAGCCTGCCAGGTATGAACCCTGTCCGTGCGATATCTGCAATCCGCCCATCGATGATCGCGCTGGTGTCCACTAAAATTCTTTGCGAATCTTGCAGTCCTTTGTTTTTTTCTTTGTCTGCTGACTTTCCACCAACTTTTGGAAATAAGTTAAACACATTTTTAAGCTCCTTTTGACGAGTAACAAAGAGAACAACGCCCAGGTAACCAAAGAGCAGGACAAAAACAAATGGTAAGATGCTTCCGAAGGGAGCGGGGAGAAGTGAAATTGGGTACGCGAGTAGCGCACTTAAGATTAAGCCAACGCCTAAGCCAATCAAGCCAGAAACGAGGGTTTGTGCTGATACATTGCTTAAATGCTTTCGTATAGCATTAATTGGCCTTATGGAAATCCAAGGTGCGATTAAAAACCCCAAAAAACCGACCCCCAGGGTTGTGATAACTTGATAAACTATGAGTGAAATTTGGCTGGTAGGCCAGATCTCCTGAATGAGCAAACTGAGGGGTTCACCCAAAAAAACACCAATAATTCCAAAAATAACAAGACCAATAATCCGAATAATAAGATCAAAAGACATATAATTGTGCTCCTTTTAAGGTACAAAAAATCGGGAATAATTTCTGATAGAATGATAACATGTGGATATATATTAGTCAATTTAAATGATTGATTATTATAAATTTTTTACATAATTATTACAATTTATCCATCTTTCTTATATAATTGATGTTAAAAATGAAAATAATTCTTTTAGAAAACTCAAGTGAAGTAAATGATGGACTTAAAACCTGACACGATTTTGCATGAACGTTACCGGATAATCAAAGAACTGGGGCAGGGTGGGATGGGATCCGTTCATTTGGCCTGGGATCAGACCCTGGGAATCCAGGTAGCCGTAAAAAGGAATTTTAATCCGGCGTCTGATAGCGTAACGCAATTCATGAAAGAAGCCCAGCTATTGGCTGCTTTACGGCATCAGAATCTTCCCCGGGTGACAGATTATTTCCTGATTGGCGATGAACAATACCTGGTTATGGATTACATCTCCGGAAACGATCTTGACCAACGCCTTAATGAAGAGGGAGCCCAGAAAATTAAAGATGTTCTCTCGTGGTGTTCTCAGTTGAACGATGCCCTGACCTATATGCATAACCAGGATCCACCCGTGATCCATCGGGATATTAAACCCGCAAATATTAAACTAACAGCTGAAGGCAAAGCAATCCTGGTTGATTTTGGTATCGCAAAGGCAGATAGTGTTCAAGCAGTGACAGCAACGGGCGCTACAGGCTATACACCAGGTTATGCACCACCTGAACAATACGGGCAGGGGCATACAGGACCTTTTTCTGACCAGTTTTCGCTGGCTGCAACATTATATGCGCTCTTAACGGGCAGGAAGCCAGCGGATAGCATTGAACGAGTTCTTGGGAAAGCGGTCATTACCCCCGTTTGTGATATAAACCCACTCGTTCCGAGAAATATTTCAGATGCGATTTTGAAGGCCACGTCGCTGCAAACATCAGATCGGTTCATATCGGTTCATGCATTTACTAAAGCAATGGAGAATCCTGCTTTTTGTTTGACGTCACAGGAAAAAGAAGCAATCTCAAATACCACTGTGAAAAATGATCTCTCTCCACCTCGTTATGTCAACCAGTCATCGCAGGGTACATTGCATGAACCTGAAAAGCGTAAAGGCCGAAAGCGGAATACTATCCTAATCATCTTAGGCAGCCTGGTTGGTATTTTTACATTTATGGTTTTGTTATTCGTTTTGTTTCCCCCTAGAAATTTTATTGGATTGATCACCCGCAGGGAAGTTCAACCCCCAACAGATACCGCAGCGATTCCAGAGACTCAAACCCAGCACATAGTTGTGCAGGTATCAACATTGGCACCTACTGAAACTGAGCAGTTTGTCTTGCAGGTCCCGACAGAGACAATCACACCAGAACCCACATTCACAGAAATTCCTGAACTTGTCGGTCAGAGTGGCGTGATTGTATTTTCATCAGACCGGGGAGAAGGCACATATATCCAGATTTGGACAATGCGTGTCATTATTAATGAGGATGGGGACGTTACAGCAGATTCCTTTGAGCAGTTAACCTTTGATGAAAGCCACAAAGATCAACCCGTTTGGTCACCTGACGGATCAATGATTGTTTATGTTGCTCAAAGCAGCGAGGCGAACGGACAGGATATTTGGATCATGGATGCTGATGGGGGTAATCAAACCAATCTTACAAAATATCCCGGGGATGAATTCGATCCAGAATGGTCGCCAGATGGCAGCCGAATTGTGTTTACACATCACTATCGGGATTCTGGCAGCAGTCCCATTCATGGCTTGGTGTGGATGAACGCTGATGGCACAGGCCGTGAGCGCTTAAGTGTGGATTATATTGAAATGGACCCAACATTCTCGCCGGACATGAATTGGTTGCTGTATGTTATTTCTGCTAACTCACACGATTTTTTATTTTTCCGCTCTGTATATGATAACTTCCAATCACCAAGGAATTTTGATATCAGGGACTTATTCGGAAAATTAGGTGAAGTATCTGATCCATCCTGGAGCCCGAAGGGTAATCAATTTGCTTATACACGACATACAGGGGATCAAAGTGATATCGTTCTTGTTGCTTATGAATCAATGCAACAAAATGGGCTTCGATTACCAAGCGAGTATGTACTGACTGATACACATGTGGACACTGATGCAGCCTGGTCTCCAGATGCACGCTGGTTGACATTTTCTTCTTCACGGGATTTTGGTGACCAGGAGGTTTATATTATGACCACTACAGGTCGACCGCAGGTCAATCTGTCGGCTTCTCCCGGAGTGGATCGGTCACCGAGTTGGAAACCATTCATAGATATCAACCAGTGAACAACAGGTCAGTAGACAAACGAAAATCTAGGTAAAATCAAAAATTCCAGTGGTTTTTCATAACTCTGGGATTTTATGGTTGATTCAAGGTCATTTCCAATAGAGCTGGCTCTACGATTTCACTGAAGTTATGGGGGTGGTGGGGTATTGGCAGGAGGAAGGTTTTTCTTGTATTGAAGGTTGTGTTGAACCGGCGTGCCTGCTTCTGGATTGAGAAGAATACTCAATTGAGCCAATGCTTGTGCATCGTACGTGCGATCCCCACACATGTCGCAGATCCAGGCGGGGAAATTTGGGACGGTAATCAAGTCATTTCCCAGCCAGGTCATGAAAGTAGCTGAGCGAAGCCGTTTTCTTCCCCCCTGGCAGGTTAAACACGGTTGTGTTGGTGATGAGTCCTTCAAGCTTTCGTGTTTTATGTTTCTTCTCCGAGATTGGTCTCTTTGAGTGTGATTTGATGATCAATCATGTTCCATTGTATCATCATTTATATCATTAATCTTGAACAGCTTGTACCACATCCGGGCTGTTTAAAAGAGTGGCCTCTGATAATGGCCAATAGATCAGCAGCGCCCGTCCAACGATATCATCTTGCGGTACAAATCCCCAAAGGTGGGAATCACTGGAATTATTGCGATTGTCTCCCAAAACGAAATATTTGTCAGGCGGCACAATCCATTCACCCAAATAATTTGGGGAAGCAGCGATATATGATTCATAAAGGGGTTGATCATTCACATAAACGACGCCTTCTGATACACGCACTTCATCACCGGGTAAGCCGATGATCCGTTTAATGTAATCAAGATCAGAAACCCCTGGCGCATGAAACACAATGATGTCACCAATGGATGGTTCACCCAGCTTGTAAGCAACACGGTTGACTAAAAGGAAATCTCCAGGCTGCAGGGTTGGTTTCATGCTAACGTTTTCCACCCGAACCCGAGCCGAGAGAGCGTTAATTGCAAAAAATAACACTAACGCCAGCAGGATCGTTTCGGCTGTATCGATAACAAATCCAAGGCAGCCAGATTGTTTTTTTCTGAGGGTCGGTTGTGAATTGGTGCTTTCTGATTCTTGCGTTGATTGCAGATTTTCTAACATTGTTTTGACGACTTTTTATGAGCGAAATGTTGATTGATTATATTGCATTTTATAGTTCACTGTAAGTCATTCCCTCCGTTTTTTAAGAACCAGCCTGATGGGTGTGCCAATGAAAGGGTAATGATTTCGAAATTGATTTTCGATATAGCGCAGATAAGTGAAGTGCACCAGTTCAGGGTTGTTGACATAGAGCAAGAAGGTCGGTGGATCGTTGCGAACCTGTGTCCCATAATAAATCCGCAAAGCGCGCCCGGTTCTTGAGGGTGCGGGATGCATATCCTGGGCTTTTTGAATGATTTTGTTAACTTGAGAAGTTGAAAGCCGGACAAGTCGTTCTTCTTGAACACGCAAAGCCAATGGTAAAACTTTGTCTACCCGTTGACCAGTCTTGGCACTGATGAAAATCATCGGAACATAGTCCATGAAGTTCAATTCCTGCCGGATGTGTTCTGTAAACTCGTTGATTGTGAATGTGTCTTTTTCGATCAAATCCCACTTATTGACCACGACAACAGTGCTTTTCAGGGCATCCTTGATATAACCGGCGATATGCGTATCTTGTGACGTTATGCTGCTGGTGGCATCAATGATCAGGATGGCAACATCTGCCCTTTCAATGGCATTCATACTGCGGATGACGCTATATTTCTCAACACCACGGGTGACTTTCCCGCGGCGTCGGATGCCGGCTGTGTCAATCAATGTCACTGGTACATCGTTGAATTCTAATTTTGTATCCACTGCATCACGCGTTGTGCCGGGAATATCACTGACAATAGCACGCTCCTGCCCGACAATTTTGTTCAGCAGACTCGATTTGCCGACATTGGGCTTTCCGACAATGGCTATTTTTACTGAGGTATCCTCTTCGAGGTCTTCTCCCATAGCTTCGATGTGGCGAATGACTTCATCGAGGATATCCCCTGTGCCTGTGCCGTGTAAGGCGGATATCGCGTAAGGTTCTCCTATCCCGAGCTCATAAAATTCTGATACCGTTTGCTGGATTTTTGCGCTCTCTGCTTTGTTGACTGCCAGGATGATGGGAGGGAGGAATTTGCCATTTTCTCTGCGTTGTTTCCGTCTCAGGAGATCTGCGATTTCATGATCTGCAGGAGTAACGCCTGCCTGCCCATCAACGATAAATAGGATCACATCTGATTCCAACATGGCAAGTTCAGCCTGTTGGCGGATTTGTTTGATAAAATCTTTGGATCCAATTGAAAGCGGGGTTTGCCCTTTGCCTTTGTTGGGGTCAATACCACCGGTATCCATGACATAGAAGAAATACCCACTCCATTCAGCTTCGGCTAAAAGACGATCGCGAGTTGTGCCCGGCACTTCATCCACAATCGCCAGGCGTTCACCTGTAAAGCGATTGAAGAGGGTGCTTTTTCCAACATTTGGCCTGCCCACCAGGGTTACAATAGGTTTTGACATCGGCAGGCATTATACCTCATATGCAATTTGCGTTATTAACCAGAAGGTTGACATAGTGTGTTAAGTGTGTTTTGACATTGAAAAACAGAAATCACACACCAAGCTTATAATTTTGTCAATTTAATGAATTAAAACAGCAAAGAGTGGATTAAAGAACCTCATTAACTCACAAAGATATATCAGGGTGTTGCAGTGGGTGCAGGAGTTGGCGCCGTGGTTGGTGTAGGCCGAGGTGCTCGATTTGGATCCAAGACTTCGATTGTGACCTCCAGTGTATTTGGCAAGATGGCATCCACGCTGACAGCTTCGTTGTCAAGTAAGACTTCCGGTGCCAGCTGGTATGTGCCTGGACCACGATCTGTCAGGTCAATTACAACGGATAAAGTGGCAGGATTCAGCTCCTCAAGTATACTTAATGGGCCTGACAAGAAAACATCTACAGATTCAGGCGAGATGAAAGCTTCCAGATCTTCCAACAACCCCACCGTTTGGACCGGAATATTATTGAAGCTGATACTGCTTTGGATGGGTTCTATCCCAATTTGAACGGTAACATTCTGGCTGCCGACGGCATTGATGCCTTCTGGGAGGTTCAAGGTGACCCGGATATCCATATTCTCGTTTGCTCCGTTCAGGTTGATGGGTGTGGTCTCGATAAATCCGGGCACACTTTCGACTAATTCTGGATCTGATGAATAGATCGTAACGGTTGGAGGCATTGAAAAGATATTGGTTAATCGATAGCCAGCGGCGATCTGACCACTTGTGACGATCTTTACCACAACGGTTCGATAACCACCGCGCTGAGTCACAGGGATGGTCACCTGGATGCTGTCAGGGTTGAGCATGATCCCTTCGACTGCCAATCCTTCAGAATCGATCGCTTTCAGGTCAATTGTTCGTTGAATGTCCTCAGCCACATCCACGATGCTAACCTGCCCAACTACCTGGTCGATGGTTTCGATCAAAGTCTCTGTACCAGTGACAGTTATATATTCATCACTCAATTCAGGGGTCTGCACTTCAAAACCAATAGCGGGATTGCCGATCATTATAAGTTGGATAGGATAGGTTTTGGTGACGAGGGCTTCCAACTTGATAAAGATTGACAAAGGATTAACCAGGACCACTTCAGCAGGTGATAAGCCGAGATTTACCTGGGGGGTGAGCGTATGCACGCCTGCATTGAGACCAGATAGATCAAGTGAAACATTGATGAGGTTGGTTTCGTTCTCGAGTTGGTCGAGAATGGAGGAAGGTGCACGTATCGAAATTGAAACTAGTTTTGATACATCGTTAACGACCATCAGGCTTGGATCTAGTCCGATGATTTCCATTTCAAGCGCGTTAGGATAGGTTCGGGTTTGTGTGGGATCTGCCTGGTTCACCGCAATTATCCAAACAGCAACAGCGAAAACCAATGCTGTTAACAAAGATGGCATATGTTTTAGAAGTTTGCGTAAGAATTTCATGGTTTCCCCCCATTATTTTGGTCTGGTCTTTTAGGGGTGAATAAGTTCAGCAATCTTGAAAGCAGATTCTTACCACTGGGGAATTCCATTGGTTGGAAGAAAGCATGCAGTGCGTTTTGAAACCGTTCCATGTTCAACCGATGGATAAATTTCCCATCTTGAGCGATAGAGATACTGCCGGTTTCTTCTGAAACAACAACGGCGATGGCGTCACTAACTTCAGAAATACCCAATGCTGCACGGTGCCGCAACCCCATCGTTCGATCTTGAGAGCTGTTGAGAACGCCGCTTGCAGAGAGAGGCATAACACTTGAAGCCGTCACCACCCGATTGTCCACGATAATAACCGCACCATCGTGCAAAGGCGTGTTTGGATAGAAAATTTGCATCAACAATTCAGGCGTAACCTCTGCATTCATGGGCACACCTGTTTGAGTATATTCCCCAAGGCCTTGTATCCGCTGAATTACTATCAGGGCACCATGATGACGTTCAGATAGCCGACCGCAAGCCTTGACAACTGCATCAAGGGTATCTTTGAATTCTTCCCTGAAAACACTCCTGGTTCTGGAAAAAAAGTCGACGTTGCCTGCTCGGCCTACCCTTTCAAGCGCACGCCGAATTTCAGGAGCAAAGATGACCGGTATCGCAAAAATCAAAGCGGGAAGAACAGAGCTGATCAGCCATGAAAAAGCAGGAAGGTCCGCAAGGCTGATCACCAAAGCCAGCAAAACAATGATGAATATCACCCCACGAAGCAGCACCAGGGCTTCTGTATCCCTCAACAGCAGTAAGATACTGTAAAAGATCGCTGTAACCAGGATGATATCGAGGACATCTGTCCATCCGAATCTTTGAAAAAGAAAAATTATGTCGTCAATAAGATTTGTCATAGGTTTTCATTCAAAATCACAGAAAGGGTGTTTCCGCTTTCCAAGGGGTCGGACAGCTTCTTGACCCACAAGTGTGGTTCCCGATCGGTTGTGATTTTTCCTGCCGCTTGCTGCCAAGCGGTGTAAACAAGTTGATCTTTATGATGTTTTTTATAGCCAGCTGTTGACATCTGCATTCCAGACTCATGAACCAATTTTTCGCTAAGAAGCAGTATCTCACTTTGTTTCAACTCTGCATCCTTCTGAAAAGCATCAAATATGATAGTAGGAGAAGTTTCCAGGAGGGATACTGGGATGATATTCTTCAACGTAGCGGTGAAATTCCAATTCTCCCAGATGATGATTGCTGTCAATTGACCCTCAAAGAACAAGGGGAAAAACACGTGGGAACCCAGATTCTCGTATAGCTTGGGTGAATTCATCTCGGTGTATGTCTGCCAGAAGGATTCCAGTTGTACCCGAGGAAGCTCTCGAGGGGATTGGTAAGTCCACTCTGAAAAATTATTAAGGTTCTGAGGTTCAGAAGTATTATTTAGATAAATTGTATCATTAAGTGCCTGCTGCACTTGCCGCCAGGTGGAAAAGAAACTCCCTTCCGTATTGATCACAACGTCGGCCTGGGCTATTTTCTCGTCTTGATGTGGCTGGGTCGCAACTCGAAGTTTGGCCTCACGACAAGTCATGTTTCTTATGTGTATGAGACGTTCCAATTGTAGATTGGCAGATGTGTGACTGACCCAAATTGTGTCACAAATATCACCTAGTCTGGATTCAAGTAGTTTGATAGCCTCAATCACAACCAAGGGACAAACAGATTGATTCACCCGGGTATGTATCGCTTCAATAACAAAGGGATGAACCAGCTTCTCGAGTGTTAATAACGATTCAGGGTCATTAAATACAATTTTTCCTAATTTCCTGTGAGAGATTGATCCGTCTTCCGAAAGAATATTATCTCCAAAGGTTTCAACAACTGCCTGGAAAGCTGGACCCCGGGGATAGATCATCCTGTGGGCTAACTCATCCGCATCAATCCCCAAGGCTCCGGAATTTACCAACATCCGGCGAAGAACACTCTTACCGGTGGCGATATTTCCGGTCACTCCGATGATTTTTGCATCATTATTCATTTTGAACTGATCCCAAATTGAAGTATACCTCATTTCATTTTTACTCAATTTTGCGCGGTGCTATAATTTACAATATGTTTCTTGATCTTTTAGCACAAGCAGCCGAAGAAAATTGCCAATTGGACCCCTCAGAAACGCTTTTGGTGGGGGTATCTGGTGGCGGGGATAGTGTTGCATTAATGATTGGTTTGCACACACTTGGATTTAACCTTGTGGTGGCGCATCTGGATCATGGCTTGCGATCAGAATCTTCTCAGGATGCTGACTATGTCGAATCTTTAGCGCAGAGGTATCGTATACCATTTGTGCGCGAGCGGATTGATGTTGGATATTTTGCCAAGAAGAATGGGCAATCTTTGGAAGAAGCTGCACGGCATGTGCGGTATAAATTTCTATATAACCAAGCACGGGCAAATAAAGCCCAGGCTGTTGCCGTTGCCCATCAAGCCAATGACCAGGTTGAAACGATCCTCATGCATTTTATTCGTGGTGCTGCTCTTGCCGGCCTGTCCGGTATGGCTTACCGGCAGGTTTTGCCGATGTGGGACAGCAAAATCCCCCTCGTCCGGCCGCTGCTAGGGGTTTGGCGTGAAGTGATCGATGAATACTTGGCAGCGCTTGATGTGACACCGTGTATAGATCAAAGCAATCAGGATACGACTTATTTTAGAAACAGGCTCAGACATGAATTGATCCCTGATTTGGTGACTTATAATCCAGCAATTCGCCAGGCGATTTTACGTATGTCGACTGTATTGCGAGAAGAGGATCAATTTCTGCAAGGATTGGCGGATGAGGCTTGGGGTAATTGTTTCCTCTCGAAAAATGATAAATTTGTCGAACTCCATCTATTGAAGTTTGTTCAAATGGAAAAAACCTTACAACGCAGGGTCTTAAGGCATGCCATCACTATGCTGCGACCTGATATTCGAGATGTTGGATTTAATGTCGTAGAGCAAGGGCTGGTATTTGCAACTGAGCATTCGAAAAATGGGCAGATAGATCTAGTCGCGCGCTTGAATATCGCGATTTTGGGGAATATCCTGATCATCAAGACCTGGGATGCTGATCTCCCGGATTTGAATAAACCACTGCTGCTGATGTCTTCCACAAAGGAGAAATTGGATGCCAATCATCCGGTTCAGCTTCGCCATGGATGGCAGCTGATCGCGGAAACCATTCAACACCCCTCAGGAGATTTTAGGGAATTATTCAAAGAAATGGATCTCAATGAAGCCTGGTTGGATTATGATCGATTGATCCTGCCTTTGACCGTTCGTGGACGCCAAAGGGGTGATTCTTGGCAACCCCTTGGAATGTCAGGGCACAGCCAGAAATTGCAGGATTTTTTCATTAATGAGAAGGTCCCTGAGCACATTCGTGATATTTGGCCGCTTGTCTGTTCAGGGAAAGAGATCGCATGGGTGTGCGGTTTGCGACCTTCAGAAACCTATAAGGTTACTGAAAAAACGCAGCATATCATGCAGCTGCGTTTGGTCAAAGTTGGGGATTAACACCTGCTCCAATTAAATACCCACGATTCATTAAGTAGTGGGGTTTTATGCGCTCTTACGAGTCCGATGGTGGATCTTGTAGAATATTAATACCTTGTTGTAGGGCAAGCGTTCGTAACTTCCGTTGAACTTCTCGGAATTGGATTTTTGATATACCGAGTTTTTGGCGGATTTTCTCCTGTTCACTGCCATTGATCAGATCCATTAAGACACTCGTCCACCGGCACATACCAAAAGAAATTCGTTTTTCTAAACTGGATGCTTCTGTGATATCTTCCAGGATGTATTCCATGCGGCGAGCAGTCCAAGGGAAAAGTCGTTCTTCGGGTTCGTACTGGCTGACATATTCATTAAATGCTTCGATCCATTCTTTGGAAATGGGAATTTTCCGCTCTTTATATCGATAACGCGGATCGGTATAACGAATGAAAACATAGGCATTGTCCGGGTCTTCTAGGGAAAGATGGTTGAGCCCGATGCTTTGACATTCGCTTTTTTTAATTCCAGTTTCCAATAGCAGCTTCAGCAGTGTAAAAGGACGAGTATCTGGTTGATCTGCCTCACGGAGGGAAGAAGCTGTTTCCAGTGCTATTCTTACTTCAGTTTGCGTCATCACTTTTGGAAGTGGACTGGTGACAGATCGCTGAACGAGTTTATCAGCAGGATTGATCAGGAGTACACCACCATTTTGAAGCCAACGAAAAAAACTCTTGACGGATGTGATCCGCCTTGCCAGGCTTTTTGGACTGCAGGGCACTCCGCGTTCATTTTCCAGCCAGTTGGTGAATTTATCTAAGTCTTGCAGTTTTATCTCACCGAGGGTGATGTCGGGAGCCAGAAATGTGTCCAGCAGATTAAGATCCGCAATGAAAGCTTTGATCGTATACGGGGAACGCCCCTGGTCATTCAGGAATATCTTCCAGGCCTGGATAGCAGGTTGAAGAAGCGTACTCTCAGATAAATGAGCAGGTGTAAGTGTGTTTTCAGTCGGTTGATTGGTCATAAACCCTCACAAGACGATAATTCGTGTAGTCAGATGATAATTATAGTTTAGATTAAACTGTTGATCTTGTCAATTCCCACTACTTAAGTGTTAGCGCTTCAACCATCAACTCACGGATCCCATCAATATCAGGGATCAGCACCTGAGCGCCTTGCCAGGTTATCCAATCATATGCAAGATCGTAATCTACAACATAATTTCGGATATCTCTGTTTTCCTTGATCTTGCTGGCTAAGGGCAGGAGAGGGACAACATCTCCCAAACCAATATCCGTCTGAACATAGGTGGTGTAAGCGTTATACAAATCTGTGACACGCAATATCACATCCAGGCTCATCAAGCGGTCAAAAATCGCCTCGATGACTTCCTGTGCTCGCCGAGTTCGGTCGATATCATTTGTGGAGTAGCGCGATCGTGCATACCACAACGCGAGATCCCCATTCATGTGAACAAGGCCCGGCCCAACGCTGCAAACGCCGCTTGCATTTATTGACCGATCACAGCTGTCAGTCAGGTTTTGCTTGGTTTGCACATCAATCCCACCGAGATTGTTGACCACAGTTACGAAACCAGTGAAATCAACCAGGATGTAATTGTCAGGTCTAACGCCAAAGTTTATTTCAAATGTATCCGCCAGGAGGTCAAAACCGCCATTAGGGAAAACCACATTGATGCGATTCTCTCCCATGCCGGGAATGTTTACGAAAAGGTCTCGTGGGAAAGAGATAGCGCTCACGAAACCATCTTTCGGATTCAAAGATACCCACACAATGATATCCGTACGAAAGCCACCTTCATTGGGTCGCATGTCGGATCCTAATAAAAGGATATTCACCTGTCCTTTAGGCTTTGATAATTGCTTCAGGGTTGAGGTTGGCGCAATCCCGGGGATGTTGTCAGGAGCGGGTGTTGAAAGAGGTGCTGCTTCAGGATTGGCGTATGCGTTAACATGATCACCGGCAGGTTGAAAAGGTGTTGCCGTTGGGGTTGTGTTTAGGACCATCTGAGTTTGCACAGCATATGCTTGGGCAGCACTCATATTATCTCCAGATAATAATCCTTTGGCAAAAATGAAACCCAAAAGGCAAATCAAAACCAAAAATACCATCACGGTAAATACCTCGTATATCTTTGGTTTTCGTTTGTTCTGTTTCGTAGTCTTTACAGGTCGCCTTTTACCCATGATGCTCACCTAATGCCAATGATTTATTATTTTGACTTATCTCGCTTAGTCGGTCTCTATTATAGTACATGAAATGAATCCTCAATCGATGATACGGACCGGCACCTGGATACGGAACGTTGTAAATACTTTTTTCTTACTTTTTAACCAGATCTTACCGTTGAGCAACCGGTTAGCGCTCACTGCGTCCCGAATGGATTTGATGCTCCCTATGCCAGGCAATGCATCACGATCTGTGTTGAACAAAACACGCTGCTCTGTTTGCGAAAGACCTTCACCAAAATCTGTTACATCAAGGATCAACATACCTGTTTCAAAGGAAAGCTTTAGACTCAGCTGGATCTTTCCACCTTCTTCTGAAGCTTGAATAGCATTTTCCATCAATCTAATTAAGGCGGTGTGAAGAATTTCAGGGTCTGTCTTGATCATCTGACGGCCATCCGGGTTGACGATTTCTAAATTCAGATGCTTTTGTTGAACTTGTGGAGCTGTCTGTAGTTTGATATTGGCAGCGATTGCATCAAGGCTGATTATTTTGGTTTCCATTGCCAGCTTGATTGGGCCGATTCGTTCAGATTTGGTTTCCAGTTCTTTGATTCTCGTGTTAGCAAGCATTAATTCTTTCTGAAGCTGATCTTTTTCTTTCGTTAAATGATCAATTTCCATATGTAAATCCTGACATTTTGATGCATTACGCTCAAATTTAGCCGCTTGGTTGATGAGCGCACTAATTTCTTTTTGAAGCTGCTCAATTTTTTTGACTGTTGCTATCTTCTCTATCTGTAATCTTGCCTTCAGCTGCTTAATCGATGATTCCTTATTGTTTATCTCTAATTGCTTTTCGATAAGTACCTGTGTTAAGGTTTTCTTCTCGTCTAGAAGGCGATTTCTGTCAATTGTTGATTGATCCAATTCAGCATTTAATCTTTCGCTTGAACGTTGGTAAAAAACAACCTCACTTAAGGTTCCTTTGATTTCATCGAAGAGATTGACTGTATCTTTACCCCAATGTTTAAATGTATATGGAGAAAGTAAGATAACGCCGCCAGCAAGTTGTTCATCAGCATAAGAAAGTGGATAAGCCAGCAGATTGCCTAAACTGGGCTGTCTCAGCAGTGAAGTCAGTGTGGACGCATCAATAATATCAGAATCATCTCGCGAAAGCACCAGGCTTCTATTCTCTTGCCAGGCATCCATAATATGTTGTAATTCATCCTTCTCTAAGGTTCTTATGGGTAGAAACCTCTCTCTAATCAAGTCATATCCTGCAAGGAGTTGAACGCTTTCCGTTTTATCGGTTATTTTTGCCAGATAACACATATCTGCTGCAACACTAAAGCTGATAGCACGAACGGCTGCTTTGTATTTACTTTCAGGTGTTTCCTGTAAGGATATTTTTAACAACTGGTCTACCAGGGTCGGTTTGGTATCAACACGTTTTTCATTCTCAAGTCGTTTTACAGCTTCTTTTTTTGTCGAAGGTTTTCGAAAATCATTCCGAAACCGATGAATGAGAAAGAGCATCCATGGGAGGCTTAGTAATTGAGATAAACGAACTGCACCCATTTGGAATGAGTTAGGATTCTGAAAAAAAAGCTGCAAGCTAAAACCTGCAGCAAGCACAACAAGGATAGCTGCTGCCACAATCCATTGCTTCGGTCGAATTGTCAGTATCACGATTAACCCAGCAAGGATCAAGATAAGGGAGCCATATTGCCAGATTATTATTAAACCTATAGAGTTAATTAGGTTGACATCTGGCAGGAAGATGATCCATAGAACAGAGCCCACACCAACAAGAATCAATGTACTGGAAAGGAAAATAATCAAGCCATTGAATAGGAATTGGTCTCTCTCTACAAGGAAAGTCCATGTTAACCAGGCAATCATCAAGGTTCCAGCAAGGCACTCAATGATGGTAAATATCATTGTTGTTTTGGTCAGGTCGTTTGGAGAGAAAAAACTGCTGATGTAAATGATGCTTTGCAGGAATAGCAGAATTCCACAACCGGTCATAACATGATGCACCACAGATCGGTTCTCAGTCTTCCTGAGCCTGCTTATCGCGATAACGAGAATCAGGATCAGAAACAGGCTGACGACCAGAAAAGAGATCAGGTCGCCGGGCGATTGCGTCAGAGTATTAAAAATGACTGAAAAATCGAATCCCATGTTTTTTCTATCTACTGAAACAGATAATTGTTTTCTTTGTGATTTAATGCAAGTTATATTCCAGAATAGGGTTTAAGAGGGGTGAAAGATAGTGTTAATGGTGTGTGTAGGGATCTTGATCAGTTGTGAATTTCAACCACCACCCCAGCATCTGCCCAATTATAGAGGTCTTCAGCTGCTTTGAGGTCCAGGATGATGCAACCATAAGAGGCAGGCGTCCCGAGTGTACTAGCCCATAAGCGATGTCCATTTGATAACAGCGGCAGGCCGTGTATGCCATTCATAAAATCTGGCCAGGCTTCGTAAATCCCCATGAAGTGGGGCATATAAAGGTCCCAATTTGATGCATATGCATTGATTTCATGGGTTTGGATTTGGAAGGTTCCAGCCATTGTGGGCGAATCCGAGACACCAGTGCTGACGGGATAAGTGTCAATGATTTTCCCATTCTCAAAAACTTGCATTTGTTGTTCATTTATATCGATCTTAATGCGCTTATTGGGCACAGCTGGTAAGGGTAAAAGGATGTTTTTTGATGGTATCGCCAGATTCATTCCAGTTTTGAGGTTGTCGGTTGTTAGCCCAGGATTTGCGTCCATGATGTACCACATTGGGATGCCTAACTTGAGTGAGATGGACCATAAACTTTCCCCTGGATCAACAAGGTAAGTTGTTGGAGAATGATGGACGGTGGCGTGAATATTTTGATCTTCTTGCCATATAGTAATGATTGTATTCCAGTTTGGGATATTAGATAGGAAACGCTCATCACCAAGCTCCCTTTCCCAAGCCTTAAACACACTCTCAACATCTTTGGGTTTATAGGATAATTGCACTTCATAGGTGTCAGGATTGACAGTCACCCAGGATCGCTTTTGCTCTAATGGGACGACCCAGCTAAAATGTTCGTCGGTGATCGGGTCATATGCTGAGGCTGTAAATTCTTGTGAAACAACTGCATCAATATCATCTAATACAGAATTGAGATCGCTTATTTCCGGTGAGATAGATTTATATTCGAGTGTTGCGGATTGAGTTGTAAGGTTCAGGAATGCGTTTACACGCAGGAAATTCAGTGTAGCGTCAATATCCAATGTCTGACCACTGACCCCTGGTATAGTTCCCCAACTATCGTTTTGATAGATAAGTTCGGCATCCTTTGCTGGTATTGTCATGCCTTTTGCAAGGGCCTCCAGGATTTCTATCGCAGCAGATTCATCAAAATAAAGCACAGGTAGGATTACTCGTTTTTCACCTCTTAGCGCGTTTTTCACATCCAATAGGGGATCTGCTCCCCTTCCTATGTCGTACGCTGCTTTGGCTGTTGCTGCTGGATCTACCCAATATCCAAGGTCCTTAGATGAAAACAGGAAAGTTGTATTGGGATTTTCGGATGAGACAAGCATCATTTGGCGATCCTGATTCCATAACTCATCAATCAATGTGATTGTTTCCTCTTGACTTTTCAATCCCACATCCTGTCCATAAACCATAACCCCGGGCAGGTTCAAGCGAAGAACCTGGAAGTAAACGATCACTGAACAGATCAACACCAAGGGGAGGATGATCAAGAATGCACCTAAACTCAACCAAATAGTGCCTCGATGTGTTTGACGATGTTTATTCTTTCTTGATGAAGCTTCTTGTTGTGATAAAGAGGTGTATTTCTGCATCAGGTTTCCTTTTGGTTGAATTTTAACGCATTTTATAGACGGGTTTCTATTCTGGAATGTTCCTGTTTTTAGTGATGTTTTTTGAATGAGCGTGCACCCTTTATACCAGGGTGTAAGGATTTTTGACCGTTCACGTTATAATTAACCAATATAGGACGGGCGCTGTGATCATCACTTGATATGTCCGTCCTGTAAGGTATAAGGAATATTCTATGATATTGCGATTGCTTTTTTGGTATTTTGGCATCATAACCCTGGGTTGGGTGACTTTTCCCTTATGTTTCAGTCTCCTTTCCAAATTACATGATCGTGGGTATACGCTCAGCCGTATCCTCGGTTTGCTTCTTTGGGGCTTTGGTTATTGGCTGCTGGGTTCCCTGGGAGTGCTTCAAAACAAGCCGGGTAGTATTCTGTTTGTCCTGGTTTTGCTTATCCTAATTAGTTTTGGGTTTGGGTGGAAAAAAAGACAGGAAATTTCGGATTGGATAAAGACACACCTTCGGTTGATCCTGATTAGTGAGATGGTGTTTACTGTTTCCTTTGCCTTTATGACCCTTGTTCGAGCTTCAGATCCATCTGCTACCGGGACAGAAAAACCGATGGAATTGGCATTTATCAATGCCATTTTAAAGTCAGAGAGGTTTCCTCCTCACGATCCATGGCTTTCCGGATACGCCATATCTTATTATCATTTTGGCTACATCCTGACAGGACTGTTGGCAATGGTGACCTTCACCAGCGGTGGTGTCGCATTTAATTTAATGCTGGTGTCCATTTTCGCCATGAGTGCGGTTGGTTCCTACGGGATATTGTATAACTTGTTAATTTCTTACCGTAAGCAAATCCACATTTCGCTTGACAGCCTATCCTGGGCGTTATTTGGACCAATGTTTTTGCTTTTGATTAGTAATTTAGAGGGCGTTCTTGAGGTTCTGCACCAGGCTGGTGTGGGATGGGATATGGAGGTTGGTACCTCACGCTTTTGGCAGTGGGTGAATATTGATAGTTTACGAATTCCGCCTTCTCAACCTTTATCCTTGATTCCCCAGAGGTTTTGGTGGTGGTGGCAGGCCTCAAGAGTGATACAGGATATTGACCTTTTGGGAAATATTAGCGGTCTCTCTCCGATTGATGAGTTCCCGGCTTTCTCTTTTGTGTTAGGAGATTTACATCCTCATGTGCTGGTCATGCCTTTTGTTATGCTGGTTATTGGGCTGGCGCTGCAGATCTTCTGGGGAGGGATGGAAAAGGAGAAAAGTAATTCTGGTCTGGGTTGCCCATATCGCCTGGATATGTTCTTTATCCTGGCAATCACAATGGGGGGGATTGCTTTTTTGAATACCTGGGATCTGCCGGTTTATTTTGGGCTTATTTTATGTGCTTATTTTTTACACCGATTAAGCAAGCGGGGCTGGCACTGGAACCGCTTAATTGAGCTTCTATGGCTTGCTATTCCGTTGGGGATAATCTCGTTATTGTTGTATGCACCTTTTATATTCAGTTTTCAATCCCAGGCGGGCGGCATCTTACCCAATTTAATCTATCCAACTCGTGGGTTGTATTTATGGCTGATGTTTGGCACATTATTCATTCCAATTTTACTTTTCCTGATCCAGTTACAGAAAAAACAATTGCATGCTGAATGGAAAAGTGGCGTTCTGATTACCCTTTTTTTGGTGGCTACCCTTCTGTTAATATCGCTCGGAATTGGATATGGGCTTAGCGAAACGCAACCCGGTCAGCAGGTGATCATTTCCCAGGGAGGAACCACATTTTGGGGGTTGCTGCCGTCCGCATTACTTCACCGCTTGCGTTATGGTGCCAGCTTGCTGACTTTGACTGTTTTGCTTGTGGCGGGTTTATCTTATTTGTTAGGGTTAACAAATCCCCAAAATGATACAGCAGTTGTAAAAAGATCAATTCCCTTTGTGTTAATCCTTATCGTTCTTGGTGGGTTAATGGTCTTAGCACCGGAATTCGTGTATCTGCAGGATAATTTTGGTGCAAGAATGAACACGATCTTTAAATTCTATTACCAGGCCTGGATGTTGTGGTCATTAAGTGCAGCATTTGCGGCAGTTGTTGTGATGAATAAAAGGGCCTTGATCTCGAAAATAATTTTGACCGTGTTCATCATCTTGGGTTTGATCTATCCCGTCTTAGCTTTCCCTGAAAAGACGAATGGATTTAATCCATCACAGGGATTCACCCTGGATGCCGGCGCATATCTTTCTCAGCATCAGCCTTTGGAAGCGGAAGCGATCGCATGGTTGTCTCAAGCAGACGATGGTGTGGTTGCTGAGGCAGTAGGTGGTCAATATTCAGGCTATGCGCGTGTTTCAACTTTATCCGGTCAGCCAACGGTGTTAGGTTGGCCAGGTCATGAAGGCCAGTGGCGCGGTGGTTATGTAGAAGTTGGCAGCCGTGAGTCTGATATTCGCGTATTGTATGAGACTCATAACTGGCTCACAGCTCTGGAAATCATTCAACGTTATGACATTCGTTATATCTACATTGGTTCCTTGGAGATGAGCACATATGCACTTAATCCTCTGAAATTTGAACAGCATCTCCAGGCAGGCTTCGAAAAAGGAGATATTAAGATTTATATTATTCCACAGACATTATTTGAGTAGTCAGCGGCTATAAGCGATATGCCAAAACAATTGGGCGAAAATCCTGTGTCAGGAATCACTGGATTAACCTAACAATTTTCAAGCAAATGATCTGATTTGGTAAATTTAATTTGTGGTAGGATTTTGGATAAGACTGTTATTTGAAAGGTGCGAAGGTTTATGGTACGAACACGCTTTGCTCCCAGCCCTACTGGATATATGCACATTGGCAACCTGCGTACAGCACTGTATGCTTATCTGATTGCACGAAAGCATGGGGGCGTGTTTATCTTGAGAATTGAAGACACAGACCAGGAACGGAATATCCCTGAATCAGTGGCAGCGATCTTTAAAGGCCTGGAGATGGCCGGTTTGGAATTTGACGAGGGTCCTGGTAAAGATGGTGGCTATGGCCCATATATTCAATCACAGCGTCTGTTAATTTACAAGGAGCTCGCACAGCAGCTCTTGGATTTAGGTGCGGCTTATCGTTGTTTTTGCAAGAAGGAAGATCAAATTGAGAATAGTGAAAACCCTGAAAGGCGGGATCCCTGCCGCTTCCTTACGCAGGAGGAAATCTCTGAGAAGATTGCTGCGGGAGAATCTTATGTGATCCGGCAGCGAATACCTGATGAGGGCAGTACGACCTTCACGGACATGGTCTATGGTGAGATCACTGTTAACCATTCACAGCTCGATGACCAGGTTTTACTTAAATCAGACGGCTTTCCCACATATAATTTTGCGAATGTTGTCGATGACCATTTGATGAGTATTTCGCATGTAATGCGCGGCCAGGAATACCTGTCCTCGACACCCAAATACAACTTGCTCTATCAAAGTTTTGGTTGGGAGATTCCGAAATATGTCCACCTTCCGTTGATCATCAAAGAAGATGGGACCAAATTTAGCAAGCGTTTGGGAGACCCTTCTTTCGAAGACCTTGTAAGCCTTGGATACCTTCCTGAGGCGATTATCAACTATATTGCGCTTCTTGGCTGGAGCCCAGGGAATGACCAGGAATTTTTCACCCTGTCTGAGCTTGAGGATGTATTTAGTATTGAACGGATCAATAAGTCAAGTGCGGCATTCTCTTTTGATAAGCTTAAATGGTTAAATGGTGAGCATATCCGTAACCTCTCGCTGGATGCGTTCCACACCCTGGCAGAGCCGTATTATCCTGAGGAGCTGCTGAAATACAATACCCGAAAAATCAGCAAGCTCTTACAGGTTCGAACAGAAAGATTTACAGATATTCCTGAAATGGTAGCTTTCTTTGCTGCAGTGCCGGATTACGATGTTGAAATGTATCGACACAAAAAATCAAAATGTGATCCTGAGATCAGCTTAAAGATCCTCAGAGGCACCAAATCGCTTCTGGCAGCCCTCAAGACATGGGATAATGACCACCTCTTTATGGCGTTGAAGGCTTATGGGAAAGAATACGGTTACAAAACAGGTATGGTAATGTGGCCGAT